>Ga0182038_10000019_pt1 | contig 84803 bp, 68 predicted proteins | sample sta12Can44000108_FD_125976 | JGI IMG/M metagenome (GOLD analysis project Ga0182038, IMG submission 125976) | Lab enrichment of tropical soil microbial communities from Luquillo Experimental Forest, Puerto Rico - statanox.12C.anox.44.000.108 | ecosystem: Environmental > Terrestrial > Soil >...
GACCCAGCTGAACGCTCTGATCACGGCGCAGGTGTCTGGTCTGAACGCGACGGCTCTGGGCAACTTGACGACCACTCAGATCGATGATCTGAGCGCGACCAAGCTGAACCAGCTGACCTCGACTCAGTACAACACCCTGACCAGCACCAACCTTGATGCGCTGACCTCGACGCAGATTTCCGGCATCAGCACCTCGCTGATGGTGGCTCTGACCTCGACGACGCTGAACACCTTGACGACCACTCAGATCGACGCACTGACTTCGACGCAGATCTCCTCTCTGTCGACGCTGCAACTGGTCAACCTCAGCTCGACCAACCTGGATGAGATGAGCATGACCCAGCTGAACAGTCTGACCACGGCTCAGTTGCGTAATCTGAACACTGCGACCCTGAATGCTCTGACCTCGACCCAGTTGGCTGGACTGAGCGCCACGATGATCAGCAACCTGACCTCGACCGAGCTGAATAGCCTGACTTCGACCAATCTGCAGACTCTGACCACCACGGAAGTCCAGAACTTGGCGACGCTTCAGATTTCGGCTCTGACGAGTACGGCTCTGAACAATCTGACCTCGACCCAGTTGTCGAACCTGACGACCACTCAGGTGAAGACCATCAGCACCTCGGATCTGGCGAACCTGTTCACGACCCAGATGGATGCGCTGACGAGCACGCAACTGGCAGTTCTGTCCACGATCCAGGTTGCCAGCCTGAACTCGCTGGATATCGCGGAACTGACTACCACCCAGGCCAGCATCATGGCGACTACGCAGATCGGCGCGCTGACGACGACGCAGATCCAGCAGTTGACCTCGACTGTCCTGGCGGCTCTGAGCACGACCCAGGTGTCTAGCATCAGCACCCAGGACATCAATCAGCTGAACTCGACTCAGCTGCAGGCACTGACCTCTACTCAGTTGCTTGCTCTGACCCCGAGCCAAGTTAGCGCGATCAGCACCCTCTACCAGAACGCGCTGGGAACAAACATGGGTTACCTCGGCTAATGCCAAGTTCAGGCAAGAGGTTTTAGAAACTAGGGCCAACCCCACAAGGGTTGGCCCTTTTTCTTTTTGTTTAAGGCTGTTACGTTTGGATTGGCGGCGTCGTTTTGTTTGAGAGGTTTCCTTGATACCACGGCTTATTCATCGCATCTGGTTTGGCTCGAACCCGATGCCGAGCGAATACGAAGACTGGTGGAAAGGCTGGCAACGCCAGTTGCCGCATTATGAATTCGTCACCTGGACGGATCGCGATATCCATAAGCTGAAGTCGGCCGAACTGATCCGCCAAGCCAAGAGCATGGCGCAACGAGCGGACATCGCTCGTTATGAGATCATGTCGGAGTTCGGCGGAACCTATCTCGACTGCGACTTCATGCCATTGAATTACTATGACTTTTCGGCCCAGGATTCAGATCTGGTGATCTGTCATGAATCCGAGGTGCCGGAGGTCAATTGCTCCAACGGCTTCTATTCGATCCGCAAGGGGCATCCGCTGATGCGGGTGGCAATGGAGTTGGTGCAGCATGCCGAAGGGCGCAGCACCGAGGTGATCGGGCAAACCGGTCCGGGCTTCTTCGGGCGGCTGGTGCGCTCCGTCCAGCATAAGCGGCTGCCGGCGAAATCGTTCTATCCTTATTACTTCAATGAGCCCTTCTCGAACATCTATAGCCGGGACTTAAGCGAGTCCTATGGCGCGCATGTCTGGATGAATTCCTGGTTCAACGACGATTTGCGACTGCGCAAGATCAATTCAATGCTGGTCAATGGTTCGCTTTCCGAGCTGGATCGCTTGTGGAATGGAATGTCGCCTCAGTTACAGGAACAGGCCACGAATTTCCCACAGATGATTGCCCGTATGCGTGATAGTCGCCGGGCCATGATGGATATGGTGATCGGCACCCCCTTGCTGTCGCTGGTCAAAGCCAAGCCGATGCTGGAGTTCGAGCTGTTCAAGGCTTGCATGTCCCTGTTCGGGCAATTTCCCAACGCCATGGTCTGGCAGATCGGCTGTGGCGATGGCATTGCCTGCGATTCCTTGCGTCCAGCCCTGATCAATTTCGATCCGCCGGCCATGCTGATCGACGCCAATCCGATGTTGTGTGAAGAGGCGAAAGCCAACTATGCCAACAACAAAAATCTGCAAGTGATCAATCTGGCGGTCGGGGCCAGCATCGATGACGGCAGCGATGCCGGAAAGGGCATGACCTATCTCTATACCATGGAGCCCAAGCTTCTGCGGGAGATCGGCGGCACCGACGAACAGCTTGGCATGTCGTCGCGCTATTCCGACCGACGCACCGATCTGGGCAATGCCTGCCTGAACGATGTCGCCAAGGCGGTCGTGGTGCATTCCATGCGCCTGGTGACTGTGCCGCTGGTGGATTTCCGCGGGCTGCTGGCGCTGGCCGGGGGCAGGGGGCCGGATGTACTGGTGATCGATATCGCCGGCGTCGATGACGAGTTGGTAATTGCCGCGCTGGAGGCTGGGTTCCAGCCGCTGATCTTGTGTTTCAGTCATCGCCATGTGCCGGAGGCCAAGATGGAGGCGGTGAAGGAACGTTTCGGCGCACTGTACGAGCTTTTCGAGTTCGAGCGCTATACCATCGCCTATCGCAACGACTTCTTAATCAATTACTGCACTGAATTGTTTGTCGAGCATGGGTTGCCGACGATCTTCGAACGGGTGATGAAGGTCGTCGCGGGGACTGGTGAAAAAAAGGGCGTGTAAGGTCGTTCTGCGGGGGTATGTGAATGACGGGGCAAGATTATTATTTTCATCCTCCCGGACAGATTTCCCGTTGGGGGGTTCTGGACGTGGGGTTGAAATGCCCGCATTCCTGTGTCCATTGTTATTATGCCTTCCTGCCCGACGGTTCCGACAACCCGAAGAAGTTCGCCGGCATGCGCCGGGCCGATTGGAAGGATAAGGCCAAGCTGATTGCCCAGATCGACGCTATGGCCGATAACGGCTTCCTGGGCTTCGATCTGACCGGCGGCGAGCCGACCTTGCATCCCGATATCGTCGAGATCATCGCCCATGCCACATCGCGCGGGCTGTCCAGCCGCATGATCACCCTGGGGCAGTTCCTGACCACCAAGGGGCTGCTGGACCGGCTGCTGGAGGCCGGTCTGACCGATCTGTTGTTCTCGTATCACAGCAACGACGAAGCTCTGTTCAACAAGATGACCGGCGGCAAGCTGTCCAAGATGGAAGCCGCCATGGATATTCTGGATCAGCGCGGCTTTGCTTATTCCACCAACAGCATCTGCATTGGCGAGAATTATAAAAGCCTGCCGGACATCGCCCGTGCGATCACTCAGCGCAATGTCTATGTCGCCAATTTCATCCTGATGAATGCCTATTATCAATGGGCGGACGGCAAGGCGGCGCAGGTGCGGGCGCGCTATATCGATGTGGCGACCTATCTGCGCGATGCGGTGGAAATCCTCGAGGATGCCGGCATCGCGGTGAACATCCGCTATGCGCCGCAATGCGCCATCGCTGGGCTTGAGAAGAATTATGTCGGCGTGGTCAGTGTCCGCTACGACCCCCATGAATGGGTGAATACCGTCCAGCATATCGGCGAGGGTAGGGGAGCCGGCGAGAGCCATTTCCTGCCCATGCGCCAGGGTGAACCGTCTCCCGGGGCCGCCTTGATGTATGACCAGGCCTCGGGCCGGGCCTTGGGGCGTGGGAGCCCCGCCGGACTGATGAAGGTATTTGCGCCGCAATGTGCGGTCTGCTCGGCGCAAAAGGTGTGCGACGGAATCGATTACAGCTATCTGCAGCAGGTGGGGGGCGATGAATTCGTGCCCTATGTCGATGACGATCGGGGCGATGTGATCGATACCGCGCGGATGAACTATTTCGCCGGCCATCTGGTCAAGCGCCGCCCCGACGCCAAGGTCAAGGAAGCGGCGGCCCGGCTGCTGGGCAAACGGCCTTTGCCCGCCAAGCCGTTGGTCTCGGCGGTGGTGGCCAATTACAATTACGCCGACTATCTGGGCAAGGCGCTGGACTCGTTGCTGGGCCAGACCTGGCCGCATATGGAGGTGATCATCGTCGATGATTGCTCGACCGATAACAGCCGCGAGATTTTGAAGGGCTATGAGGATCGCTGCAAGGTGGTCTATCGCGAGAGCAATTCCGGCAATCCCTGCCATCCCCATAACGAGGCGCTGGCCCTGGCCAAGGGCGAGCTGGTGATGTATCTGGATTCCGACGACTGGCTGGCCCCGACCTATGTCGAGGAATGTGTCCGCCTTTTGCAGCGCAATCCCGCCGCTTCGATCGCCTATGCCGGCACCATGACCCACGGGCTGTCCGAGGAAATCCGCCCGGCCGTGCCTTTCGACCCGCAGCGCCAGATCGTGCTCAATCAGCTGCCCTGCTGTTCGATCTATCGCCGCGAGATGTGGGAAGAGGTCGGCGGCTATGCCGACAATGTCAAAGGCGCCGACGACTGGAATATGTGGGTGGCGGGCCTATCCCGCGGTTTCATCGCCCAGCCCTTGCCGCGCCAGATGTTTCATTATCTGTGGAAAACCGGCGGGCTTTACGAGCAGGAAAGCCGCCCGCATCACGAGGCGCGCTTCCGCCAGATCGTGCTGAACAATTCCGATATCTATCCGCCCGAGATGGTGCGCTGGGCCAAGGCGCCGGCGTCTTCCGCCACGCCGCCTCAGCCTCAGCCGTTGCCTCAGCCTCAGCCGTCGCCCATCGTCGCCCCGGTCGTGCCGGATGAAGATGCGGTGGATCGCGCCATCGCTTTGGATATTCCCGACGATTACGAGGGGGTGACGCGGCTGCTGAATGAAACCGGACCGCTCAACCTGGTCCAGGTCACCTATCTGATCTATCGGTTGCTGCTGGCCCGGCGTTTCTGCTCGGCCTATGTGATCGCCAAGGGCGCGCAGCGGGAAGGTCTGGCGCATCCGGTGGTGCCGCTGGCGGTCAGTCTGGGGGGCGTGATCTATCCCAATGTCGGCGACGAATCGGGATCACTCTCGCAGCTTAATTCCCTCTTGCGGGGGCTGCCGGTGGACAATCAAGAGGTCTTCATCCAAAGCGTGGTGATGCCTCTGTTCCGTCAGATGCTGCCGCCGTTGGTGCCCAGAGGGGACGAGGCGATCTTGCAGCAATTGCTGGTGATCCTCGAGGCGGCTTTGCCGTCCCAGGATTCGGCGCCGTCTCTGCGGCTGTGGCTGGCGGACCGCGCCGGCCTGTTGAAGCGTTTGAACAGCGTGCTGGGGGCCTGACCTTCGGCGCTAAGAATGATATGTTTCCGGGCAAATGAACCTGCTTTGCCCGGCCAGATTTGGGAGATGCCCCGTGAATATGGTTGCCTTTAACAATGCCCTCGACCGCTCGAAGAAGCGCGATCTGAGCGTGAACGAACTGATCGCCGTCGCCGATGGCATGAATGCTTCGGGCATGGTGCGTCAGGTCGCCGAACTGTACCGCGTCTGGCTGGCTCATAATGGCGATCATCCGCTGGCCTATGCCGTACTGTTCAATCAGGGCGTGGTGCTGGGCAATCTGGAAGAGCTGGAAGAGGCCGAGAAGGTTCTGTCGGAATCGGTCGAGCGCTTCCCCGATTTCTATCCGCCCTATATCAATCTGGGCCGCATCCAGGAACGCCGGGGCCAGCGCGGCAGCGCGGTGCAGACCTGGTATCTGCTGGTCAATCGTCTGGGCGGCATCAATGGCGAGAATCTGGGCTATAAGCTGTCGGGCCTGAAGCAGATCGGCCGCGTGCTGGAAGCCGGCAATATCGATGATAAGTCGGAAGAGGCCCTGAAGCTGGCCCTGGATCTGAATGCCGATCAGCGCGATGTGCTGCAGCATTGGGTCAGCCTGCGTCAGCGCCAGTGCAAATGGCCGGTGATGACCGGCTGGGCCGAGGTGTCGCGCAAGACCTTGCTGAACGGCATCTCGCCGCTGTCGCTGGCCGCCTATACCGACGATCCGCTGATGCAGCTGGGCAATGCCGCCATCTACAACACACAAGAAGCCGGGGCCTATCATCCGGTGCTGGTGGACGGCCGCAGCCCCGAAGTCCGCAAGCGCCGCGGCAATCGCCGCCTGCGGGTCGGCTATCTGTCGTCGGACTTGCGCGAACATGCCATCGGCTATCTGACCCAGGAACTGTGGGAAGAGCATGACCCCAAGAATGTCGATGTCTTCCTCTATTACTGCGGCCACGAAGTCGACGACATCGTGCATTCGCGCATCAAGGCATGCGGCAAGCCCTGGTTCAACGTCACCGGCCTGACCGACGAGCAGGCGGCCCAGAAGATCATGGATGACGGCATCGACATCCTGATCGATGTGAACGGCTATACCCACAGCGCGCGGACCAAGATGATCGCCATGCGCCCGGCGCCGATCGTGGTCAACTGGCTGGGCTATCCCGGCACCATGGGCAGCCCCTATCACCACTACATCATCGCCGACAATTACGTCATCCCGCCGGAAAGCGAGATTTATTACACCGAGCGAGTGATGCGTCTGCCTTGCTATCAGCCGAATGACCGCAAGCGCATCGTCGAGCCGTTGATCTCGACCCGCGCCGAAGTCGGTCTGCCGGAAAACGGCGTGGTGTTCTGCTGCTTCAACGGCGTGCATAAAATTACCAGCTTCCACTGGGCCCGCTGGATGCGCATCCTGAAGGGCGTGCCGGGCAGCGTGCTGTGGCTGCTGCAGGGACCGGAGGAAAGCAACGAACGCCTGCGCGATCTGGCCGCCCAGCATGGTATCGACCGCGAGCGGATCGTCTTTGCCCAGAAGCTGCGCAACTCGCACCATCTGGCCCGCTATCAGCATGCCGACCTGTTCCTGGACACCACGCCCTATGGCGCCCATACCACGGCGTCCGACGCCATGTGGATGGGGATTCCGGTGCTGACCCTGGAAGGCCGCGGCTTCGCCTCGCGCGTTTGCGGCAGCTTGGTGTCGTCCGCCGGCATGCCCGACATGATCTGCCCGGACAGCGAGGCCTATATCGCCCGCGCCATCGAGCTGGGCAACGACCGTCCGGCGCTGGCGGCCTTGAAGCAGCGCATGAAGGCCAACCGCGATACCTGCGTGCTGTTCGACACCACGCTGTTGGCCCGTTCGATGGAAAAGCTGTTCGAGGAGATGTGGGCCGAGCTGGAAGCCGGCAATCTGCCGCGCCCCGATCTTCTGAACATGAAGCTTTACAACGATATCGGCGTCGATCTCGATCAGAACGAGGTCGAGATGGGCAGCGTCAAGGATCTGCATGCCCTCTATCTGGCCGAGCTGCGCCGTCGCGATGCTTATGCGCCGATTCCCCGCGACAAGCGCCTGTGGCGGGAAGGTCAGGAGTAATTCGTTAAGGTCTTCCCGGCCATCATGGGGCAGACCTTCAGAGGACTAGCCGCCGGCGTCTCGAGCAGCCGGCGGCCACGGAAAGCGGCATATGCGTATTCTCATCATCGATGTGACCCGGGATTATGGGCTTTTCTCGCCGCTGGAAAAGCCCATGGGCGGGTTGCAGTCGGGTGTCTGCTATCTGACCCGCCAGCTCAGCCTGCAGGGGCATGAGCTGAGCATCGTCAACGGCTGCGCGGAAGAGCATATGGAAGAGGGGGTGCGTTTCATCCCCTGGAATGCTCATTGGACCGGCGCTTCCGAGATGGACGCCATTATCGTCACCGCCGCCAGCAGCGAGATGATGGCCGCCTGGCAGCATAATTATGGGCGCAAGCCCATGTGGCTGCTGTGGGTGCATTACGACATCGACCAGAACGCCATCCATCTGCTGAAGAAGCCTGAAGACCGCGACCGCTTCGATGGTTTCCTGTTCGTCAGCGAATGGCAGACCCAGGTGTTCCGCGAGACCTTCGGCATCGGCTGGGACCGGGCCTTCGTCATGCGCAACGCCGTCAGTCCGGTGTTCCACGACCTGTTTCAGCCCGGCGAGGCGATCCTGCCGGCCAAAAGCCCCGATCCGCTGTTCGTCTATACCAGCACGCCCTATCGGGGTCTGGAGCCCTTGATGAATGCGGTGCCATTGATCCGCGAACGGGTGCCCGACGCCCGGTTCCAGATTTTCTCCAGCTGGGCGGTCTATGGCCGGTCCGGCGAGGCCGATCCGCATCACGATCTTTACGAGCGCTGCCGCACCACGCCCGGCGTCGAATATATCGGCGGCGTACCGCAGACCCAGCTGGCGCAGCATATGAAGCAGGCCTGGGGTCTGGCCTATCCCAGCATCTTCCGGGAAACCTCCTGCATCGCGGTGATGGAAGGCTTGGCGGCGGGCTGCAAGGTGATCACCAGCCATCTGGCCGCCTTGCCCGAAACCACCGGCGGCTTTGGCGAGCTGATCATCAATCCCGCCGACGATGCCGATCTGTCCCGGCGCATTGCCGACCGGGTAGTGCGGGTGGTCGATGATTTCCGCAACCGTCCTGCCGAGATCGAGCGCGAGCTTCAGGCCTCGGTCGAACATGCCCGTACCATGCTGACCTGGAGCCTGCGCGCCAGCCAGCTGGCCGAGTGGTTGTCGGCGCGCCATACCCTGTTCCTGCGGGCGCAAAACGATCCTGCGACCAAGCGGGTGCCCTTGCCCGGCAACCGCCAGCTGGTGCAGGGGCGCCATGGCGTCTTTGTCACCGACGAAAACTGCCTAGTCTCCAAGGTCCTGGCGATGACCGGGCAATGGCTGGACAGTTCCCTGAGTGTCGCCGGCGGGGTTCTGGCGCCCGGCGATACGGTGATCGAGATCGGCGCTCATATTGGCGGGCTGACCGTTCCGCTGGCCAAGGCGGTGGGCGAGACCGGCAAGCTTTACGCATTCGAAGCGCAACCCGACTTCGCCCGACGCCTGCAAGCCAATCTGGAACTGAACGCTCTGACGCAGGTCGAGCTTCGCTCTCAGCTGGTGGGCGATGGCGGAGCCTATGCCTTGGTTCCCTTCACCTCGGTGCCGCTGGTGGGGGTGGAACGGGCCTGGGGGCAGTTGGTGCCGCTGGAGGAGGGCACGCAGTCGGTGCCCGTCGATGCGGTCCTGCCGAAGCTGGAAAGCTGCCGTCTGGTCAAGATCAGCGCCCCCGGAATCGCCGACAAGGTCTTGAACGGCATGCTGCGGCTGGTCAGCCGCACCCGCCCCTTGCTGCTGATCGAGATCAATTCCGACGGCGAATATCTGGCCCTGCGCGAGCGGCTGCTGGCCTTGGGCTATTACCTGCATTGGCAATGCTCGGACCTGTTTGCGGCCAACAACGCCTTTCAGGCGCCGGTCGAGGATATGCCGCCGCTGGCGGTGCTGCATCTGCTGGCGATTCCGGCTGGAGCCGGGCTGTTCTCGCAGCAGCATCCGGCCCTGTTCCTGCGTGATCCCGAGCACTTGTTTCCGGGCAAAAACATGCTGTTCCGCAAGACCGGCCCGGGGGAGCAACTGGATGTTCCGCCCCAGGCCGATCTGCTGGCGCTGTCTGGCCAGGACCAGGCCCTGACTGACAAATGGCGGAGCAGTTCACTGCTGGTGGCGCATCTGACCTATGTGCTGGCGCATGGATATGGCGGCGGCACGCTGACCGATCAGGCCTTCTGGGCCGAACTGCTGGCCGGACTGATGAGCGATGGAGCCGAGCCTCCGACCTTGCTGGCCATGGGCGACGACATGGTTGCGGTATCGGCTCTTTGGGCTTTGCTGGCCAAGTCCTGGGGCCGCGAGATCAAGATCGATCTGTCGGCCACCGACGGTTTTCCATCTCAAAGCGCCATGGACCGGCTGGGGCTGCTGGTTTGGATTCTGGCGTTGGAGCAAGGGCAGTTCTGCTATGTCACCGGCACCAGCCTGCACGACTGGTCGGGACGTTACGATGTGATCTTCAGCCGCTCGATCTCCGAGGCCGAGCTGACCGCGCCGCTGCTGAAGCCCGCGGGCCTGCTGGTGCTGCAAGGGGCGGAGCCGCCGGCGGCTCTGGCCGGTCTGGCGCGGGTGGCGGCTTTTGCGAATTATGGCATCTATGCCGGGGACGAACCCACCGAGAAGAGGAAGCAGGGGGAATGACGGACAAACCCACTCAGAACGAGATTCGTCAGCAAATCCTGGCCCTGGCCGATGCCTATATGGAAGCCAGGGGCGAGGCCGAATTCGTGCCCGGCGTCAGCTATATTCCGCCCTCGGGCAAGGTGCTGGCGGCCGACGATCTGCGGGGCTTGCTGGATTCTTCTCTGGATCTGTGGCTGACCACCGGGCGTTATGCCGATGATTTCGAGGCCCGGCTGGCGGCCCGCTTCGGGCTGAAGCATGCCAAGCTGACGGTGTCGGGCTCGGCGGCCAATCTGCTGGCCCTGACCGCGCTGACCTCGTGGAAACTGCATGAGCGCCGCCTGGAGCCCGGTTCCGAGGTGCTGACGGTGGCCGCCGGCTTCCCCACCACCATCGCCCCCATCGTGCAGAACGGCTGCATCCCGGTGTTCGTCGATGTGGAGCTGGAGACCGGCAATGTGGACGTGGCCAAGCTGGCGGCGGCGGTGGGCCCGAAGACCCGCGCCATCATGCTGGCCCACACTCTGGGCAATCCCTTCAATCTGGCGGCGGTGGCCGAGCTGGCCAAGGCTCATGACCTCTATCTGATCGAGGATTGCTGCGACGCCTTGGGCGCCACCTATGACGGCAAGCCGGTGGGGAGCTTCGGCGATATCACCACCTTAAGCTTCTATCCGGCGCACCATATCACCACCGGCGAAGGCGGGGCGGTGCTGACCAATCGCAAGTCGCTGGCGACCCTGATCGAAAGCTTCCGCGACTGGGGCCGCGACTGCTGGTGCCCGCCGGGCAAGGACAATACCTGCTGCAAGCGTTATGAGTGGCAGCTGGGCTCTTTGCCCTTCGGCTATGACCACAAATACACTTACGCCCATCTCGGCTATAACATGAAGATGACCGATATGCAGGCGGCTCTGGGCGTCAGCCAGCTGGACAAGGCGGACCGCTTCATCCAAGCCCGGCGCGACAACTTCCGCCTGCTGGAAGAGGGGCTGCGCCGCGAAGGGCTGGACGAGGTGTTCCATCTGCCCGAGGCGACCCCCAACAGCGATCCCAGCTGGTTCGGCTATCTGATGACCCTGCGCGACGGCTTGCCCTTTAATCGGCGCGATCTGGTCTCGGCCCTGGAGGAACGTCGCGTCGGGACCCGTCTGCTGTTCGCCGGCAATATGACCCGTCAGCCAGCCATGCATGGCGTCGAGCATCGGGTGGTCGGCGGGCTGGATGTGACCGACAAGATCATGAACGACAGTTTCTGGATCGGCGTCTGGCCGGGGATCGGCGAGGCCCAGCGGGCCTATATGATCGAAACTATCGCCGATGTGGTGAAATCGCTCCGCAAGTAATGCAGGGGAAGGAGTGGCAATATGATCAACCCATCTTTCTGGGCGGGACGACGGGTTCTGTTGACCGGACATAGCGGCTTCAAGGGAGGCTGGCTGTCCTTATGGCTGCAGAAGCTGGGCGCCGAGGTGATGGGATTCTCGCTGGATACGCCGACCACTCCCAATCTTTGCCAGACGGCTCGCATTAGCCAGGGCATCAAGGAGGTCTGGGGCGATATCCGCAGTCTGTCCGAGCTGTCGGCAGCCATGCAGGCGCATCAGCCGGAAGTCGTCATTCATATGGCCGCCCAGGCCATGGTGCGCTATTCCTACGATCACCCGGTCGAGACCTATGCTGTCAATCTGATGGGCACGGTGCATCTGCTGGAAGCCGTGCGCCAATGCGCCTCGGTCCGTTCGGTGGTCTGCGTCACCACCGACAAATGTTACGAGAACAAGGAATGGCTGTGGGGCTATCGCGAGAACGAGCCCATGGGCGGCTTCGATCCCTATAGCAACAGCAAGGGCTGCGCCGAGCTGGCGATTTCGTCTTATCGCAATTCTTTCTTCAGCGCCGGGCATTACGACAGGCACCGCACGGCGGTGGCCAGCGTGCGTGCCGGCAATGTGATCGGCGGTGGCGACTGGGGCGCCGACCGGTTGGTGCCCGATCTGGTCAAGGCCTTTGCCGAGAAGCGCGCGCCGTTGATCCGCAATCCTCTGGCGACCCGTCCTTGGCAGCATGTGATTGAGCCTTTATGCGGCTATCTGATGCTGGCCGAGCGGCTGTATGAAAAGGGCATGCGTTACGCCGAGGGCTGGAACTTCGGCCCCGACGATGCCGGCACCCGTCCGGTGCAATGGATCGCCGACAATCTGGCCTCGCTCTGGGGGGAGGGGGCCAAGTGGGACCTGGACAAGGACGCCCATCCCCACGAAGCTATGTCGTTGCGTCTGGATTGCTCGAAGGCTCACGCCTTGCTGGGCTGGCATCAGGTCTGGCCGCTGGAAACCTCTTTGGCGATGATCGTCGATTGGTACAAAGCCTATCGCGATGGTGGCGATGTTCGCGCGGTCTGCCTGGACCAGATCACGGCCTATGAACAAGCCTGTGCGAAAGCCTGACAAGTCTTGGATTTGGTCGCCTGCAGGCCTAGGTTATAAATCTTTCGTCAAGGTCTCGACGCTATTCTGATATGACGCTGGCAGCTGCTGTCTGGGGACGCAAGGCCGGCGGAAGCGAAAAACGGCCAGACAAAGGTCGATAACAATCTCGAAGGGGTGGTCGCCGTGGCGAGTATTTCCGAAATTTTCTCCCGATTGGCCGATCAGGGCACATTGAACGAGGTGATTGGCGGATTACCAGATCGCGCCGGCACTTTAAAGGCATTGGTCGCTTCTCTGCGAAGCTTGGGTAAGCTTGATGATGCCTTGGATCTGACCGAAGCCGTTTTGGTGGACGACCCAGGAAATCTGGAATTCCTCATGCTGTCCTTGGACATCTTGTCCGAGATGGGCGAGCTGGGACGGGTTTTCAGCCGTATCCGCTTCATGAAGGGCATCGGCGTTGATAGCGCCCTGGTGACCGAAGAGATCAAGCGCCAGCTCAACATCGCCGTCGAGATTCACGCCAAGGCCCTGAATGACGGGGAGTTGGAGCGGGCGCTGGAAATTTCCGATCAGCTGGTCGGTTTCTATCCCGAGATCGAGTTCTTCCGCGAGGCGCAGCAGCAAGATTTGTGGCGGATGCGGCAGAAGCATCTGGATCTGGCCTATGAATTCGAGGCTAAGCATTACGACCAATTGACCGAGCAGGCCGATGCGGCGCGTGCCGCTTGCGATCTTGAAAGCGAGATCGCCCGTCGTATCGAGGTTAGAAACCATCCCCATGACGTCACCCGCCATAGTGCGTTGCGGCTGCAGAATTACATGCTGGCAATCTCCCGTCTTCTGGCGGCCGAGAAGGATGAAATCAGCGCCGACAAAGTCACTCTGGTGAACCAGTTGAAGGCTGAAGCCCTGGCTCTCGTCCCGACGCCGCCGGTCAATGACGATTATGACGAGGATCAAGCCGCCTGTTTCGATCGTTTCTATCGTCTGTTGCTGCGGGATCTTGAGACCGATCTGGTCTTCGCGCCCACCGGTGAGTCGACCCCGCTGTTGCCGACCACCTATGTGACCTCGACCGGCCAGCCGCTGGATTTGGACGGCCTGGTGGCGCGCAGCAAGGAGGTGGGCGCCAAGGTGGTCTATACTACCTCGACCTCGGCGGAATATTTCGAGCGCTATGCCCAAAGCTACATCTCTTCGCATCTGAAGAGCGATCTGCCCTGCATGGTCATCGTCTATGTCTGTGCGCCGGCAGAAAAGCTGCCGGGGTTGGTGGCGTCGCTGGGGATCGATGATCCGCGGCTGATCTTCTGCTCGGACGGCTTCGATCCGGATGGGCGGGATATCGAGCTGTTCAGTCCGAATCATGGTTCGGCGATCAAGGTGCATGGCATCTATTACGCCGTTTCCTGCCTGTTCCGCAGCGACTACTGCTTGCGCTATATGGGGTTGCCGGTGTTCGCCATGGGCATCGATACGATTCTGCAGCGCGGCGTCGCCGATCTGTTCGAGCAGTTCGCCGATCACGATCTGGTGCTGAATATGGCCGGGTCAAGCTTCACGCTGGGCAGCCAGTTGGTGAACAATCTGGTGCTGGTGATGCCGACCGAAAACGGTCTGCGCTTCGTCGATTTCATGAAGAGCTATCTGGGGCGGCATCTGGCCAATATCGTCCAGCCGGCCTTCCTCGATCAGATGGATCTGCATATGGCCAAGCTGCATATCCAATATGCTCAGCCCGAGGTTAAGATCGGCTATTTCGACGAGTACGACATCAACAATGTGATGTTCAACAAGGACAACATCCAGGGCCATATGGACCGGGTGCTGAAATACCGCTTCCTGAACATGTATATCGGCGGCAATCCCAAGAACGCCATGAGCAGCGAGGATATCGACGAGGATACCATTGCCGTCGAGCCCGAGGACGCGCCGGTGGAATAAGGCTTTCGTCATCTCTTAAACAAAAGGGCCGGTCCCGTAGTCGGGGCCGGCCCTTGTCGTTTCAGCCGCTGAAGCATTACTCCATCGGCGGGATCAGCATGTTGGATGCCAGTTCCTCGCGGGACAGGAAGGGGAACATATCCTCCAGCGCCGGCGAGGCCATGCGGCCGTCGGGCAAAGCGCGCGAGGCCAGCTTAGGTGAAAAGCCCTGGGCCGGGTCCTGCATGATTTCCAGGAAGGCCGGACCGTTCTCGGCCAAGGCCCAGGCAATGGCGTCATCCAAGCCCTCGGGTGTCTCGCAACGACGGGTGGGGAAGCCAAAGGCCTCGGCCAGCCGGCTGAAGTCGGGGAAGCTGACGCCGCTGGAATCGTCGCAGCCGATGGGATTGTCCGAGAAGTAATTGCTCTGGGTCTGGCGGATCGACAGATAGCCGTTGTTGTTCAGCAGCACGATCTTGATCGGCAGGCGGTTGGTCAGGATGGTCTGCAATTCCTGCAGGTTCATCATGATGCTGCCATCGCCGGCCAGACAGGTCACCGGCTTGCCGCTGGCATAGTAAGCGCCGATGGCGGCCGGCAGGTCGAAGCCCATCGAGGCCGAGCCGGAATTGCTGAACAGCCGGGTCTGGCTCTTGATGCGTCCGGCCTGGGTAGCCGACAGCGCCGCCATGGCGTTGGCGGTGACGACGATACCGTCTTCCGGCAAGGCGTCGAATAGCCGCTGGGCGAAGACATAAGGATTCACCGGCTGGCCGGGCTTCAGATAGTCGGATTGGACCACCGGATAAAGCTCGCCGCGCTTCTTGCACCAGGCCAGCCAGTCGCCATGACGGGGCTGGGGAGCAAGACCGGCGGCGGCAGCCTCCAGTGCGGTCAGGAACTCGCCCAGTTCGGCATGGACCGGGCGGTCGATGGTCAGGGTCGGCTTGGCCAGTTCAGCCTTGTCGATATCCACCATGATCTTATAGGCGGCGCGGGCGAAGCCCTTCCAGTTATAGGAAATCTGGCGAATGTTCAGGCGCGAACCCAGCACCAGCAGCAAGTCCGAATTCTGCACGGTGAAATTGCCCTGACGATCGCCGACGGTGCCGGGACGGCCGGCATAGCAGGGATGGTCATTGGGCACCAGATCATGGGCGTTCCAGCCGCTGACCAGCGGCACGCCCAGCTTTTCGGCCAGGGCCAGCAGGCGGTCGCGCACCCCGGCCAGACGCACGCCGGCGCCGGCGAACAGCACCGGACGTTCGGCGCTCTTCAGCTTTTCCAGGAAATGGGCAGCCTCGGCGGCGACGGCTGAGCCGGTCAGCCAACCGGCCTCGGCTTCCAGATGGCCGTCGTTCTCTTCCTTCGCCGGGTCGAAGCCGACTAGCGCATCGGGATCAATCTGGCTGCCCTGCACATCGATGGGAATATCCAGCCAAACCGGGCCGGGCCGGCCATTGACCGCCAGATGCCAGGCCTTTTCAAGGTGATAGCGGATGCTGGCGGGGTCCTGGACGCAGACAGCATATTTGGTCACCGGCTTGACCATGGGAATGATATCGACTTCCTGATCGCCCAATTGACGCAGGGGCAGGCCGCTATTGCCAGCGATGGTCTCGCGCTTGACCTGACCCGACAGCACGAACATCGGGATCGAGTCGGTGAAAGCGCCATAGACGCCGTTCAGGGCATTGATGCCGCCGGGGCCGGTGGTGACGTTCAGCAGCGCCATGCGGTTCGACAGGCGGGCATAGGCTTCGGCAGCCATGGCCGAGGCCTGTTCGTGGTGGTTGCAGACCCAGGTCCAACGCTTTTCGCGCCCAACGGCGTCGTTCAGATGCATGGCGCCGCCGCCGGTGACCAGAAAGACGTGACGGATGCCGCGATCCGCCAGGAATCGCATGGTGTAGTCTGCCAGACGCATTATTGTCCTTTTACGTTCAAATGCGGAAGGATGTGTGTCACGTCTTCCGTGGGTATCGAGTGGCTGTATCCTAGCTTACGTGAGCACTGTACTATGATTGACAGATTGCGGCCTCCCAATTTCCACGAGCTTTGAATGATTTCGCATTGCCGCACAATATCGCTGACGGGATGCCCTCGTGGGGATAAGGAATAAGCAATCTGGTCGGTCTTATTGCTCTCCTAGTAATTGTTTGGCAAAAGGTGGGGCGGTATTGTAAGCGATGTGTAGGCCGCTATAGAAACTTGCAACTTTATAGCCAAAATTAGCCCATAATAGAGTTAGCGATTGTCTTGAATGTATGGAGATATGCCCAGCTCGAGGTGAGACGTACCACCAAAATAAGCCTCGCTCATCTATATCGTCAGGTTGTGTTTCTGTTGAAAATATAACAACTCCATCTTTATTGAGTTTCTCTACGATGCTCTCTACCGTTTTGGTTGGGGTTGTTGTGTGCTCTAGAACTTCATAGCAAAGTATTAAGTCGAACTTCCGGTCGCCGATTGGGTTGCTTTTGTAAAAGGGGTCAAATGAGCTGGTGTCAGAAAATCCGCGCTCACGGAGTTTCGTTTCCAAATTCCCGTTTCCGCTTCCATAGTCAAGAATGGAAATAGAGTTTTTATAGGTTTCAAACAGGGCGTGAATGTGATTGGCATTTGACGTTGGACGCTCTTCCTGTGCGGATGCGTCTATTCTTGGGTAGAATTCATTGTAAACAAATTCCGAAAAATCGTCATGTGTCCATTGGTCAAATGATGAGCTAAATAAGAAGCCGCAGTTTGGGCATTTATTGTAAAATACCATGTCTCCGCTTTGTGGAGGCGCATAATTTTTCCACTCTTTTCTGGATTTGTAAAAATCTATAGCCCCATATACGGGGGCTTGTGCCGAGCATATTTTACATGACCTTTCTCTGGGGGGGAGTAGTCTGGGAAGGGAGTGTGTCATATATGGATACCTCTCTGCTTAGGCGATCAGTTGCATTGCCGTATCGACAATTAAATTTGCTGAGATGGACGTGATGCAGGCTCCACTTGCGATGTCATTTGCTTCAAATAAGCCATCCTCTGGATAAACAATCGCGTGAGGACAATGTGGATTGGGGGCCCAGAATTGAATGGCGGAGTAGAGGTGTTTTTCTCCCACGTAAGGGCCGTTCAAATGCATCAGACCCATGGGGATGTGTGATATTTCGCAGATAGGTTTCCGGTTAGCCGAGGCAAGATGTTTGATGCCGGAGTCTGGGCATATGACGAGTTTAGATCTCAGTATTAGATATGCGCTTTGTCCGATGGACATTTTATTTGTCAGGTCAATGCATTGAACCTGTTCGAAGTTTCTGAGGTCATTTCCCACGAGAATGGGAGCCATGCCTTTTTTCAGAAGTTCGCTGGCTATATTTTGAAGCTGTTCGACCGACAGCTTTCGGGGGCTGATGCCTCCGCCAGTGTGTATTACGGCAATATTGTCGTTGTAAATTTGATTTTCGACTAATCTATTTATGTATTTCTCGTCAAATTCTGTATAGTATACTTTAAAGTCAAAGCAATCAAAGCTCTCACCGTATTCACGTTCTGTGAATACTCTTTGATATAGGGCGCAATGCTCTAAATGTGGTAGTGGTAATATCTCGTTGTAAAATAAAGAAGGTTTATAGTCATCGGAAATGGACTCAATTTGATTAAAGCCAATTTTTCGCTTTGCCTGTATCTGGGTTGAGATGATGCCGGAAAGCATTTCATCCTTCCCATGATGTGGGTTATATAGATAGTCGAAGCTATCAACTGCTGCGGCGCCAAGCAGTGACTTTAGCTTTTCATAGTTTATTTCGTTGTTTTCAACATATTGTTGCCACAGTGGCGCGACAATATGTCTGTTGATATTGGGGTTTTTTTCGTGATACTCGGATGAATCCCGTCTGGAAATGACTGTAATATGAGCATTTTTTTCTTTTTTTCTTATGTATTCAATTGTAGGGCTTATCATGACCTGGTCCCCAAGCCCCCCTTGCATAACAATGCAAATTTTCTTTATTTTTGTCATGTCGCATATCTTTTTTTCGTGTTTTGGCATCTTTTCAACGATGCCATCATTGGAATTGAAGTTCAAGGGGCAAGCGTGCTTTGGCAGTTTCCTTCATCTGTGGTGATGGAACGGTTATCTGTTTTTAAAAGAGGGGGACTAAGGAGGAGGAGATAATATTTCGTTTTAGAATTGCTGGTTCTCTTGTGGCTTGTGTTATTAATGATTCGTTCAGGCCTTTCCATCTAACCTGACACAAACGACCAACAGCGGTGGCATTCGCGATGCGTGACAATATTTTCGAGGATCTGTTCGTTCTGGAGCTGGCCAACAACCACTGGGGCAAGGTGGACCGCGGTCTGAAGATCATCTCCGACTTCGGCAAGGTGGTCCGCTTCAACGGCGTCCGGGCGGCGATGAAGCTGCAGTTTCGTGATGTCGATCGCTTTATCCACAAGGATTGGCGCGACAACACTGACATCCGCTACATCAAGAAGACCCTCGACACCCAGATGACCTGGGACGAGTACGGCACCCTGGTCAATGCGGTGCGCAAGAACGGCATGATCACCATGGCCACCCCCTTCGATGAAGTGTCGGTGGATATGTGCGTCAAGCTGGGCGTGCAGTTGATCAAGCTGGCCAGCTCGGACATCAAGGACTGGGTGCTGATCGAAAAAATCGCCACCACCAAGAAGCCGGTGATCGCCTCGACCGGCGGCTCGTCTCTGAAGGACATGGACGATCTGGTGTCCTTCTTCAACCGCCGCAACATTCCTTTCGCCATCAATCATTGCGTCTCGCTCTATCCGTCGGAAGACAGCGAGCTTGAGATCAATCAGGTGGATTTCCTGCGTCAGCGTTATCCCGACAATGTGATCGGCTATTCGACCCACGAATATAGCGATTGGCGGTCCTCGGTGATGCTGGCTTATGCCAAGGGTGCCCGGACCTTCGAGCGCCATGTGGATATCGAATATGAAGGCGTGCCGGTCTCGCCTTACTGCTCGCTGCCGCATCAGGTGGATGAATGGTTCCGCGCCTTCAAGAAGGCTCAGGAGATGTGTGGCGCCGATGGCGGCACCAAGCGCATTCCGCCGGTGCGCGAGATTCAGTATCTCGACGCCCTGGTGCGTGGCGTCTATGCCAAGCGCGACCTGCCGGCGGGCAAGGCTCTGACCGACGAGGACGTCTATCTGGCGATCCCGTTGCAGAAGGGCCAGATTTCCTGCCGCGAGCTGATGAATGGCGAAGTGCTGCTGAATGCCGTCAAGGCCGATGCTCCCATCGCTCTGGGCGATATCGACAGCCCCTATGCCCAGCATTCCGAGCTGTCGGCTCTGATCGCCAAGCGCGGCGTCGATCCTCTTGAAAAGTGAGATGACGGGGAACGGAGCCCAGCTTCGTTCCCCCATCCCTTTTCCCTCTTCCATCAAAGCGCTGATCTTCGATCTCGACGGCACACTGATCGACAGCGCCGTCGGTATTGCCGCCTGTCTGGACCGGATCGCCCAGGAACGGGGTGCCGCGCCCGTGACGGTCGAGACGGTCTGCCGCCTGATCAGCAAGGGGGCGTTGGAACTGGTGGGACAAAGCCTGGGCTCAGCCGACCCAGAAGCCGATCTGACGCTGTTTCGCAAGATCCTGGCGGCCCGCATCACCGATCCCGCCGAGCTTTATCCAGGTGTCGCCAAGGCCATCCGTCACTTTGCCAAGGCCGGCGTGACCATGGGGATTTGCAGCAACAAGCCTCAGCATCTGACCTTGCGCACCCTGGAGGATGTTGGGCTGACCGACTGTTTCGGCGCCATCGTTGGAGGCGACGCGGCGTCTAGCCATAAGCCCGATCCCGCTCATCTCGATGAGGTCTGCCGGCAGCTAAGCTTGAGCCGCGACGGCTGCCTGCTGATTGGCGATAGCGAGGTGGACGAGGCGGCGGCGCGGGCAGCCGGCATGCCGTTCCTGTTCGCCGATTAAGGCTATGCCCTGGAAGGCTGTTCCGACTATTGCCGCCGCTATGGCGATTTCCCGGCGCTGGCCGCCGATCTGATGACGGAGCTGGGGCTATGAGCAACGATCCACGCTTTGTGGTGATCGGTGGGCGTGGCTGGCTTGGTCAAGCGGCCCTGGCCAAGCTGGATGGGTGGGCTGACAAGATTTCCGTCTATGGCTCCTCGGCGGGCGAGGTGACCTTGCCCTCGGGGCGCAAGCTGCCCAGCCGTCCATTGGCCGAACTGGCGGAGCTGCCCCGACAGCCCTTGGTGCTGCTGCATTTCGCCTTTCTGACCAAGGACAAGGTGGCCGACCGTCCGCTGGAGGCCTTTGTCGAGGGCAACCGCGTCATCTCGGATCAGGTGGCAGAACAGGTGGAGCGGCTGCATCCCCTGGGGCTGATGATGCCGTCTTCGGGGGCCGCTACCCAATTGGCGGGCGGGTTCGAATCCAATCCCTACGGCTTCATGAAGCTGGCGGATGAAGACCGCTTTACCTCTCTTTGCGCCGGGTTGGGGGTGCGGTTTTCCTGCCCGCGGCTTTACAATCTGGCCGGTCCCTTCATCAACAAGCTCGACAGCTATGTGCTGGCCTGTCTGATCCGCGATGTCCAGGCCGGGCGGCCGATGCAGCTGCGAGCGGCCAAGCCGGTGATCCGCTCCTACATTCATGTGGAAGACCTGCTGGATGTCTGCCTGGCTGATCTGCGTGACGGGGAACAGCTTGCGCCGGTCTTTGAAACCGCCGGAGAGGCCGAAGTCGAAGTGGGCGAACTGGCCCGACGGGTGGCGATAGCCCTGGGCGTGCCGGACCATCCCATCCAGCGGCCCGCCCTCGATCCGGCGCTGGCGGCAGACCGTTATGTCGGCGATCCCACCTTATGGCGGCAGCGCCTGGCCCGGCATGGGCTGACTCCCCGCGATCTTGATCGCCAGATCAAGGATACCGCGGCTTATCTCGCCGGGCTTTAGTCTGCGGAAATCCGCCCTGGTGGGAAAATATAGTCGATTGTTTTAGAGAAAATATTCGGTATCCCATATTCCGCGAAGAGGAAGAGGCAATAGTCGTGGAATATGCCTGTCTCATATGCGGCATATATATTTCCAAATATAAACACCTTATGTCTCGGCAGTAGTGACGATATGATTGACGGATCCATTCCTGTCGGCAGTAGGCCGAAAACAGCTTTGGCGATTTTATCGCTTTGAATGAGCTTTATAAGAAGAAGTAAGCTCTCATCTCTGGTCGATATGACCGTGACATCATGCTGTGGCAGCGAATTCACAATCGTCGTGCAACTGGTTTCGTCGTTCGTATTTCTGAGAAGAGTTTCGTCTCCAGTCGAAATCCTTTTTATGGATAGATTGCTGTTCTTCCGAAGGTTACGCCAAAATATGCCGGCGGATTGTAGGTCATTCTCAATAACAATGAGCTGCGGATCGAAGTTGATAAAGGTTGACCTCATGAATTCGTTCATCTCATCATTCGTGCAGCCGACCTGCACAAAGCTGAGCGTCTCGTTAAGTATGTTTGCTCTATACTCGTGTATATAGTAGAAAAATTTGAATGAATTAAACAGAATTGGATTAATATCCGCGTTCATTGTCTCGTTGATCATTGGTTTTATGGTGCATATTTTTGTAATGTTGTATCTTAACTCTTTTAGTTTTCCGAAAAATATAATTGTTTCATCGTACTCTTTCTGAGTGATGCCGGTTTTTTCTAAGATTTCGTCCATGGCGGAGATGTCGCCATATCGGGTTATTTTGTCGAATTTATATTTCTGGTACTGGTGGTTAATCCATGAGTTTCCCCAGACATGAATTCCAAATGTGCTATTTAAATCTTTCTCGAACACAGAGGAGAATGGTTCCTCGTACGAATATGGAATAAATGACGATATGGGGATTGTCGTGCCTTCATTTCCGACAACTTTTCCCCAGAAGATTGGGCCTGTCTTAATAACTGTATCAATTCTTTTGGAGTCTTTTTCAAAGACGGTGTCTTGGATTTGCCTTACCGCCTCGACGAGGACCGGATGATTAGGCGCTGCTGCGAAGACACCATTGCTGCAGGCAGTCACTTCGACTGGCCCGTTACTATCGCTGGTTGATATAATGTCGTTCTCTAGCCGGATGAGGTCTGTATCAAACGCATCAAAGTCTAAAAAGTTCAACGGAAGAATATCGCAGTCCAGATAAATACCGCCATGCTGCCTGATGATCTCATATCGGGCCACGTCAGATTTTTCGGCGTAATTTCGTGCTTCGTTGATTTTATCACGGACGAGAGGAAGCTTATCAATGTCCTCATCGGTCCAGGTGATGAATTCATGATCAACAAGTTGGCGCTGCCAGGCTTGCCACCATTTGTTGTATTTTTCGGGAATGTCGTTGGGGCCGAACCAAATTCTGTGAACGATTTTTGGGATAGTGGGCATTGTCTCTGTATCCAAACTCTTTATCGGAGCAATGCACCGTGACCATCCCGGCAATGGGCGAAGCAAATTTGCTTTTTCTGACATCGCTGACTAATAGAAGATGAAGAGAAACAAGGCGCAGTACTACCCTCCTGTCAGTGTTATGAAGAAAGTATGGTGTAGTACTCTCTCTGTCAGGCCTTATAAGCCACATGGACGTGATGTGTACCAATCTGGCGTCCTTCGAAGATCAAGCCGCCGGCAGAGGCCTGCACATGCTTGTCAAAGTCTTTGGACTCGATGGTGATGCTGGTTCCTGACTGGGTTTCGGTCAGGCGGATCACCTCGGGCAGGGCGGTCATGCCGATGAAGGTGGCAAAGCCCCGATGGGTCAGGATGCCCAACTGGGTCCATTTGCCAGAGCCGGCCTTGGGGCCGTTCCAATGCTGACCCAGGGGCTGGGGCGAGATATGCTCGACGCCCAGTTCCGGCACCGCCACCACCTTTTCCCGCGGCCATTGCTGCTGGAAACAGGAATCCACACTGCCGGCCGAGCAGAATTCTTCTGACAGCAGCGGCTTCAGATGCTCGCGGATGCTCAAGGCCTTGGGATTGAACAGCTGGAAATAACCGCTGGGCTGCATCTGGTCGGGCTGGCTTTGGCCGCGCTCGCGCCGACTGGTGAAATAGAGGCTGCCGGGATTATAGGAATTGCGGGTGACCAGGGCGCGGGTCTCGGGGTTCAAGACCACATCAGCGTCGAGGAGGATCACCCAATCGGGATTGTCCAGGGCGGCGAAACCGTCGTTGATCATGCGGCCCTTGTTGAAGGCATGATCGTCGTCATAGCAGCGATTGGAAACCACCAGCTTGGCGCCATGTTTGGCGGCCAGGGCCTGGGTCAGATCGTCGTCGCTGCTGGTAACCACCACCAGCTCGTCGAAATGTCCGATATTGCGGGGCAAAGTCTCGGCCAGGGCAGCGCCGAAGCCGACCGACACCACCACGCCCGACAGCTTGCGGGGCTTGGTGCTGTTGTTGCCGATGCCGACCCGGCGGCCGTCGCCGATGTAATTGTCGCGCTGCTCGATGGTGCGTTTCTGGGTGTGCAGTTCGGGGTCGAACTCCTCGAACTGGCCCTTCTTCACCGCCGGGCTGCCGGCGGCCAGCAGCTTCTGGCGGTTCTCTTCCGAGATGATGTCCCGCTCCAGAACATCCAGCTGCGACGGGCCGGGCTGAGCCAGGCCGCAATAATTGCACAGCTCCAGCTGATCCTTGAAGTCCGAGGGCTGGCGCTGCCACCAGCCATGCTCGATCGGCCAGGCATGAGCGCCGCCGAAGAACAGGCGGTCGATCGAGGCGGCGACCTCGCAGAAATAGGCGCCCTTGTCATTCATCGAAGCCGACCACAGCTTCTGCACCCAGCAATTATCGCGGTTGACCTCCCACTGCTCCTCGGACAGGCCGGTGGCGGCGATATAGTCCTTGCGCGATACCAGCAGCGCCTGATGATGGCCGCCGGATTCATGGGTGTTGGTGTTCCAGTGGCCGTAGACCTCCATAATGGTCTCGTAATGCTTATAGAAGCCGGCGCCTAAACTGGTCCACAGGCCGCGCCCGGTGGAGCGGTCGAACAGGCGCTGAGTGGCGAACTGGTTGAAATCGTGAATCGGCTCGCGGCCATTGCCGGTCAGCGGGCCGCCCCAAAGCTCGGCGAAGCGGCGCGAGATGCGCTCGAAGTCGTGATGCAGGGTCGGCTCGCCGGCGATGATGCCGATCACCTTGTTGGGGCCGTCCCAGCCCTCCATGCTTTTCACCGCCTGCTCGAACTTGGCCAGACTGATGTCGTCGCGGCTCGGCTGGTGCGAGATCAGCCGGGTGCAGTTCGAGCATTTGAACTGGCACTTGGTGCTGATGTCGATCTGGATGATGTCCATATCGGCGGGAGAGCGCATGCGAAGATGACCTCGAACAGGGGAGCCCGATCACGTATCTGGGTCTTGGAAAGCGCCGATACGAGGGGCAGGATGCCCGAGCATGCCCTGTCAAGGCTTACGCCCAGGTTAACGGCCCCGATCTATTCCGATGCGGTCTTTGCCGCCGCTGCCGCTTCGGCCCGGTAACGCTGGTCTTCCTGCATGATATGCTTGCGCAGCCAGGCGGCGGCGAAGTCGGCCACCTCGGTACCCATGTCGCGATTGCCGGTGATGAAGTTATTGCGGATATCCACCAGCTGGTTGGTCAAGGCGCGGTGGATCGAGACATGCCGGTCATAGTCCGAGAAAGCGAAGCCGCGCATATACTCCTCCTCGCGGGAGAAATGGGCGACGGTATAGTCCAACAGCTCGTCGAGGACGAACTCCAGCACGGCGCGGTCATGGCGGTTGGCCGGCAGACTCAGCTGGTTGACCAGCCCGATCAGAGCGCGATGGTCGCGGTCTAAAACCGCGTCGCCGACGCTCATGCTTTCCGACCAGCGGATGATCGGAGTCTGGCGGCGGTCTTCCAGCACTTCCAGCGCGGCGGCGATGACATGGGGGTCGAACTGTTGGCCCGACTGCTCGGCCAGATAGAGGATCGCCTTATCCTCGCTCCAGGCTTCCTTGTAGGGGCGTTCCGAGGTCAGGGCGTCGAACACGTCGGCTACCGCGACGATGCGCGCCGCCAGCGGGATGTTCTCGCCGGCCAGCCCGTCGGGATAGCCCTTGCCGTCGAAGCGTTCGTGGTGAAAGCGGGCGATCTCGGCGGCAAGGCGCAGATACGAACTTTCCGGCGCCAGGGTCAGCGCCTTGTCCAGGATCGAACCGCCGACGGTGGAATGGATCTGCATATGCTTGCGTTCTTCAGGCTCGAGGAAGCCTGGCTTGCGCAGCACCACATCGCGGACCGCCACTTTGCCGATGTCATGCAACATGCTGGCGACGCCGATCTGGGCTCGGAAGTCCTTGGTGATCAGGCCGGCGAAGACCCCCGATTGCTCCAGGGTGCGGGCGATTTCCTGGGTCATGCGGGCGACGCGGATGACGTGATCGCCGGTGTCGGTGTCGCGGAACTCGGCCAACCCTGCCAGTGCTTGGATGGTGGCGCGGTTGGCGGCCTTCAGCCGGCTGGAGGCGAAGTAACGCTCGGTGATGTCGGTGATGGTGTAGCTATAGCCGCCGCAATGCAAAGGCGCTCCGACCTCTTCCAGGATACGGCTGTCGGAACTGGTGCGGATGAGGCGGGTGCGGCGGCGTTCCTGGATCGGGGCCAGCCGCTCGTCGAAGGCGCTGACCGCCGAAATCTGGTCCTGCCCCTGGGTTTGACAGAGGGCGGGCAGCAAGGCGACGAAATCCTGTCCGGCGCGGCAAAGCTCGGCATCCAGGTTGAGAATTTGGATGTAACGGTCATTGACGAAGCTGATGCGCAGATCTTCGTCCAGCACCAGCACGGCCAGATCGATGCTCTCGAAGATGGCGCTCATGGTGGTGATGGGAAATGCGGTCGGCTGCAGAGCGTCGTCGGTCGACATCACCGCTCCGTCTGCCGATGCGACGATATAATTGCGCTTGGAACTTTCATCAGCCGCAGACATTCCTGACACCATCCCCCATCTTTGACGTCTTAAACCTCTTCCCGCGACCAGAATGGGGCCGCAGTCCTAGGCGGATCAATCATGCGGAAGGATAGGAACGCAAAATCTTTAAAGAAAATGTGGGTTTTGATGGGCGCATTCGCTTCACGGTTTATCATTTTCTGCAAAAGTCAGCGTGAAGAGGAAGCGGGTGCCGCCGCTTTCGGAGGGTTCGTGCCATAATTTGCCGCCGTGATGTTCGACGATGCGGCGGCAAACTGCCAGTCCGATGCCGGCGCCGGGATAGGCGCTGTTGTGATGCAGACGACGGAATATCTCGTAGATGTCGTGCTCGCCATCATCGATGCCGATGCCGTTATCTTCTATCTGGAAGCAGCAATCGCCGTCCGGCAGCTTGCGAGCGGTGATGCTGATTTGCGGAACGGAGTCCGGGCGGCAATATTTGATGGCATTGCTGATCAGGTTCTGCAGCAATTGCACCAGCTGCACGGCATCGCCGGTCACCAGGGGCAGGGGTGCCAGATCGATGACGGCGCCGCTTTGCTCGATGCTGCCGCGCAGATTGTCCAGTACCAGGCCGGCGATCTGGACCATGTCGCAGGGGCGGAAGGGGTTGGACTGCCCCGAGACGCGGGAATAGTCCAACAGGCCGCAAATCAGCTCGTTCATGCGCTTGCCGGCGCCGATCACCAGATCGACATATTCCTGCGCTTCGCCTTCCTGGGGGTAGCGCTTTTGCAGCAGCTGGGTGAAGGAGACGATGGTGCGTAAGGGTTCGCGCAGATCATGGCTGGCGACATAGGCGAAGCGTTCCAGCTCGGTATTGGCATGGCTCAGCCGGTCTACCGCCTTCAGCAGCTGTTGTTCTTTCTCTTGGCGCTCGGTGATGTCTGTGAAGGTGGCGACGCGCCCGCCATCGGGCATGGGGGTGACGCGCAGATCCAGCATGCTGCCATTGCGGGTCCGCAGTTCGGCGGAATGAGGCAGCCCGACTTGCGCCAGATCCTCCAGCCCCGCCAACCCGCTCAGGTCGTCACCTTGCTTCAGGGCGGCCCATTGCATTTCCAGCAACTGGGTGAAGCGCCGGTTCCAGACCTCTAACCGGCCCTGGGCGTCCAGCACCAGCACCCCTTGATCCAGGCTGTCGATGGTGGATTGCTGCAGAGCCGATTTCTCGGCCAGCGCCTGTTCGCGGCGGCGTGTTTCCTCGGCCTTGATCTCGGTGATGTCGGTATAAAGCCCGACGATGCCGCCATCGCTGGTGCGGCGTTCGTTGACCTGTAGCCAGACACCGTCGGCGGTGCGCAGGATTTCCGGTTCTCGGGGGTTGCGATGACGGGCCAGGCGGCTGGCGATCCATTGTTCCGGATTGCTGTTGGCTTCGGGCAGGTCGCCCCGGTCGATCCGGGCTCGCGCTATCTGCTCGAAGGTGGAGCCCAGGATCTGAGTTCCCACGCTCCAGATGGCGCGGTATCGGTCATTGCACAGGATCAGTCGGTCTTCAGCGTCGAACATGGCGAAGCCTTCGTCGATGACCTCGATGGCTTCATGCAGCTGCTGACGAACCTCGCCCAGATCGTCCAAGGCGTCTTCCAGCGCCAAGGTGCTTTGGCGGACCTTGTTTTCCAGCCCCACGGCGGTCTGGAAGATCGAGAAGGCATCGCCCTGCATATCCATGCTGCGTTCGACCCGATCCATCAGCACAGAGTTGATGCGGGTCAGTCGCTCGATCTCAGCTTTCAGGTCTTCGACGCTGGGTTCGTCTGTTAATGCCGTCATGGGGCGGCCCCATATCCCAGAGCGATGCCGGTAAAGGTCTGGTTGATATGCATGCCCTGAAAATGCTCGCCCTGGGTCGAGAATCCGACGACATGATTGGCGGCCATGATGGCGCCGGCGGTTTCCAACTCGCCTTTGTCTTCCAGCTCCAGGCGTCGCAGGATGCAGTCGAAGCCCAGCACCAGTTCGGGCGGGCCGATGCGCTGGCGGATATCGGCGAACTGCTGGCTCAGGCTGGCAGCCATCGCGACCGGATTGGCCAGCCTTAACACCAGCCCCACATCGATGGCGCAGGCGAAGCGCAGGCTGTCATCATCGCGCGCTTGCAGGATCGAGCGGACGAAATTGCGTCCGCCCACCCGCACCATCAGCGGATGGCGGGCGAAGCGCACGGTGTTCAGATCCTGACGTGGACAGCCGATCAGTCGGGCATATTCGCTGGCGGCGGGGCGGCCGTTGATCTCGGTAACGATGCGCTGCTCGGCCAATGCGCCGGTGATCACCACACGCTCGGCAGAGGGCAGGAAATGCTCGGTCTTGAAGACATGCAGCGGTCTGCTGGTGGTGACCAGGGCGACGATGACGCAATCTCGGTGCAGTCGCCCGTCGAACAGGATGTCGCTTTGCTCCATCCGCAGGCCATCGCCGGCCGAGCCGCCGCAGACGGGGATATCTCCCAGTACCGCATGGATGGCGCTGGAGAGTTGTTCCTCCCGCAGGCTGAAACCGTCGAACAGCGTCAGGGCGAAGCGGCGCCAGCCGGCGGGTGGCTTTCGTCCCGCCTCCAGCATGCCGGCCAAGGCAGCTTGTGTCTGTTCGGTGCCGTTGAGCGACAGATTGCTGATCAAGGCGCAAGAGGCGGTGAAATCGGGGCCGCCCAACCCGATCGCCACCAGGCCATCGCGGCCATAGCCGCAACAGCCGATCTCGCCAGCGGTGCTGCATCCGATCACAGGGGTGGGGGCAAAGGCCTGAGTGACCGCCGCGGCTAATGCGGCGGCATCATCACGAGGCGAGAAATAAAGGATCAGCAGACATATCGGTTCGCCGGCAAAGCCGGCGCTCAAATCGCCCAGAATGCCATTGATGTCCTTGGCCTTGCTTTGGACTTGCCAGATGCAGCCAGCCATTCCGACGAAGCCCCTCCCGCGCGTTTCGCCTGGATTGACCCTATCCTAAAGAATGATTCTATGCAGTGCAAATCTCTCGCGATGGCCTGATCAGTTAGACCGGCTTGCCAGGAACTTGCCGACGCCGACGCTGACCAGGGCCGAGATCCGCGACGGGCCTTGGCCCTGACGGTCTTCGGGTAGCCAGCGCATCAGCAGTTCCGCCAGTTTGGACAGCTCCTGCGGGCGGCTCTTCCAGCCCTGGATTTCAGCCTTGGCCGAGACGTCGCCGGACAGATAGCCATTAACGATTTCCAGATCGTTCTGGGCCTGACGGGTTTCGGCGTTCAACAGCTTGGCGAAGAAGCCGCCCAGTTTGCCGCTGGCCTCGATGCGGGCCTTGGCGATCTTGGCCAAGCCGCCCAGGGTGACGGCTTCGGCGCGGGCATTCAGCACGGTCAGAGCGGAATCGGGGATGTTGCCCTCGATCTCGGGCTCCAGCAGCTTCTTGGGATGCATGCCGATGCGCGCCGGCTTGGCGTCGAAGGTCATGAAGGTGATTTCCGCCGAATGCTCGTCATGATCGACGTCGATGCGGAAAATGCCGGTATTGGCGATCTCGGCATCCGACAGGGCCAGGCGCGACAGATTGGCGTCATAGCGACGGCCGCCCAGGAAGATGCTGCCGTTGCGGATGATCTCGACATTCGCTTCCTGGCCGCTGGCGGCGTTGATCAGCGAAAATTTGAAGCCGCGCGGCACCGCCTCGTAGAACTTCACCGGATCATATTGCAGATCGGGAGCGGGCAGGCCAAAGGCGCGCATGGCTTGGTGCAGCGAATCGATGCGGGCGGCGAAGACATGGCCGAAACTGTGGGCGATGTCCTTGACCAGATCCGAGCCGGGCTCGACCGCCAGGGCATAGCCGTCCTGGCCCAGTCGCTCGATGGGCTGGCCGGGATAGATGCCGTCGACGGCGCCGGAACCGCGCTTCGAGGTGACGGTGACGGTCTTCAGTCCTTCGACCGGGGCGACCAGCTCGACGGTGACGATGCGGCCTTGATGCAGCAGCGGCACGAAGGGGCCCTTGCCCTGATCTTCGAAATTCGGCTGCACCACATAGGGGCGTCCGGACAGATCGTCGGTGAAGCGGGTGACGAAGGCCTGGGGATAGGCGGCGTTGTCCTCGTCGGCCAGGAACCGTTCCAGGGCCGGCAGGGCGTCTTCCTTCAGCTGGGCCAGCTCTTCTGCCGGTACCGCCAGAGCGGCGGGCGCCAGCTTGTTGAGGCCATAAGCCTTGGGGCCGCTTTCGATGACCAAATCGCCAGGCATAATCCCTCTCCCACCTCAACTCATTACCCAAAAGGTTACTGCACTCTACCCATATACCGGATCATTCTTTAGCATTTTTTTAAAGTCGTCAAAAAATGCCAAGACGGAAGAATTTAATGCCTGCGACCGGGGTTCAAGGACCGTCTCTAACCCCATGCCAGCGAAGGCATATTCCGGCATTTTCGCTGGTCTCTCAAGGCTGGTTCAGGGCAAAACGGTTTACCATTCCTTCACCTTGGCGGCACCAGACTTGGGGCATGAAAAACGTTCTCGCCCGCCACGCCTTCACCGCCGCCGACTGGTTCCAACTGGGTCGCTCCCTGATGGGAGAGGGGCGATTGCCCCAGGCCGGGTTGTGCTTCCAGGCCGCCGTGCATCGTGACCACACCCATGCCGAGGCCTGGTTCTGCCTGGCTCAAAGCCAGGAAAACCTTGGCCTTTTCGAGCAGGCCAGCGTGTCCCTGGTCTGCTCTTTATCCCTGAAGCCCGATCATTATGAAGCCCGCATGAAGCTGGTGCAGATGCTGATCAACCAGGGCAACAACCGTCAGGCCTTTCAGGTCTGGTGGGGCGGCCGCAAGCTGAAGCGCGGAGGCTAAACTTGTTGAATGGCCGACAGAATCCACGGAGCCCCAGGGCTGCGCAGCAGGGTCCAGACCTCGGTCGACTCGGCGGCGTGACGCGGATCGCCGGCCACCACCTCGCCGGCGGGCAGCTGCAGGGTGTAGTCCACGGCGGTCCAGGTCAGGGTGACGGTGGCGTAGTCCACCGGTCCTTCGTGCCAGGTTTCGTTGACGTCGCCGCGCAGCAATTGCACCTGCTCGACCCGGTTCTCCAGACCGCGGTTGCGGTCCTCGGTCAGTTGTTCGTTGAAATAGCCAGCCATTTCTGGCGTGGCGAGGCGCTGCAGGGAGGCGCGATCGCCGGCGCTCCAGGCCGCCTGAACCTGAACCAGCAGCCCTTCGATGGCTCCCAAATCCTGTTCGTTCAGCAGGAACTGGCGGGGATTGGCCGCGATGAGCGTCGCCGCCGGAGCCGCCAGAACCGGAGCCGCAGCCTCCAGCCGGGGTTCGCTCTGGCCACGGGGGGCGAACTCGGCATCGTCGCTGCCGAAATCCATGCGCCGATAGGCCGTGGGGCGGGGTGCCGGAGCAATGCGGGCGCCAAGGAAGGTCTTGAACAGCCAGCGACCCACCAGGAACAGAATCAGCAGCTGAAGAGCCGCGCCGAAGAAGCCGCCGCTGCCTTCACCAAAGAAGCCATGGCCGCCGCCAAAAAGCATCGAGCCGATGCCGGCGCCGACCAATCCGCCCATGAATCCTGTAAAGAAGCTGGGACGGGCGGCGGGCATCGCCTGTCCGCCCATGCTTTGGGTCGCGGTGGGGCTGACCTGTTCGCGCGGTGCGGCCATGCTGGGCGGGGCCAGGGTCTCGCTTTGCACGGCGGGACCGGCAGGAGCCGCCTTCGCCGCGGGCGGGGTGGTGCTGCGGGTGATCGGCTGAGCCGCCGAGTTGCTGGAGCCGCTGGAATTATGCTGCAGGAAGCCGCTGGTCGGAGCCGTCTGGCTGGGGGCCGGGGCGATGGAATCGTAGGTCTTGCTGCCGCGACTGCCGGCGCCGCTGGAGCTGCCGGCCTTGGCCTTGGCCAGAGCCGGGTCGCTGCTCAGCATCAGGCCGGCGGCCAGAACAAGGATAGCAAGAACGGAAACGCGATTGCACTGCACGGCGGAACTCTCCCACGGCGATACGGGTTCGAGGGATATAATTTCGCCGGCACCTTAGTGCAAATCGCGGCGGGACGGAACAGCCCGGTTGCGGCTGCCATTTTTGGCACGGCCCTTGCGATGTCCCCTTCGACTAATTTTGCGGCTGAGGCGGAAAGCCTTGCCGTCCGCGCCCAAGACGGCGGCGGACCCGGGCAGGAAATTCCGCCGCAGCAAGATGACACCGGCAAATTTTGCCGCTTAGCGTTTTAGGAGTTGAGAGCATGTTCGACGGCCCCGCCCCCGCATCCATCTCCGAAGCGACCAGCCAGATTCCCGCCTCGTTCCCGATCGAGGATGGCGGGCGCATGGGATCGGCCTTTCCCGACAGCCAGGAAGTCGACCGTCAGGCCGACACCGTGGCGGCCATTGCTGCCCAGGACACCCAGGCTTTCGCCAATTACCTGTCGGGCCGTCTGAGCGATATCGGTGCCCGGACTAACCGGGCGATCATCTTCGCCATTCTGCCCGACGGCAGCGTCGGCGTGGTGGGGGCCAATGCCGACAAGGTCAAGCTGGAACAGCTGTTCCATGACGACCGCGATCTGTTCCACCAGTTCCATCAGGTGGCGCGCCAGAATGACATGGTCGCCTCGGCCGAGATTTGCCGCCGCTATCTGGAAGATTCCTATAACGCCCATGGCGAGAAGGAGCGCCTGACCGTCTGGCGGCGTTACCGCGCTTTGTGCGACCAGATGGAAAGCATGGCCGGTCGTCTGATCCTGGCCAGCGGCCAGCTTCTGTCGGGCGCCTTGCAGTTCACCCATACGGCTCTGGCCGAGTCCTAAGCGCCTGATTTAGAAAAATATTATATCTCAATAAGTTACCGTCATTTCCGCGAAGGCGGGAATGACGATCATGCAGGCTGTTTCCCTAAGACCTAATGTGACTTCCCGCCCCCATGCGAGGGGGCGGCGTGGGGCGTGCCGCCATGAGAGGTGCCGCCATGGGAAGCACCACCACCGCCAGCGAAACCCGAAGAGGGACGGCGGCTGCTTTCTTCTTCATTCTCGTCATGAGCCTTGACGGCAAAGCCATGCATCACCCAGCTCATGGCGAAGCCCAGCAGCAGGCAGATGGCCATGCCGCCGGCCAGGAATTCGGCGGCCTGCTGTAATCCGGCCTGCCCCTCGGCGAAGCGGCCCTGGGCATGTTCCATGGCGGTATAAGGGATCATGGCGGCTGCAGCCGCCATGCCGAGCCGATGCCAGCCCTTGGAGCGGATGGAAGAGAGGCGGTAGCCAGACATGATGCGCTTCCTCGTGCTGCCCTATGATCGGATAACTATCTGCCAAGACGAAGTTTTTCGCAATCTGCCGAGAGGTCTTGCCGTCACCGGGCGGCAGTGGCATAGATGAAGGCGCTGGGGGTGTCGCGCCGGAGCCTCGTTTCAAATGTCGGCCATACCGAAATTGTCTTTCCGTGGATCGCTGATCGGCATCGTCGATGACAGCAGCGAATGGCGTCGCCAAGTCCGCAACATGTTTTTCTCGTTCGGAGCCAAGGACGTCATCGAGGCTCGGGACGGTTCCGAGCTTCTGCATCTGGCCGCCAGCCATGGCCGGCCGATGGATCTGATCCTGGTGGATGACGAGATGGAGCCGCTGGACGGTTTCATGGCCATGCGCACCCTGCGTTCCTCGCCCGGCGCTCCGGGGAGGCGGGCCACGGCGGTGCTGATGCCCGGCCAGGGCAGCGTAGACATCCTGAAGCGGGCGCTGGATGCCGGCTATCATTCCATCCTGCCCAAGCCCTTTTCCGCCGCGCAATTGAGCCAGCATCTGCAGCGGGTTCTGCTGCGCCCCATGCTGTGGAGCGAAGAGGGCGAGATGCTCCGTCCGGTTGTCAGCAACGGGAACGAAGGGACTTAGTCCTATTCGACGAAAGTCTTAAAAACTTTACCGAACTCGGTCGCGGATTTTGTCTAATCTCTAGCCGTTTCAGCGTCATCGGAAGGTGATCCGGGGTGCTGAATCATGTTAGTGTAAGCCGTTGGGTTGAGACTGGAGGCGTCCCCTTCGACAGAAGGGGCAAACTCTGGCCGTCCCAGCCAAGGCATAAGTCCAGAAAACTTCGACAATTCGTCGATCGAGCAAGGGGAACGAAATGGAAATCAAGAAAGTCGGTGTCATCGGTTGTGGCACCATGGGTCTCGGTGTTGCCCAGGTGATCGCTCAGGCCGGCATTCCGGTGGTGTCGGTCAAGGCCACTCCGGGTTCCACCGACAAGATCAAGGACGGCCTGGAGAAGAGCCTGTCCAAGTCCGTCGAGCGCGGCAAGATGGAAGCCGAGGTCAAGGACAAGATCCTGTCCCACATCACCTTTACCACCAACGAGGCCGACGTCGCCGGCTGCGATCTGATCATCGAATCGATCGTAGAAGACCTGGATACCAAGAGCGCTCTGTTCCAGCGCCTGGAAGGCATCGTCTCGGAAGACTGCATCCTCGCCACCAACACCTCGACCCTGTCGGTGACGGCGCTGATGAGCGTCTGCAAGCATCGCAAGCGCATCGCCGGCCTGCATTTCTTCAACCCGGCTCCGACCATGGCGCTGGTTGAGATCATCCATGCCTTCGAGACCTCGGACAAGGCGATCAAGGCGCTGGACAAGTTCACCAAGCATATCGGCAAGGACCCGGTTCTGGTGCAGGACACCACCGGCTTCATCGTCAACCGTCTGCTGACGCCCTATATGCTGAATGCCATTCGCCTGCTGGAGCAGGGCACCGGCACCATCGACGCCATCGACAAGGCGATGATGCTGGGCGCCGCCCATCCCATGGGGCCCTTCGCCCTGGCCGACTATATCGGTCTGGATGTGGTGCAGGCCATGGCCGAGAACTGCTATGCCGACGCGCGCAGCAGCGATCTGGCCACCCCGCACACCCTGCAGCGTCTGGTGCAGCTGGGCTATCTGGGCCGCAAGACCGGCCGTGGCTTCTATGACTATTCCAAGAAGCCGGCCGAGCCGAACCCGGACCTGAAGCGCCCCGTGGCCTAAATAAAAAAGACCCCGGCGGAGTCTCCGCCGGGGCGTCTTGGGAAATCCCCCGGCGGACATTCGCTGGGGGATTTTTTTTAATCTTCGTCTTCTTCGAGGTCTTCGTCTTCGTCGCCGTCGTCAGAGGCGCTGTCTTGGCTCATGGAATCGCCCAGGCTCTTGATCATTTCGCGCAGACGTCGCCGCAAGATCGGGCTGCCGATCTTGAAATAATAAGCCAGCAAGGTGTTGGTTTCGTCGTCACCATTGGAACCGGCTTGGTTTTCGTCCTTCAGCCGGCGGTCGATCGCCGAGCAAACCTCGGGCGAGATGTCGTCGAAGAAGAACGAGATCGGCACGCCCAGCACCACCGACAAATCGAAAAGCCGGCTGGCGCTGACGCGATTGGCGCCGCGTTCGTATTTCTGGACCTGCTGGAACGTCAATCCCAAGGACTCGCCCAGTTTCTCCTGGCTCAAACCCAGTAGCTGCCTGCGCAGACGGATGCGGCTACCGACATGAACGTCAATTGGGTCGGCAGAATTGTCTTTTTTCCCTGTCGAGGTTCGACCCTTGGGGCGTCCTCTCCCTTTGGTGGGAGACATAATAGCAACTCTTCCAAAATTGATGTGACAGCATTCATTCTTTCATCAAAGTGGATATTGCGCAACTCTAAGAGTCATCAATAGGATAGCCATCAATAAATGCCACTGAATTTCACTCATGAAAATTAATTCTGGTCTGAGTTTTCACCAAAAGGTTGCCGTCTGTTCGCGTGGTAGTTTGTCTAGACTTTTATCTTATGCTGGTTGTTGTTCTGATATCCAGCGTTTCCTGCCGACTGAAACTCCGGCTTTACGCCGAAGCGCCACCACCATCATACTTCTGTGGAGGTTGCTGGCCTTTCGGCCTGATGTAAGTTCAGGGGATATGGGCTTTGGCAAGGGGTGACGGATGTTGGCAAGACTGGGTTTAGGCGGGCATTTGGCTATCGGCTTCGCGTTTGTCGCCGCCATGGTCGGAGCCGCCATCTGCCTGGCCGCCAGCCAATCGGTGACCGAGGACATCCATAGCCATACCCTGGACAGCATCAGTCATCTGGCCTCCGACATCGACCATGGCATCAATCTGGCGATCGGTCAGCGGCTGGAGCGAATCCGCCTTTCCGCCGACAGCCTGGGACGCAGCGGCTTGGATCTGACCGGCTCGGATGCCGCCGCCTGGACCGATGCCTTGCAGGCGGCGTTTTCGGATATCAACTGGGTGGCCCTGTTGGGGCGCGACGGGGTGGTTGTGGCGACCAGCGGGGATGGCCCGGAACTGGGACGCCACTTCACGGGCTTGCCGCAACTGGATGATCCGCAAAGCCCGTCGAACCAATTGCTGGTGCTGGCCGAGCCGGGCGCCAGCGGTCGTTTCCTGCTGTCCTACCCTTTGCGCGACAGCCATGGCAGGGTGATCGGCAAGCTGTTGGCCAATATTGGCGACGCCTGGTTGGGCAAGGCAATCGAATCTGTTCTGGCCAGCCATAATCTGATGGATGGGCAACAGGCCCTGATCACTGATCCGACCGGGCGATTGCTGGGGCGTTCCAGTTCGCGGGGACTGCAAGCCGGGGGAGGGCTGTTTCCGCCGGGCGACGCTCCTTTCGCCGGGCGGCGGGATTGGCCGGACGGCATGACGTCTCTGTCGGTAGTGTTGCCCTATCACAATGTCAACGAAGCGCCGCCTTTGTTGTGGCAGGTGGTGCTGCGGGAAGATTTGACGGTGGCCGAGGCGCCGGCGGTGGCGATGCGCCATCGGCTTTACGGGCTTGGGGTGCTGCTGAGCCTGGGGGGCGCCTTGCTGGGCATCGCAGCGGCGCAGCGGCTTTCGCTGCCGCTGAAGCGGCTGGCCGAGGCGGCGACGCAAATCTCGGAAGGTCAGCTGGTGGTGGGCATTCCGCGGCTGGAACATTTCCGTGAATTGGAGCAACTGTCCTCGGCTCTGCGCGACATGGTCGGCAGCCTGCGCAGCAAGGAAGCCCGGCTTTCCATGCTCAACGATACTCTGGCCCAGCATATCCGCGATCGCGACCATGATTTCAAGACGGCGCATGCCGGGCTGCTGGCGAACGAGGCCAAGCTGCGCGCCGTGATCGAAAGCGCCATCGACGGGGTGATGATCCTGAACGATCATGGGGTGGTGGAAATCTTCAACCGCTCTTGTGAAAACATCTTTGGCTGGAGCGGGCACGAGGTCATCGGGCGCTCGCTGATGATGGTCATGCCGCAGGAATGGCAGAAGCTGCATCAGATGATATTTTCGGGCCAGGTCGAGGTCGATGCCGCCAAGATCGCCGGCCATGCCCGGGTGGTGCGTGGCGTTCGTCGGAATGGCAGCCAGTTTCCGCTGGAAATCTCGGTCGCCAGGGCCGAGGTCGAGGGGCGGATGATCTATGTCGCCATGGTGCGCGATATCACCGAACGGGTGGTGGCCGAGGAAAAACTGTTCGCCATGGCCACCCAAGACAGCCTGACCGGGGTGCGCAACCGCCGCTATTTCCTGGAAGGTCTGGAAAACGAGGTGGCGCGTTGTCGGCGGCATGGCCGGTCGCTCAGCCTGCTGATCCTTGATGCCGATTACTTCAAGGCGGTGAACGACACCTTCGGTCATGAAGCCGGCGACATCGTTCTGAAACGGCTGGCCGAGACCTGCCGGACCAATCTGCGCGAGGTGGATCTGGTGGGGCGTATGGGCGGCGAGGAATTCGCCATCGTTATGCCCGACACCGATCCGGAAACTGCTCATATGGCCGCCGAGCGGCTGCGGATGCTGGTGGCGGAACAGCGGATCGAATATGACGGGCAAAGCTTGCAGGTGACCATGTCGGTGGGCATGGCGTCGCTGTCGGGACGGGCGCTGGAAGCGCCGATGGAGCAGGTGGTGGAAACCCTGATGCGCCGCGCCGATAAGGCGCTTTATCGCGCCAAGAAAGAAGGGCGCAACCGCGTGATATGGGGCATCGACAGCATGGAATCGGATTCCTTGCAGGAAAATGGCTGACGGGCTTGACAGGGGGGGAGGGGTTGCGTATGTTCCCGGCCTCCGGTCGAGCAAGCGGCAAAAACCGCTAGCTCTTTCAGTCAAGGAAATGGCAATGAAGATCCGCAACTCCCTGAAGTCGGCCAAGCTGCGCGACAAGAACTGCCGGGTGGTCCGTCGTAAGGGCCGCGTGTACGTCATCAACAAGACGAACCCGCGCTTCAAGGCTCGCCAGGGCTGATACCGACTGACCGCTGGCGCCGGTTTCGGCGCCGTGGAGTTCAAAAAAAACCGCTCTCCTTCTTGGAGCGCGGTTTTTTTATGCCTGGAGCGCAGGAAAAAGGCGGCGGAGTTATTCCGCCGCCTCGGTCAAATCCAGCCGGCGCATCAGCCCTTCCAACTCGCTGACGGCAGCGGTGAAGTCGAAATTCCCCACCAGCCGGCCCAGCCGATTGAGGTCCGAGGCATCAAGAGCGGCGGACAGGCTGGGATGGATGTCAGTCCAATAATCCAAAGCTTCGCCGTCATCGGCCTTCAGCAGAGCCAGCAAGCGGCCCATGGGCGCTGCCAGCCGGCGCAGATCGGCCGGCGGTTTCGGGGCCGTGTTCGTCTTGACCGGTTCGGCCGTGGCCGCCAGCGCCGCCTGGATGGCGGTGACGGCAGCTTCCAGGCTGGCTTGGAAGCCATCGATATCGAGGTCGCCCAGAGCCGCCCCGGTTTTGATGGCGGCTTCCATCTTGGCGGCCTTCTCGGCCAAGTCCTGAATGCCCAGAGTGGCGGCGGTGCCTTTGACCGTATGGGCGGTGCGCTCGGCGGTTTCCTGTAATTCGCTTTTCAGGGCGGCGCGGATGACGTCGGGGGCCTCGGCCTGATTTTCCGTGAAGCGCAGCAGCAGGGTGCGATAGCGGTCCAGATTGCCGCCGGTGCGCCGCAGGCCGGATGCCGTATCGATGCCGGGAATCATGATCGCGGCCTGAACCGATGCTGGCGCGGGTTCCGGCTCGGGAGCGGCGGGCTGCACCGGTTGGGCGCTCTTCGGCCTGATCCAGCGAGCCAGCACGGTCAGCAGCTTGTCCGGTTCGATGGGCTTGGGGATATGGTCGTTCATGCCGGCTTCCAGGCAGCGGTCGCGGTCGGCCTGCATGGCGTTGGCGGTCATGGCGATGATCGGCAAGTCCTTGAAGCGCGGAACGCCCCGGATCACGCGGCTGGCCTCCATACCGTCCATCACCGGCATCTGCATATCCATCAAGACGGCGTCGTAGTCGTTCAAGGCCACCTTGTCGACGGCGATCTGGCCGTTGCCGGCGATGTCGATGGTCAGGCCGAGGTCTTCCAAAAGCCCCACGGCGACTTCCTGGTTCAGCTCGTTATCCTCGACCAGCAGCACATGAGCGCCCTTGATGGCGGCAGCGGCGGCGGCGTCCAGTTCCGAGGCGGAGGGCTGTTGGGGCATGCCGTCGCCACCCAGCACCCGCACCGAGGCGTCGAGCAGGGCGGTGGGGCTGACCGGCTTGATGAGGAAATGTTCGATGCCGAGATTCTCGGCCTTTTCCATGATTTCTTCGCGGCCATAGGCGGTGACCATCACCAGATGCGGCAAGGTGCCCTTGCCCCGTAGCTCCAACAGCTTGTGCGAAGTCTCGATGCCGTCCATGCCCGGCATCTGCCAGTCGATGAAGACGATTTCATAGGGGCTGGCCTGGGCGAGGGATTTTTCGACCATCTCCAGGCCTTCCTGGCCGGATGGGGCCTCGTCCACCACGAAGGTGAAGCCGGTCAGCAGATCGGACAGCACGGCGCGGGCCTGCGGGCTGTCGTCGATCACCAGAACCTTGCGGCCCGACAGATCCACGGTCGGCATATGGCGGCTGGCGGTGGCGTTGCCGGGCTTCAGCTCGACGGTGAACCAGAAGGTGGAGCCCTTGCCGAACTGGCTTTCGACACCGATCTCGCCGCCCATCAGCTCGGCCAGCCGCTTCGAGATAGCCAATCCCAGCCCGGTGCCGCCATATTTACGGGTGGTCGAGGCGTCGGCCTGCGAGAAGGCCTGGAACAGGCGGGCGATCTGTTCTTCGGTCAGACCGATGCCGGTGTCGGTGACGGCGAAATAGGCCTTCAGCCCGCTCTCGCTGGTTCCCTCCAGCCGGGCCTTGACGATGATCTCGCCTTTTTCGGTGAACTTGACGGCGTTGTTGCAGAAATTGATCAGGATCTGACCAAGGCGCAACGGATCACCCTGCAGGCACAACGGCAGGTTCTGGTCGATGTCGAAGATCAGCTCCAGCCCCTTGGCCGAGGCCTTGTCCGAGATCAGGTTGGTGACATTGTCCAAAAGGTCGCGCAGCTCGAAATCGACGATCTCGATGGACAATTTGCCGGCCTCGATCTTCGAGAAGTCGAGGATGTCGTTGATCAGCGCCAGCAGATGGTTGGCCGATTGCTGGATCTTGCGCAGCTGGTCGGATTGGCGGCTGGTCAGGCTGGTCTTCATCATCAGATGCGCCAGACCGATGATGGCGTTCATTGGCGTGCGGATTTCGTGGCTCATATTGGCCAGGAAGTCCGACTTCATCTTGGTGGCGTCCTCGGCCACTTCCTTGGCGCGCAAAAGTTCTTCCTGCTCGCGCTTGCGCTCGGTGATGTCGCGGAAGACGACCACGGTGCCGACCATGTCGTCGTCCTTGAAGATTGGCGTGGTGGAATATTCCACCGGGAAGCAGCGGCCATCCTTGCGGAAGAAATATTCGTCGGCGGCGTTCAGCTCTTCCTGATAGCCGGGCGGCGGAGTCTGGATGCGGTCGCGCAGGCTGGAGCCGAGGATTTCCTCTTCGGCATAGCCCAAGGTCCAGACGGCGGCGGGGTTGATGAAGCTGATGCGGCCTTCCAGATCCAGCCCCAGAATGCCGTCGCTGACCGAGCCCAGAATCTGGCGGGAATGTTCCTCGGCCTGGGCCAGCGCCAGTTCCGCCTGCTTGCGCTCGGTGATGTCGCGCGACACCTCGATGACGCCTTCCAGCCCGCCGCTGGGACCGATGAAGGGGGTGCGGGTGATTTCCAGTAGCGCCTTCTGGCCGTCGACCGCATCGACCACCCGCTCGACCGTATGAGGGGTGCCGCTGTCCAACACGTCTTGCATCTCGGCGGACATGGCGGAGCGGACGGAGTCCTCGGCCTCGTCATGCAGCTCGGCATAGGCCGAGTTGGCCAGCAGGGTCTGGCCCTCGCGGTCGCAGACCAGGATGGGATCGGTGATGGAGTCGATCAGCGAACGCAGCAGCGCCTTCTCGCGGCCCAGTTCATCGGACTGCTTTTCCACCTGCCGGGCCTGATTGACCATGGCGTCGTTCAGTTTTTCCAGCTCGGACTGACGGGCGATCAGCTGGCGTTCCGACTGGGCCAGGGTGGCGGCCTGTTCCTGGGTCTGGTCCAGCAGCTGACGGGTCTGGACGTTGCGCACCAGAATCTGGATCGACAGCGCCACCGGGGGCAGCAGGTTTTCGAGTAAGGAGAGGTGCCGGGGCTCCAGCGGCTCGGCGGTAGCCAGCTCCAGCACGGCGGCGATGGTGCCCTGGTTGATCACCGGCACGAAATAGAGATGGCCGGGCCGCAACACGCCCAGGCCGGTCGGCACACCGACGCCGTCGGCATTCTGGGGCTGAGCGGTGAGCATGCGCTTCTCGGCGGCGGCCTGACCCACCAGCCCTTCGCCCAGGGCAAAGCTTTGGGGCTGGTCCGGGTTTTGGATGGCGAAACCGCCAACCCGTTCGAAGCGGGCCTGAGCGGATTCGGGCACGTAAAGCGCGCCATACATCAGCCGCACCGAATTGCCGATGCGCGACAGCAGGGCGCTGGCGAAGCTGGCGAAATCTTCCGAGGATTGCAGTTCCTCGGCGGTGGCGGCGACCTCGGCCTTGACCCAGCTTTGCGTCTCGCGCTCTCGGGCTCCCTGTTGCAGGGTATCGAGGGCGCGGGTGATGGCCCCCACCTCGTTCTTGCGCTCGCGGAAGGGGATCGGCTGGTCCAGCTTGCCGTCGGCGACGTCGCGGATGCTGCCCTGCAGAGTCTGCAGCACCAGCACCACTTCTTTTTGCACGATCCAAAGGGCGATGCCGATGGAACCCAACAGCCCCAGGGCGATCACCGCCCAGGTCAGGGCCACGGCTTCGGTGGTCTGTTGGGTCGCGGACTGGCTGTCATTGCCCAGGCCCAGACGGATTTCATCCACCAGCATGGCGATCTTGGCGCGGGCTTGCTCCAGATCGGAAGCGCCGCCGTTGCGCAGCTGGCTCAGGGCGTCGGCATGAGCGCCGCTCAGAGCCTTGGCGCGCAGGGGGCGCAGCTTGATGATGCCTTGCTCGAACTGGGCGGAAACCTCGACCAGACGCGGCTGCACGGCGATGGGGGCCTGAGCGCGGGCGGAGTCCAGCAGTTGTGCGGCCTCGCGCACCGCCTTGTCGATCTCGCCATCCAAGAGGGCGGTGCGGTCGGCATTGTCCTCGATGGCCTGCTTCAGCATGGTCTGGCAGATGAAGGCGATGCGATCGCTGGCCTTGTTCAGCGACAGAGTGCTGTTCAGGCTTTGCTCGACCATGCCGTTATAGCGGTTGTCGATATGCGCCATCTCCATCGAGGCGTAAAGCCCCGCAGCCATGACCATCACCGCCAGAGGGATCAGGGCGATGATCAGTTTGGTGCGAATGCGCAGATCGGCGAACAGGCTCATGGGTCTTCCAGCCGGCTAGGGTGCGGACAAATTCCAGACAGGCGAAGACTATGCCGCAAATAGGGAAATTCCACTACGGCTTATGGGAGCAGCGTTTATTTCTCGTCTTCGCTTCGGCGGATATGCAGGAACTGCCCGAAATTGCCAAAATCCTTGGGGTGCGCCCCGGCCTTGATGGCGGCGGCCAGACCCTTGGGATTCTTCACCACCAGCCCGCCCAGCACCTCGACGCCATAGGGATAGAGGCGGTCGGTCATCGGCGTCGAAGGCCCCACCAGCGCCACCCTTGATCCCTGGGCCAGTCTGAGGATGCGCGGCAGGTTGCGGTTGATCAGGGTCGAGGAATTGACCACGGCAGCGGCGCAGCCGGGCAGCAGGGTATCCATGGCGACGGTGGGATATTCGCCGGGCCGGGGATCGGTCTCGATCACCGCGCAATGGGGCAGCACCGACCCTAAGCCGGGGAAGGCGCCGACCGCCACCACACGGCCTTTTTCCTGGGCGAACAGATGGGCGCCGTTGCCCATCTGGCCTTCCAGATCGGCGCGATTGTAATGGGCGTTGATGGCGGCGATGCCCAAGGCCATCTCGACCGGGTCCCAGGAGGACGATAGCTCGGCCAGTTCGCGCAGGCTCTGTTTGGCCAGGCCGGGCAGGCGGGGCAGCAGTTCCTTGGGGTAACGGGGCAGATAGGCGAGGCCCGAGCCCTGTGGCCCCTCGACCATGATCCAGCGCTGACCGCAGGCGATCTGGCGCACTTCCGCCTCGGCAACGCCCAAGGCCAGATCACGATAGAGCCGTTCCGGCCCCCACCAGCGCCACAGGGCCTGCAGGCTGGGTGGGATGATGGCGCCGTCCTGTCCGGCGAAGTCCAACCAGTTCTGGATGGCCCCGCCGGTGATCGAGGTCAGCACCGGCATGCCCTGGGCCGGGCTTTCATCGACGATGGCGCGCAATCCCTTGGCCGCCCGCTCCATGGCCTGGAACTGGCTGATCACCACCAGATCGGCATCGTCGCGCATGGCGGTGCGCATACGGCTGGCGGCGGCGGTAGCGCCGGTCAGTTCGTCGTCAGGCAGGCTTTCGCCGGTGGCAAGATCCAGCAGTCCGCCGCCGTCTTGGGTCTGGACATAGCCGGCGACCGAGAAGCCGCGATCCCGCACATCCCTGGCAAAGGCGGCCAATAGATCGTCTACCGGCATGGCGGCTTCATGCACAACCACGCCGGGGCGTATCCAAGGAGCCTTTGCCGGCTCGAACATGGGGCAAGCCTCCGTGCCGAGAAATCAGGGGTTCACTCAGGCTATTTTGCGGATGCGGCTCGGTCTACGTCAAGGCATGTGGGCCATATATCGGTTTTTCCCTTCCATCTGCATGGGGTGTTTGGGTTTGGAATTCCCCAACGTGTGGTATTAAAACCTACGTTATGCGCCTATATCCATAGTTTTGGTTGGTGTAACTAATGCCTTGATTGTTTTGGTGTAGCCTTCAGGGAGATGATGAATTTGATCTATGCCAGGGGATGGCTTGTTTAAAGATATAATGAGCGGGGAATAAAATATGTCCGTTGTGACAAGCCTGCGGTTGCGCGCCAGGATTTCCCTGGGATTCGGCCTCATTCTGTTGCTGCTGCTGGCTTTGTCGGTGACGGCGGTGGTCGCCTTCAGTTCGACTAAATCCGACGTGGAAACTTATGTCCAGCGGATGGAGGTCCGGGGGGCCTCGCGGCAAGTGGATCGGGATGCTCTGGTGCTGCGCCGCTATGTTCGCGAATTCGGCAATGTCGGCAATCCGCAAGACGCCCAATCGGCGCAGGATGCCGCACAGGTAATGCATAGCCATCTGTCCAAGGCTCTGGACCTGATCAAAAATCCCGAACGTCATGCCACCATGACGACGGTCAGCAAGGCTGCCGATGGTTATGTCGATAATTTCGGAAAGATGGTTGGCGCCAGGATGGAGCAGGACCAGCTGATTTCCCAGGTCCTGGTGCCGAAAGGCGGTCGGACGGTGGAGATATTGGGACAGCTTCAGACCCAGGCCTACAAGGCCGGGCATCTGGATGCGCTTTATAAATCGACCCAGTTGCAGAACCATGTCTTGCAGTTACGCATCTTCGTCAATCTGATGGTCGCCAAGCGCGATCCCGCCTATACCGCCAAGGCCGAGGAGGAAATGGCGAAGGTCGAGGAGCTGTTGGGCAGTTTTGCCGGTGACGGCATCAGTGACGAGACTTCGTCCGAACTGAAGACCCTGATGGGGGACTATGGCGGGGGTTTCCGTCGTTATGGCGCGCTGAGCCTGCAAGTGAACCAGCTGATGAACCAAGCCATGGTCGATCAGATGGCGGTGATCGCGGACAGCCTTAAGTCGGTGACCGACAGCATCGCGCAGGATGCCTTGCAGATTCAGACCGAAACGCAGGACACTATCGCCTCGACCCGCATGTTCCTGATCGGAGCGTCGGTGGTGGGGCTGCTGGCCGGTCTGGGACTGGCTTTCCTTTTGGGTTCCGCCATTTCCAATCCGCTGATCGCCATGACCTCGGCCATGCGTCGGCTGGCGGGCGGCGATAATGCAACGGACATTCCTGCCCGCAGCCGTCATGACGAGATCGGCGAGATGGCCGGGGCCGTCCAGGTGTTCAAGGACAACGCTATCCGTATGGAAGCGATGCGCCTCGAGCAGGAGGAGCAGAAGGCCAGGGCGGAACGCGACCGTCAGACTGCCCTGCGCAAGATGGCCGACAATTTCGAGGCTCAGGTGGGCGGCGTAATTGACGCGGTCACTGCGGCGGCCGTGCAGCTTCAGGCCTCGTCGAAGCAGATGTCCTCGACCGCTCAGGAAACCAGCGCCCAGGCCACCGCCGTCGCCGCCGCCGCCGAAGAGGCGTCGAGCAATGTGGAAACCGTCGCCACCGCCACCGAGGAACTGTCGGCATCGATCAACGAGATCGCGGCGCAGGTGGAACGCTCGCAGGCGGTGTCGGTGCGCGCCAATGAAGAGGCGGTCCACACCACCGATCTGATCCAAAAGCTGTCCGAGAATGTCGGCAGCATCGGCGAGATCGTGGCCTTGATCAACGATATCGCCAGCCAGACCAACCTGCTGGCCCTGAACGCCACCATCGAGGCGGCGCGCGCCGGCGATGCCGGCAAGGGCTTCGCCGTGGTGGCCTCCGAGGTTAAGAATCTGGCCAACCAGACCGGCAAGGCTACCGACGAGATTGCCAACAAGATCGCCGCCGTTCAGTCCGGCACCAGCGATGCGGTGGCCGCCATCGTCTCGATCTCGAAGGTCATCACCGAGGTCAGCGAGATCAGCTCGACCGTGGCGTCTGCGGTGCAGGAACAGACCGCCGCCACCGGCGAGATCGCCCGCAATGTCGATCAGGCCTCGTCCGGTACCCAAGAGGTGTCGCGCAATATCGGTCAGGTCGAGGTTGCCGCCCGCGAGACCGGCAATGCCGCCGAGCAGATCAACGAATCCGCCACCGAATTGTCGCAGCAGGCGACCTTGCTGAAGGGCGAGGTCGGCAAGTTCCTGTCCACCGTTCGCGCCGATCATAAGGATATGCGGCTGTTCGCCTGGGATCATGCCATGGATACCGGTTTCGCGACCGTGGATAAGCATCACCGCGAGATGTTCGAACAGCTGAACCGCTGTTTCTCGCATATGATGGCCGGCGATGGGGCCGAGGCGGTCCGTGGGGCGACGGCGATGATCGACAGCGCCATCCGCCCGCATTTCGACGAGGAAGAGCAGATCATGCAGCGCAAGGGCTATCCCGGCCTGTCGGCGCATCGCACGGCGCATCAGGCCTTCTTCACCAGCTTCGACCGGCTGAAGCCGCGACTGGATGCCGGCGACGAGAAGGCTCCGGCCGAGATGTTCGAGTTCCTGGCCGAATGGCTGCGCAGCCATATCATCAATGTGGACATGCCCTTCGCCCAATTCGTCCGCTCGAAATAGCCAAGGCTGTGACATTATACCGCCGCATCATTGCCTGCGGCGGTAAGGGGTGAAATCCTCCTTCCCCGCTATCGGCGCGTTCTGGTGGGGCGGAGGCATGCCATCCATGTTCAGCAAGGCTTTGGTCGTTTGCGGGTCCCTGTTGGCGGGCATGATCTGGTCTTCGGCCTCGGTTAAGGCCGCCGAGGCCGAGTTGCGCATCGGCACCGATGGTTCCTTTAGCCCCTTCGTGTTCCAGAAGGACGGGGCTCCCGCCGGTTTCGACGTGGATATCTGGGATGCCGCCGCCAAGATCATGGGGGTCCGCTATAAGCTGCTGACCGTCGATTTCATCAGTCTGATCCCGGCCTTGCAGACCCATAGCCTGGACGGCGCCTTCGCCGGTATCTCCATCACCTCGGAACGCAGCAAGCTGGTGGATTTCTCCCAGCCTTATTATCAAAGCGGCCTGTCGGCGCTGGTGCGGCGCGACAGTAAGCTGACCTCGTCGGCGCAGATCGACGGGGCCAGGGTCGCCACCAAGCAGGCGACCAGCTCGGTGGAATATCTGAAGGCCCATGCGCCCCGTGCCGAGATCAACAGCTTTCCCAGCATCGATGCCGCCTATCAGGAGCTTCTGGCCGGGCATGTGGATGCGGTGGTGTTCGACAGCCCGGTGCTGGCCTATTACGCCGCCACTGTCGGCAAGGGGACTGCCAAGCTGTTGTCGCCGCCGCTGACCTCGGGCGAGTTGTACGGTTTCGCCTTTCCTCAAGACAGCGATCTGGCGATCCGCTTCGATGCGGCCTTGAGGTCTATGCGGGAGAATGGTCAGTACCAATCCATTTACGAAAAATGGTTCGGCAAAGCCCCGTGATCGCTGCTGCCCGAATGGATCGGTCCTGCTTTCGGCTTATCCCCAAAATCTGTGGATAAGTCTGTGGGAAGCCTGTGGGAGGCAGTGTCTCGCCCTTGTCATCTCTTCGTTTCGAACCCTCTGCCTCTATCTTGGGCAGTGGCTTTTTCCCTGGGTGTAACTTAATTTACATTTGCTCAAATTTGTTTTTTTATTTCACAAATCGGTAGTTAATGCCGTTTCATCTCTTGTGGACAATTGGTGGGACTCAAGCATTCGCGCTAGCCTATTTGCGGCTGCACAAAATGCCGGGGCTCATCCTTTCGGACAAGATGCAGTAAAGTCATTGGGTTGGACTGAAGGCGATGCCACGACCCTTGCAGAGAGGGGCTCTTGGTGGTGGAATGAGGCCATGACCCAGCCTGCAACCATCGAGTTCTGGTACGAGTTCGCCAGCACCTATTCCTATCCGGCGACCATGCGCCTGGAGCAGCGTGCGGCGGCCAAGGGCGTGGTCGTGCGCTGGCGGCCCTTTTTGCTGGGGCCGATTTTCAAGGGGCAGGGCTGGAGCGATTCTCCCTTCAATCTGCAGCCGGTCAAGGGGCGCTATATGTGGCGCGATCTGGAGCGTCTCTGTGCCCGCGATGGGCTGGACTGGACGCGTCCGTCGCTATTTCCCCGCAATGGACTGCTGGCGGCCCGCATCGCCATTCAGATCGAGGGGGACGGTCCGGCGGTGGCGGCCTTTTCGAAGGCGGTATTCCGCGCCAATTTCGTCGAGGATCGCGATATCTCCGATCCCGCCTTGATGGCGGCCATTCTGGCCTCGCAACATCTGCCATCGGATCTGCTGGCGCGAACCTCCTCGCCCGAGGTCAAGGAGGCGCTGCGCCGCCGGGGCGAGACGGCGCTTGATCTTGGCATCTTCGGCGCGCCCAGCTTCGTGGCGGCGGGCGAGTTGTTCTGGGGCGGCGATCGGCTGGACGATGCCTTGGACTGGGCGCTCTGCCATGCGTGATCCCGATCCCCGCAACATTCCCTGGCAGGTTCTGAGCCAATGCGAGCGCTGCGGCATTCGCGATCTGGTGCTGTTCGCCGATCTGACGGAAGAGGACTTCTCGCTGATCCATTTGCCGGTGGACGATATTCTGGTGCCGGCGGGCGAGGCGCTGTATCAGCCGGGGCAAGAGGCGTCCGCCGTCTTCACCGTGCGCGAAGGGCTGCTGAAACTGGAGCAATATCTGCCCGACGGCACTCAGCGCATTGTCAGCCTGCTGGGCCAGGGCGACGCCGCCGGGCTGGAGGCGACGGTGTCCCAGACCTATGAGCATGCCGCCATCGCCCTTCGCAATGTCCGGGCTTGCCGCATCCCGCGCGAGGTGGTCAGCCGCCTGTCGCCCAAGCTGCACCGTCAGTTGATGAACAAATGGCATGACGCGGTGAAGCGGTCCCACGACTGTCTGCGCGATCTGTCCACTGGCAATGCCCGCCAGCGAATGGCGCGGCTGTTCCTGCTGCTGGCCGGGCAGGGGACTCCTTGCAAGCTGTTCGGGCGCGAGGATGTGGGAGCGCTGCTGGGCGTGACCACCGAAACCGCCAGCCGCACCGTGGCCGAATTCAAGCGGCAAGGGCTGGTGCGCGAAGTGTCGGCCAATCTGTTCGATTGTGATCTTCCCGCATTAGAAGCGGTTGCCGAAGCGGAGTGACGCAATGGCAAAAACATTCAGCGATAAGGCATGGGACAGCCTAGATCTGCTACCCCCGAAAGGGGGGCATCAGTTTGTCGATTGGCGCATCAGGGCCGGTTGGCGTATCCAGGAAAATCTTTTGAACGGTTCGTGGCTGTTGCGATCACCCGACGACAAAGTGGTTGTCAGGGGAACCCGCTCCGAGGTCGAGGGCATTGCCGAGACGTCTTGGGCATCGCCACACTCTCATCGTGCAATAGTGGTTCTGCATGGGTTGGGACGGACCAGAAGCAGCATGCGAAAAGTCGTGGCGGCTTTGCGTGCCGCTGGTTTTGAAGTTGCTGATGTCAATTATCCCAGCTTGACGCGTTCCTTTCGGGCCTGTTGTGAGCAAGTCGAGCAGGTCGTTGCCGGGCTGCAAGAGGATGGTGCCCAGCAAATCCATTTCGTCGGCCACAGTTTGGGTGGCCTGATTGCAAGGCAAGTTTTGTCGGATGGCTTCCAATCGGCAAGTCGGTTGGTGACCATTGGCACGCCGCATAATGGGGCCATCGTTGCGGATCGAGCCTCGGCAATCCTTCCTGACAAACTCACCGTGAGAGGGTGTTTGCCCGCGATTGCCGGTGGAGCGTCCGAAGTGCCTGTTCCCGACGTGCCGACGGCTGTCTTGGCGGGAGGCAATGGTGGGCGCGGTTTCAATCCTCTGCTTGATGGGGACAACGATGGCATCGTGACCGTCGCAGAGATGAGGCTGAAGCATGAAAGTCTCTTCCGCCAGATCCCCTCGATCCATACGACCTTGATGGATCATCCTGAAACTCTGGGAGCCATGCTGGCGTTTCTGATACCGTCCTAGGTGGGGTGAAATCCCAGCATTATCAAAATTATCCCAGCGTTTTGAGAATTATCATTGTGTGATATAAGCCCCCAGTCCTAGGCTATTTCACAAGCCTGATCTGTTTAAGGAAGAACGAAGATGACCGCCGCCGTCGTGCCGCCGCCGCCCTCTGAGGGCGTGCCGTTCTATACCGAAAAGGGCAATGCCAAGCCTCGCGCCGTTAAGGGGCGCTATCGGAATTTCAAATGGTGGCTGATGGCGGTGCTGCTGGCCTGGTGGCATCTGGCGCCCTTCATGCGCTGGGATCGCGGACCAGGGGTGCCGGATCAGGCCATCCTGATCGATATGGCCGGACGCCGTGCCTATTTCTTCTTCATCGAGATCTGGCCGCAGGAGGTTTACTACCTGACCGGCCTGCTGCTGATCGCCGCCATGGTGCTGTTCATGATGTCGGCCATGGCCGGGCGCATCTGGTGCGGCTTCCTCTGCTGGCAGACGGCTTATACCGATCTGTTCGTTTGGGTCGAGCGCAAGATTATCGGCGAACGCAATGAACGCATCGCCTTTGCGAAAGAGCCCCTCAGCGTCGGCAAGCTGGCGAAACTGGCGGCGGTCAATCTCTGCTGGCTGGCGATTGGCGGGGCCTGTGGCATCGGCTTCGTGCTGTGGTTCGGCGACGCCTTTCAGGTGATCAAGGACATCTTCACCGGCGAGGCTGCGACCGGGACTTATCTGTTCATCGGCATCATCGGCGGCTTCTGCTTCCTGCTGGCCGGCTATGCCCGCGAGCGGGTCTGCGTCTATATGTGCCCCTATGCCCGCTTCCAGTCGGCGATGTTCGACGAACATTCGCTGATCGTGTCCTATGAAGCCTGGCGCGGCGAGCCGCGCGGCCATGTCAAGGGCACGCCCGATTTCACCGGGCGCGGCCATTGCGTCGATTGCGGCATGTGCCACCAGTCCTGCCCGACCGGCATCGATATCCGCCGCGGCACTCAGCTGGCCTGCATCGGCTGCGGCCTGTGCGTCGATGCCTGTAATACAGTGATGGACAAGTTCGGGCTGCCCCGCAACCTGATCTCTTACGACTCCACCTACAACATGATGGCCCGCAGTCAGGGGCTGGAGCCGAAGCTGCGCATCATCCGCCCGCGCACCATCGTCTATATGGTGGTGGTCAGCGTCGCCAGTATCGCCATGCTGGCTAGCCTGCTGCTGCGTTCCGACATCCGCGTCGATGTGCTGCATGCCCGCGCCCCGCTGGCGGTGGCGGTGGGCAGCAGCAAGGTGCGCAACGGCTATGACTATAAGATCCTGAACAAGGCTCTGGCCGAGCGCCAAGTGACCCTGGAGGTCGAAGGTGATCCCGACAGCGTCATCACCGTGGTGGGCGGCGAGACCGGCCATCAGGTGAAGCTGACCGCGGCTTTGGACAATGTCGCCACCTATCACATCTATGTGACGGCGGCGAAGGGAAGCGAAACCGGCAACCGTCCGCTGACCTTCCTGCTGACCGAGCCCTCTTCCGGCAAGACGGTGCGCAGCACGACCTTCTTCGCCCAGCCGGAATAGGAAGGCGAGCGGAAACAACAAGGGCGGAGCCTACATCAGGCTCCGCCCTTATCTTTTGCCTTAATACGTGCTCGGCACCTTCATGCTGTCCGGCACCGGATGGCGGACATAGTCGGGGCTATGCACTCGCTCGGGCAGTACGATCTGCGGATGCTCGACCATGTCGTACTCGATCTGCTGCAGGAAGTGCGAGATGCAGTTCAGGCGGGCGCGCTTCTTGTCCACCGCCTCGACCACCCACCAGGGGGCCTCGGGGATGTGGGTGCGATGCAGCATGTCTTCTTTGGCCAGGGTGTATTGCTCCCAGCGGCGCCGGGATTCCAGGTCCATGGGCGACAGCTTCCACTGCTTGATGGGATCGACGATGCGCATCTTGAAGCGGAAGTTCTGCTCCTCGTCGGTGATCGAGAACCAATACTTCAACAGGATGATGCCCGAGCGCACCAGCATGCGCTCGAATTCCGGCACCGAACGGAAGAACTCTTCCACCTCGTCCTCGGAACAGAAGCCCATGACGCGCTCGACGCCGGCGCGGTTGTACCAGCTGCGGTCGAACAGCACCATCTCGCCGCCGGCCGGCAGATGCTGGATGTAGCGCTGGAAGTACCATTGGCTCTTTTCGCGTTCCGACGGAGCCGGCAGGGCGGCGACGCGGCAGACGCGGGGATTGAGCCGCTGGGTGATGCGCTTGATCACACCGCCCTTGCCGGCGGCGTCGCGGCCTTCGAACAGCACGACGATCTTCAGTTTCTTGGCGACCACCCAGTCCTGCAGCTTGACCAACTCGCCTTGCAGCCGGAACAGCTCCTTGAAGTAGTGGTGACGCCCCAGGGTCTCTTCGTCCATCTCAGCTTCGGGCAGGCTTTCGAGCATGGCCGCCAGACGGGCGTCACCCTCGTCATTGAGTTCCATCTCGAATTCTTCATCGAAATCGTCGGCCCGCTCGTCGCGGATACGGTCGGCCAGGCGCTTTTCGGGGGACGGGGAACCGGAACTCATGGTGGTTGCACTCCTGGTGAAAAGTCCGTCTGACAGGCTAGCGCGTCGCCGCCGGCTTTTCTATGGAGCTTAGGTTACATCTTTCGCCGGCTTGTGGCATGCCGAACAATGGGCGGGGCGCAAAGAGAGAGGCCGTCGGCCTCTCTCTCCACCGCTTCTGATTAGCGGTAGGCGTAGCCCAGGAACACGAAGGCGCCCTCGGCGCCCTGGTTGGTGTCCTGACGCAGGACGATATCCTGGCCGTTGAACTGGTTCATGGCGGATTCGACGCTGCCGCCGTTTCCGGACTTCAGGCGATCGATCTGCGGGGCGCCGGGAGTGGTGGTGTAGCACAGATAGATGAAGGCGCCGCCCGAGCCGGCATTCAGATCGACGTTGATCTTCTGCCAGCCGGCCGGGGCCTGAGCGTCCTTGCCGGTGATCATGCGCAGGCCCGAGATCGGGTCGCCGGCAGTGGCGGCGCGGTAGAAGATGAAGACATATTTGCCGCCGGCGCCCTGATTGAAGTCCTGGACGACGTTCTGGTTGTTGCTGACGGGAGTCCAGTCGTTGCCAGGGCTGACGGTATGCCAATCTTTGGAATCGGACAGCTTGACGGTGACTTCGGTGACGTAAGACATCGGTGTTTTCCTTTTGATGTGGTTGCAGGGCATCAAATTCCTTCGCCCATATGCGGTGTGTTGATCTCATAAAAATCAATTTAAAATAGTGCGAAGGGATTCCTGTGAGAGCCAGCCCCCTTGGACGTAATGCCTGGCCTCGGTTGTCGCATGTCAGACAATTGACGCGACAATGGGCGGCTGGTCCCTGGGAGAGAGGGGTGGAAAGGGCGGATTCGTACCATTTCGTCATCTGGCCCGAGGCTTGCATCTCTGCTTTTGCGGATAGCAGTTGGAGGGGCCCATGCTGAAGCAGAAGGTCGCAGACGTCTTCAACGAGCCCGGTTGTTCCACCAACCAGGGCAAGTCGGACAAGCAACGGAAGGCTGGTTGTTCCAAGCCTCTGACGCCGGGCGCGGCGGCGGGTGGCTGTGCCTTCGACGGCGCCAAGATCGCGCTGCAGCCGATCGCCGACTGCATCCATATCGTGCATGGCCCGATCGCCTGCGAAGGCAACGGCTGGGACAATCGCCACGCCAAATCCACTCATTCCCAGGCCTTTCGCACCGGTGTCACCACCGATATGAGCGATCTGGACGTCGTCTATGGCGGCGAGAAGAAGCTCTACAAGGCGATCAAGGAAGCGATTGCCCGCTTCGACCCGCCGGCGGTGTTCGTCTATCAGACCTGCGTGCCGGCGATGATCGGCGACGATATCGTCAAGGTCTGCGAGGTGGCCACCGAGAAGCTGGGCAAGCCGGTGATCCCGGTGAACGCTCCCGGCTTCGTCGGCTCGAAGAATCTCGGCAACAAGCTGGGCGGCGAGGCGCTGCTGGAATATGTCATCGGCACCGAAGAGCCCGAAGTCTCGACGCCCTACGACATCAACATCCTGGGCGACTACAACATCGCCGGCGAGCTGTGGCAGGTCGAGCCGCTGCTGAAGAAGCTGGGCATCCGCGTGCTGGGCCGCATCACCGGCGATGCCCGCTATCACGATGTCACCGTGGCGCACCGGGCCAAGGTCTCGATGATGGTTTGCAGCCAGGCGCTGATCAACGTCGCCCGCAAGCTTCACGAACGCTATGGCGTGCCTTATTTCGAAGGCTCGTTCTACGGCATCACCGACACCTCGAACGCCCTGCGCACCATGTCAAAGATGCTGGTTGAGCAAGGCGCTCCCGCCGATCTGATCGACCGGGCCGAAGCCCTGATCGCCTCGGAAGAAGCCCGCTGCCATGCCCGTCTGGCGGTCTATAAGCAGCGGCTCGAAGGCAAGAAGATCCTGCTTTATACCGGCGGCCATAAGAGCTGGTCGGTGATCTCGGCCCTGCAGGATATCGGCGTCAAAGTGGTCGGTTCCTCGGTGCGCAAATCCACCGCCGAGGACAAGGAACGCGCCAAGGAGCTGATGGGCGATGACGGCCTGCTCTATGACGCCATCCCGCCGCGCGAGATGTACCGCATGCTGAAGGAGCGCGAGGCCGACATGATGCTGTCAGGCGGACGCACTCAGTTCATCGCCCTGAAGGCCAAGATGCCTTGGCTCGATATGAATCAGGAACGCCACCACGCCTATGCTGGCTATGAAGGCATGGTGGCGCTGGTGTCGGAAATCGACAAAGCGCTGTTCAATCCCATCTGGGATCAGGTCCGCACCATCGCCCCCTGGGATGCCATTTGCGCTCCCGCCCCGCAGAAGAAGGAGGCGTGAGATGGCCGAGGTGATTCATCCCCGCAAGGCGCTGTCGATCAATCCTTTGAAGATGAGCCAGCCTTTGGGCGGCGCCATGGCCTTCATGGGCATCGAGGGCTGCATGCCGCTTTTGCATGGCAGCCAGGGCTGCACCGCCTTCGGGCTGGTGCTGCTGGTGCGGCATTTCCGCGAGGCCATTCCCTTCCAGACCACCGCCATGAACGAGATCACCACCATCCTGGGCGGAGTGGAGAATCTGGAACAGGCTTGTCTGAATATCTACAAGCGCACCAACTGCAAGGTGATCGGCGTCTGCACCACCGGGCTCACCGAGACTCGCGGTGAAGACCTGAAGGGCGATATCAAGCTGATCCGCCAGCGCCATCCCGAACTGGCGGATGTGGAAATCGTCTATGTCACCACCCCCGACTTCGCCGCCGCGCTGGAGCAGGGCTGGGGCAAGGCGGTGACCGCCATGGTCGAGCAGATTGTTCAGCCCTATCCCGGCGCGACCGAGGGGCAAATCAACATCCTGGCGGGCAGTCATCTGACGCCGGGCGATATCGAAGAGGTCCGCGATCTGGTCGAGTCCTTTGGACTGACCCCCATTGTCCTGCCGGACTTGGCCGGATCGCTGGATGGCCATGTGCCGGATCAGTATATGGGCACCACCTACGGCGGCACCACCGTCGAGGATATCCGCGCCATGGGCCGATCCGAGTTCACCATCGCCATCGGCCAGCAGATGCGTTACGCCGCCGCCGCTCTGGAAGCCAAGGCCGGCGTGCCCTTCGAGGTGCTGGACCGTCTGACCGGACTGGCGGCGGTGGATCGCTTCGTGCAGTTGCTGCAACAGCTGTCGGGCCGCTCGGCCCCCGCCAAGATCCGCCGCCAGCGCAGCCAGCTTCTGGACGCCATGCTGGATGGCCATTTCTACTTCGGCAACACCCCGGTGGCAGTGGCCGCCGAGCCCGACCTGCTGTTCGCCATGACTTCCTGGCTGTCCGAGATGGGGGCCAAGGTGGTGACGGCGGTCTCCAGCATGGAAAGCCCGATCCTGGAGCAGGTTCCCGCCGAGCAGGTGGTGATCGGCGATATGGACGATTTGGAGCGCGGCGCCGCCGAGCATCACGCCAAGCTGCTGATGACCCACAGCCATGGCCGCATGGCCGCCGAACATCTTGAGGTGCCGCTCTATCGCGTCGGTTTCCCGATGTTCGACCGGCTGGGCGCGGCGCATCAGCGCACGGTGGGCTATCGGGGCACCCGCGATCTGATTTTCTCGGTGGGCAATCTGCTGATCGAGCATTCCCATGAAGCCACGCCCGACGACTGGGCGCTTCCCGAAGGCGAGGAGGCGGCCCATGCGGCGGCTACGGCTCATTGACGGCTCTGCCGAACCCGAGGCGGACGAGACTGCAGGAGGACATATGAAAGTAGCCTTCGCCACCACCGATTTGAAGACGGTCGACGCCCATTTCGGCGGCGCCCGCCAGCTGGCGATCTATGACGTCGGCGAGGACAGCTCTCGCTTCCTCGAGGCCTTGCAGTTCGACAATGTCAGTTCCGAAGACGGCGACCACGATACCGAGACCGATCGCCTGAAGGCCAAGGTCGATGGGTTGATGGGCTGTTCCCTGCTGTTCTGCCTGGCCATTGGCGGCCCTGCCGCCGCTCGCGTGGTCGGCAACAAGGTGCATCCCATCAAGCTGCCGTCACCCGAGGCGATCCCGGAAGTGATCAGCCGCGTGCAGGGCATGCTGAAGGGCAGCCCGCCGCCCTGGCTGCGCAAGGTTCTGCAAGACGACAGCAAGAAGATGGATTTCCTGGACGAGGAGGACGCATGAACGCCGTGATCGAAACCGAAAAGTTCGACGAAGAGGCCCTGAAGGCTCCGTTCGTTCTGACTCTCGCCAAGCTGGTGCGCGCCCAGGATCGCTTCGGCGTCTGGGAAGGCAAGCCCGATACCGCTCTGCTGGCCGACTACATCGTTGATAAGGAAAAGCGCAAGCTGATCCCGATCGTCGGTGATCCCGATCCCGACATCCTGTCGCGCCTGGAAGTCTTCTATTCCGCCATCAGTCTTGAGGTGGAGAAGCGCACCGGCGTGATGTCGGCGCCGATCATGAAGATGTCGCACGAGGGCTTCGGCCGCATGGTGGTGACTGCCGGTCGCCTGATCGTCATCAACAAGCATCTGCGCGATGTGCATCGCTTTGGCTTCCTGTCCTTCGCCAAGCTGGCCGAGGAAGGCGAGAAGCTGGTGTTGGACGCCGTCAGCTGGATCGAAAAGTATCCGGAAGTGGCGAAATATTAAGGGTGGGGTGGAGATGAGCGACGCCGAAACCCTCAAGGCCGAGATCAAGAAACTCTCGGCCCAAGCGACCCAGGCCAAGATGGACCTTCACGACCTGTCGGAAGAACTGCCCATCGGCTGGGAGCGCATCATGGAGGTGGCGGCACAGACCCGTGACGCCTACGCCAATTTGATCGAGGCGCGGGCGCGCCTGAAAACATTCGAGACTTAGGAGAGAATAGGATGGCCTATCAAGCTTTGACCCGTGGCGGTAAGCCCTGGACCCCGGTCTTCATTCAGTCCATCAACGAAGAAGACTGCATCGGCTGCGGCCGCTGTTACAAGGTCTGCGGCTTCGACGTGCTGACCCTGAAGGGCATGACCGAAGACGGCGACATCGTCGATCTGGACGATGATGACGGCGAGATCGAAAAGAAGGTCATGACCGTCGAAAACGCCGAAAACTGCACGGGCTGCAAGGCTTGTTCCCGCGTCTGCGGCAAGGGCTGTCAGACCCATGCCCCGGCTGACGTGGCGGCTCTCTGATCATGACAGAGCGGGCGGCGATCTATCGCAGGCTGATGGCGAGCGGAGGACGGGGCGACCTGTTCGACCGCCACCTGTTCGCCTGCACGGTCGCCGCCGCCCTGGCCCAGCATGAACGGTCCTTCGAGGATTATCTGGGGCTGACCACGCCGGTGCTGCGGCTGCTGATGGCGGCTTATTTTCCGCATTACAGCTTGGATCTGTCGCAACTGTTCAAGCCGGCGGAAGAGGCTATCGAGGAAGAAGACTTCCGCGATTTGCTCCTGCGTTTCCGCGCCAAAGGGATTCCCGAAGAGGAATGGCTGGCGGCTATCGTGGCGCGTCGGGCTCAGGCCAACAACCATCTGTGGGAAGATCTGGGCTATGCCGACCGATCCGACCTGAACGGCCTGTTCCAGCGCCATTTCCCCAGCCTGTTCATCCTCAACAGCAAGAACATGCGCTGGAAGAAGTTCTTTTACCGGCAAATGTGCGAGGCGGAAGGGCTGCGCCTGTGCAAGTCGCCCAACTGCGCCGAATGCCCCGACCTCAAGCTCTGCTTCGAGGAAGAAAGCCCGCTGATCCAGAAGGCGGTATAGTCTTCAGTTCCCATTGCCCGAGGCCGCTGGCTGCGTTACACCCTTTGTCATGGCTAAGACGGCGGCTGACGAGAACTTTCCCGTAGGGTCCTGGCTGATCGCCAGGCGCCTGCGCCCGCTTGTGCATCTGTTCTACCGCTTCGCCCGTGCCGCCGATGATGTGGCGGACCATCCCAGCATGCCGCTGTCGGACAAGCTGTCCCGCCTGGATGAGATGGGGCGTGGGGCTCTGCATCTGCCGCTGCCTTTGCGGACCTATGCTCTGGACCTGCTGCAAGCCTTTGGTCGCGACGCCCGCAATGAGCCGGTGGAGGATTGGGACGGGCTGATGGCCTATTGCCGGCTTTCGGCGATTCCGGTTGGGCGCATGTTGCTGGCGCTGCATGACGAGGACGAGGCCCTGATCCCAGCTTCCGATGCTCTTTGCGCCGCCTTGCAGGTGATCAATCACATGCAGGATTGCGGCAGCGATGCCCGGCTGCTGGGGCGGGTCTATATCCCCGGTGCCGGTCTGGAGGAGCTTCGTCAGTCCCGATCCTCACCCTCGGTGCGGGCCGCCTTGGATGCGGTGATCGAGCGCTGCCGGGATTTATTGGGGCAGGCGCGGGAGCTGAAGGCTTTGCGCAGCTGGCGACTGCGAGCCGAGGCCAAGGTGATCCTGTCCCTGGCGCAGGCTCTGCTGTGGGAATTGTCGTGCAAGGACCCCTTGGCCGGGCCGGTGCGCTTGTCGCGCTTCACCAAGGATTGGGCGGTGATCAGGGGGCTGCTGTCATGAGCTGGCGGCGCAGTTCCTTCTATTGGGCCATGCGGCTGCTGGGCGAGCGGCGGCGGCGCGCTATGGTGGCGCTGTACGGCTTCTGCCGGGCGGTGGACGATATCGCCGACGATGGCGATACGTCGCCCGAGGAACGCTTGGCGGAGCTATCCCGCTGGCGCTCAGCGGTCGAGGCGCTGGGCGAGGGGGCCGTGCCTCCTGAACTGACGGTGTTGGCCGAGGCGATGCGGGAGTTCCAGCTCGACAAAGCCGATCTGCTGGCGGTGGTGGATGGAATGGCCATGGATGCGCGGGCAGAAATGCGCCGGCCATCGCAGGCGGTGCTGGCGCTTTATTGCGACCGGGTGGCGGCGGCGGTGGGGCGGCTGACCCTGGCGATCCTGGGCTTTGCCGATGGCAAAGAGTTGGCGGCGGCGCTGGGCGAGGCCTTGCAGCTGACCAATATCCTGCGCGATCTGGCCGAGGATGCGGAACGGGGCCGGCTCTATCTGCCGGACGAGCTGCTGTCCGCCCATGGGATCGCCAGCGATGATCCGACGATTGTGCTGGGCCATCCTGCTTTGCCGCTGGTCTGCCGTGATCTGGCTTCGCAGGCCAAGAGCGACTATGCCCGCGCAGCCGCCCTGATGGCCGGGCGGCATTGCCGTCGCCTGCGCCCAGTGGGGCTGATGGCGGCGGTCTATGGCCGCCAGTTGCGGCGGCTTGAAGCGGCACAATGGCAACCGGTTGCGCGCATGGGCTTCATCTCCAAGCTGATGCTGGCTATCCGATGGATGGTGCATCCTAATCCTTGGAACGATATCGCCTAACACCGATGGGACGCCAAACCGTCTAAGGACAAATTGCCGTTCATAAGAGACGTTCTTAAAATCATCCTCAGAACAACAGCTCTGCTAAGGAGGCGGCCATGTTCAGAGGATATGACGAATTTCAGAAGCTCGGTGATCTGCTGGATGCCGAACTGCATGGTCGCCGCTATGACAGCGCCGAGCTGGAGCGTTTGGCCGGCGAGCTTTCGCATCTTTTTCCTTCGATTTCAGGGACTTTGACCCGGATGATCGAACGCCAGAGGACCCACCTACAGTAGCGTAACCGAAAGATCATTGGCATCTCGCATTTGCGAAGGGCTACGCTGCAATGCAGCATCGTTCGCAGGAGAGAGACAATGTTCGAAGAATTCCGCGACATGGATCGCCTGAGCAATCTGCTGGAGGCCGAGTCCAACGGTCATCATTTCGATCATGGCGAGGCTCGCCGCCTGGCCGACAGCATCTCGAGGTCGTTTCCGGATGTGGCCAAGACCCTCAATCTGATGGTCGAGCGCCATAGCGAGAAGCGCAACTGATCAAGATGCTTTTAAAAAAGCGGGGCTCAGGGGCCCCGCTTTTTTATTTGTTTGCTCACATCATCAGATAGGCCAGGGCGCCCGCACCCGCCGCCCAGCAGTAATAGGCGAAGGGGTTCAGCGCCTCGATCTCATGCTTACGGAAGTAATGCATCAGGAAGGCGATCGAGGCGAAGGCGGTAATGGCCGCCACCACGCCGCCGATCAGCGAGATTTCCAGCATGCCCGGCGCGGTTTCGGTGCGCAGCAGCTTCGGCACCTCCAGGATGCCGGCGCCCAGGATCACCGGGGGGGCGATCAGGAACGAGAAATGCGCCGAGGCCCGATGGCTCAGGCCCGACAACAGCCCGCCGACCATGGTGGCGCCCGAACGGGAAATGCCGGGGAAGAAGGCGGTGCATTGCCACAACCCGATGGCCAGAGCGCCTTTCCAGGTCAGGGTCGACAGATCGCCCTTGGAATCGCTGAAATGCTTCTTCAGCCGCTCGCCGAAGAACAGCACGAAGCCGTTCAGGAACAGGAAGCCGGCGGCGATGGACGGCACGCCGAACAGATCCTTCAGCTTATGTTCGAACAGCGCGCCCAGGATGCCGGCGGGCAGGGTGGCGATGATCATCAGCAGCATGATGCGGCGATGAAAGCTCTTATGATGCACCGGGCCGATGAACATGCCCAGAATGATGTCGTACCAGTCGCGCCAGAAATACAGCAGCAGCGCGGCGGCGGTGCCCAGATGCAGCACCACCAGGAACGGCAGGAACTCCGGCGCTTTCTGGTTGATGCCCAGATCCAGCACGCCCGGCAGAATCACCGCATGGCCCAGGCTGGAAATCGGGAACAGCTCGGTCACGCCTTGCAGGATGGCGATGAAGATGGCGAGCAGGACGGACATGAAGGGGAAACTCCGGTCAGGATGAAGCCGGAGGGACTTTACTTGTCGCGCCGCCGTCGTTCAACCTGCGCGAACGGGCAACCAGCGAGAAAGCGCCGTTTTCAGCCGCTCAAGATCGACCGGCTTGGGCAGGAAGTCGTCCATGCCGGCATCTTCGCACTCTTTGACCTCGTCCGAGGTGGCGGCGGCGGTGAAAGCGACGATGGGCGTATGCGTCCCTTCCGCTTCTTCCGACCGGATTTGCCGGGACAGAGCGAAGCCGTCCATCTCGGGCATATGGCAGTCGGTCAGCAACAGGTCGTAGCGGCCCTGGCGCCAGGCTTCCAGCGCCTGCTTGCCATCCACCGCGACATCGGCCTCGAAGCCCAGCAGGCGCAACAGGCGGATGATCACCATGCGGTTCACCGGATTATCCTCGGCGACCAGAATGGCGGGCTGGTTTTGATGGCCGGCGGGGGCAGGGCTTTCCAAGGCTTGCCCAGTGCGCGAGGGATGACCATGACCAAGGGCGGTCAGGCTGCCGCGCAGCAAGGCGCCGCGCCGTAGGGGGCGGGCGATGATGGGGGCGCTGGCATTGTCGAGATTGCGCTCGCGCCGGGCGACGACGACGCAAGGCTGGTCGGGACGCGGGCGGCTTTTCTCGCCATCCAGAATCACCAGCCCGGCCATCTGCGGATCAACCGCCAGAATGGCTCCGGCCGAGGTCAGATAGCGGGCTGCTGCTTCGCGCTCGAAGGGATCATCTAATTCGATGGCGACACTGACGCCATCCAGTCGCATGCCGGGGGCCTCTGGTGCGCAAGGCGCGCTGTTGGGCAGCAAGGTCAGTTCGACCGAGAAGGTCGAGCCCGTGCCCTGGCTGCTTTCCAACGTGATATTGCCGCCCATCAGCTCCACCAGATGGCGGGTGATCGACAGCCCCAGCCCGGTGCCGCCGAAGCGCCGGGTGGTGGTTTCATCGGCCTGCGAGAAGGGGCGGAACAGCTTCGAGCGCACATCATCGGAAATGCCGATGCCGGTATCTTGCACCGACAGCAGAATGCGAGTGCCGGCGCGTCCGGTTTCGATCATTTCGACCCGCAGCAATACATGGCCGCGTTCGGTAAATTTGACGGCATTGCCCAGCAGGTTGAAGAGGATTTGCCGCAATCGCACCGGATCGCCGCTCAGCCAGGACGGCAAATCGGGATCGACGATGGTGACCAGCGACACGCCCTTCTTGAAGGCAGACTGGGCCAGGATTTCGGCGGTGCTTTCCACCAGATGGCAGACCGATAGCGGCGCGTTCTCCAGCGCCATTTTGCCCGCCTCGATCTTCGAGAAGTCGAGGATGTCGTTGATGATGGTCAGCAGCGAGGCCGCACTTTCCCGCACCACGCCCACCAGTTCCTGCTGCTCGTCGTTCAGCGGCGTATGCAGCAACAGATCGAGCATGCCCTGCACGCCGGTCATCGGCGTGCGGATTTCGTGGCTCATGGTGGCCAGGAACTGGCTCTTGGCGCGATTGGCGGCCTCGGCCTGGGACCGGGCAGCGATCAGTTCACGTTGCTGGCGGCGTTCGTCGGTGACGTCCAGGCAGACATAGACATAGCCGCCGCCATCCATGTCGTTGCGGCGCAGTTGCACGATGCGGCCGTCGCGGAATTCGATCTCTTCGCTTTCGCCATGGGTGCTCAGGCGGTTGGCCTCGGTCAGGCGAGCCAGCCGGCGTTCGATCTCGGACAGCTCCCGGCCCTCGAAGCCCAGCAGTTCCATGGCGCGGGGATTGCTGACCACCAGCGCGCCATTCTCATCCACCGCGACCAGACCGTCGCTCATGCCTGACAGGGTAGCCTCCAGCAGGCGGGATTTTTCGCGCGCTTCGCGGGTGCGCTGGGCGACTTGCTGCTCCAGGGTATTGTTCAGCGCCGCCAGGTCTTCATACAGGCAGACATTGTCGAAGCCGATCGCGACCTTGGTGCAGAACACTTCCAGCAGCGTGCGCTCATCCTGGGTAAAGGGCTCGGGCCGGCGCAGGAAGAAGACGTTGGCGCCATGGTCATGAGTGCGGAACACCAGGATACAGCGGTCTTTCTCGAAGACATTGCGCTGGGTGTGGAAGGCATCCTCGATCTCGGCGCAAATCTCGTCGGGCAGGCAGGATCGCAGGGTATGGCCGACATGCGGGGCAAAGCCGCGGGTGCCGGCCAGGATGACGATCTCTTCGCGGGTGGCCTGGGTGTTCTTCACCTGACAGCAAAGGATCGAGCCTTCCTTGCCGCGCAACAGGGCTTCCAGCTGGATGATCGCGCCCTCGACGAATTCGCGCATGCTGCGCTTGTCGAACAAGGATGACGAGGCATTCAGAATCTTTTCCAGGCCCACCCGGTTGCGCTCAATGGCGACGATGTCCTGGTATGACCGCAACGAGGCGACCATGGTGGTGAACAGCTTCTGGGCGGTCAGCTCGGTCTTCGACTTATAGTCGTTGATGTCGTAGTTAAGGATCACGTCCTTTTCGGGCGCCTGTCCGGGCTGGCCGGTACGCAGCACGATGCGGGAACGCTTGTTGCCCATATCCTCGCGGATGATGCGCACCAGCTTCAGGCCGGCATCCTCGCTTTCCATCACCACGTCGAGCAGGATCACCGCAATGTCCGAGCGTTTTTCCAAAATCGCCTTGGCCTCGGCGGCGGAATAGGCCGACATCAGCTCGGCGCCGCGCCCCTGGAAGACGAATTTCTTCAGCAGAAGCCGGGTCATGTCGTGGATTTGCGGGTCGTCATCGACCACCAGTACAGCCCAGGGATCGAGGTAGTCTACGACGGCAGGCGAGGCGGAAGAGCCTGCCTTTTCGTCATCCTCGTCAAACAGCAGCTCGTCGTCGTCCCCAGCCATCATAGACCTTATGATCCCCGTTGATCTAACCCCCGCTTCTCTCCTCGCCGTCGCGTGCGGCGGTCTGCGGCAGAAGCAGGGTGAACCCGGTTCCCCTCCCAGGTTCGCTCTCCACAGCAATTTGCCCTTTCAGAGAGCCGGTGACTATATTGAAAACGATATGGAGCCCTAATCCATTGCCGCCGGACCCGCGTTTTGTTGTGAAAAACGGGTCGAATATTTTGTTTCGGATGTCGGCGGGGATTCCATTCCCGTCATCAGTGTATTTCAACTCAATAAAATCGCCATCGAGTTTTTCGCAGCTGATGATCACATGGCCATCAGGCCGGCCCTCGAAGCCGTGAATGGCCGAATTCATCACCAGATTGGTCAGCACCTGCGACAAGGCGCCGGGATAGCTGTCCATCTCCAGGGCATCCGGGCAGTCGATGGCAACCTCGATATGCTGTTGGCGCAGCTTGGGCTTCAGGCTAAGCAGCACTTCCTGAATATAGGCCTTCAGCTTGAAGCGGCGGCGCTCGGCGCTGGTCTGGTCGACCGCCACCTGCTTGAAGCCGTTGATCAGCTGGGCGGCGCGTTCGCAGTTGGACAACACCAGAGAACAGGACTCCGAAGCGGTGTCGATATAGTCGCGGAAGTCGGATTTCTTGATCTGCCCGCCTTCGAACAGATGGCGCAGATCACCGGTGGCGTCGGCCAGATGCGAGGCGGTGGCAAGTGCTATGCCGACGGGGGTGTTGATCTCGTGGGCGACGCCGGCGACCAGGGCGCCCAGCGAAGCCAGTTTCTCAGCTTGGATCAGGCTTTCCTGGGCTTCACGCAGGCGGGCCAGAGCAGTCTCGGCCTCTTCCCGGCGGCGCACCAGCTCTTGATTGACGGCGGATAGCTGTTCCTGCTGACGGTCCGAGACCTTGACCAGGCGGCGCTGCTCGCGCATGCCCTTGCGGTAGGCCTTGACCAGTTCGGTAACACCGTCGCGCAGCTCTTTCGGAGCATTTTCGGCCTCGAGCCGCAGGCTGAGATTCAGCCCGGCCTCAAGGGCCTTTTCCTCTTCATCGAATAGATTGAAGGCCGCCATGGCGTGAGCCTTTCAGTGCTTACGCCTCTTCCACCGCGCAGAGATTGAAGGTGACATGTTCCAGGTCTTCCGAGAAGTCCTCGCCGAATTCCTGCATGGTGTCGTCTTCGCTGGCGTAATGCCAATTGACCACCACCGAGCGCCCGGCGGCGCCGGCCTTTTCCAGCAGCAGCAACAGATTCATCAGCGCCTTGGCCGAGGAAGAGTTGAAATAGACCAGCTCGATATCCAGCTGCACGGCCTGTTCGGCAGGAGCGCTGTTCAGCCACTGGTCCAGGGCCGAGAGCAAGGGGCCGTAAAAGGCGGCCACGTCCTCGGGGTAGGATTCCCCCTTCAGCGTCAACAGCCCGGCATCAAAATTGAATTCGACGTCAGGAGAGCGTTCCGAGGCGGTTATGGTGATGGTCTGCATGTTATTTTGTCGTCTCAGATGAAGGCCTTGAGGCAGAAGAAGGCTTTGCTCTCGCTCACCTTGATGAAGTCGAAATCGATGGGGTCGCTGGCGCGTCGGGCGATTTCGATCAGGCCGATGCTGGCCCCCTTGCTTTCCGCATCCGGGTCTTCCCGCAACTTCTCCTTGTAAAACGCTTTGATGCCCTCTTTGTCCAGACTTTTAATATGCTCGAGCCGTTCTTTCAGCCGTTCCATGTCGGACAGCTGAACCACATTGGCGCAGACGACGAAGAATTTTCCCGCTTCCTGGCCGACGGCGATCATGCCCGAGCTGAGCTCGACGGGCTTGCCGACATCGCCGGTCACCTTGTCGGCGGAATAGCGGATGATGTTCTGGACCTGTTCGACGAACACCGAGAACACCTTCTTGGTGGTGTTCATATCGGTTTCCTCGATGGCCATCTTCTGCTTCAAGGCGTCGCCCAGGGCGAACAGAATGCCTTCCGACACATAGCCGCTGAACGAGAAGATGATGCCCTTCTGTTCCAGGACCTTCTTGAAGTTGAGATATTCTTCGGCGAGCATGCCCCATCCCTTGTGCTGATCTCGGCCTGGCCGCGCCGTCCTTCCGGTTTTGGCGCAACGTCGGCATCACTCTAACAGCGGGGCATGTCCTCCGCAACCGACCCAGGCGCGAGAAACTCTCTGACATGAGATGATCAAGATTCTGAGAGTCGTACTGAACACCGGGTTCTGCTAACCTGACGGTTCAGGAGGGGGGCATCCTGCCTGAGGAGACCAATGGATGAGGGGGCGCAAGCATCCCGACATCGGAGGCATCGTGTTCAAAGGCTTGGTCTATAAACAGGCCCGGACGGTAGCGTTGATCGCTCTGTTGCTGGGTGTGATCACATCCATACTGGTGGTGGCCGGCGATCTGCGCGCCGAGCGTCGCGATCTCAATACCAGCACCATGCGCTCTCTCTCGATGATCAGCGGCCCGGCCGCCGACGCCGCCTTTCAGATGAGCCCTGAACTGTCCCAAGACCTGGTCAAGGGCATGTTCCAGTCGGCCGCCGTGCGCTCGGTGACCCTGCGCGACAATTACGCCAACGAGCTGGCGCATAAGGAACGACCGGCGGCGTCTTCGCCGCTGTCCTGGCTGGCCGAGCGATTGTTCGCCGATTCCACCGAATATACTCTGTCCCTGGTCCATCGTTCGCCGCGCGGCATCGACGAGATCATCGGCGAGTTGGAAGTTGATCTGGACGCCACCACGGTGGCCGAGGCCTTCTTTGCCCGCGTCGGCGTCTCGCTGGGGGCGACTTTGGCCCAGGTGGTCGGCGTCTGCGTGCTGATGGTGTTCGCCTTCAACATCATGATCACCAAGCCGCTGTTGCGGCTGATCGGCGGCATTCGCAAGATCGATCCGGCCCGTCCCGGCAAGACTCTGCTGACGACTCCTGCCCGTCATATGAACGACGAGCTGGGCGAGCTGTCGGAAACCCTGAACGGCCTGTTGACCGCCTTTCAAACCGGTCTTGACGCCCGCGACACGGCCCAGGCCGAACTGACCGATCTGGCCCGCACCCTGGAACAGCGGGTGCAGGACCGCACCTTGGAACTGGCCCGCGAGAAGGAAGGGGTGGAACGCGCCCTGACCCAGCTGAACGCCGCCCATGCCGAGCTGAACAAGGTCAATCGCCATATCAACGAAAGCATCCGCTATGCCAGCCGCATCCAGACCTCGCTGCTGCCCGACGGCGCGCAGACGGAAGGCATGCTGCACGACATCGCCGTCGGCTGGGCGCCCCGCGATGTGGTGGGCGGCGACTTCTATTGGATCGGCCGCTTCGGCAATCGCTGCCTGATCGCCATCATGGACTGCACCGGCCATGGCGTGCCGGGTGCCTTCATGACCGCCATCGTCGCTTCGGTGCTGGACCGCATTCTGCACGAACATTGCCACGACGACCCGGCGATGATCCTGCAACTGCTGAACAAATTGGTGAAATCGTCGTTGCGTCAGGAAAACCACGACGCCGCCACCGATCTGCTGGCCACCGACGACGGCCTCGACGCCGCTATCTGCCTCGTCGACAGTGACCGCGATATCCTGACCTATGCTGGCGCCAATATCTCGTTGATCCACACTACCGGCGCTGGGCTGCATGAGATCAAGGGCGACCGCCAGAGCCTGGGCTATCGCACCTCGCAGGCCGACTTCACCTTCACCAATCATGTTATGCCGCTGGAGTCTGGCCAGTCCTTCTATCTAGCCACCGATGGCGTCACCGACCAAGTCGGCGGCCCGACGCGGCGCCTGTTCGGCCGTCGCCGCCTGCTCCAGGCGCTGGAGGGCGGGCGCGAACTGGCGATGCATCAGCAGATGGAACGGGTCTTCATGATCCTGGCCGATTATCGCGGCCAGGAACCACGCCGCGATGATCTGACCTTCATCGGCTTCACTCCCCTGGCTCCGGTGGATGGAGCCGAGGCGCAGCATCCGACCTTGGTGGCGATGAAGGCTTAAGGGACGGAAGTCTGTTTTTCTTTCGTCATGCCCGGGCTTGACCCGGGCATCCACGAACCGGCCTCTGTCCAATTGTTTTCAATATATTTTATGCGGATAGACGTAGATGGCCGGATCAAGTCCGGCCATGACGAAGTTCAAATGTCTGTTCGCTTCTGGGGCCGGGTGCCTCTTTCTCATGTCATGGCTGCATCGTCTGACCGAATGAGGTCCAGGGGCTCAGCCCCTGGCGGGTCTGGGCGGAGCCCAGAGAGCCCTCTCTGGTAACTACCCCGCCGCCCGTTCTTCCAGCGGCGCTTTCAGCCCCAGCGACAGGCCGCGGCAGGCGACGCTGTGTTTGCCGGTGGCTTGGTCCTGCATCGGCTTGCCGGCCATGATCGACGGCGTCTTGGCGTACAGGCGATAGACGATCTGCGGCAGCCAGCAGCGGGAATTGGCTTGGGTTTCTCCGACCTGACGATATTTGGCTTCGGTGGTGAAGAAATGGGCGTCGCCGCCATGGGCGTCGGCATCGACCACGATGGCCAGCGGATGGCCGGGATGGCGCAGATATTCGATGCCGGGCCGCACGGCCGTGCGGCCGTCGCGGCGTTCGATCACCACCACGCGGGGGATCTTGTCGCCGAAGGTGGTGCGCACACAGGCGGCGGCGGCGCGGGAAACGCCCTCGGCCCCGACTTCCGCCGGCACCGCCCGGTCGAAGGCCTGACCGATGAAGGTGGCGATGGCGGTCTTCAGATGGTCCTGCGGGTCGGGCTGGCCGGGGACAGGTTCGCCGGCGAAGCTGCGCAGAATGGGGTGCGAGAAGCTTTCCACCGCATGGCGGAAATCGGCCTCGTTATAGAAAAAGAAGCCGTAACCGCTATCGTCGGGGCGACGCAGAAAGACCACGTCTGGAAACGTGCCATAGCTGCCGGTCATCTTTGATCTCCCCTCCCCAAAACCAAGGCCGCCCCCTCCGATGGGAGGGAGCGGCCTATAAGTTACTCTGCCGCGTTGGTCGAGGCCATCCGTTTTAGCAGGTCGTAGCGCCGTTCGACCCACTGCTCGGCCTCGGCCACCATCTTCTGATAATGGTCGGGGTCGTGCTGCGAGGTGATGCGGAAGCGGGTTTCGCTGGCCATGAATTCCGCCAGCGACATGGTGCGTTCGCCGGCATCCAGTTCCAGCGCCGGTTCCTCGGTTCCCAGCTTGCGCGGGTCATAGCGATAGAGCGGCCAGTAACCGGCCTGCACGGCGTTCTTCTGCTGTGACAGGCCGGCGGACATATCGAAGCCATGGGCAATGCAGTGGGCATAGGCGATGATGATCGAGACGCCGTCATACGAGGCGGCCTCCTGCATGGCCTTGACCATCTGGGCGTCCTTGGCGCCGAAGGCGACCGAGGCGACATAGATGTTGCCATAGGACATGGCGATCAGGCCCAGATCCTTTTTCGGACGGGACTTGCCGGCCATGGCGAACTTGGCGGTAGCGCCCAGCGGCGTGGATTTCGAAGCCTGACCGCCGGTGTTGGAATAGACCTCGGTGTCCAGCACCAGGATATTTACGTTGCGGCCCGAGGCCATCACGTGATCCAGGCCGCCATAGCCGATGTCATAGGCCCAGCCGTCGCCGCCGACGATCCAGATGGCCTTTTCCACCAGATAGTCGGCCAGCTCGTCCAGACGGACCGAGTCGGCATCGATCTTGCCGGCCAGCAGCTTGCGCAGCTCGGCCACCCGCTCGCGCTGGTCACGGATGCCGGCATCGGTATCCTGCGGGCTGTAGAGCAGGCCGTTCACCAACGGTTCGGGCAGGCCGGAAGCCAGCTTCTGCACCAGCTGCTTGGCATGGCCCTTGTGATGGTCGACCGCCAGACGGAAGCCCAGGCCGAACTCGGCATTGTCCTCGAACAGCGAATTGGCCCAGGCCGGACCACGGCCTTCGCGGTCGGTGGTGTAAGGCGTGGTGGGCAGATTGCCGCCGAAGATCGACGAGCAGCCGGTGGCGTTGGCCATCATGGTGCGGTCGCCGAACAGCTGGGTCAGGGTCTTGATGTAAGGGGTCTCGCCGCATCCTAAGCAAGCGCCCGAGAACTCGAACAGCGGGGTGATCAGCTGCGACGACTTCGGCGTGATACGCAGATCGGCGCGGTCGAGGTCCGGCAGGTCTAGGAAGTAGGCGAAGTTTTCCTTCTCCGCTTCCATATGCTTGGCCTTGGCCTCCATGCGCAGGGCCAGATGATTGGGATCGTCCTTGGCCTTGCCGGGGCAGACATGGACGCAAAGGGTGCAGCCGGTGCAGTCTTCCGGGGCGACTTGCAGGATATAGGTGCCGCCCTTCACCTCGGGGCCCTTATAGGGCATGGTCTGCAGGGCGGCGGGCGCGTTCACCAACTGCTCGGGCTGCACCGCCTTGGCGCGAATGGCGGCATGGGGGCAGACCATCACGCATTTGTTGCACTGGATGCAGAGATCCTTTTCCCAGACCGGGATTTCGTCGGCGATGTTGCGCTTTTCGAAGCGGGCGGTGCCGACCGGCCAGGTGCCGTCCACCGGGAAGGCGGAAACCGGCAGCAGATCGCCCTTGTTGGCCAGCATCATGGCGGTGACGCGCTGGACGAAGTCGGGCGCGTCCTTCGGCACGATCGGGGGAATGTCGAAGGTCGAGGTGACGGCAGCCGGCACGGTCATCTGTTGCAGATGCGCCAGCGAGGCGTCGACCACCTCGAAATTCTTCTCGACGATCTTCTTGCTCTTGCGGCCATAGGTCTTTTCGATGGCCTTCTTGATCTTCTCGATGGCCTCGTCCTTGGGCAGGATGTTGGACAGAGCGAAGAAGCAGGTTTGCATGATGGTGTTGATGCGTTGGCCCATGCCAGCCGCCTGCGCCACCTTGCGGGCGTCGATGGTGTAGACCTTCAGGCCCTTGTCGATGATCTGCTGCTGCACCGACTTCGGCAGCTGGTCCCACAGGGCGTCGGCGGCGAAGGGGGCGTTCAGCAGGAAGGTCGCACCCGGAGCCGCATAGTCCAGCACGTCATACTTGTCGAGGAAGACGAAGTGGTGACAGGCGACGAACTCGGCATTGTGGATCAGGTAAGGAGCCTGGATCTTCTGCGGGCTGAAGCGCAGATGGCTGATGGTCACCGCGCCCGACTTCTTGGAGTCATAGACGAAATAGCCCTGGGCATAGAGGTCGGTGGCCTCGGCGATGATCTTGATCGAGTTCTTGTTGGCGCCCACGGTGCCGTCGGCGCCCAGGCCGAAGAACACGGCGCGGCGCATATCCTTGGATTGCAGCTTGAAGCTTTCATCCCAGGCCAGCGACAGGCCGGTGACATCGTCATTGATGCCGATGGTGAAGCGGCGCTTGGGCGCATCCTTCTTCAGCTCGTCATAGACGGCCTTGACCATGCCGGGGGTGAATTCCTTCGAGGCCAGACCATAGCGGCCGCCGATCACTCGCGGAGCCACGCCGGTGGCGCGCAGGCCGGAAGCGGCGGCTTCGCCCAGAGCGGCGACCACGTCGAGATAAAGCGGCTCGGCAATCGCGCCCGGCTCCTTGCAGCGGTCCAGCACGGCGATGCTGCGTACCGACGGGGGCAGAGCGGCGATGAAGGCGTCGATGGGGAAGGGGCGATAGAGGCGGACCTTCAGGATGCCGGTCTTCTCGCCCAATTCGTTCAGCTTGGCCGAGGTGCGTTCCACCGTCTCGGCGCCTGAGCCCATGATGACGATGACATGCTCGGCCTCGGGGTGGCCTTCGTAATCCACCAGGGAATATTGCCGCCCTGTCAGACCGGCCAGGCGGTCGAACTCGGCCTGGATGATGCCGGGCAGGGCGTCGTAATAGGGGTTCCGCGATTCCTGGGCCTGGAAGAAGGTGTCGGGGTTCTGTGCGGTGCCGCGCACCACCGGATGATCGGGGCTCAAGGAGTGGCGGCGGAAGGAATGGACGTCGGCCTCGTCGATCATCTTATGCAGATCGTCGTCCGACAGCGCCTCGATCTTCGCCACTTCATGGCTGGTGCGGAAGCCGTCGAAGAAATGCAGGAACGGCACGCGCGAACGTAAGGTCGAAGCATGAGAGACGGCGGCGAAGTCCTGGGCTTCCTGCACCGAGGCCGAGGACAACATGGCGAAGCCGGTCTGGCGGGCGCTCATCACGTCGGAATGATCGCCGAAGATCGACAAAGCATGGGTGGCCAGGGTGCGGGCCGAGACATGCATGACGAAGGGCGTCAGCTCGCCGGCGATCTTGTACATGTTGGGCAGCATCAGCAGCAGCCCCTGCGAAGCGGTGAAGGTGGTGCCCAGCGCACCGGCCTGGATAGCGCCATGCACGGCACCGGCGGCACCGCCCTCTGACTGCATCTCGACGACTTCGGGGATGATGCCCCAGATGTTCTTCTTATTCTCCGAGGCCCATTGATCGGCCAACTCGCCCATGGTCGATGACGGGGTGATGGGATAAATCACCGCCAGCTCGCTACAGCGATAAGCCACCGAGGCGCAGGCCTCGTTGCCGTCGACGGTCGTCATATGCTTCTTCGACATGGTATCAGCCCTTTCCAGGCCATCTGGAGGATGAACAAGTTTAAGCACAAAAGTGCTCCGGCAGAAATAAGCCGGGCGTTAAAGTTTGAGGCTGTCGCTCGCCTCTTTGGGGATTTCGGCGCTGCGCTTCAACGCAGCCTTTTCGGCGTCGTCCAACTCGGGCCGCAGCAGAGCGCCGCAGCCCTTGGTCCCGACGATGCGCGGCAGCGACAGGGTGACGTTTTCGACGCCCTCGACCTGATCGGTCGGGGCGGAAACGCTCAGCAGCACATTCTCGTCGCCGGCAATGGCTTGAGCGATGCGGGCCAGACCGCCGCCGATGCCGAACCAGGTCGCGCCCTTGCCGGCGATGATGTGATAGGCGGCGCGGCGCACCCCTTCATCGATGCGGTCGCGGGCGGGTTGATCCAGCGGGTGGCCTAACTGATCGGCCATGGCCGCCACCGAGACCGAGCCGGCAGTGGCGCCTGACCACCAGAGGACTTCCGAATCCCCATGCTCGCCCAGCACATAGGCATGCACCGATTTGGGGCTGACCCCCAGATGTTCGCCCAGCAGGGCGCGGAAGCGGGCGGAATCGAGAATGGTGCCAGACCCCATCACCCGCCCCGGGGGCAACTGGCTGATGCGGGCGGCGATGTCGGTCATCACATCCACCGGATTGGTGGCGATCAGCAAAATGGCGTCGGGGGCGGTCTTCAAGACTTCGGGGATGATGGCGGCGAAGACGGCGGCATTGCGTTCCAGAAGCTGGAGGCGAGTCTCGCCCGGCTTTTGCGCCACACCGGCGGCAAGAACCACCAGACCAGCGCCGGCAAGCTCGGCATAGTCGCCGGCGGTGATGCGAACGGGATGGGAAAAGGGCGTGGCGTGCAGGATGTCCTGGGCCTGGGCCTTGGCCAGCGCGGGATTGTGATCCACCAGCACCAGTTCCGAAGCGGCTCCCACCAGGACCATGGCAAAGGCGGCGCTGCTGCCCACCATGCCGGTACCGACGACGCCAACCTTCATGACCATTCCTTCCCAGCCGATACGAATGGCAGGAATCTTATCCTTTAAACGGATAGGGTCAATTGCGGAAATGTCTTGGGAGAGTGGCGGGAGTGACGGGGCTCGAACCCGCGACCTCCGGCGTGACAGGCCGGCGCTCTAACCAACTGAGCTACACCCCCTCGCCTTGGGGAGCGGAGGTATAGCAAGGGAGCCTGACCCACGCAAGCACCTTTTTTCAAATAAGTTACGATTTTTCAGAAATGCTCTCAGGGGCTATGATGGGGCGGTTGAAACTGAGGCGGCGAAGATGGCTGAAATCGTGAATCTGAATCGGGTGCGCAAACAAAAGGCCCGCGAACAGGATGCCCGGCAGGCCGAAGTGAACCGCGCCAAGTTCGGACGCAGCAAAGCCGAGAAGGCCCGCGACGAAGCCGAGGAGGCTCGCCGCAGGGCCGAACTGGATGGCAAGAAGGTGGATGAAGATTAGATCATCCGCCGCAGCAGGCCATTCGGCTTGACGACGGTATGGGCCAGCACGCCCAGCAGATGCAGCCCCACCAGCCCGCATAAGGCGGCGCAGCTGAGGCGATGCAGAATGAAGAAATCCTCGGTCGCCATGCCCTTGGCGAAGGGTGTGGGGATATTCGCCAGACCGAACAGCTGATAACCATCGGGCACCATCAGATAGCCGCTGACCAGTACCGACAGGATGGTCAGATAGATCAGCGCCTGGATCATTCGCGCCAGTTTGATCTGCGCCGGGCTCAATCCCAACGGCTCGGTGGGCTCGGTGCGGACGAAGCGCCACCAGACCCGGATGGGAAACAGCGCAATCAGAACGGTCGCCAGCGACATATTGAGCCGCGAGAAAAAGCCATGCACGGTTCCGTCTGGAATGAAGTGCAAGGCATAGCCGACGATGCTGGCATAGATGATGCCGATGGCGAAAATCCAGTGCAGCAAGCGGGCCAGCAGATCGTAACGCCCGGCGCGATGGGTGGTCATGATGGTCAAAACCCCTAAATATGATAATGACTCTCATTCTTAATATTGGGTGAGGGGTTTGGGAAGAGGTAAAAAGAAAGCGCGAGAGGCGATAGCCTCCCGCGCTTTACAGGTTTGGGGAAAGCTCTTCGCTTATCCTTTTCTCGTCATGCCCGCGCAGGCGGGCATCCACAGCCCCGGTCTCGACCACACTATGGATCCCCGCCTTGCGCGGGGATGACGGTTGTTCTGTTGCGTCAGATCGGCATCGGCTTAAAATCGGGCGAGACCTCGAAGCGGGCTTCGGTGATGGCGCGGATGTCGTCCACCGTCAGCCCGTCATAGGCTTCCCGCAGGATCAGGCCGTTCTCGCCGACATCGAACACCGCCTTGTCGGTGATGATGGTCTTGACGCAGCGTTGGCCGGTCAGGGGCAGCTTGGTGCGGCGCTTGACCTTGCTGTCGCCGGCCTTGTCGATATGCTGCAAGGCGGCGATGATGCGCGGCACGCCATAGCACAGATCCATGGCTCCGCCCGGACCCGGCCACCAGCGGCCCTGGCGGTTGATCGCCCAGTTGGCCAGATTGCCTTCCTCGTCCACCTCCAAGGCCCCCAGGATCGAGGTCTTGATATAGCCATTCCGCATGGCTCCGAAGGATGTGGTCAGGGTCATATAGGCGGCCCCGGGTCGGGTGGTCATGGGGGCGCCGCTGGCATTGGTGCGATCGCTTTCCGCCATATTGGCCGTAGGCTTGGCGGCGGCGCCGATGCAGCCGTTTTCCGAATGCAGGAAGACGTTGACGCCCGGCGGCAGATAGTCGGCAGCAGTGGTCGGGATGCCGAAACCCAGATTGATGACGTCGCCGTCTTTCATTTCCAAAGCGCAGCGCTTGGCGATGATAACGCGGGAATCCAGTTTGTCGCTCATGGCGCAGCTCCTTCTTCCGCGGCCAAAATGCCAAGCCGCTGCCAGTTCTTGCGATAGAGATCGTCTTGTTCGCTCAGGCTGTAGCCTTGCACCACGGTATCGACGAAAATGCCTGGGCAGCCGACCCGATCCGGCGGGATCGTGCCTACCGGCACGATCTCGTTGACTTCGGCGATGGTGTATTTTCCCGCCATGGCGATGTCGCACTGATTGAGCGTGCCGGTATGGCGGAATTCCACATTGCCCAGCGGATCAGCCCGCCAGCCGCGGATGATCGAGACGTCGGAGGTCAGGGCTTCCTCGATGAAATAGTCCTTGCCGCCAACGCTGACTCGTTGCTTGGGTTGATCGAGGTCGGGGAACAAGCCAGGCTGATCGAGAATACCGACGCCGACCGGGATCAGCACGCCGCCCAGCCCCATGCCGCCGGCACGGACCTTTTCAGCCCAGGTGCCCATGGGGAACAACTGGCGGACCTTCATCTTGCCGGCCAGATATGCATCGGAACTGCCGGAGGAGGTGGCGACATGGGAGGAAATCAGTTCTTCTACCAAGCCTTCTTCGAACAGTCTTCCCATCAGAAAATGGTCGCGATAGCCGGGAGTGCAGACGATCAAGGTAAGTTGGTCGATTTTATGGTCGGCAATCCATTCGATGGATTTCGCCGGTTGGCCGGAACCAACAAATTCGCCAAGCATGAGGCGAATGCCGGGTTGGACGACGCTCAGGGCGTCAGCAAGATTTTTGACCTTTCCATTGGACATTTTTTGACATCTCCATCCATGGCTGTTGGTCTCTTTTGCTTTTATTCTTATTGGTTGTTTTTCAGCCTTTAAATAGGGTGCGTTTTTTACTGCCAGAAGCAACTATGGCCTTGCTTTTTGCCGCTAGGTATATGTCTTAAGTTGTATTTTGCGTATTATTGCGCCGCAAAATGAGCAATGGCGGCGCCCATGGCTACCACCGCCCAGGGCGGGCATTTCCAGAATTGCAGCAAGACAAACAGTCCTGCCGCCAGGGAAATATCGGCGGGGGAGAAGATCGCCGAGGTCCAGACAGGATGATAAAGGGCGGCCATCAGCAAGCCGACGACTGCGGCGTTGATGCCCGACAGTGCGGCCTGAATCTTTGCTTTGCGCCGCAGCGCCGACCAAAAGGGAACGGTGCCGGCCATCAACAGAAAACTGGGCAGATAGATCGCCAGCAGGCAAAGCAGGCCATGGCTCCATCCTCCCTCCATGGTCCCCAGATAGGCGGCGAAGGTGAACAGTGGGCCGGGCACCGCCTGGGCGGCGCCATAGCCGGCCAGGAAGGCATCGCTGCTTACCCAGCCACTGGGTACAGTGGCTTCCTGCAACAGCGGTAGCACCACATGGCCACCGCCGAACACCAGCGCGCCGGAACGGAAGAAGCCGGCCAGCAAGGCGATCTCGCGGTTGTTGCTCCAAGCCGCCAGGGCCGGCAATCCGATCAGCAGGGCAAAGAACAGTAAGATGGCGACGACACCCCAGACTGGGCGAGGCGGCGTCTCATTGCTGGTAGGAGTAGGCGTCGCGCTGGTCTTCAGGCGCAGCCCGACCAATCCGCCCAGCAGGATCGCACCGATCTGGCCGAGCCAGGTGGGCATGATCAACGCCAAGATGCCGGCCAGCACCGCCAACGAGGCGCGGGCCCGGTCGGGACATAGGCTTTTCGCCATGCTCCAGACCGCCTGGGCCACCACGGCCACCGCCACCACCTTCAGGCCATGCAGCCAGGGCTGATGCTCGATGTTGCCCAGCCAAGCGACGCTGGAGGCAAAGGCCATCATCGCCAGGGCCGAGGGCAGGGTGAAGCCGATCCAGGCGGCGGCGGCTCCCGCCAGCCCGCCTCGGCGCAGCCCCAGCGCCAGCCCGACCTGGCTGCTGGTGGGGCCGGGCAGGAACTGGCACAGCGCCACCATGTCGGCATAATCGCTTTCGCTCAGCCATGCGCGGCGCGAAACGAATTCGGCGCGGAAATACCCCAGATGCGCCACCGGCCCGCCGAAGCTGGTCAGGCCCAGGCGCAGGAAGATGCCGAATATCTCAAGAAAACGGGCGCCGGCTGAAACAGCGCGGCGCCCGTTTTCAATTTCGTACGGCAAGATCATCAGCGCGAGGCGACATTGACCCCGGCGCGCAGGACCGAGCAGCTCTCATGGGCCTTTGACAAGCGCTTGCAGGAGGCGCGGGCGTCTTCCTCGGCCAGACCGATGATGCGAGCACGATACATGATGTGATGGCCCTGCTTGGACTTGGACACCGCGACCTCGCCGTCCGAGGCCAGATTGCCCAGCTTATGCAGGGCGCTGCTGGCGGCCTGATGGGCCTTGGTCTGCTGGGTATAGGCGCCCACCTGGATGCCCCAATTATCGTCCTCGGCATCGCCGGCCTCGACCGGAGCCTTATGCGCCACCGGCTTGGCCTTCATCACCTTGCGGGTGGGGGCGTCTTCTTCATCGTCGTCATTGCTGGCGGCCACGGCCTTGCGGACGGCATGCTTGGGTTTGGCGGCGGGAGTATCTTCTTCGTCGTCGTCATTGGCTGCGGTGGTGGCCTGTTCGGGCAGTTCAGCCATCTCGACCCCGGCGGAGCCGGGCGTGCGGGCAAAGGCGGCATCCAGCAGCTTGGCCATCTGGCGATCGCGCGAGGGACCCGAGGTGCCGCCGAAGATCACGCCAATCAGGCGGCGGTCGCCGCGCTTGACCGAAGCCACCAGATTGAAGCCCGAGGCGGCGATATAACCGGTCTTGATGCCGTCGGTGCCCTCGTACCAATCCATCAGATGGTTGTGGTTGTGGATCGGTTCGCCGTTATAGGTGAAGGTCCGGGTCGAAAAATAATGATATTCGCGCGGATGATTATGCTGTAGCGCACGAGCCAGGGTGACCATGTCGCGCGCCGTGCTGAACTGCGCCAGGTTGGGCAGGCCGGAAGCGTTGTGGAAGGTGGTGTTGCGCATGCCCAGCTCATGAGCCTTGCGGGTCATCATCTCGGCGAAGGCGGGTTCGGAGCCGCCCAGGAACTCACCCATGGCCACCGCCACGTCATTGGCCGACTTGGTGCACAGACCCAGAATGGCCTCCTCGACCTCGATGGTCTGACCGGGGCGCAGGCCCAGCTTCGACGGTGACTGCGCGGCGGCATGGGACGAGACGGGAATGCGGTCTGTCAGCTTGACCCGGCCAGCGTCGATCTGATCGAACAGCAGGTACAGGGTCATCATTTTGGTCAGCGACGCGGGATAGTTCCGGTTGTCGACATTCACCGCATGCAGCACTTCGCCGGTTTCGGCATCGACCACCATGGCGGCGAATTTGGCTTCGGCGGGCCGCGCGGTGGCGGTCAGCAGAAGCCCGCACAGCCCGAAGGCGGCGGCCAGTTTGGCGGTGGCAGAAAAGAAAGTCTTGCGGGCGATCAATTTCTCGTCCTATTGCTTGCGGGTGGCCATGCCGGAATCGGGCGAAAAAGTCATAGAATCACCATATGAAATCCTGATTCTGATGTCCACACTTTGCGTGTCTGGGGCATAAGTTTTTTTCAAGGAGATTCGCGGGGGCGTTTCTCCACCCATGATGAGCAGGCTGTTAACCATTCAGTAACGAACTTGGGAGTCCCCCTGTCCTTGACTGAGTCATATGTGGCCTGAATTCAAAAGGATCAACCTTATGTCAAAGAAGTTGTTAGCCTCTTTGTCTGTTACTCTTGCGCTGGCTGCTCTGACGGCCTGCGAATATCATCCTGGCGATTTGGACAATCCCATTAACCGCAAGGCCGTCTGGCTGTCGTTCCTGTCGGGCGATGATATTCGTAAAAGCTGCGTGGCTGGTGCGCCTGATTATCTGCGCATCGTCTATAACGGCCGCTGGTACGAGCAGGTAAGGGTCTATCAGGTGGTGGGCGTCGCACCTTACACCCTGAATCAGCGGGTCATCGGCCCTGCCGATCTCAGTCATATCGACGCGACCATGGCGTCCGAGACGATGACCGGGAAGATTGCCCGCACCGATCTGGGCGAGGCCAAGTACAAGGCGCTGGCCGCGTCTCTCGATACCGCCATTACCTCCACCCCGGCCAAGGTGGATCAGACCATGGCCAGCGACAGCTATTACTGGCTGGCCTCGGGCTGCCGGGGCGGCAAGTTTATCTTCGACGCCTGGCAGTTCCAGCAGCCCGGCTTCGATGGTCTGACCTTCCCGGCACAACTGCTGGCCGAGGACAAGACCGGCATCGCCTTCAGCCCGCCCCACGAGATGGACAGCTTCGATCTGGCCAACAAGCCGAATGCCGATCGTCAGCGCTGGTATCTGCGAGTCTATGCCGACCATGTCGGTCCCGCCGTGGGCTTCTGATCCGGTTTACAGATGGGGGCGCTCCGCCTTTTGGCGGGGCGTTCCTATGCTTCTGGTGATGATTTTATTGCGCTGCACAAAATTCTGTTGACAGCGATTTGTGCGCTGCGGCATATGCGATATTGTTGCAGTGCAAAAACAACTTCCGGCGATATGCGCCATAGGTTTTCGCGCTGCTCTCCAACCGAACTATGGACCAGGAGCCGACGACCATGACCACCGCCGCCAAGCCGACCACTGCCAAGCCCGCCGCTAAGCCTGCCGCCGCTACCCCTGCCGCCGATGCCGTCAAGCAGATTGAAGAGGTCATCGCTGTTCAGAAGGAAACCATCGAATCAGTGGTGAAGGCCGGCGCCGACGTCGCCAGCAAGAGCGTGGACAAGGCCGTCAGCCTGACCAAGGAGCAGGTGGAGGCCGCCGCCAAGGCTCATGACAGCGCCGTCAAGGGCTATGAGGACATCCTGACCTTCTCGAAGGAGAATGTGGACGCCCTGGTGAAGTCTTCCTCGATCCTGGCCCGGGGCCTGCAGGATCTGTCGAAGTCCATCTTCACCTTGACCCAGGCGCAGATCGACGAGTCGGTTGCCGCCAGCAAGGCCCTGGCCTCGGCCAAGACCCTGAAGGAAGTGGTCGAGCTGTCCTCGTCGCTGGCCAAGGGCAACTTCGACAAGCTGGTGGCCGAGGGCACCAAGCTGCAGCAGCTGACCGCCAAGCTGGCCGAGGAAGCCGCCGCTCCCATCACCAGCCGCGTCGAGGCCGCCGTCGCCCGCATCACCAAGACCGCCGCCTGATCCTTCAGACGGTTCTGATCGAGGGGCTTCAGCCCCTCTGGCTTTCCGGCCCGGTGGAGGTGACTCCGCCGGGCCGAAGTCTTTTTTGCGAGCAAAAAACACATTTTGTGGGGGAATGATGACGAAGTTGGCAATAGGGGGCTTTTCATCCGCCGCGACCGACCAATATGATAGTTGTGTTCCGGCTAAGACAGAAATGAGCCCTGGTTTCCGAATGAGCACAGACGACGATCGAACCAACGATAACGATGGCGGCGCCAACACGGGCGTGGTGATCAAAACCCGTCCGAAGACCAAGCGGCCTTCGATGTACAAGGTTCTGATGCTGAACGACGATTACACTCCCATGGAGTTCGTCATTCACGTCCTGGAACGCTATTTCGGCAAGGGCCATGAAGAGGCCACGCGCATTATGCTGAATGTGCATCAGCGCGGTGTCGGTGTCTGCGGCGTGTACACATACGAGGTGGCGGAAACAAAGGTGACCCAGGTCATGGATTTGGCCCGGCAAAACCAGCATCCGCTGCAGTGCACGATAGAAAAGGATTGATGCCGATGCTGTCGCGGAATCTGGAACAAAGCCTTCACCGAGCCCTTACCCTCGCCACTGAACGGCACCACGAATACGCGACGCTGGGGCATCTGCTGCTCTCGTTGACGGACGACCAGGATGCAGTCGCCGTACTGCGCGCCTGCAATGTCGATCTTGAGCGCTTGCGCAAGGATCTGTCGGAATTCGTCGATAACTCCCTGGCCGATCTGGTCGCCAGCCGGGCCGGCGAGCCGAAACCCACCGCCGGCTTCCAGCGGGTGGTGCAGCGGGCCGCCATCCATGTGCAGTCCTCGGGCCGCGAAGAGGTGACCGGCGCCAATGTGGTGGTCGCCCTGTTCTCGGAACGGGAATCCCACGCCGTCTATTTTCTGCAACTGCAGGACATGACCCGGCTGGATGCGGTGAACTATATCTCGCACGGGATCGCCAAGGCTCCGGGCAAAAGCCAGTCGCGCCCAGTGTTCGGCGCCGATGAAGACTCCAAGGCCGAAACCGTGGTCAAGAAGGGCAAGGACGCCCTGACCGCCTATTGCGTCGATCTGAACGAGAAGGCCAAGATCGGCAAAATCGATCCGCTGATCGGCCGCGATCACGAGATCGAGCGCACCATTCAAATCCTTTGCCGCCGCTCGAAGAACAACCCGCTTTATGTGGGCGATCCGGGGGTGGGCAAGACCGCCATTGCCGAAGGCTTGGCGCTGCGCATCATCAAGGGCGAGGTGCCCGAGGTGCTGGACAATGCCGTGATCTATTCGCTCGATATGGGCTCGCTGCTGGCCGGCACCCGCTATCGCGGCGATTTCGAGGAACGGCTGAAGGCGGTGGTGTCGGAACTGGAGGCGCTGGAAGGGGCCATCCTGTTCATCGACGAAATCCATACGGTGATCGGCGCCGGGGCCACCTCGGGCGGTTCGATGGATGCTTCGAACCTGTTGAAGCCGGCCTTGGCTTCGGGTTCGCTGCGCTGCATCGGCTCGACCACCTACAAGGAATTCCGCAACCACTTCGAAAAGGACCGCGCCCTGGTGCGGCGGTTCCAGAAGATCGACGTCAACGAGCCGTCGGTCGAGGATGCGGTGAAAATCCTGAACGGCCTGAAGCCCTATTACGAAAGCTTCCACAAGGTCCGTTACACCCACGACGCCATCCGCGCGGCGGTGGAGCTGTCGGCCCGCTATATCGGCGACCGCAAGCTGCCTGATAAGGCCATCGACGTCATCGACGAGGTGGGCGCGTCCCGCATGCTGCTTCCCGAGTCCAAGCGCCGCAAGACCGTGTCTGTGAAGGACATCGAGGAGATCATCGCCAAGATCGCCCGCATTCCGCCCAAGAGCGTCTCGACCAACGATATGGAGATGCTGCGGACCCTGGAGCGCGATCTGAAGACCATGGTGTTCGGTCAGGACAAGGCCATCGAATCCCTTGCCTCGGCGATCAAGCTGGCCCGCGCCGGCCTGCGCGAACCGGAAAAGCCGATCGGTAATTACCTGTTCTCGGGCCCCACGGGTGTGGGCAAGACCGAGGTGGCGCGCCAGCTGGCCAAGATCATGGGCATCGAGCTGACCCGTTTCGACATGTCGGAATATATGGAACGCCACTCGGTCTCGCGGCTGATCGGCGCTCCGCCCGGCTATGTCGGCTTCGACCAGGGCGGTTTGCTGACCGATGCCATCGACCAGCATCCCCATTGCGTGCTGTTGCTGGACGAGATCGAAAAGGCCCATCCCGACCTGTTTAATATCCTGTTGCAGGTGATGGATCACGGCAAACTGACGGACAATAACGGCAAGACGGTCGATTTCCGCAATGTCATCCTGATCATGACCACCAATGCCGGCGCCGCCGACCTTGCCAAGCCGGCCATCGGTTTCGGCCGGGAAATGCGGGTGGGCGACGATCAGGAAGCCATCCAGCGCACCTTCTCGCCGGAATTCCGCAATCGTCTGGATGCGGTGATCCCCTTCGGCGCGCTGCCGCCGGAAGTGGTGTCGCGCGTGGTCGACAAGTTCGTCATGCAGCTGGAAACCCAGCTGGGCGACCGCGACGTGTCGTTTGAACTGACCGAGGCCGCTCGCCAGTGGCTGTCGGAAAAGGGCTACGACAAGCTGAATGGCGCCCGTCCGCTGTCCCGCGTGATCCAGGAGCATATCAAGAAGCCGCTGGCGGAAGAGCTGCTGTTCGGCAAGCTGTCCAAGGGCGGCGTGGTCAAGGTGGATGTGGGCGAAGACGGCCTGGCCTTCACCTTCGAGGAGCATCACCGCCCGTCGGTCAAGGAACCCGAACTGGTGGAGTAAGCTTTCCAAACCTGGGGGCAGGTTGGAAGAAAAAAGGCCGGAGGGGAAACCCTCCGGCCTTTTGCTGTTTGCTGGGATGGGAAAGGGGGGGCTATTCCACGCCCTTCATCACCGCCCATTTGGCCTTCAGCTTTTCCACCTGATCGGCATGAGATTTCAGCCAGCCATTGAAGTCGGCGATCACTTCCGGATGTTTGGCGGTGGACAGCTTATAGCTGCTTTTGGTGTGGGGCAGGGCCGGGTCGAAGGCCAGGGCTCCGGGTTTGTTCATGCCGTCCAAGGCATTGTTGGCGACGGCGACATTGGCATAGGCGCCGTCGATGCGCTTGGTCATGGCCTGGAACATCAGGCCGGGAGTGTTGGGGTTCTCTTCCAGCTTGACGCTTCCCGCCTTGATGCGGTCCAGATATTCAAAGGCGGTGAAGCCGCGCACGGTGCCCAGGGTGCGGATGGTATCGACCCCTTTGCCCTTGTTCTCGGGCAGCACCAGCACGCCGTCAATATAATCCACCACCGGCTCGCTATAGGTCACCGTCTTGCCAGCCTTCAGATCGGTCTGCCAGAAGGGATTGTCGGGATATTTGAAGTCGACCGAGCCATCCAGCATCTCGTGGAACAGGCGATTGACCGGCAGCGGGCGGTATTCGATCTGATGGCCGCGGTCGGCGGCATAGGCGTCGAGCAGATCACGGGCAAAGCCCTTATAGTCGCCTTTCTCGGTCACGCCGTAATGGGGCATATAGTCGATGGCCTCGAC
>Ga0182038_10000020_pt1 | contig 83556 bp, 72 predicted proteins | sample sta12Can44000108_FD_125976 | JGI IMG/M metagenome (GOLD analysis project Ga0182038, IMG submission 125976) | Lab enrichment of tropical soil microbial communities from Luquillo Experimental Forest, Puerto Rico - statanox.12C.anox.44.000.108 | ecosystem: Environmental > Terrestrial > Soil >...
ATTGCCCGCGCGATCAGCGCGTTTATCTCGATACTTCGTTCTTCGACGACCTTCAGTATAAATTCGGCGGCTGCTCAAACAGCAACGCCTGCAAGTTCTCGGAAGCGTATGTCATTGCGCACGAAGTCGGCCATCACGTGCAGGACGAACTCGGCATCTTGCCGCGCGTGACGCAAGCCCAGCAGGCTGCATCAAGTCAAGCGGAGGTGAACGCGCTCCAAGTCCGCGTCGAATTACAAGCCGATTGCTTTGCCGGTATATGGGCGAATCACGCCCAGCAAAAGCAAAGCTTCCTGGACCCGGGCGACGTCGATCAGGCGCTGCAAACCGCCTCAGCCATCGGTGACGATCGGTTGCAAAGGGAAACGCAAGGTTATGTAGTCCCGGATGCTTTCACCCACGGCACTTCGGCGCAGCGCAAACGCTGGTTCTTGAACGGGTTCAACTCGGGCAAAATTCCAGATTGCAATACTTTCTCCGAAAACTCGCTTAATTGACACGACCGCTGCTCAGGCATTTTTGCTGCGGTGCACGCCCTTTGGCACTTAAAGAACACTCCTATGCGATCAGCCGATCTCTGCGTTGAGGGATAGAGCGGACATCAACTGGATGCCGGAACGTCCGTTGTTGAACCCAAAGCGAACGTTGACTTTGCCTAAGCCGATTTTTTGCACTTCGCCATGAAGCTATTCTTGGCCGCCCCATAAAGTGGTTTGCCCTCCGCGCTTACCGCCTTACCCTCACACGCATCCCGCTTGCACTTTCGTACAAAGCTCATTTTGGCCGCTCCGTGAAGTGGTTTGCCTTCCGCACTAACCGCCTTGCTTTCGCAGGACTGCCCCATTGCGCTGCCAACAACGCAGAAGGTGATCAGAGCAATAAGAATAGCACGCGTCATCGTTGCCTCCGTTCCTACTGGTCAATTATTTTTCCGATTCGACAAGCACACTGTATTTGACTTAGGTCAAATTCAGGGTCGTTGCGGACGAACTATTGTCGATGCTGGATTTTGACTTTCTTCAAGCGCTAGGCGTCAGGATAGTGGATTTGCCAAATCGGATGCCTCGACGCTTGACGAGGCATCATCACAAATGGTGCTGATGCAAGATTTTCAAACACGCAAAGTGTGGACGGGAGTAGCGCAATGCCAAATGTCATTTACCGAATTTGTTTTGCACTAACCGTGATCTGCCTCAGCCTCGCTCTACCGAGTTGCGGATACAACACCATTCCGACACTTCAAGAGCAGGCCAAGGCGCGCTGGTCGGACGTCCAGAACCAATATCAGCGCCGTGCTGATCTGATTCCAAATTTGGTGTCGACCGTCCAAGGCTATGCAGCGCAAGAGAAGAACGTACTTACCGCCGTAGTCGAAGCGCGCGCCAAGGCGACGCAGATAAAGGTCGATGCCTCCGATCTCTCCGACCCTGATAAGATCAAAGCTTTTCAGGACGCTCAGACGCAATTGACGGGGGCGCTTGGCCGGCTACTGGCAGTGTCGGAGAACTATCCCGACCTCAAATCCAATGCCAATTTCATGGCTCTGCAATCTCAGCTTGAGGGCACCGAGAACCGCATTGCTGTGGCGCGACGCGATTACATCGATGCGGTGCGTGCCTTTAACACGGCATTGCGAACGTTCCCAACAGTTATCTGGGCAAAGACGGCATTCTCCGGCGAAAAACCGATGGCGGAATTCACTGCAGCTACGGGGGCGGAAGCGCCACCGCAGGTGAAGTTCTAATGGTGGCGTGGTGAAGCGACAATCATGCGTTCTGGCTGCATTTGCCCTTTGTCTCGCTTGCTTGGCACTCGCGCTGGATTTCCCTCCACTAACCGGTCGCGTCGTCGATCAGGCCAATATCATGACGGCGCAAAGCCGTACCGACCTGGAAACAAAACTCAAAGAACTTGAAGACAAATCGGGCATCCAACTGGTCGTCGCTACTGTGAAATCCCTGCAAGGCGGCGACGTTGAAACCTATGCCAACGACCTCTTCCGATACTGGAAACTTGGTGAAGCCCAGAAGAATAACGGTGTACTGCTCCTCGTAGCTCCCGCGGAGCACAAAGTTCGCATCGAGGTCGGTTATGGTCTTGAAGGCACTCTCACCGATGCGTTGTCCTCAGTTATAATTTCCAGCGCCATCATACCTCGTTTCAAGGCGGGCGACTTTTCGGCAGGGATCGAACGCGGCGTTGACGGGATCGTCAGCGTCCTCAGCGGCGACACAGCGGACTGGCAACCAAAAGTCCACGTCCGCTCGGACGACGCGCCGAGTGTTATCAACGACCTTCTGGTACCGCTATTTCCTATGCTGATATTTTTTGTGATCTGGTACCTAATGGCTAGCGCCACCGGCTCGGGATCACGGCGGGCTATAAGGCAGCGTGGGCGCACTATATTCATTCCATACGGTGGCCCGACCTGGGGCTCAGGCTGGCGCGGTGGATTTGGTGGGGGCGGGTTTGGTGGTGGCTTCTCGGGCGCTGGCGGCTCATCGGGCGGTGGCGGCGCGTCAGGGAGCTGGTGATGGAGTTCACCAAGGAGGATCACGAGGCCATCTCGACTGCCATCCGCGCAGCCGAGCAGCGCACGTCCGCACAAATCGTTTGCGTTCTCCTGCATTCATCGTCGGACTATGTCCATATCCCTCTTCTTTGGGCGAGTGTTCTAGCGCTGTTTCTCCCGTGGCCTCTCATCTATCTCACGCAATGGAGCGTTCAGCGGATTTTTTTACTGCAAATTGTGCTTTTCTTGGTCGTCGCGGTGTTGGCCTTCTTGTCGATGCCGCTACGGCTCGCGCTCGTTCCAGGCCCGGTGCAGCGCGCGAGAGCACATCGTGCCGCGCTCGAGCAGTTTCTACTACGCGGGATTACCCGCACAAAGAACCGCACTGGCGTACTCATCTTCGTATCGCTCGCAGAGCACTACGCGCGGATCGTTGCTGACGAGGGGATTGCCCTAAAAGTTCATCATTCAGAGTGGCAGGCTGCGATTGATTCCCTGACCGTACGCATGAGCCACGATCAGATTGCCGCTGGCTTCGTCGCGGCGATCGAGCGCTGCGCTGACGTTCTTGCGACCCATGCGCCGCCTAACGGTTCGTCCAACGAGCTGCCAGACCGGCTCTACGTAATGTAGGTTTCGTCAGCACGCCGGGCGCATCAATGTCCGCTTCTCGTACAAAGCAGGCGTGTCAGTTAAGCGGATGGATGGCTGTCTGCGGGGAAATAGCGGACTCAGCCAGGCGTTGTGAAATATCCGCAAATCGCTTTCGGCGGCTGCAACTGTTCCAGGAAAAGCTGCCGGTGCATCGTTGATCTAAGTCAAGGTCGAGCAAGCCATTGTTTGCTTTGAATTAGGTTAGACTACGATCGCCAACTGTGAGATGTATACGTTTCTTAGAATTTTCATTGTCGTGGTGCTTGCTCTTGCCCTTTTCGATTGGCTCGCTGACCGCGACCGACGCGCCGACACCAATATAGCCAACGCCACGCCCGGCTGGGCGGCTCTTTCAGGTGACATCAAAACAGCCAGATCGGCGATAGCAAATGAGAATCCGAAAGGAACTGTCCCGCCGGGCGAGTCATTTCTGCCAGGTGACATCAAATACGAGAGTCCGAAAGGAAATGTCCGTATCTATTTCCCTATCGTGACATCGATCGTCCTCTCGGCTTTGTTCACCCTGATCCTTCGGTTCATCAGCCCTCGGGCAGCTAATCGCTAAAAGCGTCGTTCCCGTGACAGTTTTTATTGTGCTACGCGCTACTGCTTTCGCAAAAGCGCCCGCAGCTTTGGCGATTTTTGCCAAAATCCGCCGCCCTGGTTGGGGGCTAAGCATGATTTAGATCAAAGACGAAGGGCCGTCATAATGAATGATATCAGCGTGTCCAGGTATTGGAGTCGGAAGAGAGGCGAGGGGGATAATCCAATAGGAGAAAAGCAATGGCAGGACTCAATGATATGATCCGCTCAGCGTTTCCGGGCGGCAATGTTGCCAAACCGTTGATGCTCGCTCTCGGTGCATTGCTGGCTTCAGGAGCTTTGTTCCGTCAAAGCGCAGGACAGGCCGCCAGCGCGGGCCCGCAACCGACGACGGACACGAGTGACCCCGGCGGAATGCTTGGCGGATTGGGCGGACTGTTAAACAAGTTGCAACAAGGAGGGCTCGGCAACGCGGCCAATTCCTGGGTCGGTTCCGGGCAAAATCAGCCAGTTTCGCCCAGTCAACTTGGTCAGGCGCTTGGCCCCAATATCATCAAAACACTGTCTCAGATGACGGGTCTTTCCGAGGATGACCTCACCAAACAACTGTCGCAGGGTATCCCCGTGATCGTTAACACGTTGACTCCAAATGGCAGGCTACCGACGGTTGCGGAGTTATCTGATATAATGGAACAGCAGTAGCTGCCCGGCCTGACAGCCAGATTACTGGCTCGGACGGTTGACGTTCGGATCGTCTTTAGTGCGTTCGTTTGCGTTATTGCTCTGCCTGATAGATCTCAAGGCAGAACAGAAGGAACTTTATGGTCGCGTCATCACCGCCAAAGACATCATCACTGGTGAGACAGCTGCAATGGGGTCGACCTGATTCGTAGTCGCGCGAATCTGAAGTCGGCCTAGAACGCGTCACCGAATATCTGCTTTTGAGGGACAAGCGGATGTCATCGGGGCGCGTCGCAATCTTGCCCTAGGAAGACTTTGCGGGCCGTCGAAGTCCCGAGAGTAGTTGCATGTCGGACTTCGCGTTATCAATTGTTCTCGGCATTGCGCTGGCCGCCGCGACCGGTTTTCGAGTGTTTTTGCCGATGCTTATCGTGAGCGGCGCAGCTTATGCTGGACATCTCCCTTTGAACGATAGCTTCGCATGGCTCGGGACGCCGTATGCGCTGACAATGCTTAGTGTGGCGGCAGTAGCAGAAATCTTAGCTTATTACATTCCGGTTATAGACAATCTGCTCGACTCTTTGGCCACACCAGCGGCGTTCATTGCGGGCACGGTCGTGTCAGCGGCGGTTATGACCGACGTCCCGCCAATGGTGAAATGGACGGCGGCTGTTATTGCCGGGGGCGGCATCGCTGGCCTTACGCAGGGTGTGACCGCAATCCTCAGGGCTCACTCAACCGCTTGGACAGGCGGTCTCGGCAATTCAGTCATCGCAACTGCGGAGCTCGGAGGCGCGCTTTTGGTGTCCTTTCTGGCCCTGGCAGCACCAGTTGCGGCAATCGCGTTGGTAATTCTGTTTTTATGGCTGGCGATACGCTGGCTCCACCAGCTTTTTCGAGGATCGCATTCAAGGAACAGCACAAAATAGATACTCGCCCACAACGTGCTCGCCCGTTCCGACAAGGTGATCCGATAGAGATTTGCTGTTGCAGCGCTTGAGTCCGCTTATGGCACTAAGCGGATATCACAGGGCGCTTAGCTAATGTCCGCTTTTGGGAGGAATCGCGAACAAACGATTGATTTCAGAAAGTAATATCTGCGTTTGACCCACAGCGGATATTACCGGCCCTTTGAAACCACCATGGCGCAGCATGGCGATTGTTTGTTAGTTGCATGAAATCACTCCCACCGATCAAGCCGCATCATTGTGGCAAGCCGCGCTGGCTGGGGTCTCATCGCGCTGCCTATCCATAGGTTTAGGCCGGCACCAGAGGGCGGCCGCAGGATATCCTTAGTTTTGCCGTGGTTTGAAGCGGACAATCATTGCGGGTTTCGGGGGACTGTGAGGGTCCCCATGTTGGTTCGCATTCTGAGAACCTATGAACTTCCCGAAATTTTGATGCTCGCGGCAGCTACGCTATGCGTGGTTGTGAGCGTTCTCGCATACTAGTCGGGAGGGTTTGCCCATGATGCGTTGCATTCACTGCGACACTGAATTGGTTGCGCCCGTAAGGTCCGAGTATTGGAGCGACAAGCACGCGTGTCACATTTGGCTCTGTCCGAAATGCTGCGCCTGCTTTTCGTCTGTGGTCTCCTTTTCTGCCGACACCGACGGGAAGTTAGTGAAGGATATCCTGCCAGAGGACTCGTCATTATTCCCGTCGCTGCTGGTCGCATAGTGCGCGAATTTCGCACGACTCGGCAGGATGCTGCGCCCGGATCCAAGCGGGACGCAACGTAGCAGCATCGGTTGGTTCAATATGCCCAAAAGCGCGACGCGCAGCCGAAGCAGCCTCTAAAAAAATCGCATCTGCGGCGGGCGAGCATCGAAAGTTACCGCCTGTGCTCTCTCATTTTAACCAACGCTCAGACTTTAAGGTGCGTTGGTGAACGAATGTGGTAAAGTGTTTTTTAGCGGCCACTGAGGCCCATTCTCAAATTCGCACTCGACAACTGTCGCTTTGATTTACACGAGCGCTCGCACAAGGGGGAGGCGGGCGCTCGACCATAGGGATTGCGTCGGGGACAAATATGCAGTGCGCAAGTCTGACCGATGATCAGTTGTGGCGCGCGATTGCGCGAAATACAGAAAAGCTGTCTGCGCTTATCCACCAACAACTTGAATTGGATGATGCGGATTCCACGGCAATTCATGGTCGCGTAAGAGTGGATCTAACGCGCTTCGCGAGCAGGTTTCAACGAGAATATCGGCAGTACGCTGACGAGCTTCGACGGCGTTATCCAGTAAGTGACGCTGACCGAAGATAATACCTATACGCAGGAACGCACGCCGAGATGAAATACGACGTTGGCACGACATTTAAGCACCCATGGGTGCGCAACCAAACGGACAAGAAGCCAACGACCTGCATCGTCACTCGAATCCGAGACGGCGTGATCTATTTTCGCGCGTACCGACCGGACCGGACACTGAGTTCCTGGACCGGGGAGTTGAATGAAACCGCCTTCGAAACCCACTTCGTCCTCAGAAATGCGTTACGAATCGAGGAGCAATGACACAGATCAACATTATCTGCGCCAGTCCTCATCAGCCTCCAGCTTCACGGCAAGCGCGGCAGGGTTCTCATTCTTGATTAAGTCGGGGACCGGCCCCGACGAATGCCGCCAAAGCAACAATGTCGTGGTCGGGTATCCCGTCCCCGATCAACTCTTGCGCAACAGCTTCGGCAGATTAGCGATGCCTGCCGCGATCCGGCGTGCGACATCGCGGGTCAATAACCTCGTGAGGGATCGGCGGCCGACGCCTTCTCCGTAGTAGATGAATATCAGTGGCCGGTCGTCACTGGCCTTCACGACAAACGACCCGCCGACATCTTCGACAGTCCAGGGCGGCGGGAAGCGGCGTGAGCAGGGCATTTGTTTTCCTCGACCGAATATTGGCACCCGAACTGGCACCCAACCTCCGAGAGTAGATCGGGATTGGACGGGATGGAGAAAGACGTTGTTCGTTGGGGAGCGCGCCGTTCTGAGTCTATACCCCGCGTCGGCGGAGCCAAACTTGAAACCAGATCAGCCCGATAATCAATAAACCGATGACGATCAGCTCATCGTCCCTTAGGGCCGCCGGGCCAAAAAAGTACAATAAAATTCCAAGTACGATTAGCCCGACGATTACCCAAACAATCAAACGGGTAGTTTGGATCACGGTCATCATTTTATTCACTGTCCCTCATGCTCCTACGCCGCATGCAGGATACCGGAAATAAATGATGGGTGACGGAGTTTTCAGGAAAGGGCCAGCTTAGGAGCCGCGCACGAGGCTTTCTCTATTTATACTGGGAGTTTTCGCAGCAGTCGCCTGCATCGAAAAACCCGCTGATGCCCAAAGCGGTGCGTGGTGTATCTATAAAAGTGGCGATGGCTACGGTAATCCGCAGTGCCGGTACGCGACATTGGATCAATGCTTGGCCGACCGACTTGGGAAAGGCGGGTCGTGTTCACCCAGTCCGTACCCGCCATCGCCGGAAAATCCAGCAAGACGCTCGAGCCACCACCCCCAGTGAGGACAATGTCTTGCTCAAAAAGTTCCGGCAGTTTCACGACGTCCGCCGCCATTCGCCGCGGCTTATCGCGACTGGAAACAAACCATGGGCACTGGCATTTTATGAGAAGTCGAGGAGGGGCGAGGAGGTGGTCATGAGGCTTTCGCTACTCACCCTGGGAGTTTTTGCGGCTATCGTCTGCTTCGAAAAGCCCGCTGAGGCGCAAGACGATCGGTGGTGCGCCTATTGCAATTTCCATCATGGCGGTGCCACGAATTGCGGGTTTGCAACATTTCAACAATGCTTGGCCACCGTGACTGGGATTGGCGGGGACTGTGGCCCCAATCCCATGTACCAGTCCGCGCCGGAACGATATCCGCCGACGAGGTATCCGAGGCGCTATCCTTATTAACAAGAAGCCGTTTCTTGGACGGCGATCCCCGCGCTCGTGATGGCGCCCTGGAGCAAACCGACCAGCGGCTCCTTGATTGTAATGTGTCCGACGATGAATCCGGCCGTCCGCGTTCTTGCCTGAAATGAACCGTTTCGCGTTCAGCGCTGCCCATTTTCGCCACAATCTCACCATGCTCAAACTCGATAGTTCCATTTCTGGGATGGGGGATGATGCGGGGTCGGGCAAACTCGGCATTGAGACGATTTGCGCCGCCTATGGCTTGCGCAGTTCTTTGTTTTTCCTTGGGAAATTGTGCTAGTCCCAGTCACATCGATCCCCGCTACGGGGTCGAGCCGAGCGCGCGGCTCGTCGAATCCGGCGCGACCGTACCAAAAGGCGGCGGCGTCTATCGGGTCGGATCGCCCTATGTGGTGGCCGGGCGCGTCTATATTCCTCAAGACAATCCGCATTATCGCGCCGATGGGATTGCGTCCTGGTACGACTCGGATTTTCACGGCCGTTCGACTGCCAACGGTGAAATTTTCGATGCTGAAGCCATTACCGCCGCGCATCCGACACTGCCGCTACCAAGCTATGTGCGGGTTACGAATTTGAGCAACGGCCGCTCGCTGATTGCCCGCGTCAATGACCGTGGACCTTATGCCGGCAATCGGATTATCGACGTCTCAAAGCGGGCCGCTTTTCTTTTAGGCTTCACCGTGAGTGGAACCGCCTGGGTCCGAGTGGAATATGTCGGCGCAGCGCCAATCGAGGGGTCGGACGACCGGGTTCTCGAGGCAAGTTTGCGTCAGGACGAGCCCGCGCCCGCGCCAGGCACGACAAAACTCGCGGCGCTGCGCATTGTGCCCGCGACGACGACGGCGCCGCCGCGGATCCGGCTCGCCAGCACCTCCACAACTGCGTCACTGCCGCGAAGCGCCACTCTAACTTATGCGACCGCAGTATCCTCAAGCGACAGCGACTCCGCCGAATTCCTCACCGGACGCGGACTTTACTGAGTTAGATTATCCACGTTGATAGCGCTTGCGGCGGATTCGTCGCGGGGCCAGGGTCTGTTTTCCATCTGATCTTTGCGTGAGAATAAGAAGGGCATTCGGAGGCCACGATGCCAGGACGCCGGTTTGGAACGAACGAGAAATATCAACGCGCGAGAACAAATCTCCGCGCAATGGTTGCTTTTGGCGCGCTCGCGATCCTTTTGGCGGCCATTCTCGCCGCTGTGGCCGCACCGGTTGCTGCGACCAAGAAAGAGGAGGGACTCCAGACCAGCGTACCAGCGGCAATCCTCCTCGATGCCGATAGTGACAGCATTCTCTACGATAAAAATGGCGATGAACTGGTCCCTCCCGCGAGCCTGGCCAAGCTGATGACGATTGAATTTTTGTTCAATGAGATCAAGGAAGGCAGGGTCAAGCCCGATGATGAATACATCATCAGCGAAAACGCCTGGCGAAAGGGCGGAGCGCCATCGCACGGCTCGACGATGTTCGCGCCCATTCACAGCAGGGTCAAAGTTTCAGATTTGATCCAAGGCATCATCGTCGATTCAGCCAATGATGCCTGTATCGCGGTTGCGGAGGCGCTTGCGGGGAACGAAGGTAGCTTCGGCCAAGTGCTTACGCGGCGGGCCCGCGAGATTGGCCTCGGACGTTCCACTTTTACCAATTCCACCGGTTATTCTGATCCCGATTTACGGGTGACCGCGCGGGAAATGGCGGAACTGGCGCGGCACATCATCCGCGATTATCCCGATTTTTATCCCTATTTCAGCCAACGAGATTTCGCCTGGAACAATATCCATCAACAGAACCGCAATCCGCTTCTCGGCATGGGTATCGGCGCGGATGGACTTAAGACCGGCGAGACATCGGAAGCAGGCTTCAACTTGGTGGGTTCTGCAATACAAGACAATTTCCGGCTAATCGTCGTCGTTACCGGCGCAAAAACGGATAAGGAACGCGCCGACGAGGCCAAGAAGCTTTTGGATTTCGGCTTTCATGACTTCCAGGCGCGGGTCTTATTTGCCGAGGGGCAAACAGTAGGCGACGCCAAGGTGTTCGGCGGCGACCGCAGCTACGTACCCTTGGTCGCCTCGGGCATTGTGCGCCTGATGGTGCCGCGGAATAACAGTCAGCGTTTGCTGGCGCGCATCGTCTATACCGGTCCGATACCAGCCCCCATCGCGAGGGGACAGCCGATCGGCAAATTGAAGGTGTGGCGGGGCGAGAACCTCGCCCTCGAAATCCCGTTGCAGGCTGCCGATGATGTCGGCCCGGGCAGCATGCCACAGCGGGCGATGGACGGCGCTACCGAACTGATGATCGGACTGTTGCGCGCGGGTGTGAATAAGCTCTGAACTTCTGTCCGTTCGCGTCGGCAAAGGCGCGTTTGCGCGACTATATTTGGCTCGCGAATTAGCGGCTATTCATCTTATAGTGACGCCGAAGGAAATAGGTGTAAGCCTTTGCTGAAACTTAGGAACGCGACAAGATTTCGTAAATCCGAGACCTCGTGATGCGTGGCAAATTCATTACCCTTGAGGGCGGCGAAGGCACCGGTAAGTCCACCCAGGCCGCGATGTTGGCGCTCCGACTGGAATCGCAGGGACTTGCAGTCCAATTGACGCGAGAACCTGGCGGCTCGCCGGGGGCTGAGATCATTCGGCATGTGCTTTTAACTGGGGCGGCAAAACCGCTCGGCGCCGACGTTGAAGCCATGTTGTTCGCCGCCGCGCGCGACGATCATGTGCAGTGCACGATCCTGCCGGCGCTTCAATCCGGCAGGTGGGTTGTTTGCGACCGGTTTGCGGATTCAACCCGTGTGTATCAAGGCGTTCTCGGCCAAGTCGATCAGAGGCTCATCAACGTTCTCGAACGTGTTTCAGTCGGCGATCTGACGCCCGACCTTACGGTTATCCTCGATTTGTCGGTTGAGATTGGGTTAGAGCGAGCCAACCAGCGACGCGGCAGTGCTGCCGCGGACCGCTTCGAAGGCGAGGGAGCAGAATCTCACGAGAAACTGCGTGAGGCCTATCTCGCCATTGCCTCCCGCGAACCAGACCGGTGCGTGGTGATCGACGCCAGCGCCACCAAAGAAGTTGTGGCTAATGCGATTTGGCAGGCCGTGGAGACACGGTTCGGCCCGTCGGCAATTGCGCAGCTAGACGAGCCCCCAGCCGCCAACGTGTAACTGCGCGGATCTCCCGATGTCCCACAATAACGATGACGACGACATCGACGACACGCCGCACCCGCGGGAGACGACTGCGTTGTTCGGCCACGGCGCGGCCGAGGCCGCTTTGCTTGCCGCCTATCGCTCCGCGCGCATGCCGCACGGCGTACTCATCGCGGGTCCAAAGGGCATCGGCAAGGCCACGCTCGCTTACCGACTCGCGCGGTTTATCCTCTGTCATCCGGATCCTGCGGCCCCGGATGTGCGAAGCGCCCAGTCCCTTGTCGTCGAGCCAACAAGCTCGGTGGCCCGTCGCATCGCGGCACAGGCGCAGCCTGACCTCCTCGCCATCGAAAGAAGCGTTAACGAGCGAGGCGTGCTGCGTAACCAGATCGCGGTCGACGATATCCGTCGCACCGTGCCGTTTTTTGGCTCCACGCCAGGTGAGGGCGGTTGGCGGATTGCGATTATCGATGCCGTCGACGAGCTCAACCGTTCCGGGGCCAACGCGCTCTTGAAGGTGCTCGAGGAGCCGCCCAAACGCGCGCTGCTTTTGCTTGTCGCTCATTCCGCCGCGCGAGCGCCGCCAACGCTACGGTCGCGCTGCCGCATCATTTCCCTCCGGGCGCTTGCGGCGGAGGATGTTGCCGCGGCCGTGGCCGCGGCGATGAATTGCGAGCGTGACGAAACGGATGTCGTGGCTGCCGCTGCGGCGGCGGACGGTTCGGTGGCTCGGGCGCTCACTTTGCTCGATGACGGTGCCCTGGCGCTGCGCCAGCAGGCGCTCGACTTGCTCGCGCAGCTGCCGGGGCTCGATGCCGGCGGATTGCACGCGCTCGGCGATGCACTAGCCGGAACCGACCCGCAGCCGCTTGCAGCCTTTCTCGATACAGTGAATTCCTGGCTGTCGGCGCGGCTCGATCACGGTCGAGGCAACTTGGAGCGTCTTAATCGTCTGGCTGAGGCTTCCGAGCGGATCAATGGCGCGGCACGCGATGCCGAAATGTACAATCTTGAACGCAAGCCGCTGGTGTTCGGCGTTTTTGGCCTCCTTGCCGAGGCCACGCGCGGTTGATACCAACCCTCATGACTGAGCAATCGGCCGGCAAACCCTATTACATCACCACCGCAATTGCCTATCCGAACGGCGCGCCGCACATCGGCCACGCCTATGAGGCGATTGCGACAGATGCCATCGCGCGGTTCATGCGGCTCGACGGCCGGGACGTGTTCTTTCTCACCGGTACTGACGAACACGGCATCAAGATGTTGCAGACGGCAGCCAAGGAAAAGTTGACGCCGCGCCAATTGGTGGAGCGCAACGTGCCGCGCTTCCAGGCCATGGTGAAGAAGTTTAATTGCTCGAATGACGATTTCATCCGCACCACGGAAGCGCGCCACCATCGCTCCTCGGAAGCCATCTGGGAGCGCATGCAGGCCGCCGGTGACATTTATCTCGACAAATATTCCGGCTGGTATTCGGTGCGCGACGAAGCCTATTACGACGAAAGCGAAACTAAGCTCGATGACAAGGGTCAGCGGCTTGGTCCCAACGGCACACCAGTCGAGTGGGTCGAAGAGGAGAGTTATTTTTTCAGGCTTTCAAGATATGCGGACAAACTGCTCGACCTGTACCGGCGTGTGCCGGATTTCGTATTGCCGAAAGAGCGATTCAATGAAGTCGTGAGTTTCGTCCGCGGCGGACTGCAAGATCTTTCGCTCTCACGCACCACTTTCGACTGGGGTATAAAGGTTCCAGCCAACCCCAAGCACATCATGTATGTGTGGGTCGACGCGCTGACGAATTACATCACCGCCGTCGGCTTTCCCGACACCGAAAGCAAGAAATTCAAAAAATATTGGCCGGCCGATCTGCACGTGATCGGCAAGGATATCGTGCGCTTTCATGCGGTGTACTGGCCGGCCTTTCTGATGTCGGCCGGCATTGAGGTGCCGCGCCGCATCTTCTCGCACGGTTTTCTGTTCAACCGTGGCGAGAAAATGTCGAAGTCGGTCGGCAATGTCATCGATCCTTTCGCGCTGGCCGACACTTACGGGGTCGATCCGTTGCGTTATTTCCTGTTGCGCGAAGTGCCGTTCGGCCAGGACGGCAATTACAGCCACGAAGCGATTGTCGCGCGCATCAATGCCGATCTCGCCAACGATCTCGGCAATCTGGCGCAACGCTCACTGACGATGGTGGCGCGCAATCTCGGGGGTGTTCTGTCAAGGCCGGGCACGTTGCAGGCCACCGATCAAACCATGCTCGATGCCGCCGACGCGCTCATTGGCAAAGCGCGCGAGGCGATGATGACTCAGCAATTGCATCAGGTGCTCAATGCCGTGTGGGCAGCGGTCGCGGACGCAAACCGCTATTTTGCCGGCGAGGCGCCCTGGGCGTTGGCGAAGACCGATCCGGTGCGGCAGGGCACGGTGCTCTATGTAACCGCGGAAGTGTTGCGGCAGGTGTCGATCTTGGTACTTCCATTCATGCCGGCTTCGGTCGGGAAATTGCTTGATCTTCTCGCCATTCCGGAGCACGAGCGCCGCTTTGCTTTTCTCGGGAAACAGCACCGAATTGCCGTTGGGGTGAAGCTTCCCGCGCCGACTGCGGTTTTTCCGCGTTATGTCGAGCCGTCAGGAGTAGCGGCACAATAGAACGCAAATGCTGATCGACAGCCACTGCCACCTTGATTTCCCCGATTTTGCGGACGAGCTCGATGCCGTGCTGGCGCGAGCCCGCGCTGCCGGTGTCGAGCGCATGGTCACGATCTCCACACGCGTCCGCCGGCAATCCGCATTGCTTGCGTTGTCCGAGCGCTTTCCAGACGTTTATTGCTCGATCGGAACGCATTCGCATTACGCACATGAAGAACTGGATGTAACTGCGGACGAGCTCGTACGCTGCAGCCGCGCCGCGAAAGTCGTGGCGATCGGCGAAGCCGGCCTTGACTACCACTACGACAATTCTCCGCGCGAAGCGCAAGAACGCGGATTTCGCACTCACATCACGGCTGCGCGCGAAACTGGGCTGCCGCTTGTCATCCATTCGCGTGAGGCGGACGACGATACCGCGCGCATTTTGGAAGAGGAAATGGGGAAGGGCGCCTTTGCCGCCGTCCTGCATTGTTTCACCGGCGGTCGCGAACTGGCACGTCGCGCGGTGGCGCTGGGTCATTTCATTTCCTTCACAGGAATCTTGACCTTCAAGAACTCGGAAGCATTGCGGGCTATCGCGGCGGGGCTGCCGGCCGACCGCATTTTAGTCGAGACCGACGCACCCTACCTCGCGCCGGGCAAATATCGCGGCAAGCGTAACGAACCGGCTTACGTGGTCGAAATTGCAAAAGTCCTCGCCGAGACTCGCGGCGTTTCGGTTGAAGGGATGGCCGAACAGACGACAGCAAATTTCTTTCGGCTGTTCACCAAAGTGCCGCCTAAGACGCTTGCGCCAATGGCCTCGCGCGCACAAGGGCCCGCGGCGTCGCGATGACATTGAAATTCACGATTCTCGGCTGTGGTTCATCGGCCGGCGTGCCACGGCCGGCTTTGGGTTGGGGTGAGTGCGATCCAAATAACCCCAAAAACCGCCGACGCCGCACATCGCTCTTGGTCGAACGCCGGACGGCAGACGGCGTCACGCGTGTTTTGGTCGACACGTCACCTGACTTGCGTGAGCAATTGCTTGACCTCGATGTCGATTGGCTCGACGGAGTGTTCTACACGCACGAACACGCCGACCATACCCACGGCATCGACGATCTGCGCTCGCTATTCATCAAACGGCATCAGCGGGTCGACGTTTACCTTGACGACAACACCGCGGCGATGATGCACACCCGGTTCGGTTATTGCTTTGAATCGCCGCCAGGCAGCAATTACCCGCCGATCGTAACCGGGCACCGGTTGACTGCCGGAACGGCGGTGTCCGTAACCGGAAAAGCTGGGCCAATCACGGTTCTGCCGTTCCTACAGGATCATGGCGATATCGGCTCGCTCGGATTTCGCTTCGCCGGGCTCGCTTATTCATGCGACCTCAGCGGCATCCCAGCGGCGAGCATTGACGCCTTACTGGGGCTCGACGTCTGGATTCTTGATGCGCTGCGCTATCGTCCGCATCCGAGCCATTTCTCCGTCGCGGAAGCGCTGGACTGGGTCGAGCGCATAAAGCCAAAACGCGCTGTCCTGACGAATTTGCATGCCGATCTCGACTATGACCAGTTGCGGGGAAAGCTACCGGTCCATGTCGTGCCGGCCTTCGACGGCATGACTTTCACGCTCGCGGAAAGACAATAACATTCGCGCTAAGCAGTAATTGTTCCATAATATCTCTTATGCGAATGAGACCTATAAACTTAACCGTCCGCCAGCACTCGCCGCTCTCTCGCTCTCGTCATCGTCACCAAATCCCCGGGACCAGCCGCCATCGAACCCGTTGCGCATAGTCGCGGTAGCCGGGCAGTTGCTCTTGCAGCACGTGGTCCTCGTGGATCACGCGATACAAAAGAAATGGCACACTGACCACAACGAGAAATGCAGCAGCGATCCACGAGCCAAGCGCGACGCCGCTTGCCGCCAAGATCAAGATGCCGGCGCTGTATCCCGGATGGCGCAGGAAAGCGTATGGCCCGCTTTCGACCACGTGTTGTCCCCGCTCAGATTGGATGCGTACGACTGAAGAGAAGAAGCGGTTCTCCACCATCGCCCAAAAAACCAGGGCATAGGCCGCAACGATGGTGAACAACGCGAAAGCCTGCAGCCATAGCGGTACGCTGTCGCTCCAATGCAGGCGGCCGCGATCAAGGCCCGCGATGATCCAATGCGTCAAGAGGACAACGTTGAGAACGCGCAGTCCGAGCGGAGTCGGTCTGCCGCCCGGCCGCATGCGTTCTTGCAGAAGCCCGCGATCAAGTAGCGCGAAGGCGGCAAAGAAGACTGCGGCGAGAATGCCCCAATACAGCCAAAAGGTCGGTATGGCGAGGCTACCCGCCGAGCCGAACAGGGCGGCCGCTGCGGCAATGAGTAGGACACTGGCACGAAGATAGGCTGAAACGGGCATGGCACCGCTCGCACGCATTTTTCAACTCTGATAGCGTCCGCGCACCTTTCGATCGACGTAATCGCGAGCACTGTATCAGGAATTTAACGATGACTCCTTCGCGCGACATCGGCCGCCTTCTCGAGATCATGGCGGCGTTACGCACTCCGAAAACCGGTTGCCCCTGGGATTTGGCGCAGGATTTTTCCACCATCGCGCCCTACACCTTGGAGGAAGCCTATGAAGTTGCCGACGCCATCGCGCGTGGCGATCTCAATGATCTCAAAGAAGAGCTTGGCGACCTTCTGCTGCAAGTCGTCTTCCATGCTCGGATGGCCCAAGAAAAGGACGCGTTCAACTTCGGTGACGTGGTGCAAGCGATCACTGAAAAGTTGGTCCGCCGCCATCCTCACGTGTTTGCCGATGAAACTTCAAAGACGCCGCAAGCGGTTGCAGGATTGTGGGAGCGCATCAAAGCAGCGGAAAAAGCCGCTGACAAAACCACGCGCGAAGGAGGTGCGCTGGCCGGTGTGCCGATTGCACTCCCTGCCCTAACCCGAGCCTTAAAGCTGCAAGTCAAGGCGAGCAAAGTCGGCTTTGACTGGAATGATCCTCGCGCGGTGTTGCGGAAAATCCGTGAGGAAGCCGACGAGATCGAAACCGAACTTGATCGGATTGATATGAACAAAGACGCTGCCGCAGCCGAGGTCGGTGACCTTCTATTTGCGGTGGTCAATCTAGCGCGCCATCTCGAGGCCGATCCGGAAGCGGTCCTGCGGCAGACCAATCTAAAATTCGAACGTCGATTTGCCGCAATCGAACGTACGCTCGCAGCGCGGGACAAGTCTCCGCAAGACGCGACATTGTCAGAAATGGACGCGCTTTGGAAGGAGGTAAAACAGAAAGAGAACGAGTGACGAGCCTCTCAATGCTGCCGCGCAGCTCCGGCAGGGACGGAGAACTTCGCTCTTAATCTCGCGGCCTTGTCCGGGTCGGCGCGGACCGTCATGGCGATCCCGCCGTCGGTGTCAACGGATTTGCTGAGCACTTCGGTGTGGCGATGCAGCCAGCTTATCCCCGCTCCATCGGCCGCATCGAGGCGAAGTTGAATGACCTCGCGGTGGGCGGCAAGGCGTGTCTCGATTGCTGTGGCAAGGATCTCGATCCCCTCCCCGGTCGCAGCGGAAACCAGAACCGGTCGATCCGTCGGGGCACGGCGTTCGGCTATATTGTCGAGGCGCTCTCGGGAACGAGAGTCAAGGTGGTCGATCTTGTTCCAGACCTCGATCAGTGAACGCTTGTCACGAGCGTCGTTGCGTGAATCGATACCCAGCTCGCGCAAAATCTTTTCGACGTCGTGCAGTTGCGCGTCGGCATCGTCGTGCGAAACATCGCGCACGTGGAGAATAATATCGGCCTCAACCACTTCTTCCAGCGTGGCGCGGAACGCCGCGATCAGCATGGTTGGCAGGTCCGAGATGAAGCCGACAGTATCGGAAAGAATGATCCGTGCGCCGTGTGGAAGCGTCACCGCCCGCAGCGTCGGATCAAGCGTGGCGAACAGCACATCGGCGGACAGCACGCTCGCCTGCGTCATGCGATTGAAAAGGGTCGATTTACCCGCATTGGTGTAGCCGACCAGTGCGACGATTGGATAAGGCACACGCCGCCGGCTCTCGCGGTGCAACGCGCGGGTGCGTTTGACCGTGGTGAGCTCGCTTTCGATTTTGGCGAGCCGCTCATCGATCATGCGGCGGTCTGCTTCAAGCTGGGTTTCGCCAGGACCGCCGAGAAAACCGAAACCGCCGCGCTGGCGCTCCAGATGCGTCCAGGAGCGCACTAATCTGCTCTTTTGATAAGTCAGATGCGCATGCTCGACCTGCAGCGCGCCCTCGCGGGTGCGCGCCCGTCGGCCAAAAATCTCCAGAATGAGGCCGGTGCGATCGAGTACCTTCGCATTCCACGCTTTTTCTAGATTGCGCTGTTGTACCGGCGAAAGAGCGCAATCCATCACGACGATGCCGCCATCGAAGCTTTTGACCAGACCTGAAATCTCTTCGACCTTGCCCTTGCCGAGATATGTCGCCGGCCGCAACGCATTGAGCATGACAATGCCGGATTGTTCGACTTCAAGATCAATGGCACGGGCAAGGCCGATCGCCTCGTCAAGCTTTGCTTGCGGCGGCCGCTCGCCGGCACTGCTATTCGTCCGGCGTAGAATTGGCTCGACAACCAATGCCCGGCCCGTGCTCGGAGAATCCCCGCGCCTTTTCCCCGCCCGCGAGGCGGGCGGGCGCGGCGCCAAGGGGCGCGTGTCGCGGTGGCGCGGCTCCAACTATTCTCCGGGCGGCGCTTCCTCGGCGCCTTCGAACAGTTGTACGGGGTGCCCCGGCATAATGGTCGAAATAGCGTGCTTATAGACAAGCTGCGAATGTCCGTCGCGGCGTAACAGCACGCAGAAATTATCGAACCAAGTAACGACGCCCTGCAGTTTGACGCCGTTCACCAGGAAAATGGTGAGTGGAATTTTATTTTTACGGACGTGATTGAGGAATGTGTCTTGCAGATTTTGTGCGCGGTCGGCTGCCATGGCCTTGTTCCGTTCTTTGCGCCGCGAGCCCCTGCCCCGCGGCAGTTTATTGGCCTATTTCGAGCTTTTTGCCTCTCTCTGCTTGCGATCCCGCAGAGCCAGCCAACCCATCGGCCGGCTCGACTATTAGAAAGCGCGCCGGGCAGCGATGCAAGCCCAAGTTAGAGGCGTGGTCTTAAATTCATCCTGCCTCGGCGTAGCGGTGGTACGCACGCCGAAGGGCGGTCGCCACCGGGCCGGGCTTGCCGTCGCCGACGATCCGGTCATCGACCCGAACGACCGGCAGCACGATCTGACTGGCTGAGGTTATGAATGCTTCGCGCGCTTTGTGGGCTTCCTCGAGCGTGAACGGCCGTTCTTCAACGGTGAGGCGTTCGGCTTTGATGGCATCGAACAAAACGGTGCGGGTAATGCCTCGTAATATCGCATGGTCAGCGTTACGGGTAACCAAGGTACCGCTGGAAGTGACAATCCAGACATTCGCCGAAGAGGCTTCGGTTACTCTACCGTCCTCATCAACGAACCAAGCGTCGCGTGCGCCCCGCTCGAGCGCCGCTTGCCGCGCCAGCACGTTCGGCAGCAATCCGATGGTCTTGATGTCAACTCGGCCCCATCGATTATCCGGAACGCTGATCACGGCAATTCCCTGTGCAGCGAGGGCCTCATTACGGGATTTATTGAGGCCGCGCACGGTCACGACCAGGCTTGCAGGCACCACTTGCGATGGAAAGGCATGCTCGCGACGCGCCACCCCGCGGGTGACTTGCAAATAAACGATGCCGTAACCGATGCGATTGCGCGCAACCACTTCGCGTAAAACGACACCGAGCGCGCGCACCGGCATTGGCGAGCGAATGCGCAGTTCGGCAAGCGAACGCTGCAGCCGCTCAAGGTGCCGCCGTTCGTCAACGAGCCGGCCGCCCCTCACCTCGCAGACTTCATAGACACCGTCGCCGAATTGATAGCCGCGGTCCTCGACGTGCACCTTGGCGTCGCGGAAGGGCAGATAACGGCCATTGACGTAAGCAATGCGGGACATAGGATGTCAGAGGTCGGAGGCCAGACGTCAAACGTCGCACTCAGATGTCAGAGGTCGGAAGCCTGATGTTTTGTGTTGCGATATCTGATCTTTGATACATCTGTCATCAATCAATCCCAAGCGCCTTCAGCTTGCGGTGCAAAGCCGAACGCTCCATGCCGACGAATTCGGCGGTGCGTGAAATATTGCCGCCAAAGCGGTTGATCTGTGCCAACAAATATTCGCGTTCAAAGACTTCGCGGGCCTCACGCAAAGCAAGACTCATCAAATGTTCACCGCCATTGCCGTTCGGCATATTCGGAATCATCGAGCCAACATCCTGCGGCAACATCGATGCCGTGATCGCTGCCTCCGGATCGCCGCCGGCGAGGATCATCAGCCGCTCCACATTATTGCGGAGCTGGCGCACGTTTCCCGGCCAGTCATGGGATTGCAGCACCGCCAGCGCATCTGATCCAACGGTACGTTTTGGCAGTCCGGTCGTGTGTGAAATCTGACTCATGAAATATTCGACAAGTTCGGGAATGTCCTCTCGCCGCTCGGCCAGCCCCGGCACGCGGATCGGGACCACCGACAGGCGATGATAAAGGTCTTCCCGGAACTTGCCCGCGGCGATGTCTGCTTCGATGTTGCGGCTGGTCGAGGAAACGATCCGGACGTCCACGGTCACTTTCGTGCTGCCGCCGACGCGTTGGAAGGTTTGATCGACCAAGACACGCAAAATCTTGTTCTGGGTCTCACGCGGCATGTCCGCAATTTCATCGATGAACAAGGTGCCGCCGTGCGCCTCCTCGAGCGCTCCGACCTTGCGGCTTGTCGTACCGTTGCCGCCTTCGATGCCGAACAGCTCAGTCTCCATATGCTCGGGGGTGATGGCGGCGGCATTAATCACCACGAACGGTGAGGTCGCGCGCGCCGAATGCGCGTGAATGGTTCGCGCGGCGAGCTCCTTGCCGCTGCCGGACGGACCGACAATGAGAACGCGGCTGTTTGTGGGAGACACTTTTTCGATCGTCTGGCGCAGTTGGTTAACAGAGGGCGAATGTCCAACCAAGGTTGCGGCGAGAGGGGCGAATTGCTTGAGCTGCTGGACCTCGCGTTTTAATCGCGAATTCTCGAGCGCGCGTTCGGCAACAAGCAACAGGCGATCGGCCTTGAACGGTTTTTCGATGAAATCATAAGCGCCGCGTTTGATGGCGGAGACCGCGGTTTCGATATTGCCGTGTCCCGAGATCATCACAATCGGCAGTTCGGGGTGCTGCTGCTTGAGACCATCGAGCAGTTGCAGACCGTCGAGACGGCTACCCTGGAGCCAGATATCGAGGAAAACGAGATTGGGCCTACGCGCGATGACGGCGGCAAGCGCCTCGTCGCTATCACGTGCCGTCCGTGTGCCGTGACCTTCGTCCTGCAGGATACCCGCGACCAGTTCGCGTATATCTGCTTCATCGTCGACGATCAGGATATCCGATGCCATGGTGACTTTCGCCCTATCCTGAAAAATTATTCCGCAGCCGTGCGCGTTTCGAGCGGCGGCTCTTCAGTCGTAGTAGTCACGACGCGTTCAGCCACGAATCGCAATTGCATCCATGCGCCACGTACGCCGGGAGTCTTCTCGGCCGCATCCCGCAGTTCGAGACGCCCGCCGTGCTCCTCTAAGATGCGGCCGACAATAGCGAGGCCCAGCCCAGTTCCCTTTTCTCTCGTGGTCACATAGGGCTCGAGCAGGCGCGCGCGATTTTCCTTCGGCAAGCCAACGCCGTTATCGATGACATCGATGACGACGTCCTTTCCGTCGCGCTGTGCGCGCACCATGATCCGGCCGCGGCCAAGCTCGGCAGGCGGTACGGCGCCGATCGCTTCGGCCGCGTTCTTGACGATGTTTGTCAGCGCCTGTGAAATCAGCCGCCGATCGAAACGCGCCGGCATCGTCTCGCCCTCGAGTTCGACGTCAAAGTCGATATCGGGGTGGGCGACACGCAACAGAAATACCGCTTGGCGCACGGTATCGGCGACGTCCTCGTCGGCAATGACCGCTTTTGGCATGCGCGCGAAACGCGAGAACTCGTCCACCATGCGTTTGATGTCGTCGACCTGACGCACGATCGTCTCGGTGCATTGTTCAAAGACGATCGGGTCGTCCGCGATCGACTTGCCGTATTTGCGCCGTAGCCGTTCGGCCGAGAGCTGGATCGGCGTGAGCGGGTTCTTGATCTCGTGCGCGATCCGGCGCGCGATATCGGCCCATGCGGAGGAGCGCTGCGCCAGCACCAACTCGGTGATGTCATCAATCGTGATCACGTAGCCATGCTCGGCCTCGGTCGCCTGCTCGCTGGTCACGCGCACGGAATAATTTCGCTCCTGACCCTCGCGCGTCACGGCGAGTTGTCGTTGAATGAGACGCTGATTACCGGTGCGCGCCGCTTCGAAGATCTCCCCGAGTTCCGGCGCGACCTGCGCCAGCGGCAGATTCAGGACCTCGGTCTCGGCTCGGCCCATGAGTCGCTCCGCGGAACGGTTGAGTATCGAGATTCGCCCGTCGGCGTTGACCCCGATCACGCCGGCGCTGGCGCCGGCGAGCATCGCTTCGGTGAAACGCCGCCTGCTGTCGATAAGGTCGCGCGCGCGCACGATGTCCTCATGTTGCGTGCGCAGCTCTTGGGTCATTTTGTTGAAAGTCTCGCCCAACCGCGCCATATCGCCTTCTGAGCGGCGCACCGGGACTTGAATGTTCAAATTGCCGGTCGACACCACGTTCGCGGCGCCGATCAGACGGCGAATGGGAGCAACCAAACGATTGGCAAAGTCCAATCCAATCCAAGCCGATGAAAGCAGGACGATCAGCGCGATGATCGCGAACATCAGACCGAAGGCGACCTGGATGCCGAGGCGGCGAGCCTCGAGATTGGCAAATTCGCCGACGGTCTCCTGCGTGGCGCGCAATTGCTGTACGACTCGCGGATCAAGGATGCGCGCGGCGTAAAGGTACATGTCGTCATAGCCCCGCAGCTTGACGACGGCGGCGAGATGATTGTCTTCGGGAATGAGCGCGACTCGCGGCTCGGTTTCATTGACTTCGGCAAGTAGGTCGGCCGTCGGTAAGACGATATTTTTATCAATGGTCACCCCAGCCCGATCGACTGTCGTGCCGTCGGATTTGATTATGAGCGCAGCGGAGAGGTTACGTCCGGCAGCTTGCGCGCTCATGATCTTCTGGAATTGATCCCGCTCGGAATCGAATATTGGCCGGGCGCGGCCGAGAACGTAGGCCATCGACAGCAATTCGCTGCGTATCGCCTCGGCGTGCTCGCTGACATAAGCATTTGCGACGATCACCGATTGTTCGATCATCGCGCGGGTGCGAGTTGAAAAGAACCGATCAAGTCCACGGTCCAGGGTCGTGCTGGCGACCACGGAAACCAGCACAGTCGGCACCGCCGCGATGACTGCAAACAGCCCGACGATTTGCACGTGAAGCCGTGATCCCGCCCGGCCGCGGCGGCGTCCTTGGATGACGACCCAGACTTCGCGCCCGATGATGGCGAGTAGTAAGACTCCGGTGACGGCGTTCCCAAGCAGCAGCTGCTTGACCACCTCATCGACCGGTGCGATCCACGTTAGACCGCCAAGCACCAGAAATGTGGCGGTGGCCCAAAGCAGCGCAAGCCCGAGCGCGATTGCTCCTATCAGCCGCGACGCCATCGGCGTCGGCGCCACCAGCAACAGACTATCGGCCACGATATTGCCGATCAGCAGCAACAGCACGATTGCGGCCTGTACCACCGCGGTCGGTGGTGCTGTGGCACCGGCACCGCCATAAATCAGCGAGTGCAACAAGTCGATCGCGGTAGCCAATGCATTGATAGGTGCGATCGGGGTTATCCCGGAGAGCACCAGGAGGGTGAGGGCCGCCAAGAAAAGCGCAATGCTGTCCGTTATCGGGCCGATCAGCCGAGATGAGGCGGGCATCAGCGCGCTGGCCGCCGTGTCATGCGGGGCAACCTGTTCGACAGTCGCCATGCCAAAAGGTCCGGAGCCTGCCCCTGGGATAAAAAGCCGACCGGATGAGCAAGGAAATTAGGCGCCCACCCCGCACCTGAGTGATGCTTTTATACAACAATGTTGCCCGATTGCGACAATAACTGGGCGGCCACCTGGTAGGCAGCGCGGAAGTTCTGTGACCGATTTGCCAGCTAACCACCGCCAGTGCGATAGACCTGGATATCCAAATCGCGGATTTTCTTGCGTAATGTGTTGCGATTGACGCCGAGAAGGTCGGCGGCACGTATCTGATTGCCCCTCGTGGCGGCAAGGGCGGCCGAGACCAGCGGACCTTCAACCTCGCGCAAAATACGATGATAAAGGCCAGGTGGCGGCAATTCGCCATCGAACCCGGAAAAATATCTGGCGAGGTAGCGTTCGACCGCGTTGGACAAATGTTCATCCCCGCCCTGGCTGTCCCCAGGAGGCCCTAACACGGGCTGCGATAATTCAGCATCGACCACAGCCGCTGTGATCGTTTCCTGTGGATAGAGTGCAGCTAGACGCCGTGCCAGATTTTCCAGTTCCCGCACGTTACCTGGCCAGCGATGCCGCTTGAGCCGGTCGATTGCCACCTGGTCGATCTGCTTCGGCGGCAAGCCTTCCCGCTCCACGAGCGCGAAGAAATGACGGATCAAATCGGGAATGTCGTCACTGCGTTCGCGTAGCGGGGGCAATCGCAGCGGCACGACGTTAAGACGGAAAAACAGATCCTCGCGGAACAAGCCTTGCTGAATGAGCTGTCGCAGGTCTTTGTTGGTGGCGGCGATGATGCGCACGTCGGCCTTGATCGGAGTGCGGCCGCCGACGGTCGTGTACTCGCCTTGCTGCAATACCCGCAGCAGTCGGGTCTGCGCCTCCATCGGCATGTCGCCGATCTCATCGAGGAAAAGGGTCCCGCCCTCGGCTTGCTCAAAGCGGCCAGAGCTGCGGGTATTGGCGCCGGTGAAGGCGCCCTTCTCGTGGCCGAACAATTCGGACTCGATCAAGTCGCGTGGGATCGCCGCCATGTTTATTGCGACGAATGGACCGCTGCGGCGTTTGCCGTAATCATGCAGCGCGCGGGCGACCAATTCTTTGCCGGTGCCGGATTCACCTGAAATCATCACGGTCAAATCGGTCTGCATCAAGCGCGCGAGTACGCGATAGATTTCCTGCATGGCCGGTGAACGGCCGACGAGTGGAATCGACTCGAAGTCTTCCGATTTGGGAGTCGGACGTGGCTTTTCCTTCGGTTCTGAGAGCGCGCGCCCCACGATCGCTATCAGCTCTTTGAGGTCGAACGGCTTAGGCAAATATTCGTATGCGCCCCGTTCGGATGCTCGAATGGCCGTCATGAATGTGTTCTGCGCGCTCATCACGATGATTGGCAGATCCGGCCTCGCCTTCTTGATGCGCGGTAATAAGTCGAAGGCGCTTTCATCGGGCAAAAGCACGTCGCTGATAATGAGGTCGCCATCGCCCTGGCTGATCCAGCGCCACAGCGTGGCAGCATTGCCGGTAGATCGGACTTCGTAGCCGGCGCGCGATAGCGCCTGGTTGAGGACTGTCCGGATCGCCGCATCGTCGTCCGCGACGAGAATATTGCCTACAGGCATCAATGATTCCCTTGCGTTGGAACGCGGCTCTGCGGCGGGACTCCCTCGCCGCCCAGCGTTGCGGCGTATTTCGGCATGAGGATACGGAACACAGTGCGGCGCGGTTGCGACTCGCATTCGATGATGCCGCCGTGATCGCCGACGATTTTCGCGACCAGCGCAAGCCCGAGCCCGGAGCCCGTCGGCTTTGTGGTGACGAACGGATCAAACAGGTGCGGCAAGAGTTCCTCCGGCACGCCCGGTCCGTTATCCCTCACGCAAAATTCGAGCGGCAGAGAAATGCGCGCGTGCGCGCCTGGCAGCGACAGGCGAACCCCCGGCCTAAAGGCGGTCGACAGCGCGATCTCGCCGCCGCTTGCCGTTTCGCCGATCGCTTCGGCGCCGTTTTTGATCAAGTTCAAGAACACCTGAACAAGCTGATCGCGATTGGCGAGAACCGGCGGCAGAGAGGGATCATAGTCCTCAACGAACTTGATATGTCGCGCGAAGCCCGATTGCGCCAGACGCTTCACGTGATCGAGCACTACATGAATATTGATCGGCTCGCGTTCGACCGGCCGCTCGTCGCTAAACACCTCCATGCGATCGACAAGCTTGACGATACGATCCGCTTCCTCGCAGATCAGTTTGGTCAGTGAACGATCGTCATCGTCAACCGATTGTTCGAGCAGCTGCGCCGCGCCGCGGATGCCCGACAGCGGGTTTTTGATTTCGTGCGCGAGCATTGCGGCAAGCGCAATCACAGAACGCGCGGCCCCGCGATGCGTGAGCTGGCGGTCCATTTTGTCGGCGATCGTGCGCTCCTGGAGCATAACGACGACGTAATCCGGCTGCTCTGGCAGCGGCGCGACGTGCAGATCAACCAAACGGTCACCGGGATTACGCGGTGTGCCGAGATCGACTTTGTATTCGTTTACTGCGGCGCCGCGTTTGCGCACCTGCTCAACCAGCACCAGCAAGGGGCTGCCAAACGGGACCAGATCGCGAAGGAGATGACGCCGCAGCAGCGGCAACGAGACCTCGAAAAAAGCTTCCGCGGCCGCATTGGCATCAATTACCTTGCCGTCGGCCGCGACGACGACGACGGGATGCGGCAAGGCGTTAAGAACGGCATCTGCCGGCGTTCCAGCCAGCAGTGGCTCGACCGCGCTCATCTAGCAGACATCCTGCGATCTTCCGCAGCGTCCGGTGAGTAAAAAAAGCCACATAATATCATCATCTTAGGCCATGACCGGATATAAAGAATGCGGAATGCGACATCGCTGCACATCAATTAGGCGAAGTCAAACGGTGCATAGAGTTTAGCCAAATTCGGTTGCCGTGCAAGTGTTGCACTGCAATATCGCTGCTCTGTGCACCGAAACGATATTCACCGCTATCGGCGGCAACCATTCGCCCGCTTGCCGACATGGGATAAAGCAAGGCCGAGCGGAGCAAGATTTCTGATGGCCGAGACAGTGGCTGCCGTCATCGTGGCGGCGGGACGCGGCGAACGCGCCGGCGCAGACATTCCAAAGCAATATCGACAGATCGCCGGCGAGCCGATGATCCGTTCGACGTTACGTACCTTTCTCTCCCACCCGCGGATTGACTTGGTCCAGCCCGTCATCAATCCGAGCGACGCGAAGACGTACGAGCGCGCAGTTACCGGTCTCAAAGGCCTGTTGCCGGCAACCGCCGGCGGGGCCACGCGGCAAGCATCCGTTCGGGCCGGACTGGAAGCCCTCGCGACGCGCGCCCCAGCGCTGGTTCTCATTCACGACGCAGCGCGCCCCTTTGTCAGCGCAACATTGATCGATCGCGCGATCAACGCTGGACGCGCGGCCAGTGCGGCGGTACCCGGCGTCGCGCTTGCCGATACGGTCAAGGCAATCGACGATCGCGCTGTGGTTATCCAGACGCTCGATCGCGAGAGGCTGCGCGTCGTGCAAACGCCGCAAGCTTTTTCTTTCCCGCTGATCCTGCAAGCGCACCGGCGCGCGGCGGCAGCGCAGCAGCAAAGCTTCACCGACGATGCGGCTCTCGCTGAATGGGCCGGTCAGTGCGTGAGTATCTTTGAGGGCGACGCAGCAAACCTGAAAGTGACGACCGGCGACGATTTTGCTCGCGCCGAGATGACGCGGCTAGCGGCGCTGTCGGATGTGCGAACCGGCAACGGTTTCGACGTCCATGCCTTTGCCGACGGTGATCACGTCATGCTTGGCGGCGTTCGCATCCCGCATTCGCGCGGCGTGACCGGACATTCGGACGCTGACGTCGCGTTGCATGCTCTTGTCGATGCGCTCCTCGGTGCGCTGGCTGACGGCGACATCGGGGCACACTTCCCGCCGAGTGATCCGCAATGGAAGGGTGTGGCCTCGGATCGTTTCCTCGCCTTCGCTTGCGAACGCGTCCGCAATCGGGGCGGCATGATTGCGCACCTTGACGTCACCATTGTCTGCGAAGCGCCGCGGATTTCGCCACACCGAGACGCAATGCGTGCCCACATCGCCTTCATCGCGGATATTCCGGTCGATCGCGTAGCGGTTAAGGCGACGACCAGCGAAAAACTAGGCTTTGCCGGTCGCGGCGAGGGAATTTTCGCCATGGCGACCGCGACGGTCCGGTTACCTTGGAGCGTTAGATGAGCGAGCGAGGTTCGAGCCGGCCGGCAAAATTTGTGCTCGATCTCTGCCGGGCGCGTGAGGTGCGCGTGGCAACGGCAGAATCTTGCACAGGTGGTCTCGTCGCCGCAGCGCTCACTGCAATCGCTGGATCGTCGGACGTATTCGAATGCGGTTTTGTGACTTATTCGAACGAAGCCAAGCAAAGGCTGCTTGGCGTCCCCGCCGCCATCCTTCTGCGTCACGGCGCTGTGAGCGCTGAAGCAGCCGCGGCCATGGCCAAAGGCGCGCTGAAGCGCTCGAGCGCAGATTTTGCGGTGTCGATCACCGGTATCGCCGGTCCAGCCGGCGGGTCTAAGGAAAAGCCCGTCGGTCTCGTGCACTTTGCCGCCGCGAGGCGCGACGGCAAGGTGCTCGCGCGGCGGCGCCTGTTTGGAAATATCGGACGGCGCCGCGTGCGCGAACGCTCCGTGGCGGAAGCGCTGGCGCTTTTGGCCGATTTGGTCGAGCAAACGAGGCCGGCAGCCAGGCGGGTGGCCTAGTCCGCCTTCACGCCATAAATCTGATCGGCCCGACGTTCGAAGGCCGCGGAAAAGCGGCGGAAGGCGGCATCGAACATGGCGCCCATGAGAAGACCGAGCGTGCGACTTCGGAATTCGTAACTGATGAAAAACTCCACGTCGCAGGCGCCCTCTTCCGCCGGATGAAACCTCCAACGGTTATTCATTTTACGGAACGGGCCTTCGAGATATTCGACGAGAATCTCAAGGTCTGATCGATCGAGCGTCACCCGGCTGGTGAAGGTCTCGTAGATAAGCTTATAGGCAACCGTCATGTCGGCGATGACAATCTCCTTGCCCCGCTCAGTCGATCGCTTGCGCACCCGCAGCGACCGGCACAGCGGGACGAATTGCGGATAGCGTTCGACGTTGGCGACCAGGTCAAACATTTCGGACGCGGAATGCTGGACATGCCGCTTGGTCGAGAATTGCGGCATTTATTGAGGCGATATCCGCAGCGCCTTCAGCCGGGCAAAATCGTCGCCCGCGTGGTGTGAAGACCGGGTCAGTGGGTTTGCCGAAACCATCAAAAAACCCTTGGCGTAAGCGATAGCCGCCAGCTCTTTGAATTCATCGGGCGGGACAAACCGGATGACCGCGTGATGTTTGCGCGACGGCTGCAGATATTGACCGATGGTCAGAAAATCGACATCGGCCGCGCGCAAATCATCCATCACCTGCAGAATTTCGTTTCGCTCTTCGCCGAGTCCGACCATGATCCCGGACTTAGTGAAAATCTGCGGGTCAATTTCTTTGACGCGCTGCAAGAGTCGAATCGAGGCGAAGTAGCGCGCTCCCGGTCGCACCGTGACGTATTTCGACGGGACCGTCTCCAGATTGTGGTTGAAGACATCCGGCCGTGCAGCAACCACGACTTCAGCCGCACCCTGCTTGCGCAAAAAATCCGGCGTGAGAACTTCGATGGTGGTCGTGCGGCAGCGCGCACGGATAGCGCGAATGACCGCAGCGAAGTGCGCTGCTCCGCCATCGTCGAGATCGTCGCGATCGACCGAAGTGACGACAACATGCGTAAGGCCAAGTTTCGCCGTGGCTTCGGCGACATGCTGCGGTTCGGCCGGGTCGAGCGCACCGGGCAGCCCGGTCTTGACGTTGCAGAAGGCGCAGGCCCGTGTGCAGGTGTCGCCCATGATCATGAAGGTGGCGTGTTTCTTTTCCCAACACTCGCCGATATTTGGGCAGCCGGCCTCCTCGCACACCGTGTGCAGATCGTGATCGCGCACGATCCGCTGAGTTTCGAGATACCCCGTGGATACGGGTGCCTTGACGCGGATCCATGCAGGCTTGGCAAGGACGGGCTGATCCGGCCGATGCGCTTTTTCCGGATGACGAGGGCGGCGTGGCCCAGCGGCAACAGTATCGATCAATATGGCCATCGCGGAATCAGGTTCCCAGCGGTCAGTGACCCCTGAACGATACTTACGGCTGCGATCTGGGCGCCGCAAGCTGTTGGCTTGCCGCGCGTGGCGGATGAACGGATAGTAATGTTTTGCTTGCGTTTTTTCGATTTCGCACCACAACTTTCGCCACAAAGAAAGCCTGTTGATGGTGGGTGGGGCGCGCACAGCGTTCTGGACGATTCATGAGTACCAAGGGCGGACCACGTTCCGGACAGGAAGCGGCGGCGCTTGGCCTTCACAGATTTGGCTTCGGTCCAGTCGGCAATGCGATAGCGGCAATTGCGGCCGATCCCCGCGGCGCGCTGGTTGCCGATCTTGAGCGGCCGGGCGCTGGTCGGCTTGATGCGTCGACTCTGGTTTCAAGCGCCGAAGCGGCGCGCGAGGTTTTCGAATTCCGCGCCGAGCGCCGGGCCGAGCAAAAGCTCGCCTTACGCCGGGAAAAGGAGAACAGCGTCGGCGACGAAACGCAGAGAGTTTCCGAGCCGGTCAAAGCGCTTGCCTCGGATGGCGCGGCGCCCGCTCAAAAGCCGCCTCTGCCGCAGCAAATTATTCTCAACGAAGCCAAAGCGCGTTTCGACGCCGCCGCTGACGCGAATGTCGGTTTTGTCGAACGCCTCGTCTGGTTCTGGTCGAACCACTTCTGCGTTTCTGCGGACAAGGACGTTGCCATGGTCGGCGCTTATGAACGCGAGGCCATCCGCCCACACGTGCTCGGCCGCTTTACTGATCTTTTGCAAGCGGTGGAAAGCCATCCGGCGATGCTTCTCTACCTCGATAATGTGCAATCGATGGGCGCGGATTCGATCGCCGGGATCAACCGCGACAAGGGCCTCAATGAGAATCTGGCGCGCGAGACGCTTGAACTGCATACGCTGGGCGTGCGCAGCGGCTATAGCCAGTCCGATGTCACCAATTTCGCCAAAGTACTGACCGGCTGGACCTGGCTCCAGCCCGAGAATCCCGTCCACGGCGGTGAATTTGTTTTCATCAAGCGTCTGCATGAACCAGGCGATCAGGTCGTGCTTGGCAAGCGCTACGCCGACAACGGCGTCGATCAGGGCCGCGCGGTACTCACCGATCTGGCGAGACATCCAGCTACCGCGCAGCACATCGCCGCAAAGCTCGCGCAGCACTTCGTGGCTGACGATCCGCCGCCGACGCTGGTGTCTAAGCTTGCGAAGACGTTCGTCGACACCGACGGCGATCTTAAACAAGTGGCGAAAACATTGGTCACGGCGGAGGAGTCCTGGTCGGCGCCCCGGCAAAAGCTCAAGCTACCAGCTGAATGGATTGCCGGCGTCATTCGTCTCACTGGGACGCGTGCCGAAATTCCGATCGGCCGCATCATGAATGCGCAGGTGGCACTCGGCGCGCCACTGTGGCGGCCACCGGCGCCGAACGGCTACGCGGACAGTGAAGCGGCCTGGATTGACGGCATACCGCGACGCATCGATATCGCCACTGAATTTGCTGGCCGCGCACCGCACGCAGAGCCGCTCGAACTCCTTGAAAGCAGTCTCGGTCCCCTCGCCTCGGCACCGACTCGTGAGACCGTGGCACGCGCCGAGACCCGCGGCCAGGCCGTGGCGCTCTTGGTGATGGCGCCTGAATTTCTGCGGAGATGATAATGAGACTGCATGCCGCCTCACGCCGCGAACTGTTGCTCGCTTCCGGGACGCTATTCGCCTGGGCGTATCTGCCGAAACTTGCGCAGGCCGAAGGCCGCGACCCTCGCTTTCTCACCATCATTCTCCGCGGCGCGCTGGACGGCCTTGCGACCGTGGGGCCGGTCGGCGATCCGAATTGGCTGGCATTGCGCGGCGACAATGCATTGACGCTCGATGGCAAAGCGCCGGCGCTCAAGCTCGACGACTTCTTTGCGCTTAATCCGGCGATGCCCAACCTGCATCGTATGTTCGAGACAAAGGAGGCAATCGTGGTCCATGCCAGCGCCACGCCCTATCGCGAACGCTCGCATTTCGACGGTCAAGATCTGTTGGAGAGCGGCCTGCCGAAGCCCGGGGCGAGCGAGAGCGGCTGGCTCAATCGGGCGCTGACCGGACTTGCGCCTGGCGGACGGATCAATCCGCGCGGCCGCAAAGTCTTCGCGGTCGGACCGGTCACGCCGCTTGTAGTGCGCGGAACGGCCCCCGTCCTGTCATGGTCGCCGCCGCGCTTGATGCCCGCGAGCGAAGACACGGTGCACCGTCTGCTCGCTCTTTACCGGGAAAGCGATGCCAAGCTTGCGGGCGTGCTTGAGGACAATTCCAAGCTCGTTACCGTCGAACAGTCCGGCGGCATGGCGCAGAAACCCGCTGTGGCGGTTCCAGCGCAAGTGCGCGCTTACTTCGCGGAAGCCGCCGGCACCGCCGCGAAGTTCTTGGCGCAACCAGATGGACCGCGGATCGGCGCGCTCGCGCTCGACGGCTGGGATACGCATTTCAACGAAGGTATCGCGCAAGGCCGGCTGTCGCAACTACTCGGCGCTCTGGATGAGGCGCTGGCGGCGGTCAAATCCAATATGGGGTCGGCCTGGCGGGAGACCGTCGTAGCGCTTGCCACTGAATTTGGCCGCACCGCCCGCATCAACGGCACCGACGGTACCGACCACGGCACGGCGACGGTTGCGCTTCTCGTCGGCGGCGCGCTCCAAGGCGGCCGGGTCATCGCCGATTGGCCCGGGTTAAAGCCCGCCGATCTCTATGAGAACCGCGATCTTAAACCGACGACCGATCTGCGCGCGGTGCTCAAGGGTATTTTGCGTGATCATCTACGCGCTGATGAAAGAGCTCTGGCGCAAAACGTGTTCCCTGGCAGCGAGGCGCTCAAGCCGATGGCAGGATTAGTCGCCTAGATGTTTAGTACCCGTCCATAGGCATCCAACACCGCCTCCTTCATCATCTCGGACAATGTCGGATGGGGGAACACGGTGTGCATGAGCTCTTCTTCGGTGGTCTCGAGGTTCATCGCCACCACGTAACCTTGGATCAATTCGGTGACTTCGGCGCCGACCATATGTGCGCCGAGGAGTTGGCCGGTCTTTTTGTCGAAAATCACTTTGACAAGGCCCTGATCTTCGCCGAGCGCGATTGCCTTACCATTACCGACGAAGGGGAAGCGACCGACGTGGGCGTCGAGCTTTTTCTCCTTAGCGGCCTGCTCGGTGAGACCGACCGAGGCGATCTGCGGCGAACAATAGGTGCAACCCGGAATTAGCAGCTTGTCCATCGGATGCGGATGCAGGCCTTTGATGGCCTCGACGCAGATTACACCCTCATGTTCGGCCTTGTGCGCCAAAAGCGGCGGACCGGCGACATCGCCGATGGCGTAAATTCCTGGCACGTTGGTCTTGCACATACCGTCGATAACAATCGCGCCGCGGTCGGTTTTCACGCCGAGCCTTTCCAGCCCAAGATTTTCGATGTTGCCGACGACTCCGACCGCCGAAATCACTCGCTCGACCGTGAGTGTTTGCGTGCCGCCCTTGCCGTCGTCGATTGTCGCGGTGACACCATCGCCCTTCTTGTCGAGTTTCGTGACTTTAGCACCGGTAAAGATCTTGATGCCTTGCTTTTCAAAGCTCTTGCGCGCGAAAGCAGCTATTTCAGAATCTTCCGCCGGCAAGATTTGCGGCAACACCTCGACGACCGTCACCTCGGAGCCAAGCGTGCGATAGAAAGATGCGAATTCGATTCCGATCGCGCCCGAACCGATAACAAGCAGCGACTTCGGCATCCGATCCGGCACCATCGCCTCGAAATAAGTCCACACTAGTTTCCTATCGGGCTCGATGCCCGGCAGAACGCGCGGCCGCGCGCCCGTCGCAATGATGATGTGCTTAGCCTGATACGCACCCGCACCCAGCGTGCCTTTGGGCGGCTCGTTTCGTCCGGCTTTCACGGTCACTTTTTCGGGCGCGTCGATTGTCGCTTCGCCCCAGATGATGGCGACCTTGTTTTTCTTCATCAGAAAGCCGACGCCATCGTTCAACCGTTTTGCGACGGCGCGCGAGCGCTTGACCACCGCGCTGGGATCGTAGGTCACCTCGCCGACCGAGAGCCCATAATCTTTGGCGTGCTCGAGATAATGGAAAATCTCGGCCGAACGTAACAACGCCTTGGTCGGGATGCAGCCCCAATTGAGGCAGACTCCGCCGAGATATTCACGCTCGACAATGGCGGTCTTAAATCCAAGTTGCGCCGCCCGAATGGCGGTGACATAGCCGCCAGGACCCGATCCAATGATGATGATGTCGTAATTGTTGTCAGCCATTCATTCCTCGCAAAACGCAACCTGTATCGCACCTTACCCAGCATCTCCGTCCTTGTCGCGGGCATCATGATGCTGCCGTTGATTTAGACATCAGTGCGGAGTGAACCAAGCCCGCTGTTCAGCGTAGGAAGCAACCTAAAAGCTTCAGTCGGCAATGGCGCGAAAAATGCCATCGTCGCCAAGCCGCTCCAAAATACCGGAACGGATGTCGAAAAAGCAGCCGTGTAGCTTGAGCAGGCCGGCGCGGACCGCGCTCGCGATCCACGGGAAGGTCATTAGGTTCTCGAGCGAAAGCCGGACCGATTCATGCTCGCAAATATCTTGCCGGCGTTCTACCGGCGCCGTCATGGCGCGGGCCCGCGCCGGTTCGGCTATACGAACCCATTGGCTGACGAAGTCCGACGCTTCCGCAGGCGCGCCGTTTAAGAGCGCCTGAATGCCGCCGCACATGGCATGCCCCATCACGATGACTTGCGGGACCTTGAGCGCTCGCACCGCGAATTCGATTGCGGCGCTGCTGCCGTGCGGCTGGTCATCCGGTCCGTAGGGCGGCACCAGATTGGCGACATTGCGGATGACAAAGAGCTCGCCCGGCACCGCATTGAAGACCATTTGCGGGTCGGTTCGGCTGTCCGAACAGCTAATCACGAGTGCGCGCGGCTTCTGGCCGAATTTGCTTAATTCGTCGAAGCGAGAACGCTCGTTGCGCCACGTGCCGGCACGAAAGCGGCGGTAGCCGGCGATGAAGTCTTCCATATCGGCCTGCTCCCGGTTTCTGCTTCGCGCGCTCATTCGCACGCGATATAAAACGATGCAACAAGGAATCCTTCCCGATGGTCGACCTTACCGTTTACAGCAGCATCGGTGTGCGCAGTGCCGCCGAGGAATTGTTTCGGAAATTCGAAAAGCAAAGTGCCTGCCGCCTCGCCGTCACCTGGGGCACCGCGCCGATGCTGGTTGGCCGCATCGAGGCCGGCGAACGCGCCGACGTCTTGATTCTCAGCCACGCTGGCATCGATGCATTACGCAAACAGAGCAAGGTTTTAGCGGGCACGGACGTGACGCTGGCCGGGTCGGGTGTCGCCATTGCCGTCAAAGCGGGCAAGCCGAAACCGGACATATCCACGCCGGAGGCTCTCAAGCAAACTTTGCTCAAGGCAAAATCCGTCGCCTATAGCGAGCCGTCCGCGGGCGGCGCCAGCGGTGTCTATTTTGCCAAACTGCTGGAGCGCATGGGCATCGCCGAGCAAATGAAGCCGAAGACCAAATATCCGCCAGCCGGCGGTTTTTCCGCCGAGCTGCTTTTGACCGGCGCGGCTGAGCTTGCGGTGCAACAGAAGCCGGAATTGCTGCACGTGTCCGGGGTCGAAATCGTCGGTTTCCTGCCCGGCGACCTGAACCTTGTCACCGAATTTGCCGCGGCCGTCATGACAGGGAGCGAAAACGCGGAAACGAGCAAAGCGCTGATCGCGAGTTTGCGATCGCCTGGCGCCGCTGCGGTGTTCCGGTCTAAGGGACTGGATCCGCGTTAAAGCGACGCGCGTTGAGATTTTTGGTTTTAGCGATCGCTGAGGCGCAATCTCGTCTTCGGGGTCATTGTTGCGACCTACACCAACATCATTACCGGATTTTCAATCAGCGACTTGAACGCGCCGATTAATTCAGCGCCAAGCGCGCCATCGACGGCGCGATGATCGCAGGACATCGTAACGCTCATCATATGGGCGGCTTCGATCTTGCCATTCCGTACCACCGCGCGTTCTTCGCCGGTGCCGACCGCAAGGATGCTAGCATGCGGCGGATTGATCACCGCGGTGAAATCCTTGATTCCGTACATGCCGAGATTCGAAACCGCCGTCGTGCCGCCCTGATATTCCTGCGGCTTGAGTTTGCGAGCGCGCGCGCGGCTTGCCAATTCCCGCATCTCGTTTGAAATAACCGACAGCGACTTGCTCTCGGCGTTGCGGATGATCGGCGTGATCAAGCCATTCGGCATCGCCACCGCCACGCCGATGTCGGAGTGCTTGTGCTTGAGCATTCCGGCTTCGGTCCAGCTCACATTTGCGTCCGGAATGCGCTGTAGAGCAAGCGCTAGCGCTTTGATGACGAAATCGTTGACCGAGAGCTTGTAGGCCGGCTTGCCGTCCTTGTCTTTGGGCGCCGTGGCGTTGATTTCCTCGCGCGCCTCCAAAAGTTTGCCGATGTCGCAATCGATTGTCAGATAAAAATGCGGAATCGTCTGTGCCGAGGCGGTGAGACGCGCCGCGATGGTGCGGCGCATGGCATCGTGCGGAATGAGCTCGTAACTGCCGTCCTCATAGAGTGCACGGATCTGTTGATCGGTCATCGCCGGCGCGATCATGGGCGCGGAAGCGGCGGCGGGAGCGGCAGCCGGCGCACGTAAGCCCCGGCCCTCACGCGCGGCTGCAACATCGCGCGCAATGACGCGGCCATGCGGACCGGAGCCTTGAACACGGCCGATGTCGATGCCCGCTTCTTTGGCGAGCCGCCGCGCCAAGGGCGACGAAAAAATACGCCCCACAGTGGGCGCGACGCTCGGGCCGACGCCTTGACCATTGGTCCGAACTGCCTCACCGCCGTCGCGACGTTGCGCGGATGGAGGGGGCTGTGGCGGTGCAGTGGGCGGTGGCGGAGCTTTCGTCTCCTTTCCACTCGATGGAACTGTTGGCTGGGCGGGTTTGGGCGTCGCTTCCGTCGCGCTCGACGCCTTTGCTGCGGCCGCGGCAGCAGCTTTCACATCCTCGCCTTCCGAAGCGAGCACGGCGATAAGCTGATTGACCGGAACGTCATTGGTGCCTTCGGGAACCACGATTTTCGCCAACGTGCCGTCCTCGATGGCCTCGTATTCCATCGTCGCCTTGTCGGTCTCGATCTCGGCGATTACATCGCCGGTCTTGACCGTATCGCCTTCTTTCTTAAGCCACTTCGCAAGGTTGCCCTTTTCCATCGTGGGCGACAGCGCGGGCATCAGGATATTGACGGGCATGTTGCGCCGGGTTCACCGCTGAGGAGCTTACCGATAACAAACCGCTTTGGTCGCCTCGACCACTTCGGCGACCGAGGGCAGCGCGAGCTTTTCCAAATTCGCCGCATAGGGCATCGGCACGTCTTTACCGCAGACGCGGGTTACGGGCGCGTCGAGATAATCGAACCCATCTTCCATAACGCGCGCAGCAATCTCGGCGCCGACGCCAGACTGCCTCCAGCCCTCCTCGACGGTTATAAGACGGCCAGTCTTTTTCACCGACTCCACGATCGTGTCGGTGTCCATCGGCTTGAGCGTGCGCAAATCGATGAGCTCGGCCTCAATATTTTCCTTGGCTAGTTCCTCCGCGGCCTTGAGCGCGTAGGACATCCCCATTGACCAGGCGACGATCGTGACGTCTTTTCCTGGTCGTACGACACGCGCGCGGCCGATCGGCAGCACGTAGTCGTCAAGTTTCGGCACCGGCGAGGAATGGCCGTAGAGAATTTCATTTTCGAGGAAGATCACCGGATTGGGGTCGCGGATGGCGGCCTTGAGCAGACCCTTGGCGTCGGCGGCATTCGACGGAGCGATTACTTTCAGTCCCGGAATGTGTGAGTACCACGCCGAATAGTCCTGGCTATGCTGCGCGGCGACGCGTGAGGCTGGTCCGTTCGGCCCGCGGAACACGATCGAGACCTTCACTTGCCCGCCCGACATATATTGGGTCTTCGCCGCCGAATTGATGAGCTGATCCATCGCCTGCATGGCGAAGTTGAACGTCATGAATTCCACGATCGGCTTTAAACCGGCCAGTGCCGCGCCGATGCCGACACCGGCAAAGCCATGTTCGGTGATCGGCGTATCGATCACGCGCTGCGCGCCGAATTCGTCCAACAGCCCCTGCGTAACTTTGTACGCGCCCTGATATTCGGCGACTTCCTCGCCCATGACGAACACGTCGGGATCGCGGCGCATCTCTTCGGCCATGGCGTCACGCAGCGCCTCGCGCATGGTCATCGACACGAGCTCGGTGCCTTCGGGGACTTCCGGCTCCGGCATGATCTCTGCGGATGGCGGTTTGGTGGTGCCGGTCTTTGCCGCCGCCGGCGCTCCCGGTTGCTTGGCAACTTGCGGCTTTTGCACAGGAGGTGCGGATTCGGCGGCTTTCTCCTGACGCGACGGCTGCTCGGCCCTACTTTGCCGAGTGGGCGCTTGCTTGCCGTCGGTCAGTGCCGCGGCATCTTCGCCCTCGGCGAGGATCATCGCGATCGGCGTATTGACCGCCACGTCAGCGGTGCCTTCGGGCACCAGGATTTTGCCTAGCGTGCCCTCGTCCACCGCCTCGACTTCCATCGTGGCTTTGTCGGTTTCGATTTCCGCGATGACGTCGCCTGATTTGACCGGATCGCCTTCTTTCTTAAGCCACTTGGCCAGATTGCCCTTCTCCATCGTCGGCGACAACGCGGGCATCAACACTTCGGTCGGCATGGTGGCTCACACTGCTCGCGGCAATGGCACTTCAGTGATAGACGTCGGTATAAAGTTCGGCGGGATCGGGTTCGGCATCGTGGGTGGCGAATTCGGACGCCTCGTTGACGATAGCGCGCACTGCACCATCGATTTTTTTCAAATCGTCTTCGCTCACCCATTTCTTATCGAGCAACCGTTTTCGCACCTGTTCGATCGGATCGTGCTCGGTGCGCACTTTGTCGACTTCTTCCTTGGTTCGGTATTTGGCCGGATCCGACATTGAATGGCCACGATAGCGATAGGTGAGCATTTCCAGGATAATCGGACCCTTGCCGGCACGGCACCAGCCCATGGCCTGATCAGCCGCTGCTTTCACCGCGCGCACGTCCATGCCATCGACCTGCGAGCCCGGAATGTTGAAGGACGCACCGCGCTTGGACAGATCGGGCTGCGCCGAGGACCGCGCGACTGAGGTCCCCATCGCATAGCGGTTATTTTCGATGACGTAGACGACGGGCAGCTTCCACAGCTCGGCCATGTTGAAGCTCTCATAGACCTGGCCCTGATTTGCCGCGCCATCGCCGAAATAGGTCACACAGACGTCGTCGCTGCCGCGATATTTGTTGGCGAAGGCTAGCCCCGTGCCGAGCGGCACCTGGGCACCGACGATGCCATGACCGCCGTAGAATTTCTTCTCCAGCGAGAACATGTGCATCGAGCCGCCTTTGCCCTTGGAATAGCCGCCACGGCGCCCGGTAAGTTCGGCCATCACGCCCTTGGGATCCATGCCGGACGCGAGCATATGGCCGTGGTCGCGATAACCGGTGATCATCTGATCGCCGTCGCGCATCGCCAGCTTCATGCCCACCACGATGGCCTCTTGCCCGATATAAAGGTGACAGAATCCGCCGATGAGCCCCATGCCGTACATCTGGCCGGCCTTTTCCTCGAAACGGCGGATCAAGAGCATCTGGCGGAGCGCCTGCAGCTCTTGGTCTTTCGAGAATTCGGGAACGGAAGTCTGCTTTGCCGCGAGGTCTGCGCTCGGAAGCAAACCTTGCGCGCTCTGAACCGACTGCTTGGTTTGGGCGACAGCCATTATTGTCCTCAACACGTCCGCGGCACTTATCCAATAGCCGAATTCCCCCCCTAGCGAAAGTCGGGACCGGCTTCGCCATAGCCGCACCGCCGCGCAGCCAAATCATTGTCGAAGAAGATCATTTCGGAAGGTGCGAGGATAAGTTCAAGGCTCGGTTTTAGGCTTCTTCAGGACGTCTTTAGGGCTTGGGCGGAGTTGCTGTGGGGGACGGCCTGGCAAGCATGAGAGTCAAATCATGCGCGTCGGCATAATCGAGAAGCGCGCGCACACGTTCGTCCAACATGTCCGGATCGAGATCGTCCGATTTGAGGAGTGCGATACGTCTTTCCCATTGCGCCTGTTCGGTCTGAAGGCGTTCGAGATCGGCAGTCAACGCGGCCATTTGCCGGTCGATGTCCTCCTTGGCTTTCAATCCGCGGTCGCCGTTATAGGCGTTGACGCCGAAATAGCCGATGAGCAATGCCGCCAAGGTGTAGAGGGCAAACGCATTGAGAACAGTGCGCAGACGCCTGCGGGTGACCATGCCGCACCATGCGAGATCGTCGCTTAAATTGGGATTAATGGCGACCTGATCGGAGTGCGAACCAGGACGTCCCATCGTGCACGGGGCCGCTCATAGGGTTCTTCACGGGCCTACTTACGGGTCCTGTCGTTCTGGGACGGCTGTCAGGAGACGGCGCCTCGTCAGGGCAGCCGGTTTCGAACCTCGTTGAGTACGAAATTGCCAAACCGCTTGCTACGGTTGCGCAGGAACCGCAAAACGCCGGCGTCGACAAAGTAAGTCAAAAGAATGCTGTCGCGCGTGCGCACTTCCGATCCGACCGCATCGGCCGAGTGCCACGTATCGGTACCGACGGCAAAGGCGTAACCGCTGTTCGGCGCAAACGACATTTGTTTGCGCTTTGGCAACGTGCCGTCGGCGAGCTTCTCATGAAAAATCGTGCCGATATGCGTCGTCGAGCGATCACGCGGCAGATAAAGTTGCACAGTGATGCCCTTCCATCGCGTGTCGGTATGCGGCGTGATCAGATATCCCGGAATGTCGCGCGTCAGAATCGGTATCGGATACATGCCGACTTTGGCGTAGCGCCGGCCGAAACGGCGCTCGAGCGGCGCGGCAAGCCGGCGCACGAAGGCATCCCTGACCGGACGCGCGCGCAATGCGCGCCCCACGATATCCCACACGGCGCGCTTTTGCGGCGGCAAGTGGCGGATGTACTCCGGAAACAGATCGATCTTCACCCGCGTATGCGTACCGTCGGCAAGGTCGTGGCCTTTGCTGCGGCCGTGCATGGGCCGATAATCCATTGCCTCGGGCATGTTCGCGAGCATCGCCGCGTAAACATCGTCAGGGAAAACGCGCTCGAACACCAGGTGCGTGAACGGCGCATCGGATGACGCTGCGGCCTCGACCGAACTCGCGATAAAATCGCCCAAGCGATCGACGGCGCGCCGCCGGTCCCCCAATCGCAATTCAAGCGTCTGTTCCATCGTGCACCCCCGACAAGAAGGCCGCGAGTGGATATAGCGCCGATGACGGGCGCCCGACAAGCGCGCGAGATCGAGCTCAACCTAACGCTTTGAAAGCGTTGCGGCCAGCGTAAGTCGCCTGCGCGCCCAATTCCTCCTCAATGCGAAGGAGCTGATTGTACTTGGCGGTCCGGTCCGATCGCGCGAGGGAACCGGTCTTGATCTGTCCGCAATTGGTCGCCACTGCGAGATCGGCGATTGTGGAATCTTCGGTTTCGCCAGAACGATGCGACATGACTGCGGTGTAGCCGGCTTTGTGCGCCGTTTCGACCGCCGCCAGCGTTTCCGAGAGCGTGCCTATCTGGTTGACTTTGATCAGTATCGAGTTGCCGATGCCATTTTTGATGCCGTCCGATAATCGCGCCACACTGGTCACGAAAATATCGTCGCCTACCAGCTGACAGCGGGCGCCGATTTTCCGCGTGAGCTTCTTCCAGCCGGCAAAATCATTCTCCGCCATGCCGTCCTCGATCGAGACGATCGGATAGCGCTTAGCCAGATCGGCGAGGTACTCGACCTGCTGCTCGATCGAGCGTGTTTTGCCCTCGCCTTTGTAACGATAGGCGCCGTCGCTGAAAAATTCGCTCGAAGCTGGATCGAGCGCTAGCGCGACGTCTTCGCCGGCGCGGTAACCAGCTTTTTCGATCGCGGCAAGGACGAAGTCGAGCGCGGCTTCCGCCGACGGCAAATTAGGCGCGAAGCCGCCCTCGTCGCCGACATTGGTGTTATGGCCAGCGGCTTTCAGATGGGCGCGCAGCGTATGGAAAATCTCCGAACCGGCTCGCAGCGCTTCGGCGAATGATATGGCGCCAAGCGGCACGATCATGAACTCCTGAAAATCAATCGGGTTGTCGGCGTGGACGCCGCCATTGACAATATTCATCATCGGCACTGGAAGGAGCCGCGCGGCAGCGCCGCCGACATAGCGGTAAAGCGGCAGACCGTTCGCGGCCGCCGCTGCCCTGGCAACGGCAAGCGACACGCCAAGGATGGCGTTGGCGCCGAGCCGAGCCTTGTTGGGCGTACCGTCAAGCGCGACCAGCGTTTCATCGATCTTGATCTGGCCTTCCGCCTCCATTCCGCCCAAGGCATCGAAAATCTCACCATTGACCGCCTCGACGGCGTTTCGCACGCCCTTGCCCTGGTAGCGCGCCTTGTCGCCATCGCGCAGTTCGACGGCCTCGTGGCTGCCGGTCGAGGCCCCCGATGGCACTCCGGCGCGCCCGCGAGAGCCATCGGCGAGTATGACGTCGACCTCCACTGTCGGGTTGCCCCGGCTGTCCAAGATTTCACGGCCGATGATGTCGACGATGGCTGTCATGCGTGGTCCAACCGAATTCCATGGGGGCGCGTTCCAGAAACGTGTGTCGCGGGTCGCCCTGCTGCGGGGGCTTCTACAGGATGGAGCCGGTCGTTGTCATGTCTGGGGAAGCAAAATTGCGGGCCTCGGACGAAGTGTGTCACCCGGCAAATGCCGATGTTGCGGTGCCGACTTGCGCGATAAGGTGACAGGCGAAGAGAAACGGGCCAATACGGTCGCACCATGTCAAGGCCGCCCCAACTCGGTCGCTCGGTACCCATCCCGGCGTCACCCCGCGACGCAGTCCTTGATCGCGTGCCCAATCCGCACCCCGACACGAATTACGTGGCGCGCTTTACGTTCCCGGAGTTTACCACGATCTGCCCCATGACCGGGCAGCCGGACTTCGCCACGCTGGTCATCGATTACGTGCCGAGCCGCTGGCTCGTCGAATCAAAATCGCTGAAGCTTTACCTCAACAGCTTTCGCAACCATGGCGCCTTTCATGAGGATTGCACGGTGGCGATCGGCAAAAAATTACTCGCGCTGCTCAAGCCGAAATGGCTTCGCATCGGCGGCTATTTTCATCCCCGGGGCGGCATGCCAATCGACGTGTTTTGGCAAGCTGGAAAATTGCCGATCGGCGTGTGGGCGCCGGATCAGGGTATCGGCTCCTATCGCGCGCGAAGCGGGTGAGCTGACGAACCGCAGCCTGTAGGCTCACACCGATTCCGACTAACTATGTGAGGGAACGGAATCTGGCGGGCCTTCCATGCCTATGAAATCGGTCGCGGCTATCGTGCTCACGGCCGCGTTCGGCACTGCCTTGCTGCCTCCGGCTCTCGCCGCAAAACATGCAAAAGCGACGAAAATGACCGGCGCCTGCGTGCAACAAAGCGGTCGCTGCGTTTCCGATTGCGATCAGTTCAATTGGTGCACGATGTATACTTGCGTGAACAGTCAATCATTGCCGTTCTGGCGCTGCTTCCAGCCAAGCGGGACTCTGCCTCGCCCTACACTGCTAATGAACCGGCTTTGCTTGCTTGCGGGTCTCAATGTCCGCTGGCGGCGTAGCTTGTGACCGTGCTCGGGATTGGCATGGGCACGAGACGACGCGGGATGACCACGCGCTGGCCTTCCGCGAGCGGCGCGCGAGACGAGATGGCATTGGCTTCCGCGAGCGACCACAGCGGCACGTTGTACGTCACAGCGAGTGATTTGAGTGTGTCGCCCGCATGGGCCTGGACCGGAAGGCCTGAATCCCAGAGCTCGATCGCCGCGTCGGCCGGCACTTCCAAATGCAATGGTACAGCCTCGCCTTGGACGGCGGCCGGGGTTGCCGAAAGCTGTACGATTTTACGCACCAGCTGCTCCTGAATGTGTTCCGCTTTCTCGATATTGATGTGAACGATCTCGCTGTGGTCTTTTAGGTTGAAGCTTGCGTAATGGCCATGAAACCGCGACGCTTGTACGACATTGCCGCCGCCCATGATGTTCGATGATTGATAGATGTTGATGTAACGCTCGACATTTGGCGGAACGTCGTCGGCGATCCTGGTCGGATCGTAGGTCACGAGCAAGCTTACCGGGATATCTGCGTTGTTGAGCCGCTCTGCGAAACCCAAAGCTGAATCACCGCCCATCGAATGACCGATGACGATAATCGGCGCCGGGTCGCGCCGATAGTCTGCAATCGCTTGTTCAGCGGCCGCGCGCCATATCAGATAACTTTGCACGCTCGCCGCAACTCCGGCGTGACGGATGCGGTCGGTCAAACTGTCGATACCGCGCGAATAGATCAATCCAGCGACACCGCGGAACAAATAGGCGCGGCCGCGCGGGGCGGCTCCGTCTTTGTCCGTCGGTTGCGACGATTGCGTGGCAACGTCAGTCGCGCTCGCGAGTGCACCCACGGGACGGACTGCCGATGTCTCGCGACCATCATCTCGATCTTCAGCGGCGCGAGCAAACAGCGCATCAAGCGGCGCCGCGTCCTTTCGGTTCGCTGCGTCTGTTGCAGTCCCATTCGGCGGCATGGCCGAACTGCTGGAAAAGGACGCAGCTGCTGCATTCTCGGGGTCGACCGTGACATAGCCGCCACAACCGCCGAGACAGATTGCAGTTAAGAAGACCGCGATGTGCGCTCGGCGAACAAGGCGCCCGCGAGGCCCAGCCTTCACGGTTAGGGCCGATAAGAGCAAATCCGGGCGGTACGCGCCGCAGCCCTTGCCAATCACACTCAACAGAGACCCACCCCACTAACTCAACGCCGGTCAAAGAAGACCGCGAAATCCTTAACTTCCCCCGAATAAAATTTGAAGAAATGGCGGCTGCCAGCGCGCGATTCAAGGTTTGCGCCGGACTTTTTCGTGGCAGAAAAACGTTACCGGCATTATCTGCCGCTCGGCCAAAGTCAGCGATCGAGCCGCAACATCGTGCTATACGCTCCGCAATGAACCGTCCGCCTCGAATTTCTTTCGTTTCGCTTGGCTGCCCGAAGGCGCTCGTCGATTCTGAGCGTATACTCACGCGCCTCCGCGCCGAAGGCTACGAACTGGCCCGCGAACACTCCGGCGCCGACCTCGCGATCGTTAATACCTGCGGGTTTCTCGATAGTGCGCAGGCAGAGTCGCTAGCCGCCATCGAAGCGGCAATGGCCGAGAACGGCAAAGTTATCGTTACCGGCTGCATGGGTGCAGAGCCGGAAAAGATCACTATGGCCCATCCCAGCGTGTTTGCGATCACTGGGCCCCAGCAATACGAAAGCGTCCTCGACGCGGTGCATCGGGCCGCGCCGCCGGCGCACGATCCATACACCGATCTGATTCCGCCCCAAGGCATAAAACTCACGCCGCGGCACTATTCTTATTTAAAAATATCAGAGGGTTGTAACAACCGATGCACCTTTTGCATTATCCCCAAATTGCGCGGCGGCCTGGCGTCTCGTCCAGCAGCCGATGTGTTGCGCGAGGCAGAGCGATTGGTCGCTGCCGGCGTCAAAGAACTTCTGGTCATTTCACAGGACACTTCCGCTTATGGCGTGGATGTTAAATACGCGACCAGCGCCTGGAGGGGACGCGAGGTGCGGGCGAAATTCCTCGATCTTGCCAGCGAGCTCGGCGAGTTTGGGGTTTGGGTCCGGCTGCACTATGTCTACCCCTATCCGCATGTTGACGAGGTCATTCCGCTAATGGCGGATGGCAAAGTGCTGCCTTATCTCGACGTGCCTTTCCAACATGCCAGTCCGGCGGTGCTCAGGCGCATGCGCCGGCCCGCGGCGCAGGAGAAGACGCTCGCGCGCATCGCGACGTGGCGGACCGCCTGCCCGAGTCTAACGATCCGCTCGACCTTCATCGTTGGCTTTCCGGGAGAGACCGAGGACGATTTCGGTCAATTATTGGACTGGCTGTCGGAGGCGCAGCTCGATCGTGTCGGCTGCTTCCGGTACGAGCCGGTTGCCGGCGCGGCAGCGAATGATTTGGGCACGCCTGTTCCGAAGGAGATCAAGGAACAGCGCTGGCATCGTCTGATGGCGCACCAGCAGGCGATTTCGCAAAAGCGTCTCAAGCGGCGGATCGGCAATCGCGAACAGATCATCATCGATGAGGTCGGGCCGGGCCGCGGCAAGGGCCTGAGCAAAGGCCTGAGCAAGGGCCGCAGCAAGGGCGATGCCCCGCAAATCGACGGCGCCGTCCATGTCACGAGCCGGCGTCCATTGCGAGTTGGCGAGATTGCGACGGTGCGGATCGAGCGCGCCGACGCCTATGATCTCCACGGAATGGTCGTCGGCTATTAGCAGTCCGCTTTGCGGTTCACTTCCACGCCCCCGAGCCTTCGACGTGCGCCCGCGGTGGACGGCTCCCCCTAGGCAAGTACGCGGGCCACCGCCTCTGTCAATTTTCCTAACTCCTGTTCGCTTATCGTGAAGGCCGGCGTCAAATAGACGATCGAGCCGAACGGCCGGACAAAAACTCCCTCGTCGATAAAGCGTTGCCGCAACGCGTCGAGATTTTCGACGCACTCAAGTTCGACCACCCCAATGGCCCCTCGGACGCGAACGTCCTTGACCCGCGGGAGCTTTCGACACGGACCGAGGCCTTGGCGCAGCAATTGCTCGATTTTGCCGACCTGAGCGAGCCGCGGTTCGCGTTCGAACAGATCGAGTGACGCGTTGGCGGCGGCGCAAGCGAGCGCGTTTGCCATGAATGTCGGCCCGTGCATCAGTGCTTTTCCTGGATCGTCGGACCAGAACGTGTCGAACACTTTTTGGCGCGCCACCGTAGCCGCCAGCGGGAGTGTGCCGCCGGTCAGCGCCTTGGAAAGCGTGATGATGTCGGGTACGACGCTCGCCTGTTGAAAGGCGAACATCGTGCCAGTGCGGCCGAAGCCGGTGAAGATTTCGTCGAAGATCAACAAGAGTTCATACCGATCGGCGAGCCGGCGCAGCGTTTGCAAAACTTGCGCGTCATGAAAGTGCATGCCGCCGGCGCCCTGAACCAAGGGTTCGACGATGATCGCGGCGATGCGATCGGATTCTTTCGCCAAGATTGCGTCGAGCGCGGCGATGCGCGCCTGATCGGTCGGAAGGTCGAGGATGTTCTGCCGCGGCAGCAAGCCGGCGACTGCACCATGGAAGCCGCTTTCCGCGTCGGATACGGCCATGGCGCCTGTCGTATCGCCGTGATAGCCGTCTTTGAAGGCAACAATCCGATCGCGGCCCAAGACACCGCGATTGCGCCAATACTGCAGCACCATTTTCAAAGCGACCTCGACCGCGACGGATCCGGATTCGCTGAAGAACACGCGTTCGAGGTTGTGCGGGCCGAGGAAGCCGGTAAGTCGGTTAGCGAGTGTGACCGCTTGCTCGTGTACCAGCCCGCCGAACATCACATGCGGCATGGTGGCTAGCTGGCGTTCAACGGCGGCGCGGATTTGCGGATGATTGTAGCCGTGGCATGCCGTCCACCATGAGGCGATGCCGTCGATCAATTCCCGCCCATCGGCGAGCACGATGCGGCAGCCACGGGTCGTCACAACCGCAAGCGGAGGCAGCGCGGTTTTCATTTGCGCATAGGGCAGCCACAGGTGCTCCAACCCGGCTTCCCCTAAGGTAGGATTTCCTCGCGCTAGACCCTTGTTTTCGCTGGCATTGCCCGGCATTCGGCGCTTTCATGGACTAGAGCTTAGGCCCTAGCGTCGGTGGAGCATGATCCCTTGAAAAAAGCCACAAGCCGCGGCGCCGGCTCATGCTGTAGGGGCCATTGTGCCTCCCGGTGCCGCCGAGGTCACCTTTGTTTGAGGTAAGCGGGACTTGTCCATGCGTTCGCTCGATGAATTTGCCAGCGAAAAGCTTGTGGCGCTCGAGCGCGCGCAACTCCGTCGCCTGCCTGCGATCACAGTGCGGGCAGGCGTTTGGGCCGAGCGCGACGGACGCCGCCTCCTCTCGTTCTCCTGCAACGATTATCTCAATTTAAGCGGGCACCCGCTGGTCATTGCGGCGGCGATTGAGGCCACCAAGCGCTACGGCGTCGGTGCGGGGGCCTCGCGATTGGTGACCGGAAATCACCCTCTTTACGCGGGACTTGAGACGCGCTTGGCACAGCTTAAAGGCACGGAGGCGGCGTGCGTCTTCGGTTCCGGTTACCTTGCCAATACCGGCATCGTCCCGGCTCTGATCGGCCCGGATGATTTGATCCTCATTGATGAACTCTCGCATGCCTGTATTCATGCCGGGGCCAAGTTAAGCGGCGCGGAGATTCATCTCTACCGTCACTGCGATCCTGATCATGCGGAACAAATATTGGCGAAGCACCGCAACACAAAAAAACGCGCGATGATTGCCACCGACGGTGTATTTTCGATGGACGGGGATATTGCGCCGCTGGCGGCGTTGACGCAGCTGGCGCAGCGCTTCGACGCTTGGCTCATCAGCGATGACGCGCACGGACTCGGTGTTATCGGCGGCGGCCGCGGTTCGGCTTTTGTCAACGGTGCAGCTCACTCGCCTATTCAAATACCGCTGCAAATGGGAACGCTGTCGAAGGCGCTCGGCGCCTATGGCGGATATCTGTGCGCGTCGCGGGCGGCGATTGATCTGATGCGCACGCGGGCCCGCACGTTCATTTACTCGACCGGCCTACCACCCGCCGTCGTTGCCGCCGCGACCGCAGCGCTGCAGATAATCGAGCGCGATCCGGCCTATGTCGCGCAACCCTTACGTAAAGCGCGACAGTTTGCCCGTGCGCTCAATCTGCCGGAGGCGCAGAGCGCGATTGTTCCTGTGGTGGTCGGGGATGCAGACGCGGCGCTCGCCGCCTCTGACCTTCTTCGCGACAACGGTTTCCTCGTCGTCGCCATTCGTCCGCCCACGGTTCCCGCAGGCACGGCGCGGCTGCGCTTTGCCTTTACCGCGCAGCACGACGATAGTGACATCGCGCGGGTCGCCGAGCTCGTGCGGCGGCACGTTTTAAGGCGCTGATCGGTGACCGCGATCTTCATCACCGGAACTGGAACTGAGGTCGGAAAAACCTTCGTCGCCGCGTCTTTGATCCGGCATTTGCGGCAGTTGGGCCGCTCGGTTGAAGCGATCAAACCAGTGGTCAGCGGGTTTGACCCGGAGCGGTCTGCGACAAGCGATCCGGGACTTCTCCTCCAGGCGCTCGGCTTTCCTGCGACCTTGCCAAACATCGAGCGCATCTCGCCCTGGCGATTTCGGGCGCCGATATCGCCAGATGCCGCCGCGCGGCGGGAAGGACTCCGGATCGACGTCGATGAGGTCGTGGCATTCTGTCGCTCAGCGGTCGAGCAGCGCCAGGAGATTTTGCTGATCGAAGGTGTCGGCGGCATCATGGTGCCGCTCGACGAGCAGCGTACTATTCTTGACGTGATGATGGCGCTGCGACTGCCGTTGATCCTGGTCGCTGGCTCATATCTCGGCACCATCAGCCACACCCTGACAGCGTTGGATGCGCTGTTCCGCCGCGATATGTCGCTTCTTGCGATCATCGTCAGCGAAACTCCAGGCGCGACGGTGCCGCTCGAAGAGACGGTCGCGGCCATCGGGCGGTTTGCTGATCCGGTGATTGGATTGCCGCGTGCGCAGACTGGACCCGCCGACCGACCGACCACTGGCACACTTGCCGCGCTCGATCGAATTTTTCGTGCATCGTGAGTGGAGGGTATCGCTACTCGCGAACGGTTTCTGGCCACGGCCGAGATCATTTTGCGAAATGGACGACCGCCAGCGTCTCCAAGGTGCCCTCAAGGTTGAACAGCGCGTGCAAGAGAAAAGTGAGCGTCAGCGAACCGCTACGCCAGCGCATCCAGCCAAGGAAAAGGCCGACGACGAAAATTTGCAACACACCCGTCCAATCGTACTGGACGTGAAGCATTGCCCACAGAACCGAGATCACGACGATAGCCGGCCAAGCCGAGCGCGACGATCGCGCCCAGCCGCGAAACAGAAATCCGCGAAACATGGCCTCCTCCCCGGCCGGAGCGATCAGGATGGCGGCGGCAAGCATTGGGAGGAGCCATCCGGCTGCGGCTGCGGTCGTATAGGACTGCAGCTGGAACGAGGTCACCAGATCGCGGCCCGTCAAGTAGAGCAGCGCGTCGCTCGCTGCGATCAGGACCACCAAGCCGACAACGCCAAACGACAGATCGCGTCCCGATGGCCAATGCAGAGCGAAATATTCTGACAAATCGGACTGCGTGATTCGTACCGCGATCGCGAGCACCGCGATGGTGATCGGATTGGAGATGACAATGAACGTCGTGACCAACACGCCGTCAAATGGTGTTTGCAGGAGCGAGTCCCACTCGCCGCCGCGCAGCCAGAGCAGTACGCCGAAACCGGCGAATTGTCCGACGAGAAAGGCGACGACGCTCCAGCCCAGCGTCGTCCAATACCCCCATACTTTCATGCAGCCCAAACTTTCATTCTGCTAAACTTTTTTGTAGCCAGACTTTGTTGCGGCTGTGGGCCTTAAGATCGGTCTCCAAATCGAGGCCGATTATGGGATCAGGATCGACGACCCGGTGGTAGCGCGGCTTTCCAGATCGCGGTGCGCTTTTACCGCGTCGCGAAGCGCATATTTTTGGTTGACCGGTACCTTCACTGCCCCTTTGCCGACGACATCGAACAGGTCATTGGCGATTGCAACGAGGTCTGCGCGCTTGGCGGCGTAGGTATTGAGCGTCGGGCGCGTAGCGTAGAGCGATCCTTTGGTTTGCAGAATATTGATGTTAAACGCATCAATCTGCCCGGAAGCGCTGCCGAAGCTTACGAAATAGCCGAGCGGCTTGAGGCAGTCGAGCGACGCCGGGAATGTCGCCTTGCCGACGCCATCATAGACCACCTCGCACAGTTTACCTCCGGTGATCTCCTTCACTCGCGCGACAAAGTCCTCGTCGCGATAAAGGATGGTGTGGTGGCAGCCGTTCGCCTTGGCGAGCGCGGCCTTGTCCTTCGAGCCCACCGTGCCGATGACATTGGCGCCCAGATGATTGGCCCATTGGCATAGGATGAGGCCAACGCCGCCGGCAGCCGCATGCATCAGCACATTCATGCCCTTCTCGACCTTGAAGGTGCGGCGCAGGAGATATTCCGCCGTCATGCCTTTGAGCATCATGGCGGCGGCCTGTTCGTAGCTGATATTGGCCGGCAGCTTGATGGCGCGGTCGGCTGGCACCAACCGTTCGGCAGCGTAACATCCGAGCGCAACCACATAGGCGACACGGTCGCCGGCCTTGAAGTCGGTGACGCCCGGGCCGACCGCGGTCACCTCGCCCGCGGCCTCGTTGCCGGCAACGAACGGCAGGCCCACTGGGGATGGGTACATGCCCATCCGAAAATAAGTGTCGATGAAATTGACGCCGGACGCGTGTTGTTTGACGCGAATTTGGCCCTGGCCAGGGGCGCCGATCTCGATCTCTTCATAGGTCAGTACTTCGGGTCCGCCGACCTTGTGAACGCGCACTGCAGCAACCATTGTCCTCTCCTATGGTGACGTATTCGGGTTTGTGGCTGGAAATCGGGCCGCGATCATAAGTGGTCGGCAACTCGACGCAAGAGGTCGGCGCAAGAGGCCAAACGACGACCAATGCGGGAGCTGCGGTGCTTAAGGATGATGGCGCCGGAAAAATCCAACGGTGAAGAAATAAACTGCCAAAACGCATAAAGCAGCGGTGATCCACAGCGGCGGATTGAGGTCTTGCACTACCGCTGTGATCGCGAGCAGCGCCCAAACAACCAAGGCCACAGTCGTTATGCCACGTAAATGGGCGATCCGTATCGGATGGACGACATGAAACGGTACGAAGGTCAGCCCGGCGAGGAAGATTATGGCCGCCATTCCCACCCAAGGTTCGGGTTTGCAGATGAACAAATAAAACGCCGCGATATTCCAGAGCGCTGGGAACCCGCGAAAGTAGTAATCGGAGGTCTTCATCAGCCGATCGGCGAAATACAGCGTGCCGGTGACGACAATAAGAAGGCCGAGGGGAACAGCCGCCGGTTTCGGCAATAGCCCGCTGGCCGCCAACGCGTAGGCCGGTACAAAAACGTAATTGAGAATGTCTACCACGAGATCAAGGACGTCGCCCGACCACCGCGGCAGGAGCTTGGCCACCTGCAGCCGCCGCGCAAACGTTCCGTCGATGCCGTCGATGCAGAGCGCGACCCCGAGCCAAACGAACATCATCGGCCATTGGCCGTTCGCCGCAGCGTAGAGAGCGAGGAAGGCGCACGCCGCGCCGCAAGCAGTGAAGACGTGAACGGCGAAGGCTGCCACATTGCGCGCAGGCGTGCCAGGATCGGAAGGTATATCGGAATCCATGCCGCAAGTTTACATGTTAAGTTGCAGATCGCACGCAACTTGTATCCGTTTGCGGTTTTGACCGCATAGAGGACGCTCACGGTCCGGTTGGGATGGCAGGTAACGCAAAGATTTTCACCGCCGAAGTCGCGGTCGTCGGCGCGGGTCCGGCCGGGCTCGTCAGCGCCATCGCGCTCGCTTGCGCCGGGGTCGACACGCTACTTATCGCGCCGCCGGCGCAGGCGGATCATCGCACCACCGCGCTATTGGCCGGTTCGGTCACCGCACTCGAAACCTTGGGCGCGTGGCAAGATTGTACGCCACAAGCTGCGCCACTGCGAAAGCTTCGCATCATCGACGATACGCAACGGCTTTTTCGCGCACCCGAAGTTTTGTTCAATGCCACCGAAATTGACTGCGAAGCCTTCGGTTACAATATCGAGAACCGCCATCTGATGGCGGCGTTGCAGGCGCGCGCCGTTGCGCTTGACGTGACTTCGATCGCGGCGCCGGCACTGGCAATCGCAAACGACGGTCCAGCGGTCGTTATCACGCATACCGGCGGCAAGGCGCAGGTAAAACTCGCGATTGGCGCGGACGGCGCCCGCTCGATCTGCCGCGCGGCCGCCGGGATTGCCACGACGCGACGCGCCTATCCACAGACCGCGCTGACGCTCAACCTCAGTCATGCGCGGGCGCACGACGACACCTCGATTGAATTCCACACCGAGCAGGGTCCGTTCACTCTGGTTCCGCTTCCCGGCAGACGTTCGAGCTTGGTGTGTGTCACTGCTCCGGTGCAGTGCGCAGAACTTGCGGCCATGGACGACACGGTGCTGTCGAACGAGATTGAGCGTCGTGCTCATTCGCTCTATGGCACGATGAGCATCGAACCTGGCCGCGGTGTGTTTCCGCTTGCGGTTGAAACCGCCGACGCCTTTGCCGGCGATCGTATTGTGCTTGTCGGTGAAGCGGCACATGTGGTGCCGCCGATCGGCGCGCAAGGGCTCAATCTCGGCCTGCGCGACGCCGCCGCCATCGCCGAAATTGTGGCGGAGGCGCATCAGCAAGGCCTCGATGCCGGCGGCCCTGATGTACTTACGCGTTACGACAAGGAGCGCCGCGCCGATATTCTCACCCGGACATTTGCTGTCGATCTGTTGAACCGAAGCCTGTTGGCCGACTTTCTGCCGGTGCACGGCGCACGCGGATTGTCGCTCTATTTTGCCGAACGCATCGGACCTTTGCGCCGCGCGTTGATGTGGGAAGGGGTCGCGCCCGCCGCTTCGCAGCCGAAGCTGATGCGCGGCGAAATGGTATAAGCCTTTGCAGCATAACAATCGTCCCGTCGGATTTCGTGATGAAACTGCCGCGTAATTTTTTCAAGCCGCTTGCGATCGGTGCGCCGGCGCCGTTGCGTGAATTGCCGCTCCGGCTAGAGCGGATGATTCATTTTGTCCCACCGCATATCGACAATGTCCGTGCCAAAGTGCCGGAGCTCGTTACGCAGGTCGATGTCGTCCTCGGCAACCTGGAAGACGCCATTCCGGTAGACGCGAAAGATGCAGCACGCGCCGGCTTCATCGCCATGGCCAAGGCTTGCGATTTTGGCGCGACCGGATTGTGGACGCGCATCAACGCGCTTAATTCGCCATGGGCACTCGACGACATCGGCGAGATTGTCGGCGCCGTGGGCGACAAGCTCGACGTCATCATGCTGCCGAAAGTCGAAGGTGCATGGGACATTCATTACCTCGATCAGCTGCTCGCCCAGTTCGAAGCTAAACACGCTTTGCGCAAGCCCATCCTCATTCACGCGATCGTTGAAACCGCCGAAGGCGCCAACAACGTCGAAGCGATCGCCGCCGCCTCGCCGCGCATGCACGGCATGAGTCTCGGCCCCGCCGATCTTGCCGCCTCACGGGCGATGAAGACGACGCGCGTCGGCGGCGGCCATCCGGAGTACAAGGTGCTGGCCGATGCCGGCGCGCCTGACGCGCCGCGGGCGGCTTTTCAGCAGGACCTCTGGCACTACACGATCGCCAAAATGGTCGATGCCTGCGCCGCCGCCGGCATCAAGCCGTTCTACGGTCCGTTCGCCGACTTTGCCGACGCCGCCGCCTGTGAAACGCAATTTCGCAACGCCTTCCTCATGGGCTGTGTCGGCGCCTGGACGCTTCATCCAAGCCAAGTGCCGATCGCCAAGCGGGTGTTTTCGCCCGACCCGGCCGAAGTGGCCTTTGCCAAGAAGATCCTCGCCGCCATGCCGGACGGCAGCGGTGCTGTGATGATCGACGGCAAAATGCAGGACGACGCCACCTGGAAGCAGGCCAAGGTCCTCCTTGATCTGGCGAAGCGCGTCGCCCAAAAAGACCCCGAAATGGCGGCGCGTTACGGACTGTGAACAAGCATTCAGCGCGGCGTTGCATTCTCGCCCCAGTCGGAGTGTAAATAGTTACGTGTCATGGAAAGGATTCGCAGCGCGAAGTATCAGATCGGGCAGGTCGTCCGACACCGCATCTATCCGTTCCGCGGTGTGGTGTTCGACATCGATCCGGTATTCGCCAATACCGACGAATGGTACGAGGCAATCCCTGCCGAAGTGCGGCCGCATAAGGATCAGCCGTTCTACCATCTGTTCGCCGAGAACGAGGAAGCCGAATACATCGCCTACGTCTCAGAGCAAAATCTATTGCCGGACAATAGCGGCGAACCGCTGCGCCATCCGCAAGTCGCCGAAGTCTTCATCAAGGACGGCAAGGGCGGCTATCGTCCACGGGCGTCGCTGCGCCACTAAACGTAGCCAAGCAACTTCACACAGGAGCTAAGGTCGGGCGAGGCGCGCCGGCCTTTGCTTGTGCATCAGGCCGGCGCGGTCAGTTTTTCTTACGGCTTGTTTATCAAGGCTTGCCGGAAGCCTGCGGCGCGGTCGCCGGCGGTGGATTCGACGATTGCGGCTGACCTTGCTGGCTTTCCAGCTTCTTGCGCGCTTCGTCGGCGCGGCGCTGCAATTCCTCTTGCAGCTTCTTCTGCTGCTCCTCGAACACTTTCGGATCGGTCGGCGGGCCGTCATAAGCCTTGCCAAAATCCGCAAGTGGCAGAACCAGGCTGATCGGCTGGCCGGTGGAATTGATCGCCTGAATGACGAGCCCCTGCCCTTTCTTCATCTTCCCAATCAAGTCGCCGGAAGCGTCGTAATCAGCCATGCAGCCATTGGTGAAACAAATCACGTAAGGCGCGGTCATCGGCTGGTTCTGATCGACGATCACGCGCGTGCCGTGAACGAGCTGCATGCCGAGCGGCAGTGTGACCCGGAGAATTTTCTTCGGGTCGGCTTCGGGCTCGATCAGCACCGCGGCGACCACAGGCATTCCCGACTCGATGCGCGCATCCTTGCCGGTGAAGCAGACCTGTTTTGCATTGGGATCGTTGTTTTGCCCCTTGAGGCAGAACTTAGTCCACGGCGAATAGATCAGCTGCACCTGCTGCTGCTGTTCGCCTTGGGCCGGCGCTTGCTGCTGTGCCTCAGGCGCTGGCGCCGCGGGGGCTGCGGGTGCCGGCGCGGCAGGCTTGGCCGGAGGCTTTTTCGCCGGAGCCGGTTTCGCCGCGGGGGCAGCAGGCGCCGGCGCGGCCGGCTGCTGGGCGAGAGCCGAACTCGTGGCCAGAGCGACTGCGGCCGCAAACACGCCTGCGGTCGTGGTTTTGACAATGGCCGCGAGCGTCCGGCTCGCCGGGCGTGCCGGCGCCGCGTTCAAATAAATCATGTGATGCAGTCCCTCTCTGCTGTTATCGCCCCGCAAATCGTCCCGTTCGAGTTCGACTTGCCCAGTCAGACTGGCGTGTTGAACAATGCCGCGGCGATAGCCGATCCGCTTCCGCGCTACGCGGGCCCCCAATACGAGGGTCAATCGGCGCAGATTACGGCAACACCGTGGCCCGGCCCAATACCGCAATTGCACCGTGAGATCAAAGGCAAGGAATTCGCTAAAACGCCGAATTTCACAGCTTCTCTCTGGCGGAAACCAGGCGAGAAGCGGCCAAGAACCGGTCAAGAAGAACCCGTTGCCGGACGTGTCCGCCGCGGCCGCCATGATACAGTCGTTTGCAGTGAACCGCATTTTCTCAACCTGCTTTGGCGCTCTCCAACTGCTGCGGCGCGCGCGAGCGGCGCGCTGGCTTACGCTGTGCGGCCTGGTCTGCGGCACGGTGCCATTTGGCGCGGCCCAGGCCGCGCCCGCTATCGCCATGCACGGCACGCCCGCCATGCCGGGCGATTTTTCCGTTATGCCTTACGCCGACGCCGAGGCGCCTAAAGGCGGACGCATGATCGAAGGCGTGCTCGGCACGTTCGACAGCCTCAACCCGCTGATCGTGCAAGGCCTCGCCGTGCAAACGATCCGCGGCTATGTCGTCGAAAGCCTGATGGCGCGCGGGTACGACGAGCCGTTCACGCTCTACGGCTTGGTGGCGCAGAGCGTCGAGACCGACGATGCCCGGACCTTCGTCACCTTCACGCTTAATTCCGCCGCGCATTTTTCCGACGGCGTTCCGGTCACCGCCGAGGACGTCATCTTCTCGTGGCAGCTCCTTCGCGATCACGGCCGGCCGAACCACCGCACCTATTACGCCAAGGTCGAAAAAGCCGAAATCATCGATTCCCACACCGTCCGCTTCGATTTTCCCCATGCCAATGATCGCGAATTGCCGCTGATCCTCGGCCTGATGCCGGTTCTCGCCAAACACGCGGTCGATCCCGACACATTCGAGAAGTCCACCGTGGCGAAACCGGTCGGCACCGGGCCTTACGTCGTATCGCAGGTCGATACCGGCAAAAGCGTCACCTTCAAGCGCGATCCGAACTATTGGGGCCGCGATCTTCCGATCAATCGCGGGTTGTGGAATTTCGACGAGCTGCGGTTCGATTTCTATCGCGACGAGAACGCCTATTTCGAAGCCTTCAAGGCCGGTCTCTATGACGTGCGCAGCGAGACCGATCCGGCGCGCTGGCAGATCGGCTACGATTTTCCCGCGGTGCGCGACGGCCGCGTGATCAAGGAGACGTTTGCCAACGGCCTGCCGAAATTCAGCTCGGACTACGTCTTCAATACGCGGCGCGCAGTCTTCGCCGACATCCGGGTGCGGCAGGCGATTGCGCTCTTGTTCGACTTCGAATGGATCAATCGCGACTTCTTTTTCAACCTGTACCGCCGCAGCGCGAGCTTCTTCGATGATTCCGAACTCTCGGCTTTTCACCGGCCAGCCGACGACCGTGAGCGCGCACTGCTTGCGCCTTTCCCTGATGCGGTGCGCGCCGACGTGCTCGACGGCACCTGGTCGCCGCCGCTTAGCGACGGCACTGGTCGCGACCGCAACGCGCTGCGCCAGGCGCTCGCGCTTTTTGCCGCCGCCGGTTACGAGCTCAGCGGCACGGTGTTGCGCAATCGCACCACCGGAAAGCCGCTGAGCTTCGAGCTTATGGTGACGAACCGCGACGACGAACGGCTCGCGCTCGCTTTCGCCAATAGTGTTTCGCGCGCCGGGATTGCCGCCCAGGTGCGGCTCGTCGATGCCGTGCAGTATCAACAGCGCCTCTCCACATTCGATTTCGACATGATCGAATATCGCTGGGAGCAATCGCTCTCGCCGGGCAACGAGCAAGCCTTCTATTGGGGCTCGGCGGCGGCCGATCAGGAGGGCACGCGCAATTATATGGGCGTGAAAAGCGCCGCGGTGGACGCCATGATCGCGGCGCTCCTTCGCGCCCGCGAAAGGTCGGATTTCGTTGCCGCAGTACGCGCGCTCGATCGGGTGCTGATCTCCGGCTCCTATGTGGTGCCGCTGTTCTACCTGCCGGAGCAATGGGTGGCGCGGCGCGCTGGGGTCCATCATCCAGCGCGCACCGCGCTGTTCGGCTTTCTGCCCGACGCCTGGTGGCGGCAGCCCGGACAGGCATCGCAGTAACTGAAAACTTCCCCTCCAGCCCGCGCGCGCAGCGCGCGGTGGGGAGGGGTTAGGGGTGGGGGGCACTTTTAGTTCGTCCCCCCACCCCGGCTCACATCGCTTCGCGATGCTCGCGGTCCCTCCCCACCGCTTTGCGGGGGGAGGGAAATTGGTCGGCATTTGCCTTCGTTGACGGCCCGTTAACAGCACTTTGGCAGGATCGGCAGCGGTTTTTGCCAATTTCGTCGGTCGTCTTCGCGCCCCACTCCGAACCGAGCCCATCAAAGCCAAATGGCGCTGCAAGGTCCCCTCGCCGTTATTGCCGATCACCCGGCGCGGGACCTCGTCGAGGCGTTGCGCGCGGCCGGCGCCTATCCGGTCATCGAAGCGCGCTGGGCCGACGCCGCGGCGGTATTGCAAGCACGCCCGCCACTGGCGCTGATCCTCGGCGACGGTGGCGCCGATCCGAAGTGGGCCGCGGTCCTGAAAAAGGCGCTCGAAGCGCAGGCCGAGCATGACGGTGGCCTGTTCACGCCGGTAATCGCCCGCATCCGCGACGATACTGCCCCGTGCCTCCTCGATGCGCTGGCGATTGCCGCCAAGGCGCCGGCCGAGCGCGTAGTGCGGCGTCTCACCGCGGCGCTGCGCGTCCGCACGCTGCACGCAACGGTGCTTCGCCGCCTGCGCACGCTTGCCGCCCGCGCCAAGGATTTGCCGGAGCTGCCGGACGCCGATCCGCTTGATGAAGCGAGGGTGCTCGTCGCCAGCCGCGGCCGCTCTTATCCCGGTCTGTGCACAGCCGCCGGCGAACATGTCGGCGTCGTCGGCGCGCTCACCGTCGAGGGCGCGGCGCGGGCGCTCAAAGCGCGCGAGATCGACGGCATGATCATCGGCGACGGTTTTGGCGCGCGCGTCGTCGAAGCACTGTTGACCGTGCTCGCCGAAGACGTGCGCTTTCGCGATCTCCCCGTCGCGGTTTCCGGTAATCATGCCGCCGTGATTGGGGCTTTCGCGCGGGCGCTGCCCAATCTCGAGCGGGTCGGCGATAGGCCGGCGCGCGCGATCGAATTCCTCCTGCCCTATATCCGCCTCCATGCTTTCGCGCGCCGGCTCAAGCGCATGCTGGTCTCGCTCGACGCCAAAGGCGCGATCGACCCCGATACCGGGCTGCTCGCCAATACCGCGTTCTGGCGCGGCCTCAATCGCGCCATCGACGACGCCGAGAAGCGCGGCGCGGCGCTCTCGATCGCACGATTTTCGCTTCCCGCCGCCGACCGCCGCACCGGCCTTGAAGCGGCGCGGCTCGTCGGCCGGCTGATGCGGCACGTCGATTTCGCCTCCCAGGAAGCCGACAAATCGATCTTCACCGTGTTCACCGAGACCGATCTGCGCGCCGCGCATGTCGTGGCGCGCCGGATCGCAAGCGTGCTCAAGAAGGTCATGCTCACGGCCAATGCGAGAGGTGCCAATAGCGGCGCCAGTTCTGGCGCCGGCACCGGCGCCGAGCCCGCGGTGACGCTCGCGACCTTGAAGCCGAGCGACAATATCGAGACGCTGATCGCGCGCGTGGTCGAAGAGCCGCCCAAGCCGGCGTGATTTCAATCGCCTATCCCGCGCAAAGTCTCCGTCATCCTGAGGTGCGAGCGTAGCGAGCCTCGAAGGATGAACGGCCGACCGAAATCGGGCTTGCGATTTCGGATCATAATTGTCCAAGTCGGCAATAGCCGATTTGGTTGCCGTCGCCCTTCGAGGGCCGCTTCGCGGCCACCTCAGGGTGACGGTCCACACGTAGAAACAATCGCGCTCTCCCCAGCGTCGCAAGCGACGACCGCAATCCGTACCTATATAAGCTAAGCTGAAACGAACCCGATCGAGGATCTTCCCATGGCCGCCATGATGTCCGCCGCATCGAACGAGCCCGCGCGCGTGCATATCGACGTCGTGTCCGACGTCGTCTGCCCGTGGTGCTATATCGGCAAGCATCGGCTCGAACGCGCGCTCACGCTCGCGCCCGACACGCCGGCCGAGGTCGAGTTTCGACCCTACTTCCTCAATCCGTGGATTCCGCGCGAAGGCATCGACCGCAAGACCTATCTCGAGACCAAATTCGGCTCGGTGGCGCGCTATGACGCGATTGCCGAGCGCGTCGGCGCGGCCGCTGCGGCGGAAGGGCTCGCTTATGAGCCGAAGAAAATCAGCCGGCAGCCGAACACCATCGATTGTCATCGTCTCATCCTGTGGGCGCGCAACGGCGCCGATTCAGCCGCCGTCAAACAAAGACTGATGCAGCTCTACTTCGCCGAGGGCGCCGATCTGTCCGACCGCGAGGTTTTGGTCCATGCCGCGCAAGAATGCGGCATGGACGGCGACCTCGTGCGGCAATTGCTCGCCGGCGACGACGATGTCGAGCGCGTTTCGAGCGAGGCCAATGCCGCGAAGGAAGCCGGCATCGACGGCGTGCCGACTTTCATTTTCGATTCTTCGCTTCTGCTCACCGGCGCGCAGCCGCCGGATTATCTCGCCACCGCCATCGCTCGCGCGGCGGGGCAGAAAGCGAGCGCGACGGGGTAGTAGCACTGCGTAGAGTGTCGTTCCCGTCCTCCTGAGGTGCGAGCGTGGTTCGAGGCCCGGCGTCATCCTGAGGTGCGAGCGTAGCGAGCCTCGAAGGACGACGCCGGGCACCTCACCATAACGGCGAGCCTCGAAGGACGACGGCAAATGGCAAGGTGGTTCGAGCGCCTCGGCCGGCATCCTTCGAGGGCCGCTTCGCGGCCACCTCAGGATGACGGATCACGTGAATCAGTTCGTAGGGTGGGCTGAGCGCGCAGCGAAGCCCACGACTTAATCGATGATCGCGATGATGGACGTGGGCACGGCGCGCTGCGCCTTAGCCCACCCTACGCTTGCTGTGCTCAGAATTTGGGGCGCGCCAGAGCTAGGTCAAACAATCCAGACTTAAGTACCGGCGTACCCATGCCTTTAGTACTGACGGTTTAGGACCGTTTTGTGCGTTCTCAAATTTCGATCAGCATGCAATAGCCTGATGCTAGCACTCTTGCACCTTCTATCAGTGAGCCGCCGTCCAGATGAGGCTTGCGAGCATTAAGATTGAAAATTTTCGCTCGATCAAAAATATCGAGATCGAGCTGCCTCAGGTCTGTGCCATTGTTGGTCGTAACAACGCTGGAAAATCTAACATCCTTGAGGCCGTGCGTCGCGTGCTCGCTGGCGATTGGGGGCCGCGCACATCTAGTTTCTCGGAAGATGACGTTTATCTGCGCGATCCCAAGCTTGACATCACGATCGAGTGTTCATTTGAGCCACTAATCGAATACCGTAAGCTCAAAGAAGGCGATACCGTTCATATCGGGAAGATGCAATTCCTATACACACACTATAAACGGGGTCCGCTGGCCGGAACGCCGTTTAGAACAAACCTGTTTCGACGAAGCAGGGAAACAACCGACGGTGATGACCGGCTACCCGAGGCGCAGCAGTCCTCCGAAGTTCGAGCCTCTATTAGGCGTACCTGCGGAAATCCGCGAGGCAGTCCCACTCATTCACATTGGGGCGGATCGCTCATTACGTCGGCAACTTCCCAACCAACAATACTCGCTCCTACGTCGCATTTTTGAAGACATCGACGAAGATTTTCAGAACCCTGAAAACAAAGTTGCGGTTCGAGACCGCGATGGCAACGAGCACGAGGTCCCTCGTACAGAGCGTTTACAGCGCCTACTCACGCTTGTGATGAAGCTATTGAAGACCGACAAATTCAAAAGGGTCGAGACATCCATTAAACAAAACGTTTTAGAGCAGCTCGGGCTAAAGGCCGAAGCCGACGATATCGATCTATACTTTACGCCTATGTCGTCAATGGACTTCTACAAGAATCTCGACCTCGTTATTAGGGATCATGGCTTCACGATTAGTGCCATTGAAGTTGGTGAGGGATTCCAGAACGCCATCGTGCTCGCTGTACTACGCGCCTTCGAAGAAACGAAGCGCAAGGGCGCAATACTTCTCATTGAGGAACCTGAGATGTTTTTGCACCCGCAAATGCAGCGCTCGCTCTACAAGACCTTGCAGAAAATTGGCGAGACCAACCAGGTAATCTATACGACGCATTCGCCGCATTTCGTCTCCGTGCCCGAGTATAGGGATGTGCTCCTTGTCCGGCGCAACGGCGAGGGCACGTGCGTTATCCAATCATCACTCGCCACCGACAACAGACGTCGCGAGAAGTTTTTGAAAGAATTAGACCCGGAACGTAGCGAGTTATTCTTCGCGCGTCGTTTGCTACTTGTCGAAGGTGACACCGAAAAGCTTTCTTATCCGGGTTACGCCGCCAAGCTTGGACTCGATCTGGATCGCAGGGGAGCCACTATAGTGGAAGTGGGTGGCAAACGAAATCTCAAAGACTTTGCCGATTTGGCCATCTCGTTTCAGATTCCTGTCGGCGTTGTCTATGATAAGGATAGCTCTGACTTTACGATTTGGTCAGAGTCTGGCAAATCGATAGTAAGCATGAGGATGCGGTGTGCCGTGCTGTTGGAGAAAATAAATTCCAAGAGCTGTCACAACGCTACCCGAATTACACCAACGCAACACGTCAGCGGCTTATAGCGACCGATCCCGAGATGCCGGTGCCCGACGCGAATTTGCAGTAATTTTGCGGTGGCTCGCGGCTGAGCCAGAAAAGAATGTGAATGGCGAAAACGCATAAGAAGCTTATGCACCCTCCCCACGCTCCGCAATCCGCCGCTGCTGACTGTAAAATCTTGGTCGCGCCCCGCGCCGCTTATTTTTTGTCGGTGCACGGCTGAAAATGTGATCACGAGCAAACGCCGAATCAGGCGTATCATTCGCAGCTAGAGGCGATTCGCTTATCGCCGCAAGACGATCAGCTGGTCGCCGCAACCAAACCAGGAAAGAGGTTTGACATGTGCGACTTCAGCCTTCAGCACGCCAAGTCGCGTCCCGCAGTCGTCGCCGACAAGTTAGTAAGCCACAATTTCGGACGTGGCACGATCGGATTCAAAGCTGTTGACGATCCGATCGGCGATGCAACGGCAGTTTGTATCCTGCCCGGCACCGAGCTTGCCTTCGAAAAGCCGATCAAGCTGCGCTGGTCATCCGACGACGGCACCGGCGAAAGCGCCTCTACAACCGCGATTTTCCGGCAAAGGGACAAGGACAAGCCGCATGTCCATCACGATGTCCTGGAAATGCCAGACGGCCGGCAAATTCTCCTGACTCAGCTTGAGGAAGGCCAGACCGCAACCGTGTTGCAGGTACCGGCCGCGCCGAAGACGGAAAAAGAAGCCGAAGAGCAGAAGCGCGCCGAATACGCCGGGTGAAGGCGGTAACTCCGATGAGAGTGATCGGGGCGCGTTACTCGCGCTCCGATCGTTTCAACCGCGCCAATCGTCACCACCGGGCTTGACCCGGTGGTCTATACTGAGGTGCCGCGTATTCTATAGGGCCGCATGGATTGCCGGGTCACGCCCGGCAATGACGAAAGCGCAGCTGCCACGCTCTGGCGCGCCTCCTGCAGCACGCAGCCACGGCCCACTCTCAGCGATGTCACGCAGTGCGGCGTCGCAGACGCCATTGCGCCCATAACCCTACAAAAACGAGCACGACGCCGATCGCCATCCAGAATCTGGAATAGAGCTCAATTTCGGCTCGGTCAGAAAGTTCGCTGCCAAAAAAGGCTTCCCACTGGTCCCAGTGGAAAAAAATCCGCAAGTCGCCGAAGCCTTGGAGCAAACAGAAGACGGCCGTGAGGTAGAGCAGCAACACCAGCATCCAGCCAAAAACGCGAAATTTTTTGGCGGATTCCGAAAGATCGATGGTGGCGAGTGATGGACTGGATGAATCGCGCGCTGCGATCGCTGGCAGCCGGCCTATTCTGTCCCGAGCGGTCAAGACAGCGACCACGACAAAAGCCGCTGCACCAATAAAAGCCACAATAAGGCCCGCGTTCAGCGCAGTCATAGTGCCCCCACTTATTGTTCGCCGGAACTTTTGGTCGGCCCGACGGATCAAATTGCGCGAACAGTGAGCAAATTTTAAGGCGGTGGCCGCAATGCCGTCGCGCTTACACAACCCCTTCCACTCGGTTGTGACGAGAAAGTGACAACAAATCTCGTTATCGCGGCCAATCCCCTCGCCCGACTTGCTCACGCTCGCAAATCGGCCGCGCCCCCGGAACAAGCTGAATATCCTTACGCCCATTTCGTCATTGCGAGGCGCGCAAGCGACGAAGCAATCCAGCCCCCACCCTTCCCTCCCCCGCAAGCGGGGGAGGGTTTGGGAGGGGGAATTGCTTCGCTGCGCTCGCGATGTCGAAATCACGCCGCCTTGGCGCGCTCGGCGATCGCGACGAGTGAGCGCAAAATGCCCGTGGCGCCTTTGAGGCGCTCGTTTGCCGTGTCCCATTCGTCGAAGAACACGACCTTCATGTCCGGGCGCACGCGCGCGCCGGCCGGGTGCTTGGCGATGTAGGCGATCAGCCCGTCCGGATTGTTGAAAATATTGTCGCGCAACGCGAGCACTGCGCCCTTGGGCCCGACTTCGATGCGCTCGACATTGGCGCGCCGGCACAACGATTTGATCGCCACCACTTGCAACAGATACTCGACCTCGTTCGGCAGCGGGCCGAAACGGTCGACGAGTTCGGCGGCGAACGCCTCGATGGCGCGGTCGTCCTCGATCTCGGCGAGACGGCGGTAGAGAGCGAGCCGCACCGGCAGGTCGGTGACATAGTCTTCCGGAATGAGCACTGGCGTACCGATCGTGATTTGCGGCGACCAGCGATCGGGCGCCGGCGCGGTGATGCCGGCCTTCATCTGCATCACCGCCTCCTCCAGCATCTCCTGATAAAGCTCGAAGCCGACCTCCTTGATGTGGCCGGACTGCTCGTCGCCGAGAAGATTGCCGGCGCCGCGAATGTCGAGATCGTGCGAGGCGAGCTGGAAGCCGGCGCCGAGCGTGTCGAGCGATTGCAGCACTTTGAGCCGCCGCTCGGCCTGCGGCGTGATCTTCCGCGCCGCCGGCAGCGTGAGCAGTGCATAGGCGCGCAGTTTTGAGCGGCCGACCCTGCCGCGCAGCTGATAGATCTGCGCGAGACCGAACATGTCGGCGCGATGCACGATCAGCGTATTGGCCGTCGGAATGTCGAGGCCGGACTCGACGATCGTAGTGGAGAGGAGCAGGTCGAACTTGCCGTCGTAGAAAGCGGACATGACGTCTTCAAGGACGCGCGCCGGCATCTGGCCATGCGCCACCGCGACGCGCACCTCCGGCACGTGCTTGTCGAGGAAGGCTTTGGCCTCGGCCAAGTCTTCGATGCGCGGGCAGATGTAAAATGCCTGGCCGCCCCGATAGCGCTCACGCAAAAGCGCTTCGCGCACGGTGACCGGATCGAACGGCGAGACGAAAGTGCGCACCGTGAGCCGATCGACCGGCGGCGTGGCGATGATCGACATTTCGCGCACGCCGGACAGCGCTAACTGTAACGTGCGCGGAATCGGCGTCGCAGTGAGCGTGAGCACATGCACTTCGGCGCGCAATTGTTTGAGCCGCTCTTTGTGCACGACGCCGAAATGCTGCTCTTCGTCCACAACGATGAGCCCGAGATCCTTGAATTTGATGGTCTTGCCGAGAAGCACATGCGTGCCGATGACGATGTCGATCGTGCCTTCGGCGACCCCCTTCGTCACTTTGGCAAGTTCGGCGGCGGAGACGAGCCGCGAGGCTTGTGCGAGCTGGACCGGATAGCCGCGCAGCCGATCGCCGAAAGTCTTGAAGTGCTGGCGCGCGAGCAGCGTGGTCGGCACCACGACCGCGACCTGCTTGCCGTTCATTGCCGCGATGAAGGCGGCGCGCAGCGCGACTTCGGTTTTGCCGAAGCCGACATCGCCGCAAATGAGCCGGTCCATCGGCCGGCCCGAGGACAGATCCGCGAGCACGGCCGCGATTGCCGCGTCCTGATCCTCGGTCTCCTCGTAAGGGAAGCCGGCGCAGAATTCGTCGTAGAGGCCGGTGTCGACCGCAAGCCGCGGCGCCTCGCGCAATTGCCGCTCGGCGGCAACCTTGATCAGTTCGCCGGCGATCTCGCGGACGCGGTTCTTCATCCGCGCCTTGCGCGCCTGCCAAGCGGAGCCGCCGAGACGATCGAGCTCGGCGCCGGCCTGATCGGAGCCGTAGCGCGAAAGAAGTTCGATATTCTCCACCGGCAGGAACAATTTGTCGCCGCCGGCATAATGGATTTCCAGACAATCGTGCGGCACGCCGGCGGCTTCGATGGCGCGCAAGCCGGCGAAGCGGCCGATGCCGTGATCGACATGGACGACGAGATCGCCGCCGGCGAGGCTCGTCACTTCGGCGATGAAATTTTCGGCGCGTTTCGACGGCCGGCGGGCGCGGATGAGCCGCTCGCCAAGAATGTCCTGCTCGGTGATAAGCGCGACGTCGGCGGTCTCGAAGCCGGATTCGAGCCCCAGCACTGCGAGCCCGATTTGCGGACGCGGCAGCGCCAGCGCCGCCGGCCATGAGGCGATAGGCGCGAGATTGTGCAAGCCGTGTTCGGTCAGTACATGGCCCATGCGCTCGCGCGAGCCCTCGCTCCAGAGCGCGATCAATGGGCGTTTGCCGGCGGATTGCAGCGCGCCGACTTGCTTGACCACGGCTTCAAACACATTGGCGCCAGGCGTTGAGCGCTCGGCAGCGAAATTGCGGCCGGCATGCGCGCCGATGGCAATGACATTGTCGGTGGCTTGATTGGCAGCTTGATCGGCCTTTGCGCCGCTTGGCGCGCTTGCCGATTCAGGCGCGGTGAATGGCGTCATGCGCGCGAGCGGCGAAGCCTCCAGGCGTTCGCGCCATTCGCTTTCGGCGAGATAGAGCCGGTCCGGCGGTAACGGCTTGTACGGCGCGCCGCCGCCGTCTTTGTCGAGCGCGTCCTTGCGCGCCTGATAATAATCGGCGATCTGCGCGAGCCGCTCATGCGCGGCTTCCTCGGCGAGCGGCTCGACGGCAAGCGGCGTTGCCGGCAGATAATCGAACAGCGTCTCCATGCGGCGATGAAACAGCGGCAGCCAATGCTCCATGCCGGCATGGCGGCGGCCTTCGCTGACCGCTTCGTAGAGCGCATCGTCCGGCGCGGCGGCGCCGAATTCGGCGACATAGCCGGTGCGAAATGCACGAATGGTCTCGCCGGTGAGCGTAAACTCGGTGACCGGCACGAGATCGAGCGTGCGCAGTTCACTGGTCGTGCGCTGCGTCTCCGGATCGAAGCTGCGGATCGATTCCAGCGTGTCGCCGAAAAAATCGAGCCGCACCGGCGCGTCCATGCCGGGCGCGAACAGATCGACGATGCCGCCGCGCAGCGCGTAATCGCCGGCTTCGCGCACGGTGGCGGCGCGGTTGAACCCGTTGAGCTCCAGCCATTGGATGATGCCTGCCATCGGCGCGACATTACCGGGCGCGACAGACAATGACTGTTTGGCGATCACCGTACGTTCCGAAACGCGCTGCAGGATGGCGTTGACGGTGGTGAGCAGGACGGCCGGGTGTTCGCGGCCGACAATTCGGGAAAGCCGCGCCAGCGTCATCACCCGCTGCGCTACCACCGCCGGATGCGGCGAGACGCGGTCGTAGGGCAGACAATCCCAGGCGGGAAATTCCAAAACTTCGATATCGGGCGCGAAGAAGCCGAGCGCGCGCGCCAGCGTCGCCATGCGTGGTCCGTCGCGGCAAACCACCGCGAGCGCAATCGCCGGCGGATTTTTGCTGGCCGCGACGGCGCGGGCCAGATCGGCGACAACAAGCCCCTCGGCGCCGTCGGGAACGCCGGCAAGCGTGAGCGGGCGGCCGGCTTTAAGCCGCTCCGCCGGAGATTTGGCCAATAAATGCGCTGGCGCTGTCATCGCTTGGCCTCGGCATGGCGGTGGAAGGCGATGAGCTGACGTAACACCGCGGTGTCTTGGTCCGACGGAATGTCCTCACTGCCGACAATCCACGCGTAAAGCTCGGCATTGGGCACTTCGATCAAGTGTTCGAACTCATCGAGCGCGGCGTCGTCGAATTTGTCGATATGGGCGTCGGCGAAGCGGCCGACGATTAAATCCATTTCGCGCACGCCACGCCGCCAAGCCCGGAACAATAGCCGGCGCCGGCGCTCATCCAATCCTGCGCTCGACCTTTCCGTCATTTGCCGTCGCCAGCTTCACTTTTGGCGCATGATCTTTTCGGAAGACCGGTTACCACTCTTCCGGATCATGCGCGGTGTTCAACGCCAAAAGCCCGGACGGGGCCGGGCCAGGGGTATATAGAGCGGCGCGTGGCGAATGGCGAGTAGCGGGGCCTTCCCTATTCGCAATTCGCCACTCACTATTCGCCCAAGATGCGTCCAGTCATCCTCAATCCGCTGTTTGCTTCGCTCTCCTCGCTTCCGGGGATCGGGCCGAAACTGGAAAAGCTCTATGCGCGGCTTCTTGGGCGCGACGGCGAGCCGTCGCGTATCATCGATCTGTTGTTTCATCTGCCAACCGGCTTCGTCGATCGCCGCAACCAGCCGACCTTGAGCGAAGTGACGCCGGATACGGTCGTCACCGTCGCGGTCACGATCAACAAACACCGACCGCCGCCGCCGCACCGGCCACGGGTGCCCTACAATATCGAGGCGAGCGACGACACCAACACGCTGACCATCACCTATTTCAACGCGCGCAAGGACTACCTGCAAAAGCACTTTCCGGTCGGCGAAATCCGTTATGTGTCCGGCACCGCGACGCTCTACGACGGCCATTTGCAGATGGTGCATCCTGACCGCGTTGTCGATGCGGAAGGATTTGCGCATCTGCCGCTGCTCGACCCGGTCTATCCGCTGACCGAAGGCTTGCATCCCAATCAGCTGCGCAAGGCGATCGATGGCGCCTTGGGGCGGCTGCCGACGCTGACCGAGTGGCAAGATCGCGCCTGGCTTGCGCGCAACGCTTATCCGGATTTTGCCGCCGCATTGCGGACACTGCATCGGCCGGCATCGTCCGACGATCCTCGCCCCGAAAGCGCGGCGTGGTCGCGGCTTGCCTATGACGAGTTTCTCGCCGGCCAACTGGCGCTGGCCTTGTTGCGCGCGCATATGCGCACGCGCAGCGGCCGCGGCAGCGCCGCCGAAGGGCGATTGAGCGGACGCATCATCGTGGCGCTCCCCTACGCGCTCACGCCCTCGCAGCAACGCGCGGTGACCGACGTCGTCGCCGATCTGGCGCAGCCGCAGCGCATGCTCCGGCTTCTCCACGGCGATGTCGGTTCCGGCAAAACCGTGGTCGCGCTCCTTGCCGCCGCCAATGTGATCGAGGCCGGCCGCCAGGCCGCGTTCATGGCGCCGACGGAGATTTTGGCGCGGCAGCATTTCGCTACCATCTTGCCTTTGGCGCACGCCGCCGGCATTCGCCTTGCGATCCTCACCGGCCGCGAGCGTGGGCGCGAGCGCGAGGACATTCTCTCCGCGCTCGCCGTCGGCGAGATCGATCTCCTCGTCGGCACGCATGCTTTGTTCCAGGAACATGTCGCGTTTCACGATCTGGCGCTGGCGATCGTCGACGAGCAGCACCGTTTCGGCGTGCATCAGCGGCTGGCGCTGGCGCGCAAAGGCGAGGCTGTCGATCTCCTCGTGCTCACTGCGACGCCGATCCCGCGCACGCTGGTGCTGACTTATTTCGGCGACATGGACATTTCGGAATTGCGCGAGAAGCCGGCAGGCCGGCAGAAGGTCGACACCCGCACGGTGCCGCTCGAGCGCCTTGCGGAAGTCACCGATGCGGTTGCGCGTGCGCTTGATAGCGGCCGGCAGGTCTATTGGGTTTGTCCGCTGGTCGAGGAATCCGAAAGCGTCGATCTCGCTGCCGCCGAAGAGCGCTTCAAGATTCTGCAAAAGCGCTTCGGCGACACCGTCGATCTCGTCCATGGCCGCATGCGCGGTCCGGAGAAGGATCGCGCCATGGAGCGCTTCGCCAAAGGCGAGACGCGCCTTCTGGTCGCGACCACGGTGATCGAAGTCGGCGTCGACGTGCCGCGCGCGAGCGTCATGGTGATCGAGCACGCCGAGCGCTTTGGCTTGGCGCAATTGCATCAGCTGCGCGGGCGCATCGGCCGCGGCGCCGAACGCTCAACCTGCATCCTGCTCTACAAAGCGCCGCTCGGGGAAACGGCCAAAGCACGGCTTGCCATCCTGCGCGAAACCGACGACGGCTTTCGCATCGCCGAAGAGGATTTGCGGCTGCGCGGGCAAGGCGACCTGCTCGGCGTGCGCCAAAGCGGCATGCCCGGCTTTGCCATCGCACGAATCGAAGCGCATGCGGCGCTGTTGCCGGCGGCGCGCGACGATGCCGCGCTCATTCTCTCGCGCGACCCTAAATTGCAATCGCCACGTGGCCTGGCGCTGCGCCAACTCCTTTATCTCTTCGCACGCGACGAAGCGATCCGATTGGTCAGCGCGGGGTAGACTTCTCCGACGCGCGGCGCATTGTTCCGTCACCCTGAGGTGGCCGCGCAGCGGCCCTCGAAGGGCGACGGCCCCTGACGGTCATCCTTCGAGGCTCGCTTCGCTCGCACCTCAGGATGAGGTGAATGTTGGGGCATGCGCTTGGTTAATCACTTCACCACCGTCGGCTCGACTTTGCGCGCGGCTTGCGCGGCGCGGGCGGTTTCGGCAAGCGCGGCGAGTTGCGACGGCGCTGGCGGCGCGGTCGTGGGCTGGACGATTCCCGCCGACATGATGACCGTCATCGCCTGTTCAACCGTGATGTCGAGTTCGATCACGTCACCCTTCGGCACGTAGAAGAAAAATCCGGTGGTCGGATTGGGCGTGCACGGCATGAAGGCGGAGACGTATTCGCTCGCCGGCAGGCGGCCAGCGATTTGCTCGGTCGGCGATTGGGTAAGAAAAACCAGCGACCACATACCGGGCGACGGAAATTCAACAAGCCCGACGCGGCGGAAGCTCGATTCCGATTTTGAAAACAGCGTCTCAAAGATTTGCTTGGCGGTACGATAGATCGGCCGCACTATCGGCATGCGGCTCAAAATCCCTTCGCCGAAGTCAACGAGCTTGCGGCCGATCAAATTGGCGGTGAGAAAACCCAAGAGTGTGAGCGCAACGAAGGCGATGATTAGACCCAAGCCTGGAATCCGCACCGGCAGATAAGTTTCCGGCCGGTACGCCCCGGGAATGAATGGCCGCACCAAGCCGTCGACCCAGGTGACGAACCACCAGATGAGCCACAGCGTCACCGCAACCGGCCCGGCAACGACGAGACCGGTCAGGAAATAAGTGCGGATCCGGCTCACGATGCCGGGTGGCGATCTGACCGCGCTGGTTCGCGTGCTGTCGTTATTGCTGTCACTCATCGAACGATCGATCTGTTTTGCAAGACAGAAGGTATATAGGCGGCCGCGGTGATTTGCACGCGGCGCCCCCCGAATCGGCCGCAGCTCGGGCCGCGACTATTCCACCGTCACCGACTTCGCCAGATTGCGCGGCTGATCGACGTCGGTCCCCATGAGCACCGCGGTATGATAGGCCAGAAGCTGGACGGGAATTGCGTAAACGATCGGCGCCACAGCCGGGTGCACCGTGGGCAAGGTGAGCGTAACCATGGCATGCGCGGCTGACGCTCGCGTGCCTTCGGCATCCGTCATCAGGATCAGCTTTCCGCCGCGCGCAGCGACCTCCTGCATGTTTGAAAAGGTCTTTTCGAACACCTTGTCGTATGGCGCAATCACGATCACCGGCATGTTTTCGTCAACGAGCGCGATCGGACCATGCTTGAGCTCGCCAGCCGCATAACCTTCGGCGTGCAAGTATGAAATCTCCTTGAGCTTGAGCGCACCTTCAAGCGCGATCGGGAAGCTCGTGCCGCGGCCGAGATAAAGTACGTCGCGGGACTTCGTCAGATCGCGCGCGAGGCTTTCGAGCTGCGGCTCAAGCGCCAAGGCCTCGTTCAAGCGGCGCGGCATTTCGATCAGTGCCTGCACTAGCGTTTTCTCGTCATTCTCGTTCAAAACCCCGCGGGCGCGGCCGGCTGCGATAGCGAGACAGGCCAAAGCGGCGAGCTGGCAGGTGAAGGCCTTGGTTGATGCGACGCCGATTTCCGGACCGGCGAGCGTGGGCATCACTAGGTCGCTCTCACGCGCAATGCTCGAAGTCGGCACGTTGACGATCGAAAGCACGTGCTGCTTATGGGCGCTGGCGTAGCGCAGCGAGGCGAGCGTATCGGCAGTTTCCCCCGACTGCGAAACACAGATGGCGAGATTTCCCGGCGTCAGCGGCACGTCGCGATAGCGGTACTCCGATGCGATATCAACCTCGACCGGCAGATGCGCGAACTGTTCGAACCAGTAGCGCGCCACCATGCCGGCATAATAAGCAGTGCCGCAGGCGGCGATTGAAATCCGGCTGAGCGCGCGAAAATCGAACGGCAGCTTGATCGGCAAGTCGACGCGCGCGCTTGCCATATCGAGATAATTGGCGAGCGTGTGGCCGACCACTTCCGGCTGTTCATGGATTTCCTTGGCCATGAAATGCCGGTGATTGCCTTTGTCGATCAACAGCACCGAGGCTTGCGATTTTAAGACGGCACGCTCGGCGAGTTTGTCGTCGTTGTCGTGGATCTCGGCGCTACTGCGCGTGATAACTGCCCAATCGCCATCTTCCAGATAGCTGACCTTGTCGGTGAACGGCGCCAGCGCGATCGCGTCGGAGCCGACATACATCGCGTCATCGCCGAAGCCGACGGCAAGCGGCGAGCCCTTGCGCGCGCCAATCAAAAGGTTGTCTTCGCCGGCAAACAAAAACGCCAAGGCAAAGGCGCCGCGCAGCCGCGGCAGCGTGGTCTTGACCGCCGCCACAGGCGACGCGCCGCGTTTCATCTCCTCCGTTACGAGATGAGCGATGACTTCAGTATCGGTGTCGGTCGAGAACTTGACCCCGTTGCCTTCGAGCTCGCGGCGCAATTCGGCGAAATTCTCGATGATGCCATTGTGCACCACCGCGACTTTTTCGGTGGCGTGCGGATGCGCATTGTTCTCGGTCGGGCGGCCGTGCGTGGCCCAGCGGGTATGGCCGATGCCGATCGTGCCGCCAAGCGGCTCGCGCGTAAGCCGGCTCTCAAGATTCTTGAGCTTGCCTTCGGCACGCCGCCGCGCGAGCTTTCCGTTTTCGAGCGTCGCGACGCCGGCGGAATCATAGCCGCGATATTCGAGGCGCTTGAGCGCATCGATCAGCTGCGGCGCCGCCGCCTCGCGGCCGATGATCCCGATAATTCCGCACATACCAGATATCAGTAATCAGTGGTCGGTCATCAGTAATCGGAAGATACAGCAAAAATCAGGCATCGCTAATGCACGATCGGACGTTCATGCTCAGCGATTTCTGATTACCGATTACTGATTACTGATTACTGACTCCTGTTCTTTTTGCCCAGCGATTTCAATCCGCGCAAGCGCGTCGCCCAGCCTTGCTTAACGACTTGTCGGCTTCGCCCGAGCGCCAAGGCGTCGGCCGGCACGTCCTGCGTGATCACCGAGCCGGAACCGACATAGGCGCCCTCCCCGATCTTGACCGGCGCTACCAAAGCCGAGTTGGAACCGATGAACGCGTCGCGGCCGATTTCGGTGCGGTGCTTGGCGGCGCCATCGTAATTACAGGTGATGGTGCCGGCGCCGATATTGGCATTGGCGCCCACCGAAGCGTCGCCGAGATAGGTCAGGTGATTGGCCTTGGCGCCGGCTTCCACCACCGCTTCCTTGACCTCGACGAAATTGCCGATGCGCGCGCCTTCGCCAAGGCGTGTGCCCGGCCGCAGCCGCGCGAACGGTCCGACCGAGACGCCTTTGCCGATATGCGCGCCGGCAATGTGCGAGAAGGAATGAATGACGGCGCCGTCTTCGACTGTCACCTTCTCGCCGAACACGACAAAAGGTTCGACCACGACATCGCGGCCGAATTTGGTGTCGGCGCAGAGATAGACCGTGTCTGGGGCAATGAGGGTGACGCCGGCGTCAAGCGCGACCCGCCGCAGGCGCTGCTGCGCCACCGCTTCCGCCTCGGCGAGCTGCTTTTTGGTATTGATGCCGCGCATATCGTCCTCCTCGACTTCGACCGCGACGGCACGCAGCGACATGCTGCGCGCGATCTCGACGGCGTCGGTCAGATAAAATTCACGTTTGCGATTGCGGTCGCCGATCCGTTCCAGGATGGCAAGTGCGGTTTTGCCGGCGAGCGCCATCGTGCCACCGTTGCAGAGCGCCGTCTTGCGCCCGCTTGCACTCGCGTCGGCCTCTTCGCGAATGGCGATGAGCTCGTCCTCGTCAACGATCAGCCGGCCATAGCCAGTGGAATCGGTGGCGCGAAAGCCGAGGACGGCGACCGCCGCACCGTCGGCAATTGCGGCGCGAAGCTGCAATAGTGCCGCCGAGCGGACGAGCGGCGTGTCGCCATAGACGATGAGAATGTCGTCCGGATTGCGTTCGATGGCGGCCCGCGCCGCCAGCACTGCATGCGCGGTGCCACGCCGTTCCTGTTGCACGAAACATTCCGCACCGGGTGCGACGCGCTTGACCTCGCCGGCGACCGCGTCTTCGCCGGGGCCGATGACCACCGCGGTGGCGCTCACGCCGGCCTCGCCGATGCTGCCGAGCACGTGTGCGAGCAGCGAGCGCCCGGCGAGCGGATGCAGCACCTTCGGCTGCGCCGAACGCATGCGCGTGCCCTCGCCGGCCGCGAGCACGATCGCCAGGCATGTGCGAGCGGTCATAAGGCACCTCCGGTGCGCTTTTAGAACATGACCGGCAAAACTGATAGCGTTCGGATGTAGCGGCAATTATGTAAATTCGACAAAGTGCTAACGCTATGGGGTCGGCGTAACAGTGCCGCGTAAGGTGAGGTCACGATCCCAAAGCCAGTGCGCCAGCCTTGGTATCAAACCCGGAAGCAAAGTATGCGCCCCCTCTTCCTGCCCTCCGCGCGCCAGACCAGTTGGCTTCTGATTATCGCGTTTCTTTCGGTCGGCGAGGCCATGTATCTGCGCTACATGGCAATCGAGAATCTCAACGTCGAGCTGGCCTGCCAGGCCGGCCTGAAGACCTGGCTGTGTGGCGCTTTCCACGTCTCGATCGCGCTCTACAATCATTATGTCTTGGGCGCCGTCGCATTGGCGGCGGCGCTACTCAATCTCATTCGCCCCTCGATCGTCCTGGTCGCGGTGGTGCTGGCGGCCGGCGGCTTCGGCGTCGTGCTGCACAATCCGGAACTATCCGCGCTCGCCGCCGGATTGCTGATCCTCAGCCTGGCGCGTCCCGCGCCCGCGACAGAATAAAGGCTAACCCGACAAATCCCGCGCACAGCCACAGCGCTTGCCAATTCGCCAAGGTCTCGTTGATCGCGATATAGACCGCGGCGACCGCAAGCACAGCGCCGGCGAGCGTCTCGGCACTCGCACGCTTGCCGGCCGGCCGCGGCGTCATGAGCACGAGCGCCAGGAACGCGATGACGCTACTTGACTGCGGCGCGAAAGGCAGATCGCGGTAGCGCGGATCAAAGACGAGCACGAGCGCGGTTTCGATCGAGAGCAGCGTCAACGCAATTAGACTGCCGCCGAGAACGACGCCAAGTGTGTCACGTGTGTCACGTGTGTCACGTGCGCCACGCCGCCCGCCAAGAAGCGCCGCGAAGGCCGGCAGGGTGCGGCCCGCCGCGACGGCCGCGGCAGCGACTGCCGGCGCAATGGCGGCAGTGGCGGCAAAGGCGATGGCGCGCAGCCACGTGCCGACGCTGAAACTATCGATTGGGATTCGCTCGAGAGTCCAGCCGAACAAGACTGCTGGAAGAAACGCGAGAACCGCGATCCGCGGCCACAGATACGGCACGGCGGGTTTGGCGCCCGCGCCGACAATCGCGCTCGCAAAGATGATGCCGGTAAGGAGAATGCCGGCAATCGCCTGCAATGGCCAATGCGGGTGATCTGAATCGATGCCGCTGAAGGCGAATTTCGGCGCGCCGGCCGCGCGGTCGAAAATGCCCCAATAGCCGCCGGTCGCGCCTTCGAGCCAACGCTTCCACGGCTGATTGAACGCTTCGATCACGTTGACGCGAAAGTTCTCGCGCTGAGCGAGCGTCATGGTCTCGGTAATGACGCGCGCCTGATTGGACGGCGAAGGCAACGCCGCCTCGCGCATGCGGCCGGCGCTTGGCCAGCCCACTTCGCCGATGAAAATCTCTTTATCGGGAATGGCCGCGGCGACTTGCTTACGGATCGCGTCGACATGGGCGGCGGCCACCGCAGCCGGCAGCGGGAAATCCTCCCAGTACGGCAAAATATGGATGGTGACGAAATCGACCGCGCCTTGTAGATCGCGATAACGCAGCCAGAATTCCCAGACGTCGGCATAGGTGACCGGGACCGACACCTGCGACTTCACCGTGCGGATGTATCCTTCAAGGTCGCTCACCGACAGATCGCCGCGCAGCAGCACTTCATTGCCGACGATCACGGCGTTGATCGTGTTCGGAAACGCTTTGGCAAGCGCGACGACGGTTTCCGCCTGGCGACGGTTTCGTTCGAGCTTGTTCGACAGCCACAGGCCCTGCATGACCTTGAGGCCGTGACGCTCAGCAATGGCCGGTATTTGGTCAAGCCCGTTTTCAATCGAATAGGTGCGGATGCAATCGGTGTAGCGGGACAACAGCGTCAGATCCTCGTCGATTTGCGCCGCGTCGACATGGGTGGTCTCGACCAGCGGATCCTGCTCGCCGCGGAACGGTGCATACGACACGCATGAAAGTTTACCGCCGGCTGCCAACGGCGATGGCGGCAGCCGCAGCGGCGCGCCGAGCCACCACCAGGCAAAGCCGATCGCGATTGCGGTGGCGGCGTAGCAGGCCAAGGCTGCGAGGAGCGAATTTGCGTGTGTCGGACGAGGCACGTATCCGGCTTAGAGCATGATCCGGAAAAGTGGAAGCCGGATTCCCGGAAAGATCATGCTCAATCAAGATGCTAGAGCGCAATCGTTTCAATGTGAAACGATTGCGCTCTAGCTTGGCGGGACCGCATGCCAAGCGCGATGCCAAGCAGAACGTGAAGCATGGTGGCCGCGTTAAGGAGTAGCAGCAGGCATGCTGGACAAAACGCTGGAGTTAGGCTGTGGTCGGGGGCGGCTATATTGGCGGAACCGCTGCCGCAATAGCGGCCTAATCGACGGCCACAAGACGGCAGCTCCGCGCGTCAAACGTGTCAAAGAACCTGTCGACGAACGTGTCGACAAAACTGGGGAAACGTTCCTTTCGGCTCACCTTCGGCCTAAAGCGCAACAAGGCAATTATGTCCTACCGCGTACCCAACTTCGCTGGCGGTCTATGCGCCGCTCCCGTTCTTGCAGCCCTGGTTCTTGCCGTCCCCAGCGGCGGAAACTCCACGGCTCTCGCGCAAAACAACGACGCCAAACCGGCCGACCAGCAAGCCACGCCATCGAAAGAGGGCACCAAGGACAACAACGGCAAGGACGTGCAGAAAGTCGATGAATTTGCCGAAGCACAGGCCGCGCTGAACGGGCCGGCGGGCAATCCGGAATGCGTCTGGCTTGGCCGGCGTGTCGTCAGTCTGCTCTGGCGCGACGATCTCGATACGGCGTTTCGGCACCTTGATTTGTACGACCGCTTCGGCTGCCCAAGCGGTCATATCCAGGTGACGTTCCGTTGTCTGGTTTTGCACAGCAACACTATCGATCCCAAGGCCGCCGACAGCCTTAACGGGCGCGTGCACGCATGTTGGGTCAACCCATCGCTGCCGCCCGCGCCGGCGCCAGCTGCGTCGGCGCAAAATCCAACCGCCACGCATTAAGATTCATTCATCAAACAATCGCGTGAACACGGTGCCTTGCGCCACGGTGCTGTCTTGAATTCGCCATTGCCCATCGCTAGCTTACTTTCCGCCGCTCGTTAGGTTTGCCTCACCCTACGACCATCGTCGAACCTGGGGGCAGGTTCGGGCCTGTGTGGTTCGCCCCGCGTGGTTGGAGTCCATGCGCACCGTCGTCGCCGTGCTCGCGCTAATTGCGTGCGTGCATGCCGGCATTTGGACCTTGTTGCGACCGGTCGGGAACGCCCCGGACGTCACCAGGCAGCTCGCCAGCATTTCCTATTCGCCATTCGCCGACTCCGCGCATCCGGACCGCGGCGCGCGTCCGACCGCCGAGCAGATCCGCTCTGATTTGCGGGCGATAGCACCTTATACCCGCGCCATCCGAACCTATTCGGCAACCGGCGGCGCGGAATTGGTCCCGCCGATTGCGGCCGAATTCGGCCTCAAGGTCACCGTCGGCGCGTGGATCGACAAGGACCAGGCCCGCAACGAGCGGGAAATCCGCTCCGCCCTCGACCTCGCCCGGCACTACAGTAATGTCGACGCCATCGTCGTTGGCAACGAGACCACGCTGCGGGCAGAAATGACCGTACCGGCGTTGATCGACCTCATCCAAAAGGTGAAACGGTCGAGCCCAGTTCCTGTAACGACTGGTGAAATCTGGACCGTCTGGATCGACCATCCTGAGCTTGCTTCGGCCGTCGATTTCATCGCCGCCCATATCCTGCCTTACTGGGAGGGCTTCGACGCGTCGCGGGCGGTCGACCACACGATCGAATTCTACGACCGCTTGCGCAAAATGCATCCCGGCAAGCGGATCGTGATCGCGGAATTCGGCTGGCCGAGCGCCGGCTATAATTTCCATGACGCCGAACCTGGACACATGGAACAGGCCGAGGTTCTGCGCGATTTCGTCACCCGCGCCCAGGCCTACGGCATCGACTACAACATCGTCGAAGCCATCGACCAGCCTTGGAAAACCATGGAAGGCGGCGTCGGACCTTACTGGGGCCTTTTCGACGCTTCGCGCCAAGCCAAATTCGCCTGGACCGGCCCGATTACCGATCCGGACTACTTAAAGCGCGCGGGTCTCGCGGTCCTGTTCGGCGTGCTGTTGTCGCTGCCGATCCTGGCGCTCGCGGGCGCCAGCGCGACGCAAGCGCTCTTGCTGGCGGCGTCTGCCCATGTGGTCGGCGCCTGGTTCGCCGCCATCGTTGCCTTTTGGAAAGGGCATTATTTCGTACCGGGCGCCGCGTTCGCGCTGGGATTTGGCATCCTCCTCCTGGTGCCGCTCGTCGCAATCGCACTGGCGCGGATCGAGGAGATTGCGGCAATCGCCTTCGGCCGCGCGCCGCGGCGGCTTGCCAATGCGCCGCCTTTGGTGCCGGAGCCGTTTGCCCCCAAAGTCTCGATCCACGTGCCGGCCTGTTGCGAGCCGCCGGACATGCTCAAAGCGAGCCTCGATGCGGTGGCGCGGCTTGATTATCCGAATCTCGAATGCGTAGTCGTCGTCAACAATACGCCCGATCCGGCGCTGTGGCGGCCGGTTGAAGAGCACTGTCTCGCACTCGGCGAGCGTTTCAAATTCGTCCGCGTCGACAATCTCACCGGCTACAAAGCCGGCGCGTTGCGGCTGGCGGCCTCGCACAGCGCGGCGGATGCGCAAATCATCGGCATTATCGATGCCGACTATGTCGTGAACGCCGATTGGCTAAAAAATCTGGTGCCGCTATTCGCCGATGCCCGTGTCGGCTTCGTGCAATCGCCGCAGGATCACCGCGACGGCGATCGCACCCCGCTGCATACCGCCATGAACGCGGAATATGCCGGCTTTTTCGATATCGGCATGGTGCAGCGGAACGAATTCAACGGCGTGATCATGCACGGCACGATGTGCCTGATGCGCCGCGACGCGATCGAGGATGTCGGCGGCTGGTCGAGCGATACCATCGTCGAAGATACCGATCTCGGCTTGGCGATCCTCGAACATGGCTGGGCCGCGCATTACACCAATCGCCGCTACGGCCATGGGCTCCTTCCCGATACGTTTGAGGCCTATAAGCGGCAGCGTCACCGCTGGGCCTTCGGCGGCTCGCAACTCGTGCGCAAGCATTGGCGGCGCCTATTGCCCTGGGCCGACGGGCTCACGCGCGAACAGAAGCGCGAATACGGCATCGGTTGGCTTAATTGGCTTGGGTCCGACGCGATCGGGGTCGTGGTCGCGCTCCTCAACATCGTCTGGGTGCCGGTGGTTGCTTTCGCCAATATCGCGGTGCCCGACCGCATCTTGACGATTCCGATTATTGCCGCGTTTGCGGTTTCGGTTGCGCATTTTGCCGCTTTGTATCGGTTGCGCGTGCGCACCTCGCCGCGGCAGATGATCGGCGCGGTCGCCGCCGCTATGGCGCTGCAATGGACGGTGGCGCGCGCAGTCGGCATGGGCGTGATCCTTGAGCGGATGCCGTTCTTACGCACCGCCAAAGGCGGAAATTCACGCAAGGGCCCCGACTTCCCCGCTTTCTGGGAAGCGGTGATCGGCGCCTTGCTGATTATTGGCGCGATCACGCTCGTCGCCACCAATTACAAGCAGGTCCGCGAGATCAATATTTTCGCAAGCGTGCTGGTGGTGCAGTGCCTGCCGTTCCTCGCCGCGGTAGCGCTCGCGGCGATCGAAGGCACCCGCTTCAACAGCTTCGCCTATTGGCGCGAGCTGGAGGCCAAGATCGCCCCGATCGCGGCAAAGCTCAGCGCCAAAACGGTGGCTCTCTTGCCGCAGCGCCCTGCCATCACCGAGGTCATCGCCGATCCGCCAAAACTGCCGGCCGATACTGTCGAGCCCGTGCAGTAATATTTTTTCGTCATTGCGAGGAGCCCCAGCGGGGCGACGAAGCAATCCAGCGGATTCGCGGACTGGATTGCTTCGCTGCGCTCGCAATGACGCGTCGGTATTCACCCCGCGAGCGCACTCTCCGCGAGTCGCACCCAGTACGAGGTCCCCACCGGGATCGCTTCATCGTTGAAGTCATAGGCGGGATGGTGCAGGCCGGCGCTGTCGCCGTTGCCGATGAAGATGAATGCGCCCGGCCGCTCCTGCAGCATGAAGGAGAAGTCCTCAGCGCCCATGACAGGCGGCACGTTGGTATCGACCTTGTCCTTGCCCACGATTTCGCCCGCCACTTCGGCGGCAAAGGCGGTCTGCCGCTCGTGGTTGACGACGACGGGATAACCGCTGGTGTAATTGATCTTGGCCGAGGCGCCGTAGATGCGGGCGGTGCCTTCGACCACCTCGCCGATCCGTTTATGCAACAGCTCGCGGACTTGCGGAGTGAAGCTGCGCGCTGTGCCGCGAAGAAACGCGTGCTGTGGAATGACATTGTCGGTATGCCCGGCCTCAAACATGCAAACCGAGACTACTGCGGATTCCAGCGGATCGACATTGCGTGCGACGATGGACTGCAACTGGTTGATCATTTGCGCACCGACCAGGATGGTGTCGATGGAAAGATGCGGCCGCGCCGCGTGTCCGCCCTTACCGTCAATTTGGATCTGCAAGTGGTCGGCGGCAGCCATCAGGGGACCAGGCCGGATCGCGAATTCGCCAATCGGCAGGCCGGGAAAATTGTGCATACCGTAAACTTCGTGGATGCCAAAACGCGAGATCAGCCCATCTTTGATCATGGCGAGCGCGCCGGCGCCGCCCTCCTCCGCTGGCTGGAAAATCACGACCGCGGTGCCGGCGAAATTGCGGGTCTCGGCGAGATACTTGGCGGCGCCGAGCAGCATAGCGGTGTGGCCGTCATGGCCGCAGGCATGCATCTTGCCAGGCACGGTCGATTTGTAGGGCAAGCCGGTCTCTTCTTCGAGCGGCAGCGCGTCCATATCGGCGCGTAATCCAACGACCTTGCTGCCGGCCTTGCGTCCGCGAATGACGCCGACCACGCCAGTGCGGCCGATGGCCGGAACGACTTCGTCGCAGCCGAAGCTCTTGAGCTTTTCGGCAACTGAACCCGCGGTGCGGTGCACGTCAAAGCGCAATTCCGGATGGGTGTGGAAATCCCGCCGCCATTGCGTGATCTCGTTGTGCAAGTCGGCGACACGGTTGACGATCGGCATTGGTGTTTCCTGTTTTCCGGGCTGTCTTACCGGCCGGAGGGGCAAATGTAGCAAAGCCGGCGTAAGAAGCGCGAGGACGTCGTTTTGATCGGTGCGCTGTGTCCTTAATTCCCCGCCGCAACTCGCATTCTACGCGCAACGGAGCCGGCACGGTCGTGAGCCAAAAGTATGACTAAAATCATACTTTTGGCCCGTGTGTTTAAGGCGGGGAAATTGCCGCCGGAACTAAGCGGCCGTTGCGACTAACAATAGCCTCCGCTGGCTGCGAGATTCGGCGGCACACTGCGGGCTCGCCGATCAAACGCGGTTGTCGGTGAAAGACTTACCCAGACCCGATCGTGGGCGTCAGGCCGCTTGCAGAAAATGCGCGAACCCCACATAAGGAGGGCATTCTCAACGCGTTCGAGCCCGTAGCTCAGTCGGTAGAGCACGTGACTTTTAATCACGGGGTCCAGGGTTCAAATCCCTGCGGGCTCACCACCCTCGATACTCGCCTCAATACTTTCAAATAGTTAGCCAGCAAATTGGCTAACCTGTCGTCTAGGTTAGCCAACGTCTGTTCTCCGTTGTTCTTTCGCGAATGCCTGCCGGGCGAGTTCGGCCTGATCGGCGGCTTTGGTATAGCGCTCAACTTCTCGCAAGCTAACGTGGCCGCTGATTGCCCTGATCTGATGGGCCGTGCATCCAGCCTCCGCCAAGCGTCGACAGGCGGCCTTGCGCAGTCCATGCG
>Ga0182038_10000021_pt1 | contig 82170 bp, 74 predicted proteins | sample sta12Can44000108_FD_125976 | JGI IMG/M metagenome (GOLD analysis project Ga0182038, IMG submission 125976) | Lab enrichment of tropical soil microbial communities from Luquillo Experimental Forest, Puerto Rico - statanox.12C.anox.44.000.108 | ecosystem: Environmental > Terrestrial > Soil >...
GCTTCGCACGGGTCGGCGGCAAGATCGGACAGACCTATCCGACGTTCTGAGCGTTTATTAGTGCGTCATCGGTTCGGGTTGAATTGATGTCGCTCGAGTTTTTGGTGGAGCATGATCTTTTCGTAAAACCAGTTCCCTCCTTTCCGGATCATGCTCTCAGCCGCCGAAAGGAGCCGCCATGACCATCATGCTAAACCACACCATCGTTCCAGCGCGCGACAAGGCCGCTGCGGCGAAATTCTTTGCCGGGATTTTCGGCCTCAAGCGCTCACGCACCGGGCATTTCGCGCCGGTAAGGGTCAACAAGCAGCTGACTTTGCTGTTCGACGACGAAGCCGATTTCGACAGCCATCATCTGGCCTTCCACGTCAACGATCGCGAATTCGACGCCATTTTGCGACGGGTCAAGCGTGCCAAGATCGTGTTCGGCAGCGCGCCGTGGAGCCTCGAAGACGGCAAGCTCAACAATTGGGGCGGTGGCCGGGGCTTCTATTTTCGCGATCCGAACGGCCACGTGCTCGAATTGATGACCGTCGCGCAGTGAGGCTTCCGTCGACGAGGGCGGCGTCTAAAGCGAATAATTTCAAGCTGAATCGTTATTTCGCTTTAGGCTGTTGTTTCGGCATGATCTTTTCCGACCTGGCTTCGCCCGCCGAAGCGTGAAACGCGAAATACTGGGGGCCAGCACGGTTTGCGCAGGCGGGAAACCGGATCCGCTTTCGGGATCATGCTCTAATCGAGATCGCCGGCGAGAAAACGGGCCACCGCGTCGAGCGCGCCGTTGGCGTCGAGGTCTTCGTGGCCGCCGTCCAGAAAGCGCACGAGGCGCTTCGGCTTATTGGCGAGATCAAACAGCTGCTCGCCCATCGCATAAGGAACGACACGATCGTGCACGCCGTGCATGATCATTACCGGCGCTGTGACTTTGCCGATGCGCGTGTCGGACCGAAACTGATCCTTCATCAATAGCGATACCGGCAGATACCAATAGTGTCGCGCGCCGACCGCGACCGCCGAGGTGAACGGCGCCTCGAGAATGACGCGGGCGACCGGCAGTTCTGCGGCAACCGCAATCGCGACGCCGGAGCCGAGCGACTCGCCCCACAGGACGAGCTGTTGCGTCGGATAGTGCGCTGCGGCGAAACGATACGCGGCCTCGCCGTCGGCAATGAGCCCTTGCTCAGTCGGGCTGCCGCCAAGACCGCCATAGCCGCGATATTCAAGAGCGACGAGGCCGATCCCATCGGCGATGAGCCTGCGGAAACGCTCGACGCGGAAGCGCAGTGCGCCACCGTTACCATGGAAGTACAAGATCACCGGCTTGGCGTCGCGCGGCGGAACGTGCCAAGCGATGATGCCAACGCCATCTGCTGCGGTGAGCGGCACTTCGGCAGCTTCGCGCAGTCCCGCTCCCGCCGGCGCGACATGCACCGTGTCGGGAAAATACATCAACGAGCGCTGCGCGAGATAAATGATCGTCGCCAGGGCGACGTAACAACACAATGCGACGACGGCGATCCAACCAACTACCAGCATTGTGCGCGAGCCGGATCCGGTGCGCCGTTTTTTCTGCCCGAGGCGTTGCAGCACGCTCTTCGGTAGCGCCAATGCGCGTAAGCGCAGCGGTAAACTTACCTTTGTCGTGGCGTCTATCGGCATTGTTGCACGGCAGAACCCGGACTGCCGATCTGTTCGGCGCCGTAAAGCTGCACGCTGGCATTCACAGAGCAAAGGTGGCCGGCTTATTTAAAGCCGGCCGCCCCATCAAGCATGCCCTGCCCCTGCCGGCTTGTTGCCGGCTAACCGATTACCGACAGACTTGAACGGTCCGCCAGCGATAACCAAAGCCCTCGACCCAGACTTGCCGTTTCGCCCAATAACAGCCCGGCGCGAGTTCCGCATAGCCCGGACCATAGCCGGGAGGCGGCCCGTAGTAAGCGGGCGCCGGCGGAGGCGGTCCGTAATATGGCGGTGGTGGCGGCGGGCTATTGGCGATTGCGCTGCCGATAATGGCACCCGCGGCGACACCGCCGAGAATGCCCGCGCCCACGGCGCAACCGACGCAATCCGCCTTTGCCGGCGCCGGCGCGGCCACCGCGGCAAAGCCGAGCGCCGCAGCCGCAGCGAGGCCCACAAGTGACTTGTGCATGTGCTTTCCTCATGTGATCGGCCGGGCGCCGATCTGGATTATGGATGGGCGGAAGTCCCCGAAACCCCCGAGTTGGCGTCAAACCCGCCGGAACAAAAGAGCCACTCTTTGGCGGAAATTAGGTGCCGAAGATTTCCGCCATTCGCAAGTAGAGGCGATTCCTTGAAGGAAAGGCCTCGCATTTTGCGGAATCGCATGGTTCAGACGCAGGCGCGAACCCAGGCGTAGCCGTTCCATACATTGCGCCACACACACGGTGGCGGCCCGTAATACGGATACGGCGCGTAATAACCGTAGGAGCCGTAAGGATAGTAGTACGACGACGCTATGGCACTGCCGATGACAGCGCCCGCCGCGAAGCCGCCCAGGCCCCAACCCCAGCCCCAGCCCCAGCGCGCCTCCGCTGGCGCCGAAGTCGCCAACGCTGCGCCGGCGACGGTCGTCGCAGCAACGAGGGCAGTCAGCATTCTTTTCATGACCTCACCTCAACGTTGGGAGTTTCAATCGCAAATAAAAGCCGCAACTATGTTCGCCTAAATTCCCATTTATTAGTGAATGCAGACTGAATGGCCGTGCCTGAATGCAGCCATGTTTGAAACTTCGGCGCTAAGCTCTGTCCCTTGCCGTCAATTTGGTGGCTGGTGACGGGCCTTTCCGCGACAGCCGCAGTTCGGCCTCTGCGGGATTCCTACTCCGATCAAAATTTTGTCATGGGGGGCGAAACGCACGGGTTGAGGTGCAGCATACGCGGCTCTCGCACTGCAGCGAATGCCAAGGCGAAGCGCCCGTTGCAGGCGTCACCTGCTGGAAGGCGCTTCTCATTGATTCTGCTACGATTTCATAGAGGCGAAATTGACGCGCCGATCACAATAGCAGCGCTCACGCAATGATATCCGGTGTGAGCTGATCTTCGATAAAAGTGATGCGGTCGCGCAGCTGCAATTTGCGCTTTTTCAAGCGCTGAACCTGGATGAGATCGGAGCCGGGCGAATCCTGCAATGCCGCAATCGCGGCGTCGAGGTCGCGATGCTCCTGCTGCAGGCGCGCCAGTTGCGCCCGAAGCTCACGTTCTTCCTCTTGTGTCATCGCCACCCTGGTCGCGCCAGATTTGAGCCCGCGAGCGCGGTTTTTTGCCGAAAAGCGCCGGGTCAAGCACCTGACTGCACGTAAGTGACGGTCGATTATCGCGTTTTGGTCAATCGCCCACAAGCCTACCGCAACTGTGCCGGCGGGGATTTTCGCCAGCGCAAAAGCGGAGTATCGTCAAACAGGATTGTCAGGGTGTAGAATGATCTAGTCCGGCCATCTGCAAGGAGGCATGCCACATGGCGATTGAATCGCATCTTGCGGAACTCGAAAAACGACATCAGGCGCTCGAACATGAACTCGCAGAAGCGCTCACCCACCCCTCGATCGACAACCTCCACATTGCTGAATTAAAACGCAAGAAATTGCACGTCAAAGACGAGATTGCGCGGCTACGGCAAGAAACGCTCGTCCACTAAGTCGGTATCACCAAGCAAAACGAAAATGGCCGGAACAAGTGTTTAGCCCGGCCATGACGCGCGCATTTAGCTTGTACGACACGCCTCACATCGCCTTTACCATCTCCCGCAGCTTGAATTTTTGCAGCTTGCCGGTCGAGGTCTTCGGAATTTCGGCGAACAGGATGTAGCGCGGACATTTGTAGGCCGCGAGATTTTTCCTGCACCAGGCGATCAGCTCCTCTGCTGTCGCGGTAGTGTCCGGCTTGAGTTCGATGACGGCACAAGGCGTTTCGCCCCATTTTTCGTCTGGCTTGGCGACCACGGCAACGACCTGGACCGCTGGATGTTTGTAGAGCGCGTCCTCCACTTCGATGGAGGAAATGTTTTCGCCGCCGGAAATGATGATGTCCTTCGAGCGATCCTTGAGCTGGATATAACCGTCCGGATGCATGACGCCGAGATCGCCGGAATGAAACCAGCCGCCGGCGAACGCCGCCTTGGTCGCCAACTTGTTCTTCAGATAGCCCTTCATCACCACATTGCCGCGAAACATGACCTCGCCCAAAGTCTCGCCGTCGCGCGGCACCACCCGCATGGTCTCCGGATCGAGCACATCGAGCGCTTCAAGCACGGGATAAGCGACGCCCTGGCGCGCTTTCCTGGCAGCCTGATCCGACGAATTGAGCGCTTCCCACTCGCGATGCCAGTCATTGATCGCGGCCGGCCCGTAGGTTTCGGTCAAGCCATAGAGATGAGTGACGTTGAATCCGGCGGCTTTCATCGCCGCGAGCACCGCCTCCGGCGGCGGCGCCGCCGCGGTGGCGAACTGCACCACATGCGGTAGCGGCTTCTTTTCATGCGCCGGCGCATTTAGCAGCGTCGACATCACGATCGGCGCGCCGCACAGATGCGTGACTTTGTGCGTGACAATGGCGTCATACATCGCCGGCGCGCGCACCGCGCGCAGGCAGACATGAGTGCCCGCGACCACGGAAAGCGTCCAGGTGAAGCACCAGCCGTTGCAATGGAACATCGGCAGCGTCCACAGATAGACCGGATGCTTGCCCATGCCGCAGGTGATGACGTTCGCCAGCGCCAAAAGATAGGCGCCGCGGTGATGGTAGACGACGCCTTTGGGATCGCCGGTGGTGCCCGACGTGTAATTGAGCGAAATCGCGTCCCATTCGTCGCGCGGCATTGCCCACACAAAATCCGGATCGCCGTCGCGCAGGAAGTCTTCGTACTCCACCTCGCCGAGGCGCTCACCGGCGCCGTTGTATTCGGGATCGTCGTAATCGATTACCAGCGGCTTGTGCTTGCAGGCGGCAAGCGCGTCTTTGACGATTTTTGCAAATTCGCGGTCGGTGATCAGCACCTTGGCATCGCCGTGATCGAGCGTGAAAGCAACGATCGCGGCGTCAAGGCGTGTATTGATGGTGTTGAGCACCCCGCCGGCCATGGCGACCCCGTAATGGGCTTCCAGCATCGCCGGTGTATTGGCCAGCACGACGGCAACCGTGTCGCCGCGCTTGATGCCGCGCTGCGCCAGCGCGGAGGCAAGCCGTCGTGTTCGCGCATAAAAATCCCGATAGCTGAAACTGCGCGCGCCATGGATGACGGCCGGCTGGTCGGGATAGACCGCGGCGGCGCGGGCAAGAAACGACAGCGGCGTCAGCGGCTGGAAATTCGCCGGGTTGCGATCGAGTTCGGTGTCGTAAGGATTGGCCATTTGTGCCATGAGCTCTTGCTGCTGTCGTTAAGCCTAGCGAAAAGATTGCACCGCGCGAATAGGTAAAGACGAAGGCAAATAGTCGCTTTGTGCTGCCCGACTGCCTTGTTGTTCGCGCCGGTGGCGAAGCGATATAGTGCCGATAGAGCGCCATGGAATGATAGCCATGGAGGCATACAGGTATGGCCATGGATATCCGCTCAAGCCGCTATCATGAGGTCTATGCCCGCTGGCAGCGCGATCCACTGGGATTTTGGGGCAAGGCCGCGTCCGATATCGATTGGTTTGAGAAACCAAAAAAGATCTTCGACCCTAGCGTCGGCATTTATGGCCGCTGGTTCATTGGTGGCGTCTGCAATACCTGCTTTAACGCCGTCGATCGTCACGTCAATGCCGGACGCGGCGAGCAAGCTGCAATCATTTACGATTCGCCGCTCGCAGGTATACAGCGCACTATCACCTATCATCGCCTGTTGACTGAGACGCAGGTGCTCGGCGGCATGTTGCGCGACCTCGGCGTCGGCCAGGGCGATCGCGTCATCCTCTATATGCCGATGGTGCCGGAAGCGGTCATCGCCATGCTCGCCTGCGCGCGCATCGGCGCCATTCATTCCGTCGTGTTCGGTGGCTTCGCTGCACGCGAACTCGCTATCCGGATTGACGACTGCAAGCCCAAGGTCATCCTGTCGGCGAGCTGCGGTCTCGAGCCGGGTCGCGTCGTGCAATATAAGCCGCTCCTCGACGAGGCGATCACGCTCGCTGCACACAAGCCGCAAAACTGCCTCATCCTGCAACGGCAAGAAGCACAAGCGCCGCTGAGCGAAGGCCGCGACCGCGACTGGGCACAGATGCGCGATCACGCGCTCATCCATGCCCGCTCCGCTTTCGACTGCGTGCCGGTGCAAGCAACCGATCCGCTCTACATTCTCTACACCTCCGGCACGACCGGACGGCCGAAAGGCGTGGTGCGCGACAATGGCGGCCACATGGTCGCACTCAAATGGTCGATGAAAAATCTCTACGGCGTCGAGCCAGGCGAGGTGTACTGGGCCGCGTCCGATGTCGGCTGGGTGGTCGGACACTCTTACATCGTCTACGCGCCGCTGTTTCACGGCTGCACCACGGTCCTCTACGAGGGCAAGCCGATTGGCACGCCGGATGCCGGCGCGTTCTGGCGCGTGATTTCGGAACATGGCTGCGCGGCGATGTTCACGGCGCCGACTGCGTTCCGCGCCATTAAGAAGGAAGATCCGCAAGGCAAGCTTCTGGCGCGATACGATTTAAAGAAATTTCGCACTTTGTTTCTCGCCGGCGAGCGGGCCGATCCCGACACGCTCATTTGGGCGGAGAAGCTTCTCAGGGTGCCGGTGATCGATCATTGGTGGCAGACCGAGACCGGTTGGGCGATTGCCGGCAATCCGGTGGGCCTGAGCATGCTGCCGGTCAAGCCTGGCTCGCCGACCGTGGCGATGCCCGGCTACGACATCCGCATCGTCGATGAGGGCTGCCATGAACTGCCGGCCGGCAAGATGGGATCGATCGTGGTCAAGCTGCCGTTGCCGCCCTCCTGCATGCCGACATTGTGGCAAGCCGATGCGCGTATGCGCGAAAGCTATCTCGACGAATTTCCCGGCTACTACAAAACCGCCGATGCCGGCTTTAAGGACGACGACGGCTACATCTTCGTCATGGGCCGTACCGATGACATCATCAACGTCGCTGGCCACAGGCTCTCGACCGGTGGCATGGAAGAAGTGCTGGCCGCGCATCCCGACGTCGCTGAATGCGCCGTGCTCGGGGTCAAAGACCAGCTCAAAGGCGAAGTGCCATGCGGCTTCATCGTGCTCAAATCCGGCGTAAAGCGGCCGCCGGCCGAGATCGAGAAGGAATGCGTCGCGCTTATTCGCGATAAGATCGGACCGGTCGCGGCGTTCAAAATCGCGATCACCGTGGCGCGGCTGCCGAAAACCCGCTCCGGCAAGATCCTGCGCGGCACCATAAAAAAAATCGCCGATGGCGAGGCCTGGCAGATGCCCGCCACCATCGACGACCCGGCAATTCTCGACGAGATCGGCTCGGCGCTTAAACGCAAAGGGGCGGAAGCGGCGTGAAGTAAAGCAGCACGATTGGCGAGTCTGTGCGTTAACGGGCATGGCTGTTGCGAGAGTCTTAGCTGTGATCGCTGCCGCGCTGTGGATCGGCCTCGCCAACGCGCAGCAGCCAAGCGTCCCGCCCGTGGCGCCAAACGCGCCTGCGCCGGCCGCCGCGACAGATACGGGTACGCCGCCCGCGGCTCCAAATGCGAGCGCGCCGGCGCCGAACCAGACCGCCGCCCCTGCCCCGCATCCTCCCACGCCCGACGATATCTGCCGCGCGCTGGAGCAAGACGCGGCGGAGAACGAGCTTCCGGTCGAGTTCTTCGCGCGCGTGATCTGGCAGGAAAGTCGGTTCAATGCGCGTGCGGTGAGCAATAAGGGCGCGCAAGGCATCGCCCAGTTCATGCCGGCCACGGCTGACTATCGCGGGCTGGTTGACCCGTTCGATCCGATCGAAGCGCTGAAAAATTCGGCGCGCTATCTGCGCGACCTCAAAGCGCGGTTCGGCAATCTCGGTCTTGCCGCCGCTGCCTACAATGCCGGCCCCGGCCGCGTCAGTGCTTGGCTGACCAGCCATCGGCCGCTGCCGGGCGAGACGCGCAATTACGTCGCCATCATCACCGGCTGGACCGCGGACGAATGGGCTTCGCCCAATCCGCCCAAGACTTCGGAGACGACGATCCCGCAGGGCGTGCCGTGCACGCGGCTCGCCAATCTGATCCTGGCGCCGAAAGAGCAAGCGCAGCGCATGGCCGCCTATGTGCCACGTTGGGGCATGCAGCTCACCGCAAACTGGTCGGAGAGCAAGGCCTGGGCGACTTATAGGCTCATCCAGAAACAATACGCAGGCCTGATCGGCGACCGTGAACCGGTCGTGATAAGAAGCCGCGGCATCGGATTGGGAAGCGCTATGCGCTACAACATCCGCATTGCCGACGACGATCGCGTTTACCTCGAGAAATTCTGCCGGAAGCTGATCGGCGCTGGCGGCGCCTGCGTCGTGCTGCGGAATGATCGGGGGTAATCACCACACCGCGAGTATCCCGGACGTGGTGCAGTGCGCAAAAGCGCGTCTACGCGCGTGAGCGCGCTATAGCTGGTGCACCGCAGATCCGGGATCGTCTCGCACTCGGAGTGTGTGCGGAGTGTGTGCGGAGTGTGTGAAGGTCTCGGTTCAGCGGCGCATCACTGTCGTGCTGCGCTGCGCCAGGCGACACGATGACGGAATGAGGCTTACTCGCTCTTGCTGCCGCCGCCGAGCTGTTTGAGCTTGGCGAACACCGCCTCGACATTGAGCTCCTCGCCCGGCTTTTTCTCCGTCGCAGGCTCGGGTTCTTCCTTCGGCGCCGTCGTCACCGATGCCGGCAACAGCGTTGCGCCCGGCTCCTGCACCGGCGCTGGTTTTTCCTTCGCTGCCTTCTGCACTTCGAGATCGAGATCAATCTGCGAGCACAGCCCGAGCGTCACCGGATCGAGCGGCGTCAGATTGGCCGAATTCCAATGGGTGCGTTCGCGGATCGCCAGGATGGTCGATTTGGTCGTACCGACGAGGCGCATGATCTGGCTGTCCTTGAGCTCAGGGTGATTGCGCACGAGCCAGAGAATTGCATTCGGCCGGTCCTGACGGCGCGACACCGGCGTGTAGCGTGGCCCCTTCTTGGGCTTCGCCTCAGGCAAACGGACCTTCGGGTCGGCAATATGCAGGCGATGATTGGGATCATCCTCCGCCGCCTTGATCTCCTCACGCGTCAACTGCCCGGTGAGGATCGGGTCGAGACCCTTGATGCCCTGTGCCGCGTCGCCATCGGCGATCGCTTTGACCTCGAGCGGATGCAAATGACACAGTTCCGCAATCTGGTCGAATGACAGCGAGGTGTTCTCGACCAGCCACACGGCGGTAGCTTTCGGCATCAAAGGCGTGGTCGTCATAGCTAAATCTCCTCTGTGCTCCGCCCGCCCATCGGGCGAAGCCACTCACGTCATCAACGATGACTGGAAAAGCCGACGAAATATAAGCTTCAGGCGGGTCCAGCGCAACCGGCCGTTTGCCGCGGTATCTTGAGTTCGCGGCGCCGTCGTCGCGTTTTTGAGTGATTTCCGAGCCGTCAAGTGGTTTCAGGCGAGCGCTCAGGGAACGACTCCCTTCACCGCATTGGCGAAGGCCTCATACGCAATCGATCCGTCCGCGGCGATCGGCAGCCGCTCGCGCACCCGCGCTTTCAATTGCTCCCGCGCGCTCGGGGTAAGTTCGGACGCTGCTTTGCCGGATGGGCCGACGGGCGCGGTGTTCGAATCCCAGAAATCTTCGAAGCTGGAAAAGCTGACGCGAATACGGACTACCTCGGTCTCGAGCGCGGTGAGACCTGCCTCTTTCCAGATCGCGTGCATGGCATCGCGTGCTGACGCCTCGACGCTCGGCCGCTCTGGCAGCGCTAGACCCAAATCCTTCATCGCTGCCGCCAACGGCGCGGGCGGGAAACCGTCAGGAAATTCCCACATGTAAGTCGCGACAATGCCGCCAGGCCGCACCACGCGCGCCATTTCACGCACGGCTTTCATCGGATCGGGAATGAAGACGATCACGAGCGCCATCGCCGTCGCATCGAAACTATCGTCAGGAAACGGCAAGGCTTGCGCGTCACCAACGCGAAATTCGGCGAGCTTTGCTCCCGGCCTCTCTCGGGCATAGGTGAGCTGGCCTTCCGATGGATCAACGCCGGTCACCGATGCCGGCGAACATTTGGCGATCAGCACTTCAGTGAAGGCGCCGTTGCCGCAGCCGACGTCGAGCCATTTCAGATTTTTCGGCGCATCGACCCAGTCGAGGAATTTCTCGCCGGCAAGCCGGCTCCAGCGGCCCATCAACCGCTCATAGGCTTTGCCGTCAGCAAACAGGTTCGGTGCCTGGCTCATTCCACGATCAAGCTGTCGCGTTTTTGCTTTGGCGCCCCTTCATCGCCGCCCAGACCCGGCTTGGCGTCGCCGGCATGTCGAGATGCTCGATGCCGAGCGGGCGCAATGCATCGAGAACAGCACTCATAATCGCCGGCGGCGCGCCAGTGGCGCCGGCTTCGCCCGCGCCTTTGACGCCAAGCGGATTGGTCTTGGCCGGCACCTCGGTCAATTCGGAAACCAGTTCCGGCAGATCGTCAGCGCGTGGCATAGCGTAATCCTGGAAACTTCCAGTGATGAGCTGGCCAGCGGAATCGAACACAATCGATTCCATCAACGCCTGGCCCGCGCCCTGCGCGACGCCGCCGTGAATCTGGCCCTCGCACAGGAGCCGATTCATCACCTTGCCGACATCGTCGACGGCGGCGTAACGATCGAGTGTCACCGCGCCGGTCTCAGGATCGATTTCCACTTCGCAGACATGGCAGCCATTGGGGTAATTCGGCGGCTCGGCAGCAAAGGTGCCTGAGGCTTCCAGCCCAACGTCGAATTGCGGCGGCAGCATCACCGGCCGGTAAAATGCCTTGGCCACTTCGGTGAGCGGCAAGGCACGGTCGGTGCCGACGATGCGGAACGCACCATCCTTGAATTCGAGGTCGCCGGCGGCCGCTTCCAGCATCGTCGCCGCCATCGGCTTTGCCTTTTCGATGATGGCGTCGGCGGCGCGTTTGAGCGCATTGCCTCCAATCTGCATGCTGCGCGAGCCATAGGTGCCGCGGCCCATCGGCACGGCATCAGTGTCGCCTTGGATGAAGCGGATATTGTCAAACGGCACGCCGAGCCAATCGCTCACCATCTGCATATAGACGGTCTGATGGCCTTGGCCGTGCGAATGCGTGCCGGCGAGAATGGTCAGCATGCCGCTCGGATCGAAACGCAGCACCATGCGATCATTGAATACCGCGGCCTCTTCAAGGAAATAGCCGATGCCGCGGCCGCGCAGCTTGCCACGTTTGTTCGATTCAGCAGCACGAGTTTCGAATCCATTCCAGTCCGCGAGTTTGAGACATTCGTCCATCACGTGGACGAAATCGCCGCTATCATAGGTGATGCCGGTCTGCAGCTTGTGCGGCATTGCCGCGGCCGGAATGAAATTGCGCCGCCTGATTTCCACCGCGTCCATGCCAAGAACGCGCGCGGCGCGGTCGAGCAGCATTTCGATCAGGAAGGTCGCTTCGGGCCTTCCGGCGCCGCGATAGGGCGCGAGCGGAATGGTATTGGTGAGCACCGCTTTGCCGACGGCGTGGACCGCCGGTATCTGATAAACGCCCGGCGAAAGCCGTATCGCGAACAGTGGCACCACCATCGCCGCGCCGAAGACATGCGAGCCCATCGCGTGCAGCGCGCTGACGCGCAGGCCTAAAATTTTGCCATGTCCATCGAGTGCAAGTTCGCCGATGACGATCTGGTCGCGGCCTTGCGAATCGCCGAGTAACGCCTCCGAACGCGTCGAAACCCATTTGACCGGACGGCCGCCGACGCGGCGCGACGCCCAGACCACGAGCGCGTCTTCGGGATAGCCGCCGAATTTCATGCCGAAACCGCCGCCGACATCCGGCGAGATGACGCGAAGCTTGGTCTCGGGAATTTTCAAAACCTGGCTAGCGACCGCCGATCGCGTGCCGTGCGGATTCTGCGACGTTGAGTAGAGCGTGTAGCTGTCGCTGTCCGGATGATACTGGCCGATTGCCGCGCGTGGCTCGATCGAATTCGCGGTGATGCGATTATTGTTGAGCTTGAGCGATACCACGTGCCGGGCTTTGGCGAAGGCGGAGTCGGTGGCCTCTTTGTTGCCCATCATCAGCGTGAACGCGATGTTATTCGGTTGCTCGTCCCATACCGCCGGCGCGCCTGGCTTCGCCGCGTCTTCGACGCCGATGACAGCCGGCAGCGGCTCGTACTCGACTTCAATGAGTTCGGCGGCGTCTCGTGCCTGCGCATAGGTTTCCGCCACCACGAAGGCGACGCGATCACCGACCGCGCGCACCTTCGCGCTTTCGAGGATAGCGCGCAGCGTGCGGAATCCCTTGGGGCCGCCCATGTCCTCCGGCATCGGCGGCGCCAGACCGCCGAGCTTGTCGGCGAGCGTATCCGCTCCGGTGAGCACCGCGAGCATGCCCGGCGCGGCCTTCGCTTTCGTCGTATCGATGCGCTTGATGCGGGCGTGCGCGTGCGGCGACATCACCACGACACCGTAGCACTGCTGCGGCAGTTCGAAATCATCAACATAACGGCCACGGCCGGTGATGAAGCGCGGATCTTCGACCCGCGGCACAGGCTGACCGATACCGAATTTGTTCACGCAGAACTCCTGATCGCAATCATCCACCCCCGCGCAGCGGGGAGGGGGACCATGCGAAGCATGGTGGAGGGGGCGTGGCAAGAAGGGAGTACTCTCCTCAGCGCCGGCGCCCCTTCCACCGCACTTCGTCATAGCCGGCGCTTTGCGTCGGCGTTCTTTAAAGGACGGCGGCACAGCCGCCTATACCCCCTTCCCCGCTTTCGCGGGGAAGGAAGAAATTTATACTCACCAATTCCGGCAATGAGAATGGAGGCACGCGACCATGGCGGCGATCCGGGACAAAGCGCGGTTCGATTACATCGTCGTCGGCGCCGGCTCTGCCGGCTGCGTCCTCGCCAATCGCCTCACCGAATCCGGCCGCCACCGCGTATTGCTCATCGAAGCCGGCGGGCACGACCGCCATATCTGGATTCACATTCCACTCGGCTACGGCAAGCTGTTCGACAATGCCAAAGTCAATTGGTTGTACAAGACCGAACCAGAACCCGAACTCAACAACCGGCAAATCATCCAGCCGCGCGGCAAGGTGCTGGGCGGATCGAGCTCGATCAACGGCTTGCTTTACGTTCGCGGCCAACACGCCGACTACGATCATTGGCGGCAACTCGGCAATGCCGGCTGGGGCTTTGCCGACGTGCTTCCCTATTTTCGGCGCGCCGAGGATCAACAACGCGGCGCCGATGATTTCCACGGGGCCGGCGGTCCGCTCGCGGTGTCCGACGTCAGCGAGCCGCACCCGCTGTGCGAAGCTTTCATCGACGCCGCACAACAAGCAGGCATGCCGCGCAATGACGATTTCAACGGCGCGACGCAAGAAGGCGCCGGGTATTTCCAGCTGACGGCAAAAAACGGCCGGCGTTGGTCGACCGCGGTCGGCTATCTGCGCCAGGCGCAGCGCCGGCGCAATCTCGCGGTCGCCTCAAACGCCTTGGCGAGCCGGATCCTGTTCGCAGGACGGCGCGCTGTCGGCGTTCAATATCACCAGCATGGAATGCTGCGCACTGCTTATGCGGATGGCGAAGTCATCGTCTCCGGCGGCGCATTCAATTCGCCGCAACTTTTACAGCTTTCGGGATTGGGCCCAGCCAAGGTTCTGCGTGATCTCGGTATCGAGGTTATCGCCGACCTGCCCGGCGTCGGCGCCGATTTACAGGATCATCTGCAGATCCGCATGCAATATCGCTGCACCGAACCGATCACCATGAACGATGTCATCAATCACTGGCGCCACCGCTACGGCGCCGGCTTGCGCTATATAATGTCACGCAAGGGATTGCTGACGATCGGGGCCGGTTATGCCGGCGCCTTCTTCCGCACCCGGCCCGAACTGGCAAATCCCGACGTACAAATCCATTTTCTGATTTTCAGCGCCGATGCGGCTGGCGCTATGCTCCACGCCTTTCCTGGCTTTATGGCATCGGTGTGCCAATTACGCCCGGCGAGCCGCGGCTTTGTGCGCATCAAGTCCAGCGATCCGGCAATGCCGCCGGCGATTCAACCGCGTTATCTCTCAGCTCGCAGAGACTGCGACACGGTGGTCGCCGGAATGAAAGCCATGCGCCGCATCATGAACGAGGCGGCGATGCGCCGCTATATCGCGGAAGAGCGTGCGCCCGGCGACCGTTGCGTGCGCGACGACGATCTTCTCGCCTTTGCGCGCGACACCGGCACCACAGTCTATCACCCGACCTCGACCTGCCGTATGGGCCCCGACCCATCGGCGGTGGTCGACGAGCGCTTGCGCGTGCGCGGCTTCGAGCATCTGCGCGTGATCGATGCCTCGATCATGCCAAGGGTGGTGTCGGGCAATACCAACGCTGCCGCGGTGATGATCGGCGAAAAAGGCGCCGATATGGTACTGCAGGATGCTGCTGCGCTGGCACCACCGCTGGCGATTTCGGCGTGAGGCGGCGCTTGCCCGCTTTAAGCTAGGCGGTCGCTCGCACCAGCGCCGCGGGGACGGGCACCCGCCAACGGTCTCCGCGGGAAAATTGTTGTCGCACCGCAGCTGTTAGCGCAGAACGGATTGCGGCCAGATTGTCGGGAGGCTGCTTGGAAAGGACCATGGCCGCACGAACTGTACCCTTCGCATAAATCTCAAATAGATCTTCCGGCGCTTTGAGGTTCCATGCGCAATCAACCGTCGTTACATCGATCTTCGAGAACCCCGCCTCGGTTAAAAGTTTGACTGAGACATCGCGTCTTGCGAACTGATGAAAATCCGGCGCCGACGGCGCGGAGACGTGCGGGTCACCATGCTTCTTGATTGCCGCATACACGCTCGCAAAGCAGGGAGAGGTTTCGGGCCCACACCACACGGTCATCGCGAATCTTCCACCCGGACGAAGAACGCGCCGCGCCTCTGCAAGTGCGCGGGGCTGATCCGGGACATGGCACACACCGAAATTGGTCACTACGAGGTCAAATTCGGCATCATTAAAAGGAAGGTCCTGCGCGTCCGCTTCGATGAATGTTGCGGTTCGGACTCTTTGTCGCGCGAAGGCCAGCATTGCTGGCGAAAAATCCACCCCGACGACGTGGCAGCCTCGGTTAAGCAGGGTCTCGGAGGCGTTGCCTTGTCCACAGCACAAGTCGAGCGCCTTGAGATCGCGGCTGGCACCGGCGGCGTCCAAAAGGCTTGGGATTGCCTGATCGGGCGCGGAGGCAAACAATTGCACGTAACCAGAGGCGCGCGTCGCATCAGACCAGCTGCGGCGCTCCATCTCCGCAAAGGCTGAAAACTCGCTCGTCGTCATGCGAATTGGCCTGAACGCGTCTGATCATCGACCGCTTGCAAGCGATCGATCTCGAGCGCGCCGGCTTTGATCCGCGGGATGAGTTCGCGGCCGAATTCGACCGTGTCGTTGAATGGATCAAAGCCGCGGATCAGCACCGAGCCAATTCCAAGCTTGTAATATTCGAGGATCGCACGCGCGACCTGCTCCGGCGTGCCGACGAGACATGATGTGTTGCCAAGCGCCCCGGTCGCCCGCGCGATTGGCATCCACAGCCGCTCGTCATGCACGTCGCGTTCGAGTGCAAAGCTCATCAGCCGCTTGCCCGCATTGTCGACCGGGCCAGACATTGCCTCCTGGCGGCTCCAGCCTTTGGCGCCGCTCATGCCGGCGAGAATCTTGTTGGCCTTGTCCCAAGCCACGCCTTCGCTCGCGGCAATGATCGGGCGCGCTGAGACATTGAAACCCGGCGTGCGTCCAAACGCGTCCGCCTGAGCACGAAATTGTTTGATGCGTTCGCGCGTGGACGCCAGAGGCTCGGCATAGATTGCATAGACGTCGCACAGCCGCGCCCCCATCGCCAAGGCGCCGTCCGAAGCGCCGCCGAAGAACAGGGGCGGATGCGGTTTCTGCAATGGCCGCACGTCCGAGCGCGCGCCGGTGACGCGGTAGAATTCGCCGGCGAAATCGAATGGCCGTTCACTCGCCCAGGTTAATTTCATCAGTTCGAGATATTCGGCGGCGCGGCGATAGCGTTCGGCTTTGGGCGTGAAATCGCCGTCGCCTTCCTGCTCATCGTCGGTCTTGCCGGTAATGATATGAACGGCGAGGCGGCCGCCGCTCAAATGATCGAAAGTAGCGATTTTACGTGCCATCAAAGTTGGCGCGACGAAGCCGGGACGATGCGCGATCAGGTAGCCGAGCCGTTCGGTGCGCGCCGCCGCGTGCAGCGCCACCAGAAAGCCCTCGGCGGACGAGGACGAATAACCGACCAACACCAGATCGAAGCCGGAAGTTTCGTGCGCGCGCGCCGCCTCGGCGACATAGTTCGGCGACAGCCCGCCTTCGATCACGTGCAAAGTGGCCGCGCTTTTCGGCGGCGTCACTCCGATCATACCGATCACGCGAATTGACATTACCGCCTCCGGCTTTTGGGCATTGCCGCCTCCCGGTTATGTTATTGCTGCCTTTTGTGATGCTCTAAGTCGTTCGGTTTCCGCAAGATCGATTTCGCCTATGGCATCGATCGCGACACCATAATCGCGCCGCGCTTGTTCCGCAGTGATCAGACCATCGCGCACATCGTCGCGCACGGCTTTCGGATCGCGAGCGCGCGGATCGCCGAAACCGCCGCCGCCCGGCAATTGCAGGCAAATGGCGTCGCGCGGCGGCACGGTCTGGCGTCCCTTGGGCCGGATCGGCCGGCCGGAGCGGAGTGACACCATACCCGCACCTCCGGACTGACCGCCGCTGCGCCCGCGCGCGGGATGGCGCACGCGCTCGAAATTGCACAGAAGCGCCAGCGGATTCGCGCCGGCGCCGCCGAGCTCGATCACCTGGCCGAGGCCGCCGCGGAATTGTCCGGGTCCGCCGGAGCCCTCGCGGAATTCGCGGCGATAGAACACGACCGGCGCGACGCTTTCGGTTGCTTCCACCGGTATCGTGCGCACGCCAGAGGGAAAAGCGGTGGCGCTCAAGCCGTCCTTTTGTGGGCGCGCGCCGGCGCCGCCGCAATGAAAGATGACGGTGGAGAATTCGGGCAGCGTATTGGCATCGGTGCCGGCCTCGACTTCATCGACCAGCGAGCCGCCGCCGAAGATTTGCGGATTCCACAATGACGAGGCGCCCTCCGCCGGCACGCCGCCGGTGATCGCCTGCTGCAGACAGCCGGCGACCACGTCAGGCAGCATTTGTCCGACCGTGTGGCGCGCCGCGACCGGCCACGGCCGCTTGACGTTGAGCACGCAACCTTCCGGCGCACTTACCGTAATCGGCTCAAGCGAACCAGCATTGTTCGGCACGTCAGGCGCGACCAGGCATTTCACGCCGAACGCCGTATAAGCGAGACAGTAATTGAAAACCACATTGATGCCATAAGCCGAAGCCGGCGAGGTGCCGTGGTAATCGACGTGGATGCCGTCGTCCGAAATGGTCAGCGCGGCGTTGAGTACGAGCGGCTTGTCATAACCGTCCATCGTCATGCTGTTGTGGAAAGTGCCATTTGGTAGCGCGCGGATGCGTTCGAGCGTGGTGTCGCGGGACGCTTCGATGATGGTATCGCCGAGCCGATCGAGATTGGCGATCTCGAATTCGTCCATCATTTCGATGAGCCGGCGGCTGCCTTCGTCGTTGCACGCCGCGCAGGCATAAATGTCGCCTTCGACCTGCAGCGGTTCGCGCACATTGGCGCGCACGAGTCGCAGCAAGTCTTCGCTCATGCGACCTTCCCGCGCGAGCGGCATGATGGGAATGGACAATCCTTCCTCGAACACCTGGCGGCCATCGGGTCCCATGCCAAGCCCGCCGATATCGACCACGTGGATAGTGTTGGCGAACAAACCGACCGCTCGCCCGCGATAAAAGCTCGGCGTCACCACGGTGATGTCGTGCAGATGACCGGAGGTGAGCCAGGGATCGTTGGTGATGTAATGATCGCCCGGCTTCATGGTCGCGAGCGGATAGACATCGAAAAAATGCCGCACCGCATTCGCCATCGAATTGACGTGACCTGGCGTGCCGGTCACGGCTTGGGCGAGCATGCGGCCGTGACGGTCGAACACGCCCGCTGAGAGATCGCCAGCCTCGCGGACGGAAGTGGAAAACGCGGTGCGCAGCATGGTCTGTGCTTGCTCTTCGACCACGGCGATCAGCCGGTTCCACATGATCTGGGTATGGATCTGCGCGAGCGCGGCGTTGGGGCGGGCGACCATCAAAAGAGCCTCGGATCAAACATCGCGGCGGTTGAGCGCAATATAGCCGAACTTGTCGATCTGCGCCTCGAACATGGCACTCACAACCGTTGACGTATCGTCCTCGGCAATCACTGCCGGGCCTGCGATTTTCGCGCCCGGCGCAAGATCGTTGCGCCAATAGATCGGCACCTCGGCAAAGGCGCCGTCGTGCGGATCGAACAGCGGACGCCGCGCACGCGCGTTCGGCTCGCTCGGGCGTATCGGCATCGCCCTTGCGAGTTCGCCTTGCGCCGGCGCGCTGACCGTAATCACCCAGCTCAGAATTTCGATGTCGACACCGGGAATCGGTCGGCTATAGAGGCGGCGATAGGCTTCTTCGAACAATGCGGTGATGGTCACGCGATCGGCGCCGCTGAATGTCCGCACCGGAAGCTCCACCGCGATCTCGTGACCTTGGCCGCGATAGCGCATGAAGGCCGAGCGTTTTTCGGCAATCGGCGCGTCCGGCGCGGCGCGCCTTACGATCGCTTCTGCTTCGGCGCGCATGTCCGCAAGCAGCCGGTTGGCGACATCCGGTTCGAAGCTGGAAAGCCGGATCAACCGGCCGCGAACAATTTCGTAGGCGACTGGCGCGCGCAACAAACCCACCGCAGAGCCGACGCCGGCATTGACTGGAATGAGAACGCGGCTGATACCGAGTTTCTCGGCAACCCGCGTCGCGTGCAGCGGCGCCGCGCCGCCGAATGCGATCAAGGTCCGCGGCCGCAAATCTTTTCCGGTTTCGATCGCGTGCACGCGCGTGGCATTCGCCATGCTCTCATCGACCAATTCGCTGATGCCAAACGCGGCATGTTCGGCGTCGAGATCGAGCTTGCGCGCCACTCGCTCGGCGACCGCGCGTTGGGCGGCGGATGCATCGAGTGGCATCTTGCCGCCGGAAAAGGTCGCGGGGTCGATACGGCCGAGGAGAAGATCGGCATCGGTGACCGTCGGCTCGCTGCCGCCCCGGCCGTAAGCGACCGGACCCGGCTCTGAGCCGGCGCTTTGCGGGCCAACGGTAATCCGTCCGAGCGAGTCGACCACGGCAATCGATCCGCCGCCGGCGCCGATCTCCACCATTTCGATGACAGGAATACGCAGCGGCAGGCCGCTGCCTTTGGTAAAGCGGTAGACGCGCGCGACTTCGAAGGCGCGGGCGGTCTGCGGCCGGCCGTGATCGATGAAACAGATTTTCGCTGTCGTGCCGCCCATGTCGAACGACACGACGTGATCGAGCCCGTTCTGGCGGGCGATGCAGGCGGCAAAGATCGCGCCGCCGGCGGGTCCGGATTCGACAAGACGCACCGGATAGCGGATAGCGGTTTCGGTCGTGGTGATGCCGCCGCCCGAGGTCATCAGCAGCATCGGACAGCGAAAACCCGATTGCTCAAGCTCGCGCGCGAGCTTGCCGAGGTAGCTGCCGATCAGCGGCTGCAGATAGGCATTGGCGCAAGCGGTCGAGAACCGCTCGTATTCGCGCATTTCCGGCGAGACATCCGAGGACAGGCTCACGGCGACATTGGGCAGAAGACGCGCCACCGCTTCACCGACGCGTCGCTCGTGATCCGGATTGGTGAAACTGTGCAGAAATCCGACCGCCACCGCATCGATGTTTTGCGGAGCCAGAGCATCAAGCGCGCGCGTCACACTCGTTTCATCGAGCGGAATGAGCACGTTGCCTTGCGCGTCGATGCGTTCGCGGATCGGCAAGCGCAGCCGGCGCGGCACCAGCGGTGGCGGCAAGTCGATATTGACGTCGTACTGTTCGAATCGGTTTTCGTGCCTGATCTCAAGAACGTCGCGAAAACCTTCCGTGGTCAAAAGCGCGGTCTTGGCGCCCTTGCGCTCGATCAGCGCATTGGTCGCGAGCGTGGTGCCGTGGATGATCAATTGCACATCGCCGGACTTGATGCCGGCTTCGGCGATAATCGTACGCACGATTGTCAGCACCCCTGCTTCCGGGGCGCGCGTGGTGGTCAGACCCTTGGCCGTATAGCGGCGGTCGCCGATTTCGAGCGCCACGTCGGTGAACGTGCCGCCGATATCGACGCCGAGCCGGATTGCGGGAGAGGTTGCCACGCGCGGACTGCCAACAATCAGAAAACTCAAAAACCGCGCTATATGCCGGCTCTTTGCCCGCCTTGTCCATCGCACGGCAGAGACCTGCATTGCGGAATAACCGCGTTGCACGGCCCCCAAGCCGGGTGCATCATGCACACAGAGTCCGTGTGAATTTCAGAATCCGGGCCCCATAGCAGACCAAAACCGTCTCAAAGCAGCGCCCGACCCAAAGCAAGCTAAGGAGCGGCGGCCATGCACGACATCGTCATTCGCGGCGGCAAGATCATCGACGGTACCGGCAAGACCGCATTCACCGGCGACGTCGCCATCGCCGACGGCCGCATTGCCGCGCTCGGCGGCAAACAGGGGCCGGCTAAGCGCAACATCGATGCCGACGGGCTTGTCGTCACACCCGGCTGGGTCGACGCGCATACTCATTACGACGGCCAGGCGATGTGGGACCCGCTCCTGGCGCCGTCCTGCTGGCACGGCGTGACCACGGTGCTGTTCGGCAATTGCGGCGTCGGCTTTGCCCCGGTGAAGAAGCAGCATCGCGGCGCGCTGATGGATTTGATGGAAGGCGTCGAAGAGATTCCCAACCCGGTGCTCGCCGCAGGGTTGAATTGGGAATGGGAAACCTTTCCGCAATTCATGGATTCGCTGGAGCGGCGGCCGCACGCCATCGACATCGCCGCGCAAGCCGCGCATCTGCCGTTGCGCGTTTATGTCATGGGCGATCGTGCCGTGCGGCGCGAAGCGGCCACGCCCGAGGACATCGCCGAGATGCGCCGGCTTACCATCGAGGCGCTGCAATGCGGCGCTTTCGGCTTCACCACCTCGCGCACCGATTCGCACAAGACGCCGGACGGCGAGCTGGTGCCGTCGCGCGACGCCGATGCTGACGAGCTTGTCGGCATCGGTTCAGCGCTGGGCGCGGTCGGCATGGGCGCTTTCGGCATGAACAGCGATTTCGATGACGAGGCTTACGAACTAAACTGGATGACCAAGCTCGCGCGCCAGACCGGTCGGCCGGTCTGGTTCTTACTGACCGATCGTTACGAAGACCCGCAGCGCTGGCGGCGGCTCCTTGACGCCACGCATGCGGCGCGTGCGCAAGGCCTGTCCTTCACCGCGCAGATCGCTGGCCGGCCGATCGGCGTGATGATGGGGATCGGCACCGCACTCAATCCCTTCACCGTGCGGCCGAGCTATAAGAAAATCGAATCGTTGCCGATCGCCGAGCAGCGACGTCGGCTGCGCGATCCGCAAGTACGGGCGCAGATTCTCGCGGAAGCGCCATCCGACGCCGATGTCGCCAAGCTCGCGCAATTCCGCCAGGCGGTGACGCGGAAATGGGACCGGTTCTACGTCATGGGCGACCCGCCGGATTACGAGCCGGCGCCGGACAAAAGCGTTGCCGCGATCGCCGCGCGCGAGGGACGGCCGCCCGACGAAGTCGCCTACGACTACATGACCGGCGGCGAAGGCCAGTATCTTTATTTCCCAGTGGTGAACTATGTGTCCGGCGATCACGCGCCGATCCTTGAAATGCTCAACGATCCGGCCTGCTTGCTCGGCTTGAGCGACGGCGGCGCGCATTGCACGTCGATCGTAGACTCTGGCGTGCCGACGTTCATGCTGATGCATTGGGGCCGCGACCGCAGCCGCGGACCGCGCCTGCCGCTCGAGCACTTGGTCAAGCGTCAGACTAGCGAAACCGCGGATTTCTTCGGCTTTTCCGACCGCGGACGGCTTGCGCCGGGACTACGCGCCGACATCAACGTCATCGATTTTGACAATCTCAAGGTGCGCAAGCCCGAACTCGTCCACGACATGCCGGCGGGCGGGCGCCGCTTCGTGCAGCACGTCCAAGGTTATGAAACGACACTCGTCGCCGGCACGCCGATCTTCGAGCGTGGCGAGCATACTGGCGCCATGCCTGGCCGTTTGGTGCGCGCGGGACGCGAAAGCGCGGTGCTGGCGGCGGAGTAAACGCGCAGCCCAATGCAGCGAAGCGCCGCGAAGCTCCTGCCGACCCGTGTCGGCACTCTTCCGTTCGGTTCGCGCTGGCCGAGGAATGAACTGTCAGCGCCCTACAGCCCCAGCAGCCGCGGCAGCCACAGCGAGAGCACCGGCAAATAAGTCACCAGCATCAGCACGGCGAACATCACGCCGTAAAATGGCCAGATGCGGCGGAGCACCTGTTCGATGGTGACGTCGCCAACCGCGCAGCCGACGAACAAAATGGCGCCGACTGGCGGATGGCACAGCCCGATACCGAGGTTGAGCAGCATGATCATGCCGAAGTGGACCGGATCAACGCCGAGCTTGAGCATCACCGGAAGGAGGATCGGCGTCGAGATCAGGATCGACGGCGCCATGTCAACCAACGTGCCGAGCAGTAACAACAGCAGGTTGACCAGCATCAGGATCACGTATTTGTTGCTGGAAATCGCCAGAAAGAATGCGGTGATCTTGGCCGGCATCTGCGTGAGCGCCATGATGTAGCCGACGCTCGAGGCGCAGGCGATCAAGGTCAGCACCATCGCCACCGTGCGCATGGTTCGATGCACCAAGGCTGGCAGGTCACGCCAGCGATAATCGCGATAGACAAACATGGTGACGAAGAACGCCCAGACGCAGGCGACCGCGCCGGCTTCGATGGCGGTGAACACGCCGGCGAGGATGCCACCGAGAATGATCAAGAGCGTAATCAGGCCCCATAAAGCCTCGATGGTAATTCTAACCGCTTCGCGCACCGGCACTGCGGTGCCGCGCGGATGGCTGTCGCGATAGGCGATGACAAGGCAGAGCACGACCAGCGCCAGGCCGAGCAAGAGGCCGGGCACGACGCCAGCCATGAACAGGCTGATGATCGAAATCGTGCCGCCGGTCGCGAGCGAATAGATCACCGCATTGTGGCTCGGCGGCACCAATAAAGCCTGCACCGAGGCCGAGATCGTCACATTGGTGGCGAAGACGCGCGGAAAGCCGCTCTTCTCCATTTGCGGGATCATCACCGAGCCGATCGCGGAGGTGTCGGCGACGGCGGAGCCCGAAATGCCGCTCAAGAAAGTTGTCGCCACCACATTGACGACCGAGAGGCCGCCGCGTACCCGCGTGAAGCCGACGAGCACGTCGGCGAAGGCGACCAGCCGCTTGGCCATGCCGCCCTCGGCCATGATCGCGCCGGCGAGCACGAAGAACGGGATGGTCAGCATCGCCACTTTGCTCACCCCGTCGGAGATTTTCAGCATCACCGCTTCAAGCGGGATGCCCATCCAGAAGGCGCCAGCAATCGCCGCCAGAGCAAGCGAATAGGCGATCGGCATGCCGATCACGAAGCAGGTCAGCATCGTGGCGAGGAGGATAAAAATATCCATCGCGTCTGCTTTCGATCCTTAGTCAAAAGCCGCGGCGGCGTGTTCGCTCCGCTCCGGCACCGGCGGCGGACCAATCGCGAGCCGCTCCAACACGAACAGCAACAAAATTGCGCCGCCGATCGGTATGGGAAGGTAGGTCACGCCGACCGACAGCGCTGGAAAATCGGCGATCGAATTTTGCCAAGTCGCCACAACAAGCTTGGTGCCCCAATCGACCATGAATAGCGCGATCGCGGCCATCAGCAGCTCGACGATGAGGGCTATGGCGCGCTGCACGGACGGCGGCAACAGCGAAACGAAAAACGCTACCCGCATATGCAGCTGAACGCGGTAGCAGGCGGCTGCACCGAAGAATGTCAGCACGATCATCAACAGCACCGCCATCGGCTCGGGCCAGGACGCGGCACGGTTGAGCACATAGCGGGTATAGACCGCCCAGGGGATCACGGCCGAGATCAAGACCAAGGCGGTGCCGGCGACGATCACGCACAAGGCGTACAACTGGTCCATCAGCCTGCGCAGCGCCGCTTGCAGCGATCGTGAATTCATCGTGAATTCATGGCCAGCTAAATCAGCTGACTGCTTGAATGCGCTTGACCAGTTCGGAAAAACGCGGACCGTATTTGTCCCAGACCGGCTTGACCGCGTCCTGGAACGGCTGCTTGTCGATGGTCTCGACGATCTGCACGCCGCCGCTGCGCGCTTTGTCCATGGCCTGCTTTTCGTATTCCGCCCAAAGCACGCGCTCCTCAGCCTGCGCCTCGCCGCCGAATTTCTTGATCAGCGCCTGATCGTCCTTCGACAGCGAGTCCCAGCTTTTGCGCGAGAATACGAGAATTTCGGGCACGATCAGGTGCTCGGTCAGCGTGTAATTTTTGGCCACTTGATAGTGATTGTCGAACACAAAGCTCGGTGGATTGTTCTCGGCGCCGTCGATCACGCCGGTTTGCAAGGCGCTGAACACCTGGTCGTAGCCCATGGCCACGCCGTTGGCGCCGAGCGCATTCGCCATATCGACGAACATCGGGTTGCCGATGACGCGAACCTTCAGGCCCTTCAGATCGGCGATCGATTTGATCGGATGCTTGGTGTTGTAGAAGCTGCGGGCGCCGGCATCCATCCAGCACAGCCCGACCAGACCGGCTTTTTCGTTCGCGGTCACTTTGTCTAGAAGCTCGCTGCCGAGCGCGCCGTCGATCACCTTCTGCATATGGGCGGTATTGCGGAACAGAAATGGCAGATTGAACACGTTGAGATCGTCGATCACCGGGCCGATAGTGCCGACACTCACACGCGCGAATTGCAGGGCGCCGACCTGCGCCTGTTCGATTGCCTCCTTTTCGCCGCCGAGCTGCATCGAGGCGAATATCTGGACGGTGAGCCGGCCATTGGTCGCCGCTTCGAGCTTTTTGCCGAGGCTCTCCACCGCGGCGACGGTCGGGTAGCCGGGAGGATGAACGTCGGACGCTTTGAGTGTCGTTTGCGCAAAAGCCGGGATTGGCGCGCCTCCGGCGAGCGCGAGCGTGCTGGCCAAGGCTGCGGTGCCGCAAAGAACATCACGTCGGCGCATTATTTCCTCCCTGAATTCCCTGAAACTAGCGGCGCACACGGTTGACGGACTGACCGGGCTCGCGTAAGTCATCAGGTCATATGATGACCTGACCAGACGGATTCGACCCTGTCAAGACTTCCTGCTGATTTCTTTCACCCACTGGGCCCGGCCAAGAACCGGACCGGCGAGGTCGTCGAGCGGCTCGCGGCGGAGATCGCTAGCGGCCGCATCGCGCCCGGCGCGCGGCTGCCGACCGAGCAGGAACTCACGGCGGCGCTCGGAGTGAGCCGCACGGTGGTACGCGAGGCGGTGGCGGTGCTGCGCGCCGAAGGTCTGGTCGAGACCCGCCAGGGCGTCGGCGCCTTTGTCGTCCGCGACGTGCAGCGTCGCCCATTCCGCATCGATCCGGACGGCCTGCGCTCGATTCCGGAAGTCGTGCAGGTCATGGAGCTGCGGACCGGCGTCGAGGTCGAGGCCGCTGGCATCGCCGCCGAACGGGCAAACGCAGCCTCGCGTCGGCGTATCGCCAGTACGCTCGCCGCGATCGATGGGGCGCTCCAGCGCGGCGACGGCGCGATCGACGAAGATTTTGCTTTTCATCAAGCAATCGCTGCGGCAACGGGTAATCCGCATTTCATGCGCTTTCTCGAATTCCTCGGCCGTTTTCTCATCCCGCGGCAGAGCGTGCGGATCGGGCTCAAAAGCGGCAAGGAGTTGCGCGCGTATCTGGAACGGATTCAGACCGAGCATCGCGCCATCGCTGCGGCAATCGAGGCTTCCGACGTCGCAGCCGCGCGCCGTGCGATGCGGCGCCACCTCCTTGGCAGCCGCCAACGCTATCAGCGCCTCGCAGCGCAGAGCGGACGAAGAGCGCCTTTGCATTCGGAACGCGCCGAGGAGCGGGTGTAAAGCTCGATCGCTTTGATCAAATTGCCAATCCTTATCGCTTTTGATCTGCATCATATTCGGCGCTGCAAAACGGACCGCCCTGGTAGCGCGCCCCAATCGGATCGGGCGGAAGCTTCGCCTGCGCGGCAAGCGCCTGCTGACGAAAATCCTCGGCGCGGCCCTGCGGCCGGTAGCCGAAATGCGCGGCGCGGCTATTGTCCCAAAAGCTCGCCCCATTGTCGGAGACGCCGTAGAAGATTTCGAAATGAATGTCGGGATGCTCAAGGCCGATGCGCACGAGCTGCGCCAGATCTTCCGGCTTGATCCAGATCGATAGCCGCCGCTCGTCGACCGGTGCGTCGGCGATATTGCCGATGCGCAAACACGTCACGCGCAGGCCGTGCTTGTCGGCATAAAGCGAGCCGAGCGCTTCGCCGAACGCCTTACTGACTCCGTAGCGGCTATCCGGGCGGACCCTGCCGTCAACGCCGATGCGCTGCGAGCGCGGATAAAAACCGATGGCGTGATTAGAGGAGGCGAAGACGACACGTTTGACGCCGGCGCGGCGCGCCGCCTCGAACAAATTGTAACAGCCGATGATATTGGCATTGAGGATCGTCTCCCATGACCCTTCGACCGAATGGCCGCCGAGATGCACGACGCCTTCCATGCCGGCGACGGCTTTCTCGACTTGCGCGAGATCGGTGAGATCGGCGGAAATAAAGTCATCGCCGGCAGCGAGATCGGCAGGCTTGCGTATATCGCTTGCCCGGATGCGGGGATAAACGCCGCGCAGAATCTTACGCAATCGCGTGCCGATATCACCGGCGGCGCCGGTAATGAGAACGTTTTGCATTATTCACTCCCATTATCGAACAGTGTTCGCATTGATCGCGTCATCGCTGCACCATCCTTGCACTTTTGCCTGGGGCGGTCGATGCTCACTGCCCGGCGCGAGGGGTGAGATGCCAAACAATCCGCCAAATAATACGAATGTGACGCAGCGACTGGCGCAATTCGTCGCCGAGACGCAATGGGACGCGCTCGATGCGCCCGTCGTGCATCAGGCCAAGCGCGCGCTGATGAATTTCTTCGCCGTAGCGCTGATTGGCTGCCGCGAGGGCGCGATCGAAACCGCGCTGCAATCGCTCGCCGGTTTTTCCGTCGGCCGGCAGGCGGCGGTGATCGGCCGGCCCGAGCGCCTCGATGCGCTCTCCGCCGCGTTCCTCAATGCCGCAAGCGCTAATGTGCTCGACTTCTGCGACACGCATATTCCGACCGTCATTCATCCGACCGCACCGGTGGCCCCTGCCCTCTTCGCACTCGGCGAAATGTCGCGCGTGCGCGGTCGCGATCTCATTCTCGCTTTCATCCTTGGCGCCGAAATCGAATGCCGAATTGGGCTTGCGATCTCGCCAAGCCATTACCGCCGCGGCTGGCACATCACGGCGACCTGCGGCGTGTTTGGCGCCGCCGCCGGCGGCGGCAAGCTGTTGGCGCTCAAAACCGAGCCGCTCGTGTCCGCGCTTGGCATCGCCGCGACGCAGGCGGCGGGTCTGTGTGAATGCCTTGGCACGCCGGCGAAGAGTGTCGGCGTCGGCAACGCCGCGCGCAACGGTTTGTGGGCGGCGCTGTTGGCGGCGCAAGGTTTTGCCGGGCCGCCGGAGCCGCTGAACGGGACGCAAGGCTACTTCCATGCCCTCGCGGAGGCGCCGCAGCTTTCGATACTCACCGACGAGTTGGGCGATGGCTGGGAATTGATGAAGACTGCGTTCAAACCCTATCCGTGCGGCTTTGTCGTTCATCCTGTGCTCGACTGCGTCATCGATTGGCGGCGCGCCCATCCCGACGCCGTCGTCGAACAGGTCACCGTGATCGGCAATCCGCTTCTCGCGGCGCGCACCGACCGGCCGATTATTTCGACGAGCGGCCAATCGCAAGTCAGCGTCCAGCATGCCGTTGCGGCGGCGCTCGTGACTGGCAAAGCCGGCGTCGAGCAGTTCGGCGAGGCTTGCGTGAACGATCCGCGGGTCGTGACGCTGCGCGGCAAGGTCGCGGTCAAGCGCGACGAAAGCTTCGCCACCACGGCCGCAGCAGTCGAGATCGCGAGCGCCGACGGCAAGGTCCACAAGCTCCATCAGCGCGCGGCGCGCGGCAGCGACGACAATCCGATGGCTGACGCGGACCTCGAACAAAAGCTGCGTGAGGCGGTGGAACGCGTCATTCCGCACAACGATGTTGCGGCGCTGATCGAGGCGATCTGGACAGTCGACGATTGCGCCGATATTGCCAAGCTTACGGCGCTCACGGTGCCGCGGTAGGGCATGATCCCGAAAAAGCCTGTTCTCGGACTTGATCCGAGGATGGATACCGGTTTTCGGAAAAGATCATGCTAGGTAAAAGCTAAGCGCAGAGCGACTAGTGTGGCGGATTTGAAGTTCCTATGAATAAGCGGCTAGGTCGGTTAGGAACTTCAAATCCGAAATTCACACTAGAACTATAAATTTCCTAGTGTCCCTTTGATTCCGAAGTTCGCATCAGGGGCGCCGAAACCACTTGCGAACTTCGGAATCGGGACACTAGCGATGAACAATGCCGTCAACAACAAGCGCGTATTTCTGGTCGTGCCGCACGTACCGATCGGCTATCTCGACATCGTCGGCCGCCGCGACGACGTGCGGCTTGATCGACTTGCGAATGGTAATCCGACTGAAGTCGCGCAGTCAGTACTCGCCGCCGCACATGCTTATCAGACGAGCTCGACGCGCGACGAGCTGGCGCGGCACTACCATACCGGCACCGAATTGTTGCAGCACGCACCGAACCTGCTCATCGTCTCGACCAACGGCGCCGGTTACGACACTGTCGATGTGAAGGCGTGCACCGAGCGCGGCATTCTCGTCGTCAACCAGGCTGGCGGCAACGCGGAATCGGTCGCCGAACACGTGCTCGGCATGATGCTGTCACTGGTCAAGCGCGTGGTCGAATGCGACCGCGCGCTGCGCGCCGGCACGCTCGCCGACCGCGCCGCTTTTACCGGCCGCGAGGCGCACGGCAAGACCATCGGCATTATCGGCATCGGCAATGTCGGGCGGCGCGTCGCCGAACTCTGCCGCGGCCTGTTCCACATGGATGTCCTCGCCTATGACCCCTATGTCGACGTCGAGGAAACGCGCCGGCGCGGCGCCCGCAAGGTCGAGCTCGACGAGCTTTTGCGCAGCGCCGATTTCGTTTCGATCAATTGCCCGCTGACCGATGAGACGCGCGGCATGATCGGCGCGCGCCAATATGCGCTGATGAAATCGACCGCTTATTTCATCACCACCGCGCGCGGTTTCATCCACGACGAGGCGGCGCTCGCAGCCGCGTTGCGCGAAAAGAAAATCGCTGGCGCTGGGCTCGATGTTTGGGACAAGGAACCGCCGCCGCCCGCGCATCCGCTGTTGCAATTCGACAATGTCATCGTCACCGCGCATACCGCGGGCGTCACCCGCGAAGCCCGCGCCAATATGGGCCGCATCGCCGCCGAGCAGATGCTCGATGCGCTCGACGGCAAACCGGTGACGCGGATTGTCAATTCGCAGGTCTGGCCGGCTTACGCCACACGTTTTGAGCGAGCGTTCGGCTTCGCGCCGCGCCGGTAACACTACCCCCCGCAAAACGGTGGAGAGGGTCGCCGCGACCAACGTGAACGGCGAGGTTGGGGGCACATACGTCGCCCCCAACCATAACCGATGCTTCGCATCGGCGTTAATTAATTGACAAAGCACGGCGGCCGCAGGCCGCCTGCGCCTCACCCCACCACGCGCTGCGCGTCGGGGTAGGGGAAATGATTATCTATCGACCGATACCCGGAGCCGCCGGCAGCTTTTTCACGCTTTCAGAGATGATGTTGGTCAATTGCATCACCTGCTGACTGAGTTCCGTGTATTCCGAAATGTCGCGCTGAATTCGGCTGCCATCGGTGTTGAGCTTTCTACGCAGCGCCTGGAGGTCAACGATAAGGCTGTCGACTTCGCGCGTCGATGCGTCTGCTACACGGCGCAATAGCGTGGCAAGATTGTCTGTCGAGGTTTCGCCATCGCCATTCTCGGCTGATCGAAACACAGCGCCGCTACTGCGCGCCAATTCGTGGACATTTCCGGCGATTTCCACTTCCAGAGATTTTTCAATCTCCGCAGACCCGACCGGCCTGGCAATGTTCATGGTTACGTCCCCCATATCATCACCGTTCGAGGATATATCTCTGCGACTCCGCACTAGCGCATAGTATTCGCGGGGTGGAATGTGACGGCTTCGCGGCCGCGATCGGGCCGGCCGCCACTTTGCCACGATTTCCACAAGTCTTCCCGCTTGGTCGGTCCAACCAAGCGCAGCCGTGCTCGCCTTCTTCGATAGCGCCGTAAGCGTGCCACATTTGGCGGGGTGAATACTCGCCTCGACTGCGTAAAAGGTCTATGATTGCAAAGGCTCCAGCCCGACCTGGAGCGGTTAAACTCTGGTCTATTGAATTCCGACCCTGCCATCGCTGGGGGATGGAGCAGGTGAAGAAACGTTCAATCGTTCTTGGCTTGTGCTGCTCGCTCGTTTGCTCGCCGGTCTGGGCGAAGACGTTCGTGGGCGTACTGTACCCGTTATTTGGGCCCATGGCGGCGATCGGATTAGTTGAACTGGCCAGCGAACTTCGATCGATGCCCGATGTCGAGGTCGCGACATATCTGCATCAGTCATGGAAATACTTGGTCGATGACATCAACCGTCAACCGAAGGGAACGCATATCCTGATTGTCGGCTACAGCTTGGGCGCGAATAACGCAATTTTGGTAGCGAACAATACCGGCTACATTGATTCGATTATCGCGCTGCAGCCCTCGATGCTCACTTCGCAAGATAGTCTGACCGGCAACGTTGGCAAAATCATTGAAATTTATAATCCAAATCCCTGGCTGACTTTTGGTGGGATGGGCTCGCAGAAGCTTGTGGCGCCAAATATCGAATACATCGAGAATAACGACTCACATCCGGGCGCGCAGTTCAACTCGCAATTCCATACGCTCGTAAAAAATGAACTCGCCAGGCTGATCGCTCTGGATGATCCGAGCACGGCGCAACCTAAAGGGCCCAAGGCACCGCAACCAACCAAGCAAGCCAAGACGACCGAGCCACCCAACCTAAAAGTTGCCAAACAGGGACGGCCGGAACATCAGCTCAGCGCGTCGGCACAAACGCAAGGAGTTTTTCCTGATCCGATTTCGAGTTCACTGAATTCGGAGATGGCCAAACCGGAAGAGCCGGAACGGCAGATCAGGGTGCAAGCATTTTTTCCTGAGCCGCAGTCGAGTTCGGCAAATTCGGACAACGCGCTTGTTCAGCGAACGCTGACGATTACCGATATGAAGGAATATGTGAAAAGAAATTATCAAAGTCCGCAGAGGGCGGATTTGACGCGTTAGCTTCACCTCTCCCCGCCTGCGGGGAGAGGTCGGCGCGCAAATGCGCGACGGGTGAGGGGGCGTTTCCGCGATTCTCAGTCCAACGGCAAAGCCCCCTCACCCCACCCTCCCCCCGCAAAGCAGCGGGGAGGAGAAAAATAATCACCCCGTATATTCCAGAATGTGCAAGCCCTGGCCCCAGCGGTCGATCAGATAGAGCCGGCCGTCGTCATCGCTGCCGATATCGTTCGACTGGATGCCCGGCGCGCCCGTAGCCGTCTCCGGCACATAGCAGCCGATCTCCTTCGGACGTAGCGGATCGCGCACATCAACCGCGCGCAGCCCGGCATTGAAGTAGGTGAGAAAGACGATGTCCTTCCACGGGCCGTCGGCGGGAAGGTATTCGAGAATGTTATGCGCGCCGAAACGGCCGGGCCGGTCGAAATATTTCTCCCGTTCCGGCACGAAAGTTGAAACCGGCATCGGATTGTCCTCCTCGCGCGCATCGATGATCCACATGAACTGCGCGTCCCAGTATTTTTCCTTGGCGCGCGCCTCGTCGGTGACGACGAGATAGGGCCGATCGCCGATCGGCCAGCAGGTATGCGTCGAGCCGGGAAACGGCGGCGACCATTTGATGTGACCGATGAGTTTCATCGCGGAGAGATCGCTGCAGTCGATGATGGAAATGCCGCCGCCCCACCAGGCGCAATACATGCGGTTGCCGCGGATCATCGGCGGGCCATGCAACGTCGTCGCCTGCTCGTGCGGATGCGGATCGTTGCCGACCTCGCTCGTATCGGTCTTCATCCATGGCAGGCCCCAGATCGAGACCACTTCCGGACGCAACGGGTCGCGGATATCGAGCGTCCAGATTACGCGCCGGTCCCAGCCCGGTGCATCGTTCGGCAGAAACGCAAGCTTGCGCGCAAGATCGACGCCGAAACGATGCGGCCCGGAGCCCGGCATGTCGTAGAAACCGACGGGCTTGGGCGTCGCTGGCGTCGAGACATCGAAAATGAAAAATCCGGCGCGGGCGTTCTTGCCCTTGTCGCCGGCGAGCCGCTCCGAATTCACGTAGAGGAGATCGTCGCCGACAATCCGCAGCTTGTGGCAATGCACGCCCGGCGGCGCGCGGAATTCGCCGACCTTCTTCGGCTTCGTCGGATCGCGCACGTCATGGACGGTAAAGCCTTCCGGGCCGTTATAGCTCGAGCCGCCGACCGCGCCGACATAGGCATGGCCTTTATGCACCTGGACCAGACTGCCGCCACCCCACGCCGCCGATGGATCATGACCGAGCAGGCGGAAGTTCTTGGCTTCTTCAGGATAGGTGGCGGGCATGCAGTGCTCCAATTCTCGGTCGGCCCATACGGGGTTGGGTGATCTTAGTGGTCTTGCCTCCCCCTGAAAGGGGGAGGACGGCGGCCATAGGCCGCCGGGTGGGGGTCGCTATCGCCACGATCTTGTATCAGGTTGACCCCTCCCCGGATCGCTTGCAGGGATCTGACCCTCCCCTTTCAGGGAGGGAAGGAGAAGACTCTTGGCTGATCGTATTGAAGCACCTCCAATTGCTGGACGGATGGAACTATTCGGCCATCCGCGCGGGCTGACATTCCTGTTCACCACCGAGATGTGTGAGCGCTTTTCCTATTACGGCATGCGCTCACTGCTCGTGCTCTACATGACGAAATATCTGTTGCTGGCGCAGCATTCCGGCAATGTGATCGGGCTTGCGACCGTGCACCGTGCGCTGGAAAGCGTGTTCGGTCCGCTCGACGTGCAGCCATTATCGTCGCAGATCTGGGGCCTTTATACCGGGCTTGTCTATTTCACGCCGATCTTCGGCGGGCTCCTGGCCGATCGCGTACTCGGCCAGCGCCGCACCGTCGTCATCGGCGCGGTGCTGATGGCCTTCGGGCATTTCATGATGGCGGTCGAGCAGCTTTTTCTGTTCGCGCTCTTGGCCCTCATTGTCGGCAGCGGCTGCTTCAAGCCGAATATCTCGACGCAGGTCGGCAGCCTCTATGCGCCGGGCGATCCGCGCCGCGACCGCGCCTATTCGATCTTCTATGTCGGCATCAATCTCGGCGCGTTTCTCGCCCCGCTCGTTTGCGGCACCTTGGGCGAAGGCTTCGGCTGGCACTATGGTTTCGCCGCCGCCGGCGTCGGCATGCTGATCGGGCTTGCCATTTATCTCTACGCCCTGCCGCTGTTGCCGCCCGACGAATTGCATAAGGCGCAAGCGACACAAGCCAAACACATGACGCGCAAGCCGCTCGACGCCAGCGAACGCCGTGCCGTGTGGGCACTGCTCGCGCTGTTTGTCCCAAACACTTTGTTCTGGGCGGCCTATGAGCAGATGGGCAACACGATCGTTCTATGGGCCGAGGCCTATACCGACCGCAGCATCGATGTGCTGCATCTGTTCGGCGCAAGCGCGCAAATCCCAACGACGTGGTTTCTCGCCGTCAATCCGTTCATGATCTTTGCCTTCACGCCGTTCGTCGTCGCGCTGTGGGCGCGGCAGGCGGCGCGCGGCACCGAGCCATCGACCATCACGAAAATGGCGCTCGGCTGTTTTGGCGTATGCGCGGCCTATCTGATCATGGTCGCGGCGGCGCTTGATGCCGGCGGTCTAGGCGGCACGTCTGCGGAAGTTGCAGGCGCCGTCGCCACCCACAAAGCGAATTGGCTCTGGCTGTTTGGCTATTTCGTCGTCATCACGCTCGGCGAGCTTTATCTCTCGCCGGTCGGCCTGTCGTTCGTCACAAAAGTGGCGCCGGCGCGATTGATCTCGCTGATGATGGGCGTGTGGCTCGCCACCAGTTTCACCGGCGGCTTTCTTTCAGGCTACATCGGCAGTTTCTGGAGCCGCATGGCCAAGCCGGAATTTTTTCTGCTCGTCGCCGGCGTCGCTGCGTTGGCTGGGGTGATGATCACGGGTTGTAGGTGGGCGATCAGAGAATCCGAGTTTCAGAAGTAGATCAATTCGGACCTCCCGCACCAGTACTTTCGCATGATTGATCCAGGCGAGCTTCAAATTGAAAACATACCGTTGGGTGGCCTGAGTGGGCGCGATCAGACGGATCCGCAACCCCGTCAAGCCAGATACTACTTAGCCCTCGCGTGTCGATTAACCCTCACTGCTCCTCCTCGTCGTCATCCTCCTCATCTTCGAGCGCGTCTTCCTCGGCGTCTTCGACGGCCTGGGCGTCGATCAGTTCCGCGGCCTCTTTGTCGCTTTCTTGTCGGTGAGCGTGATCCTCGCGCTCCTCGGCCTCCTCGATGGCGCCGATCATGAATTCGGGGAGATCGTCGATGGCCTCGTCGATCTCGGAGGCGGGAATGCCTTTGTTGCCCGCATCGGCGAGACACTGACTGGCCAGCGTTCTGGCGCGAGCTTCAATGTCGCCATCGGCGTCCTCCGCACGGACGTGGCCGGATACCCATTCGTCGACGAAGGCCAGCGCGCGTTCACTCATTTTGGGCTCCTGTTTTTCAGGTCGTCTTTGCCGGACTTGATCCGGCAATCCATGCGGCGAAACCGCGATCCCTGTTTAAACGGCTTTGCTGCGGAACGTCAGCATGGATGCCCGACATAGGCGAGCGCAGCGACGCCGTTCTGCGAACGGCTATGCCCGGGCGTGGCGATTAAAATAGCTCACTTCTTCATCAGCGCGTCGCGCTGCTTTGACAACCGGTCTAGCTCCTCCTGCTGCGCGGCGATACGGTCGGCGTTGCGGCTTTCGTCGCCGGCGCCGGAATTCGCGGCGGCTTGTTCGATGAGCTGACGGATATTGTCGCGCACGATCGCCATGCGCCGTTCGATCTCCGGAAGCGAAAGCGAACTGCCGTTGCTCATCGTGTTCTCCGTCACCACGCAGACAAGCAGGCCTGTTGCCTCCCCCTAAAAAGGGGAGGTCGGCGGCCGCAGGCCGCCGGGTGGGGGTCAAAATCGTGACGTTTGGGCTTCAAGCCGACCCCTCCCCGACGCGCTTCGCGCGTCGACCCTCCCCTTTCAGGGGAGGGAGGTAGGGTGATACGCGATCGCCCTACCCGCAAGGCCAATCTTACAACGCCTTGTTGCTGTCCCTCACCTTCTCCGCGTCGACATAGACCTCCGCGCCCAGGTCGAGGAACTTCTTCGACATCGAGGCCATTCCGGCCTCGATTTCTTGTTTCGTCCCTGTCGCGCCTCCGGCGCTCCCCGCCTCTTGTCGCGCCATGCCCTGCTCCTTATCGTTGAGCGTCGCCGCATAGTCGCGCACGTCCTGGGTGATTTTCATCGAGCAGAATTTCGGCCCGCACATCGAGCAGAAATGCGCCACTTTGTGCGCTTCCTTGGGCAGCGTCTCGTCGTGGTAGCTGCGCGCGGTGTCGGGATCGAGCGACAGGTTGAACTGATCGACCCAGCGGAATTCGAACCGCGCCCGGCTTAAAGCATCATCGCGCAATTGCGCCGCCGGATGGCCCTTGGCGAGGTCGGCGGCATGGGCCGCGATCTTGTAGGCGATGACGCCTTGTTTGACGTCGTCGCGGTTTGGCAGGCCGAGATGCTCCTTCGGCGTGACGTAACAGAGCATCGCGGTGCCGAACCAGCCGATCATCGCCGCGCCGATCGCGGAGGTGATGTGGTCATAAGCCGGCGCGACGTCGGTGACGAGTGGCCCGAGCGTGTAGAACGGCGCCTCGCCGCATTCTTTGAGCTGCTTGTCGACATTGATCTTGATCTTGTGCAGCGGAATGTGGCCGGGGCCTTCGATCATCACCTGACAGCCTTTGGCCCAGGCGATCTTGGTCAGCTCTCCAAGTGTCTCCAGCTCGGCAAATTGCGCGCGGTCATTGGCGTCGCGGATCGAGCCGGGACGCAACCCGTCGCCGAGCGAGAACGAGACGTCGTATTTGCGCATGATGTCGCAAATCTCGTCGAACCGGTCGTAGAGGAAGCTTTCCTTGTGATGCGCCAGGCACCACTTGGCCATGATCGAGCCGCCGCGCGAGACGATGCCGGTGACGCGGTTGGCGGTGAGATGGATGTAGCCGAGCCGCACGCCGGCATGGATGGTGAAATAGTCGACGCCCTGCTCGCATTGCTCGATCAGCGTGTCCTTGTAGCACTCCCAATCGAGCTTCACCGGATCGCCGTCGACCTTCTCCAGCGCCTGATAGATCGGCACCGTGCCGATCGGTACCGGCGAATTGCGGATGATCCATTCGCGGGTGTTGTGGATGTTGCGCCCGGTGGAGAGGTCCATCACCGTATCGGCGCCCCAGCGGATCGCCCACACCATCTTCTCCACTTCCTCCTCGACCGAGGAGGTGACGGCGGAGTTGCCGATATTGGCGTTGATCTTGGTGAGAAAATTCCGGCCGATGATCATGGGCTCGAGTTCGCCGTGATTGATGTTGGACGGGATGATGGCGCGGCCGCGCGCCACCTCGTCGCGCACGAATTCCGGCGTGACGAAGAGCGGCACCGATGCGCCGAAGCTCTCGCCGTCCTCGCGCGCGGCTTGCGCGCAATCGAGCATCTTTTTGCGGCCGAGATTTTCGCGCTCGGCGATGTAGATCATTTCCTTGGTGATGACGCCGGCGCGCGCCCATTCGAGCTGGGTGAGAGGGATGTCGGATGTCGGATGACGGATGTCGGATGACGTATTCTGACCTCCGATCTCCGACATCCGATCTCTGCGCCGCATCGGCTTCGGCGTATTCGGAAAACTGCGCGCGAGATGCTTGCCGCTGACATTGCCGTTATCGACCGGCTTAATCGTACGGCCTTCGTATTCCTCGACGCCGCCGCGCTCCCTCACCCATTCGACGCGGCCGCGCTTTAGTCCCTTCTCCACGTCGATCGCAGCATCGCTGTCGGTATAGACGCCCGAAGGATCGTAGACCCGCACCGGCTCTTCGCCGGCCCCCTCCGAAAGCGCGATCTCGCGGTACGGCACGCGCAAATCGGGCGCGGCCTCCGGCGCCGAATAGATCTTGCGCGACCCGGCGATCGGGCCGGTCGTGACCTTCGGCGTGGCGAAATCGGATTCAGATAATGGCTTGTTCATCGCAATTCTCCGTACCCCTTGGTATTGTTTTAGGTCAGATGACCGGACACGTAGCCGAAATAGCAGAACACGAGACCGAGCACGCCAGTGACGACACCGGACACCGGAATGATTTGTTTGTTGCGCAGAAGCGTCGTGGCGTAGCCCATGATCATTTCCGGCGCGAGAATGCGAACCGCGCCGCGGATCAGCATCAGCCAGCCGATGAGCGTGATCAGCACGCGCCAGTTCGCCACCCACACATTGTGGGTGAGCACGATGGCGAGGCCGGCGGCGAAATCGAAAAGGCCGAACAGATAGACCAGCGTCACGCTGCGCACCACCTCGCCGGCCATGGTGCGGAACGCTTTCGGATTGATCAGGATGCCGGCCCCGACCGCCAGCAACAGCGGCCCGAGCAGTCTCGCCAGAAACACTGAGGTGGCCATGATGTCCTGTCCCTTCGCCGGCATGACCCGGATCAGGTTCAAAGGGTCACCGCGGTGTCTCGCAGGCGAGATCGGCGGTCTCTCAGCTCCTCCCGGAGCTCCCCTCGGAACACCAATAATTTAGGCCGATAGGGTGGGGTGTCAATGAATCCTCCCCCGCGAAAGCGGCTTGATTGGGCTGCAAAATCTCACCTCCCCGAAAGGGAGGGTCGAAACACGCAAAAAGCGGATTGGATCGAGATCGGTCGATAGCGTGGGATTCGCCTCCCCCTGAAAGGGGGAGGTCGAGACGCGCGCAGCGCGGATCGGGTGGGGGTCGATTCGCACAACGACATTTGACCCCCACCTGGCTCGCTTTGCTCGCCGTCCTCCCCCTTCCAGGGGGAGGAAAAGATAAAGATGCGCATGCGGGGTGAGGTTGGATCAATAACTCTTCAACAGCCGCTCGATGTAATCGAGCTCTTCCTGCGGCCGGGCAAAGTCGCCGAAGCGTTTGCGCAATTCCTCTATGATGCGCCGCGCGCGCTGCACGTCGATCTCGCCCGGCACTTTCACCGTGGCGTCGTCGCTGTATTCGTGCCCGCGCATCGGCCGGCCGAGCGGATCGGTATCCTGTTGCGCGCGCGATTGACCGAAGCGGCCGGGGCGCCCGGTCCCGGGGCCGCGCCCCATCTGTTGCTGCATGGACTGCGCCAGGCCCTGCGCGCCCTTGCGCAAAGCGTCAAGCGCGCGGCCTTGCGATTCGACGGCGCTGTCGGCATCGCCCTGGCCGAGATTGCCGGCGGCATCGCCCATGGCGTCGCCGGCGTGGCCGAGCTCATCCAATTGTTCTTGTCCTTGACCGGGCGCAGGCTGGCCCTGCTGGTTCTGATCGTTCTGGCCAAGGCCGCGGTTCTTTAATTCATCGAGCAATTTGTTGAGCCGATCGCGCAACGCCTGCTGGTTCTGCTGCAGGTCGCCAAAGTTATTGGCATTGGGCTGCTGCTGGCCCGGCCGGCCGTCGCGCGGCGCGCCGCGCTGGCGCTGATCCTGGCCCTGCTGGAACGTGCGATCGCGCAATTGCTGCTGCTGGTGGATCATGTCGCCGAGCTCGTCCAGGGCCGACATCATGTCCTCGTCGCCCTCGTCCATGTCCGGCATGCCGGCTTGCAGATTCTCCATCATCTCCTGGAGCTGCTGCAAAAGCTGACGCGCGGCATCCTTGGCGCCGTTGCGCGCCAGATTTTCCAGCCGGTCGAGCATATTCTGCAGGTCGCGCGAACTAAGCACGCGAGTGTTGGGGCTAAGCGGGCGAGCAAGCTCGCGGCTGTTTTTCAGCTGCTCGGCCAACGCCTGCACGAAGCGATCCATGGCCGCGCGCAGCTGATCCATTAGCGCCTTGATCTCCTGGTCGCTGGCGCCGCGGTCGAGCGCCTGCTGCAGCGCGTTCTCGGCGTTGCGCAAAGCCTCCTCGGCATTGGCGATGTCGCCATCCTCAATGCCGACCGCCATCTGCCACAACTGTTTGACGACATCGCGCAGATCGTCGTCGGTTTTGGCGCGCGCCAGCGACCAATAGATCGAGCGCAAGCCGAGATAAATGCCGGCTTGCGGGGTGAACCGTTCCGGCGCGATGGCGAGCGCGTCGAGCGCGGTGGTGACGACCGGGCGCGCATTGGCATCGAGCGCGAGATTACGGCGCTGCTCGATCAAAGCCCGCGCCAGCGGCTTGGTGAAAATCCGTTCCGGCAGACGAAAGGTAAACGGCTCGCTTTTGCCCTCATTGCCGGCGTCGTCGCGGGCGACGAGGGTCATGACCACTTCGGCGCCGGCCCACGGATGATCGGTGAGGTCCTTGATCGTCTGGCCGGTGCCGCTCTTGGTGCGCGCTTGCGGCAGCACCAGCGCGAAATCGGGCGGACCAAACAATGGACGCACCGGACTGGTAGCGCCCGAAACCTCCTTGCGGGCAAAAGTCGCTTGCGCCTCGGCGACCCCGTAATCGTCCTCCAGCCGGTACGACAATAACAGCGCGCCGCGGCTCTGCTGCTCGGGATCCTTGATCAGCGCGATGGTCGGCGGCTTATCGGGAATGGCGTTGAACGGCCAGACCAGGTTTTCGCCGGCGCCGCGCAATGTCGCCGCGCCGGTACCGGTGATGGTGAAGCGATGCTCCTCGGCGCCGGCGGGCGGCCGCACTTGTTCGTTCGACGGCACAAGGCCGCCGCTGGTTGAGAGTTCGATGAGCTTGCCGGTCGCGCGCACGACGAGTGTCGAGTTCACCGGCACGCTGACCGGCCCCTCGGTTTGGGCTGCGGCCGCTGTCGCCTCGCCGGGATGGATGCCCGGCAGGATGATCGGCGGCCTGCCGGTATAGGGCGGCGGCGCAACCCAGGCGTCGACGCGGAAATTGGCGGGCACACCGACGCCGTGCCAATCGAACGCCGCCGCGATGCGCTGCCAGCGCTCGCCGCCGGCGGCGATAAAGGCAGCGATCGCGGTGACGAGAACGAGCGCGCGCAGCGCGTAAGGGTCGCGTCCGGCGACGCGCGGCGCAGGCGCGCCGGCGCGGAGCGCCTTGACGCTTTGTAACGAGCGCGCGACATGCGCGTTCCACAGCGCCAGCGAATAAGGATCCTGCGCATTGACCGCGAGCTGGTCGGCGATCGCGGTCGCCGGCCGGTGCTGCAAGCCGCTGACCCGATCGAGCCGGCGTAATGCGTCGCCGAATCTGGGCAGGCGCAAAAAGAAAAATGGAAATGCCGCCCACAGCGCGACCGCGATGAACAGTAGAAGACCGGCGGCGCGACCCAGCGGTGGCAGCCACAGCCATAGCCCGAGCCACGAGACCGCCAGGAACAGGCCAGTCGCGGTGGCGAGCGCCGCGAGCGGCGGCCACAGCCGTTCCCACGCGATTACGTAGCGCGCGCGCCGAGCCGCAGCCGCTAACGGCGACGCCGGCGCCGACGCTTTTTGGTCGATCGATTGGCTCACAGGCGGTTCCGTCACCACGCTCTCCCGCCGAAAATCGCGCTACAACAGGGTAACATGTGGGCCACCCGATGGCACTTTAGCCCATGTCACGACTGGGATTTTCCCCTGCCTTTGTCCGGTTTCGCGACTTTTGCTTTCCTGACAACGCCTGGCGAGTGAAATCAGCGCAATGCAAGTCAGCGTACAAATCACCGTGACAGCCACGGCGGCAGCCGATCGAGCGCGATCAAGTCCTCGACCGGATGCCGCGGCCGAACCAGCGCCCATTCATGTTGGCGAACAAGCACTTCGGGTATAAGCGGCCGGCTGTTGTAAGTGCCGGACTGGGTCGCGCCATAGGCGCCGGCGGTCATCAGCGCCAGGTAGTCGCCGGGTTCCGGTGCGGCAAGCTCGCGGTCGAGCGCAAAATAATCGCCTGATTCGCAGACCGGACCGACCACATCGGCGACGATTCGCCGGCTGTTCGCGGCGGGCTCGCGCACTGGGCGGATGTCGTGATGGGCGTCGTAAAGGGTCGGCCGGATGAGGTCGTTCATGCCGGCATCGACGACGACGAAGGTCTTGGCGTCGCCGTGCTTTACCTGCAGCACCCGCGTCACCAGGATTCCGGCATTGCCGACGATCAGACGGCCGGGCTCAAGGATGAGCCGGCAGCCGAGGGTCTTGGTAGCGCTCTTGACGATCGCCGCATAAGCGTTGGGATCGGGCGGCGGCTCATTGTCCTCGCGATACGGCACGCCAAGCCCGCCGCCGACATCGATGTGCGCGATAGCGTGGCCATCGGCCCGCAGCGCGCCGACAAATTCCGCCAGCAACGAGAACGCGTCGCGGAACGGGTGCAGGTCGATGATCTGACTACCGATATGCATGTCGACGCCGATCGCGCGCACGCCTTTGAGTTTCGCGGCGCGCGCATAGACTTCGCGGGCGCGACTGATCGGAATGCCGAACTTGTTCTCCGCTTTGCCGGTCGAGATCTTGGCATGCGTCTTCGGATCGACATCCGGATTGACGCGGATCGAAATGTCGGCAGTGCGGGCTTTGGCGGTAGCGATCGAGGCAAGAAGCTCCAGCTCGGATTCCGATTCGACGTTGACGCAGAGGATGCCCTGTTCGACCGCCAGCGCCAGTTCGCGCGCGGTCTTGCCGACCCCTGAGAATACGATCCGCTGTGGTGGAATGCCGGCAGCGCGTGCGCGTAGAAGTTCGCCTTCAGAGACGACATCGGCGCCCGCGCCAAGCCGCGCCAGCGTCGCGATCACGGCCTGGTTGGAATTCGCTTTGAGCGCATAACAGACGAGCGCATCGACGTCGGCGAAGGCGCCGGCGAATACGTGATAGTGCCGTTCGATGGTCGCGGTCGAATAACAATAGAATGGCGTGCCGACGGCGTCGGCAAGCTCGGCGAGATTGACCGCTTCGGCATGAAGTACGCGGTTGCGATAGGCGAAATGATGCATGGCAAGTGTTTAGAACATGAGTTGGACGGTGGAAATCAGTTTTCGTCATTGCGAGCGAAGCGAAGCAATCCAGCATCCCACGCCGGGGTTTCTGGATTGCTTCGTCGCTCACGCTCCTCGCAATGACGAGGCTAGCGCAGCAGCGGATCGAGGATGAAGGAGCGTTTCTGGCCCGGCGAAGCGACCGGATTGCCCTGTGCATCGAAACCGCTCTTGGCGGCGGCATCCTGCGGGGTGCCTGGCGCCGGCGAGCCGTCAGGCTGGGTCAGCTGCGCGGTCGGCGTCGGGACGGCGGCCGGTCCGGGCGGTGGCTCGAGCGGTCCGGCGCGGCCGCAGGCCGACAATGCGAGAGCGCACGCGATTAGTGCGGCTAACGGAAACACCAGGCGATCACGAGTCAAATAAGCCCCCCGACCATGCCCACCGAAGCTATCACACCGCAGCGGCGCGGCGATATTGTGTCAGATCCAACCTTGCCGGCGCGTTATGCCTTTTTGCCCAATCGCTTGAGCCAGCGTTCGGCCTCTCGGCGCACATTTTTTGGCGCCGTGCCGCCATAGGCCATGCGGCTTTTGACAGAGTTGGCGACCGAAAGGATGCCAAACACGGATTTGGTTATCCGCGGCTCGATCGCCTGCATAATCTTCAAGGGAAGCTTATCGAGCGCAACGCCCGCTTCCGCCGCTTTGGCAACGATCCGCCCGGTCACGTGATGCGCTTCCCTGAACGGGAGTTTGAGCGTGCGCACCAGCCAGTCGGCAAGGTCGGTCGCGGTCGAATAGCCCTCGGCGGCGGCTGCCGCCATCCGCGCGACATCAGGCTCCATGTCGCCCACCATGCCGGTCATGGCCGTCAGCGACAGCGTGAGCGCGCCGATTGAGTCGATCGCTCCTTCTTTGTCCTCCTGCAGATCCTTTTGATAAGCGAGCGGCAGCGCCTTGATCACCATCAGCAGGCTCATCAATGCGCCAACGATGCGTCCGGTCTTGGCGCGAATGAGCTCGGCCGCGTCCGGATTGCGCTTTTGCGGCATCATCGACGAGCCGGTGGTGAATTTGTCGGATAGCCGAATGAGGCCGGTCAGCGACGATGACCAGATCACGATCTCTTCGGCAAGCCGCGACAAATGCACCGCCGTGATCGCGCAGGCTGAGAGCGTCTCCAGCACGAAATCGCGGTCGGCGACGGCGTCGAGTGAGTTCGCCGTCGGCCGGGCGAAACCAAGCGCCTTCGCGGTCATGGCGCGATCGATCGGATATGAAGTGCCGGCGAGCGCGCCTGAGCCGAGCGGGGACTCATTGAGCCGCGCCCGCGCATCGGCAAAGCGGCCACGATCGCGCGTCGCCATTTCCACATAGGCGAGGAGATGATGCCCGAATGTCACCGGCTGCGCCGGCTGCAGATGCGTCAAGCCCAGCATCACGGTCGCGGCGTGGTCGAGCGCTTTGCGTGCCAGGGCGCGCTGATAGGCCGCAAGCGCGGCGTCGATTTCGTCGATCGCGTCACGCAGCCACAGGCGGAAATTGGTCGCCACCTGGTCATTGCGCGAGCGCGCAGTGTGCAACCGTCCTGCCGCAGGCCCGATCAGTTCCGCGAGCCGGCTCTCGACATTCATGTGAATGTCCTCGAGCGCACGCCTGAACACGAACTTGCCGGCCTCGATTTCTGACAGGATCGTGTCTAGACCGTGAGCGATTCGCTTTGCATCTTGGGTCGCGATGATGCCTTTTTTCGCAAGCATCGCCGCATGCGCCTTGCTGGCGGCGATGTCCTGCCGATAAAGCTGGCGGTCGAAATCAATGGAAGCGTTGATGTCCTCCATGATCGGATCGGGGCCCGAACCGAAACGTCCGCCCCACATTGTGTTGCTCATAACGAAACACTCATGAAGCCTGAACCTAACAAACCCGAGTCAAACAAGACCACGCCTAATAACACGGCCGTGACCGAGTCACCGCCGCCATTACTGCAGAAGATCGGCCGCTTGCGTCTGCTTTCGGCCGCTGCCGCGCTCGTCATCCTGATTGCCTTGGCGGGGGTATACGGGATTGCCCATCTGCGAAGCAATCCGGCAGACGCAGCGTGTCAAGGCGCGGTTAACATCGCCAAACGCGTGGCGCCTCTGGCGCGCGGCGAGGTCGCCGCCCTCACAGTGGCGCACACACCGTTTCACGTGCCGGATCTTACGTTCAAGGACGCGAAAGGGCACGATTTGACGCTTGCCGAGTGGCGCGGCCGCACGGTTCTTCTCAACCTCTGGGCGACCTGGTGCGTGCCATGCCGCCGGGAAATGCCGGCGCTCGACGCCTTGCAGGCGCTGCTCGGCGGCGCCGATTTCGAGGTGGTTGCGATCAATATCGACACCCGCGATTCGCAAAAGCCCCTCACCTTTCTCAAGGAGGTTGGGATCACGCACCTCGCCTACTATGCCGACCCCAGTGGGCGGGTGTTCGAGAATCTCAAAACCGCGGGCAAGGCGTTCGGCATGCCGACCACGGTGATCGTCGATCCGTCCGGCTGCGAGATCGGCAATATGGCCGGCCCGGCCGAATGGGCGAGCGATGACGGTGTCAAACTGGTCAGTGCGGCCCTTGCTCGACGATAAGTCCCGCTCGGCACAACGAAAACTCGGTTTCACGACGAACAAATCTTGTTCCACCTAATCTTGTGACAGCAAACATATTGACACGCCGGCGCGCACCTCTATACTTAACCAAATGGTAAAGTTTCACGCCGCCCCGCTCGACCGGACTTTTGCCGCCTTATCGGACGCAACGCGCCGCGCGCTGGTGATGCGGCTCGCGCAACAGCCCGGCCTGTCGGTCAGCGAACTTGCCGCGCCGTTCGCGATGTCGCTCCCGGCCGTGATGAAGCATCTCGATGTGCTGTCCGATGCCGGGCTGGTCAAACGAACCAAGGCAGGGCGCACCGTCGCCTGCCGACTTGATGCCGAACCGATGCGCGATGCCTTCGAATGGCTCAATCGATACGAGAAATTCTGGTCCGACCGGCTTTCCAGCCTTGCCGCATATCTGGAGGAAGAGTCATGGCAGTCCAATCGGAAATCCAAACCGCTACAAAACCGAGTCTCACGCTCAAGCGCCGGCTCAACGCGCCGCCGGCCAAAGTCTTCGCGGCGTGGACCGATCCAGAAAAAGTGAAACGCTGGATGGGGCCGAGCGAAGCCAAAGTGCTCAAAGTTGAGTGTGATCCGCGGGTCGGCGGCCGCTACCGCTTGCTGATGCAAACTCCAGACGGCGAAGAACACGACGTCAGCGGCACTTATCGCGAATTCGTGCCGAACCAGAAACTCGTCTTTACCTGGGCTTGGAAGACCACGCCGGAGCGCGAATCCCTGGTGACGGTCGACATCAAGCCGGACGGCGACGGATCGCTACTCACGCTCACCCACGAGCAATTCTTCGACGAAGAGGCGCGCGATCGTCATCAGGGCGGTTGGACTGGCTCCCTCGACAAGCTCGAAAGATTCGTCGCATAGCTGCGGGTGACCGGACCTTGTGCGTTGAAATTTGCGGGCCTTGGAGGAGTGACTATGGCACAGAAGCTGTCAGCCGGATGCGTCTGTGGCGCTATCCATTATGAATGCAGTGCTGATCCAGTCATAGTGTTGAACTGCCACTGTAGGGACTGCCAACAGGCGAGTGGCAGCGCTTATGCTGCGATCGTTGTAGTGCCGAAGACCGCCGTTCAGTTTCGTGGAGAGCCGCGTTATCACAAGGTTGTTGGCAAGGCTGGCAAGGCAGTCGAGCGCGGCTTTTGCCCGAATTGCGGTAGTCCAGTGGCGGTGAAATTAGATCGGCTGCCCGATCTCCTCGGATTGCAGGCAGGAAGCTTAGATGATCCATCAATCTATCGACCGGCGATGGACGCCTTCACTGCTAGCGCGCAGCCGTGGGATCATATGGATCCGGCCGTCCAAAAGCACACGCATGCAGTGCCGACAAGGTGATCGAATATGGCCACGTTTGCGGCTTTGTCACGCGCTCGAATTAAGCTGAGCGACCGATCCATCCGTCCATGTCACAACGGCCGTGACAGCAGCGGGGAGTTCACATGACTGATTCGCACGGAAAATTTTACTGGAACGAGCTGATGGCGCGCGACGTCGCGAAAGCAAAGAAATTTTATGCCGACACTCTGGGCTGGAGCTTCGACGCCATGCCGATGCCGGGCGGCGGCACTTATTGGCTCGCTAAGATGGGCGACGAACCGGTGGCCGGCATTTTCGATATCAGCGGGCCGGATTATAAGGCCGTGCCCGAGGGCTGGATGCCTTACATCGCCGTCGATGACGTCGACGCTCGCTCCAGGAAAGCCGTCGCCGCCGGCGCCAAAATCATGAAGCCCGCCTTCGACGTGCCGAATGTCGGCCGCATCGTTGTGCTGCAAGAACCCGGCGGCGCCGGCGTCGGCTGGATGACGCCGGCCAGCTGACTTCACTAAAGCAAATAGATTCGAGTTGAATCTATTTCGCTTTAGCTTGTGTTTTGAGCGTGGTCTTTTGCCAAGGCCGGTATCGAGCCACGGATAAATCCGGGGCAAGGCTTTCGCCGATCATGCTTCTGCTGGGCGGATACCGCGCTTTGCCCGGTGCGCGCAACGACTGAGAGGAAAATTCATGCCGGTAGCGATTACAGCGCTTTACACCGCGATCTTGGCGCTCGTGATGCTAGCACTCGCCATAAACGTCTCAATCCACCGCGGAAAGCTGAAGGTTGACATCGGTGACGGCAACAATCCGCAAATGCTACGGATGATCCGTATCCACGCTAATGCCGTCGAATACGTGCCGATCGCGTTGCTGCTGATGGCCGTCTACGAATTGGACGGCGGCTCGCATCGCCTGCTGCATATCGCCGGCATTGCGCTCGTCGTCGGCCGGCTGATGCACGCGTGGGGAATGTGGAGCGGGCCAGAACCGACTTTCGGACGCATCGTCGGAGTAAGTTTGACTTTGCTGACGATCATCGCCCTGGCAATTCTCAATTTGTTGCAGGTCGCATGAGCAATTGCGCCGCCCGCATGGAGACCATGCGGACGGCGCGCTAACAGGAGGCCCCCATGGAATCACACATGGAACCGCATAAAGTGGTGTCGCACGACGAATGGATCGCCGCGCGCAAGGCCCATCTCGCCGAGGAAAAAGCGTTCAGCCGCGCCCGCGATGCTCTCAGCCGCAAACGTCGCGAATTGCCATGGGAGAAAGTTGAGAAAAAGTACGTTTTCGATACGCCAGACGGCAAACAATCGCTTGCCGATCTGTTCGGCGGCAAGAGCCAACTGATCATCTATCACTTTATGCTCGGCCCAGGCTGGGAAGCCGGTTGTCCGAGCTGCTCGTACCTTGCCGACCATTTCGACGGCGCGGTCATTCACCTCGCTCAGCGCGACGTGTCGTTCGTCGTCGTGTCGCGGGCGCCGTTATCGGAGATCGAAGCGTTCAAACGTCGCATGGGCTGGCGCTTTAAATGGGTGTCCTCGTTCGGCAGCGACTTCAATCCCGATTATCAAGTATCGGTAACGCCGCAAGAGAAGGCTGGCGGCAAGGTGATGTACAATTTCGAGTTCATCGAGAATTTCCCGAGCGAGGAGCGGCCGGGCGCGAGCGCGTTTTACAAAAACCAGAAAGGCGAAGTCTTTCACACCTATTCCACGTATGGCCGCGGTCTCGATATCTTGATCGGCACCTATAATTTCCTCGACCTCGCGCCTAAGGGCCGCGATGAGGAAGGGCTCGCATGGTCGATGGCTTGGGTTCGCCACCACGATCGCTATGAAGGCGCGGTGGTCGATACAAAAGCGTCATACCAGGAGCCCAAATCCGCCTCATGTTGTGAGTAGGCGGACAAAGAGGACGGACGACAGATGTCGGATCGCACCGGATGTTTTACCGGGCGCGTTTCCCACTTCATGATTTTCCGTTCTCCGCCGTCCGTCGTGTGTCGTCCGTCGTCTAAACCAAGGAGTCGTCCATGAAACTTTATGGCTTCCCGCCCTCGCCGAATACGTGGCAGGTTCGCGCGCTCGCTAGCTATCTCGGCGTGCCGCTCGAGTTTGAGTTCGTCGATCTCTCCAAAGGTGGCGCGCAGACGCCGGCTTTTCTTGCCATCAATCCGACCGGCCGCACGCCGGCCTTGGTCGACGGCGACTTCAAGCTCTGGGAGACCATGGCGATCATGCAATATGTCGCCGGCAAAAAGCCGAATCCGCTATGGCCGAACGATGCGCGCACACGTGCCGACATCACGCGCTGGCAAAGTTGGAGTCTGGCGCACTGGAATCGCGACGTCTGGGCTCCGGTGCTTTTCGAGCGACTCGTCAAAAAATTTCTAAATCTCGGGCCGCCCGACCAGGCGATGATTGCCAAGGGTGCCGTCGCCTATGAAAAAGAGGCAAAGATGCTCAACGCGCATTTAGCAAAACAAAAATATCTGCTCGGCGAAGCGCTCACGATCGCGGATTTTGCCGTCGCTGCACCCGTGTTTTACGCCAAGGAAGCCGAACTGCCGCTCGCGGCCTATCCGCAGGTCCGCGGCTGGTTCGAACGCGTGTCGGCGCTGCCGTGCTGGCGCGAGACTGCTCCGCAAATGGCGGCGGCGGCGTGAACAGGAATCAGAAATCAGTAGATCAGTAATCAGATGGCCCGATTGCCTTCCTGATTACTGACTCCTGATTATCTGGTCGGTACCGGCTTTTCGCCGCGATAATCATAAAAGCCACGCTGCGTTTTACGGCCGAGCCAGCCGGCTTCGACGTATTTCACCAAGAGCGGGCACGGGCGGTATTTTGAATCCGCCAAGCCCTCGTGCAGCACCTGCATCACCGAAAGGCAGGTGTCGAGGCCGATGAAGTCCGCGAGTTCCAGCGGTCCCATTGGATGATGGGCGCCAAGGCGCATCGCGGTGTCGATCGACTCGACATTGCCGACGCCTTCATAAAGCGTGTAGATCGCCTCGTTGATCATCGGCAACAGGATGCGGTTGACGATGAAAGCGGGGAAATCCTCCGCCACTGCGATCTGCTTGCCGAGCTTGCTGACGAATTGCTTGGTGGCCTCGAAGGTGGCGTCACCGGTGGCAATGCCGCGGATGACCTCGACTAGCTCCATCAGCGGTACCGGATTCATGAAATGAATGCCGATGAAACGTTCCGGCCGATCGGTCGCCGCGGCCAGCCGCGTGATCGAGATTGACGACGTATTTGTGCCAACGATGGCCTCGGGCTTGAGGGCCGGGCACAGCGCGGTAAAAATCTTGCGCTTGATCTCTTCCTGTTCGGTCGCCGACTCGATCACGAGATCGCAGTCGCCGAGTTCGTCGAGCGTCTTGGCCGGTGCAATGCGCTTGATCGCGGCCTGGCGCTGCTCGTCGCTGATGCGCTGGCGGCTCACTTGCCGCGCTAAATTACCGCTGATGGTCGCCAAGCCTTCGGTGATGCGGTCGGCAGCGACATCGTTCAACAAAACGTGAAAGCCGGACAGCGCACAAACGTGGGCGATGCCGTTGCCCATCTGGCCGGCGCCAATCACGCCGACCTTGCGAAAAGGAGGGACCGCGTCATCCGCCTCCGCCCCGCGCGCGGGCTGCGCGCGCGGACTGGTTCGTTCTTTCGGGCGTTCCTTGACGTCAACCATTTCGGTTCACCTTAACGCAATTTTACGACGATCTTCGTCGGCGCGCCAGATTCCGTCAGCGCTTAACCTTATCGAGCTCTGCCGCAAGCTCAGGCAGCGCCTGGTAAAGATCGGCCACCAAGCCATAGTCGGCGACCTGGAAGATTGGCGCCTCTTCGTCCTTGTTGATCGCCACGATCACTTTTGAATCCTTCATGCCCGCGAGATGCTGAATAGCGCCGGAAATTCCGACCGCAATGTAAAGATCCGGGGCCACGACTTTGCCGGTTTGGCCGACCTGCCAATCGTTCGGCGCGTAGCCGGCATCGACCGCGGCACGCGAGGCGCCGATTGCGGCGCCGAGCTTATCCGCGACTGGCTCGATATATTTGGTGAAGTTTTCGCGGTTTTGCATCGCCCGGCCGCCGGAGATGATGATCTTGGCCGAGGTTAATTCCGGACGCTCGGACTTTGAGAGTTCTTCACCGACGAAGCCGGAGACGCCCGGATCGGCCGCCGCGGCGACCGGCTCGATCGGCGCCGAACCACCCTCGCCGGTCGCCTGGAACGCCGCCGTGCGTACGGTCATGACGCGCTTGCCTTCGCGCGAGCGCACCGTCTGGACGGCATTGCCGGCATAGATCGGACGCTCGAACGTGTCCGGCGCCACCACTTTGGTGACGTCGGAAATCTGCATGACGTCCAGCAAGGCGGCGACGCGCGGCATGATGTTTTTGCCCGTCGTGGTGGCCGGCGCCATCAAGGTCTCGTAAGGCCCGGCAAGCGCGACGATCAGTGCCGCCGTCGGCTCGGCCAGCATGTGCCGGTAAGCGGGCGCGTCGGCGAGCAACACTTTGCCGACACCGTTGAGCCTGGCCGCCGCCTCGGCCACGGCTTTGCAATTCTGGCCTGCGACTAAAATGTGCACGTCGCTGCCGAGCTCCTTCGCCGCGGTCAGCGCCTTGTTGGTCGCGTCCTTGAGTGCGACGTTGTCGTGCTCGGCGAGAAGAAGCGTGGGCATATATCAGACCGCTCCCGCTGCTTTGAGCTTCTCGACAAGTTCGGCGACGTTTTTCACCTTCAACCCGGCTTTGCGCACGGGCGGCTCGGCGGTCTTGATCACTTCAAGCCGCGGCTTGATGTCGACGCCGTAATCGGCGGCGGTCTTTTCATCGATCGGCTTCTTTTTCGCCTTCATGATGTTGGGCAAGGATGCGTAGCGCGGCTCATTGAGCCGCAGATCGGTGGTAACGATTGCCGGCATTTTCAGCTTCACGGTCTGCAAGCCGCCATCCACCTCGCGCGTGACCGTAATCGCATCGCCGTCGAGCGCTACCTTGGAGGCGAAGGTGCCTTGTGGCCAGCCGAGCAGCGCCGCCAACATTTGTCCGGTCTGATTGCAGTCGTCGTCGATCGCCTGCTTGCCCATGATGATCAAGCCGGGCTTCTCAGCCTCGGCAATCGCCTTGAGGATCTTGGCCACCGCGAGCGGCTCAACCGCGCCGTCCACCTTCACCAGGATGCCGCGGTCGGCGCCCATCGCGAGCGCGGTGCGGATGGTTTCGCCGGCCTGCGCCGGACCGATCGAGGCGCAGACGATCTCGGTCGCTTTGCCGGCCTCCTTGAGCCGGATAGCCTCTTCGACGGCGATTTCGTCGAACGGATTCATCGACATCTTGACGTTGCCGAGCTCGACGCCAGAGCCGTCCGGCTTGACCCGGATTTTCACGTCCTTGTCGATCGCCCGCTTTACGGGCACCAGGATTTTCATGAGAACGGCTACTGCTATTGTTGGCTAAGCGTTCGCGCGATTGAGGAATTTGCCCCTGCTGCGGTGCGGCAAACTAACGGCCATCCACCGTCCGGTCAACGCTGCCTCGTGAGCATGATCTTTCCGAAAACCCGCATCCACTTTTCGGGATCATGCTTTAGCGGTTCTCGCCCGGCTTCCAGAGTACATCGTCTGCACCCTTGCCGTTAGCGTAACGACTGGCGACGAAAAGATAATCCGACAGGCGGTTGAGGTATTTCAGCACTTCGGGCGTCACGCTCTCCCCGGCCTTGTCGTTAAGCTCGGCGGTCAGCCGCTCGGCGCGCCGGCAGATGGTGCGGGCGAGGTGCAGATAGGCCGCGGCTGGGCTGCCGCCCGGGAGCACAAACGAGCGCAACGGGGCAAGTTCGGCGTTCAGGCGATCGATCTCGGCTTCGAGCCACGCCACCTGATTTTCGGTGACGGTCAAGCGCGCGCCGCCGGGTCCTTTGCCCCGCCCCGGCGTGCAAAGGTCGGCGCCAAGATCGAACAAATCGTTCTGAATGCGCGCCAGTGCTGCGTCGAGCGCGGTATTGCCGGCGGCATGCAACCGCGCGATGCCGATCGCGGCATTGGCCTCGTCGACCGTGCCATAGGCAGCGATCCGCAGATCATATTTCTTGCGCCGTCCGCCGGTGCCGAGCGCGGTCGTGCCGTCATCACCGGTCCGCGTATAGATTTTGTTGAGAACGACCATCGCGCTTCGCGTCGCTACTTCGCCATGATCCAAAGCGTGAACATGATAACGACGATGGCGACGAATTGCAGCAATACGCGAAGCCGCATCAGCTGCTGCGAGCGGTTCGGCGAGCCGCCCCGCATCATATTGATGAGGCCGAGCAGCAAAACGGCCGCGACGGCGCCAATCGCGATTGGGACCCCGACATGGGACATGAAATTGGCCATGGCGCATAATATCTAGCTTGGCTTGAGCGTGAGAGAAAGTTCTTTACGTCGTCCCGAGGGTGCGAGCGGAGCGAGCCTCGAAGGACGGTCACTTCAGGCATCCTTCGAGGGCCGCTTCGCGGCCGCCTCAGGATGACGTAAAAAGGGAAGGGAAATGCCCGCGATGATCGTCGACTTTCAGCACCACTTCACCCCGCGCGAATTGATAAAGGAAGATCCGGGTGACCGCCTGGTGCTGCACTATGATGCGCTCGGCGCGCCGAGCTATACCGTGCACTCGCTCCTTTACGACCTCGACGAGCACGTCCGCATGATGGATTTGGCGGGCATCGATGCGGCGTGGCTCACCAGCGCCGCCGGAATGTGCGCCGATCTTGCAACCTCGCGGCTGGTCAACGACAAAGCCAGCCAAGCCGAGCGCGATTACCCGGGGCGCTTCATCGGCGCCGCGCATGCGCATCCGCTTGGCGGCGCCGCCGCTTTCAAGGAACTCGCCCGCTGCCGCCATGAGTTGGGCTTTCAGGGCGTGGTGATCACGTCCGAATTCGATGGAAAATTCATTGACGATCCAGCGCTCGAATTGTTTTGGAACGAAGCCGCCAAGCTCGACATGTTCGTCTTCGTCCATCCGGCACTCAAGCTCAATCACGCCCAGCAGTTCGACTCTTACGACACGGCGCGCGCGGTCGGGCGCGAATTTTCACTGATTATGGCGGCGATCCGGTTGGTCAATTCTGGTGTGTTCGATCGGCATCCCAAACTCACGGTGCACATGGCGCATCTTGCCGGCGGCATCGCCTCGATGCTGGCGCGCATCCGCTGTTTTCAGGACAAGGAGTTCTGGGGCACGGCCGGCAATCAACGCCACGGCCGCAAAGCGCAGAAAGACCTTGATCATTACATCCGGCACAATCTCGTATTTGACACGGCAGGTTTTGCCGGCGGCATCGGCGCCATCAAAGCGGGTTTATGCGAAATTCCCGCTTCGCGCATCGTGTTCGCCACCGATTATCCGCAGGAAATCAGGAAGCGTGAGCCGGTGCGCGATTTCGTGAACGAGCTTCGAAGGCTCGGCGCCGACGGCGAGCGCATCCTCTCCGGCAATGTCGGTCTTTTGCTGAAAGAGCCGCCGGCGACGGAACGAACAAAACTCGAAGAGCGAATGTTGTAGGAGCCGAAGCGCCGAGGTCCATTTTTACTCAATAACTTGATCAGCGCGTAACTGAATCGATAGCGGTATTTCGACGCCGATTGATCCGGCCGTTTTCAGATTGACCGTGAGCTCGAATTTGGTGGGCTGTTCGACCGGAATGTCGGCAGGCTTCGCGCCTTCCAGGATTTTGTCGACATATTCGGCGATACGGCGGTGCATAGCGACAAAATCGACGCCGTAGGACATCAGCCCGCCTGCCTCGACATAGTTTTTGAAGATGAACATGGTGGGCAGCCGCTGCTCAATCGCAAGACCGGCGATAAGCCGCTGGCTACTGGTGAAATACGGGCTGGACTGCACAAGCAGCATCTGCGGCGAGCCCTGCGCCAGGACATGGAACGCCTCATTGAAATCGTAGGGCGGATTTTCGAGCTTCACGCCGCGCAATTGCAGATTCATCTGCGCTGCCATCCGCTCGGAAGCCGCGAATTGGTCGGCGGAAAGAGCGTCGTATAGGGCAGCGATGTTCTTCCTTTGGGGAAAGGCCTGCGTGAGCAGTTCAACCTGCTTCTGCGCCAATTCCAATTGGCGGAAAAATATCCCGGTGACGTTGCCCCCGGGCCGCGCCAGTCCGGCGACGTAGCCGCGCGCGATCGGATCGAAATTGACCGCGATCATCGCTATCGGGATTGTGCGGGTCGCGTTGAAGGCGACCTGCAGCGCGGTCTCCGGCCCGATGGCAACGAACAAGTCGACATTCGACTTGACTAAGTCGGCCGCTTGGGCGGCAAGATCGGCCTTCGGATCGTTTGTATAGCGATATTCGATGATGAGATTCTGGTTCTCAACCCAACCAAGCCGCCGCATCTCATCCGAGAAGGCCGAATAGCTGGCGATCAACAACGGATTGTCGGGTAGACTGGACAGAAAACCGATCCGGGCTTTCTTTCCTTGCTGCTGCGCGCGTGCCACAACTGGCCAAGCGGCCGCGCTGCCAGCCAATGTGATGAAATCGCGCCGACGCATCCTTCCCCCAAAGCCTTGCTTATAGCTTGTCGCTAGGCGCAGCACCACTCCAGCCTTGCCTGCGAGCACCCAATTACAGCAGAGAGTTACGACTGGCAAATGCGTTCAGGGAAAGCTCGCCGGCAATATTGGGCCTCTGCTCAAGGAGCGGCCGGCGCCGGAGCGAGCAAAAATCGAAGAGCGGATGTTGTAGCGCGAGTAACGATCTGGTTGTCACGCCGCATCGTGGAAAATGACACCAAGCGTGTGCCGGCGGCCCGAGCGCAGGCGGCTTACCCCGTGCCGCATATTGACGCGATAAATTCCGCGAGTGCCGCTAACCGGACGGTGGTGGACCGGAAAGATCACCCCCTCGCCTTGCCGCAGCGGCACGACCTCGGCGCGCGATTGCATGCGCGGTCGTTGCTCCGTGAGCAGAAACTCGCCGCCGGTAAAATCTCGTTCCGGCTCGGACAAGAGAAATGCCACTTGAAGCGGAAAGACGTTCTCGCCGTAAATGTCCTGATGCAAGCAATTGAAGTCGCCGGGACCATAGCGGAGAAGGAGCGGCGTAGGCTTGCTTTGCCCGTCGGCGTGGCAGCGCCTTAAATAAGCGCCGTGCGTTGAGGGATATGTTGCCTCGATGCCAAGCGCCTTGTTCCAGCGATTCGCAACCTGCGCCAGGGCCGGATAAAGAGATTCCCGAAGCCCGGCGACGATCTGCGGCAGCGGATAAGCGAAATATTTGTATTCGCCGCGGCCAAAGCCGTGCCGCGCCATGATTATCCGGGTGCGAAACAACTGATCAGAGTCGTAGCTCTCCGCCAAGACCGCGCATTCTTCTGGTGTAAGCAACGGTTCCGTAGCTGCACAGCCATAGTCGTCCAGATCGGAGTTGATCGCGGTCCAATTCAACGCCGCGACCCGCGCGCCGATCGACGACGATTTTGCTTGCGCGATCGATCGCTGCATTTGGGGCATTGGCGCCATGTCTGGACTCCAAAGTCTTGATCCTAAATTTCCGTGAGGCTGCGGATCGCAGGCAAATATTCTCAAAAGCCAGGTGATCCGACACCCGAAACCTGCGTTGTTTAAGCACCATTGCTTCGCTTACAGAGGAGGAATTAAGCGCTCGCCAGGTGCTTTTCGATCTGATCGACCGGAAATTTGGTGAGATCCTTGCCGATCTCGGCGACGATCTTCTTTTTCACGTCGGGATGAAATGCCTTGCGCAGATCGGCGAGCGTGCGCGGCGGTGCGACCACGACCAAGGCTTCGACATCGCGTTCGCGTACGATCCGTTGCAAGGTTGAGGCAACCTCATGCGTGAATCGATGCTCTTCCAGCGCGTGCCAGTCGGTCTGAGTGACGGCAGAGCGGCCGCTCCCGACCGAGGAAAAGGCTCGGCCTGGTCGGTCGGCGCCTTGCTCATGGGTTGACGGATTCTGATCTGTGAAGACCCGTTCGGTTCTCAAATCGAGCAAGTCTCCGTCGCCATGATTGCGCAAGACTAGCGCTTTGCGGCCGTCGCCGACGAAAACAACAGCATTGTGCGGAATGGTAGTTTTGCTCATGGCGTCGACCGAATGATGATTGCGAGCTGATCGCGGGGACGATGGTCTTGGCGGGCCTAGTCCGCCTTGATTTAAGTCAACTAGCGCAATGGCTTATTCGTTCCGAACGGCACGGGTCCCGAACTCTGCTTGTCACCTTTTGCTTTGCCACGTTCTCAATTTGAACCGTCAAGCAAGCGCCGTGCGATGACTTGCGCCTGAATCTCGGCGGCGCCTTCGAAAATATTGAGGATGCGCGCGTCGCATAAAATCCGCGACACCGGAAATTCGAGGGCAAAGCCGTTGCCACCATGCACCTGCACCGCATTATCGGCTGCAGCCCAGGCAACGCGCGCGGCGAGAAGCTTGGCCATGCCCGCCTCAAGATCGCAGCGCCGCCCCGAATCCTTCTCCCGCGCGGCATAATAGGTGAGCTGGCGTGCGATCATGATCTCAGCCGCCATCATCGCGATCTTGTCGGCTATACGGGGAAACGCGGCGATCGGCTCACCGAACTGGACGCGACTTATCGCATAACTGAGCGCCTGTTCCATGGCTGCCTGCGCCACGCCGATCGCGCGCGCCGCAGTTTGGATGCGGGCCGCCTCGAACGTCGCCATCAACTGCTTGAAGCCGAGACCCTCGACGCCACCAAGCAGATTATCCGCTTTGACGGCGAAGCCGTCGAAAGCGATCTCGTATTCCTTCATGCCGCGATAACCCAACACCTCGATCTCGGTCCCGGTCATGCCCGGCACTGGGAAAGGATCGTCGTCGCTGCCGCGCGGTTTCTCCGCCAGCAGCATCGAAAGCCCGCGATAGCCCGTCTCCGCCGGATTGGTGCGCACCAGAAGCGTCATCAGATCGGCCCGCACCGGATGGGTGATCCAGGTCTTGTTGCCGTAGATCTTGTAGACATCGCCGTGCCGCACCGCCCGCGCCTTCAGCGACGCCAGATCCGAACCGGTATTCGGCTCGGTGAATACTGCGGTCGGCAACACTTCGCCGGAGGCGATCTTCGGCAGCCATTTGCGCTTCTGCTCCTCGGTGCCAGACCCGAGAATGAGTTCGGCTGCGATCTCCGAACGCGTACCGAGACTGCCAACCCCGATATAACCGCGCGACAATTCCTCCGAGACGACGCACATCGACTCCTTGCCCAGTCCCATACCGTCGTAATCCTCGGGAACGGTCAGACTGAAAACACCAAGCTCCGCCATCTGCGCGATGACATCGAGCGGGATGTACTCGTTGCGCAGATGCCATCCTTGGGCGAAAGGCGCGACGCGATCTTCGGCAAACTTGCGCATTTCCTCGCGGATCGAATCAAGCGTGTCGTCCAGGCCGCAGGCGCCGACTGTCGCATCATGATGCGCGCGCATCAGCTCCGCCAACCGCGCCCGGCGGGTCGGCGTGTTGCCGGTAGCGATGAGATGCTCGACGGCCGGATTGGCGCGCGCGGCGACTGCCGCCGCGTTCAGCCCGAGATCCGACAGGCGCACGATTTCGCCCTGACTCATCGCAATGCCGCCCAGCACTTGCGCGAGATATTCGCCGGCGCCAATGCGCACAATGAGTTCCTCAATTTCGCCGAAGCCGCCGCTATCGGCGAGGCGCTGCGCATAGTGCGCGAGTTGGCGAATGGCCTCGACATAAGTAGCGAGCCAAGCGAGCCCGTGGGTGGCGCGTTGCTCGCTGTCGAACAATCGCGACGCTACGCGGCCATCGACCATGACCCGCTCCGCAACCGCGCGGCGCGCATCGCTCAACAGCGCATCCATCGCCGCGGCTGCATCGCCGAGCATGGCGATCACCTCACGGCGCGGCGGTCTCTCCGTAACGACAGCGGGCATGGCCTACTCTTGGTTCGACATAAGTCGCTGGACGGGCCTCCGACGACCTTATGCGTGCAGTGCACAAAAGCCAATCGCGGTGCGCGGCCACAACGGGGGCCCGCACTTACGGAATCGGCCACAAACGATGCTATGAAATCCCAGACGTTGGGCGCGGAGCTTGTCTGCCATTGAATGCGATCCGCCTGTGTTGCCGCGTGGCCTTGGACGCCTTCTATCGCTTCAACGCCGATGACGGCTGGGCGATCGCGAGCCACATCGCACTCTCGGTCCTGATGTCGATGTTCCCGTTCTTGATCCTGGTGACGGCGCTCGCCGGCTTCATCGGTTCCCAGAATCTGGCCAATGAAGTGGCGGGCCTGGTCGTCGCGGCGTGGCCGCGCGAAGTTTCCGGTGGCATAGCCGGTGAAATCCACAAAGTGCTGACCACCGCGCGCGGCGATATTCTCACCATTGGCGCTGTATTCGCAGTTTATTTCGCCTCGAGCGGGATCGAGAGCCTGCGCATCGGGCTCAACCGCGCCTACGGACTGGCTGAAGAACGGCCGTGGTGGCTGTTGCGACTTGAATCGATCGGCTACGTACTGGTCGCCGCCGTCGGGCTGCTCGTACTCGCCTTTCTGGTTGTGCTTGGTCCTTTGGTCTTTCGCGCGGCGCTCGCTTATTTCGATTGGCTCGCACCGCTCGAAGGCCATTACAACATCGCGCGTTTCGGCGTTGCCGCGTTTGTTCTCACGGTGGCGCTGTTGATCCTGCATATGTGGCTGCCGGCAGGCCGCCGGCAGATCGAGGATGTATGGCCCGGCATTGCCGCCACGCTGCTGCTGTGGCTTGCCTGCGGCTTCGTTTTCGGACGGTATCTGGCCGACTTTCCCTCGACCTATGTCACCTATTATGCCGGCTTGGCGTCGGCGATGGTGGCGCTGGTATTTCTTTATTTCATCGCCTGGATTTTCATTTACGGCGGCGAGCTCAATGCCGCGATCGCCCGCGAACGTGCGATCCGGCGTGGTACGCCAGATCGCCTGGCATGAATGAGAAGCCTGCCGTCTAGGCATCGGCCGTGGATCAGGCGCGTTGCGCCTCGATGACGTCGTCGAAATTTCGCAGCCCCGGCCGCGGCGTGTTGATCAGCACCGCCATATTCCCCGGCTTGTGCCGGTTGGTGCGCATCAGTTCGTGCGCATAGGGAATCTTCTCCCACGCAAACACGTCGCTCATGCACGGATCGACGCGCCGATCGATAACGAACTGATTGGCGGCGCTTGCTTGCTTGAGATGCGCGAAATGCGAGCCCTGGACGCGCTTTTGCCGCATCCAGACATAGCGAGCGTCGAAGGTGATATTGTAGCCGGAGGTGCCGGCGCAGAACACGACCATGCCGCCGCGCTTGACCACCAGGCACGACACCGGAAATGTCGCTTCGCCCGGATGTTCGAACACGATGTCAACATCGCGTTTGCCGGTGATATCCCAGATCGCCTTGCCGAAGCGCCGCGCCTCTTTCACCCAAGCATCGTATTCCGGCGTGCCGACTTTGGGCATCGCTCCCCAGCATTTGAAATCGCTGCGGTTGACGACGCCTTTGGCGCCAAGGTCGAGTACGTATTGCACCTTGGCTTGATCTGACACGATGCCGATTGCGTTGGCGCCGGAAGCGGCGACGAGCTGCACGCCGAAAACGCCGAGACCGCCGGACGCGCCCCAGACCAGCACATTGTCGCTCGGTTTAAGCGTATGCGGCGGATGCCCGAACAGCATCCGATAAGCCGTCGCCAGCGTGAGCGTGTAGCAGGCCGATTCCTCCCACGTCAGATGCGCGGGTTTTTGCATCAATTGCCGCGACTGCACGCGGCAGAATTGCGCGAACGAGCCGTCGGGAGTCTCGTAGCCCCAAATCCGCTGCGACGGCGACAACAGCGGATCGCCACCATTGCATTCTTCATCGTCGCCGTCGTCCTGATTGCAATGCACGATGACCTCGTCGCCGACTTTCCAACGCTTGACCTTGGAGCCGACCGCCCACACCACGCCCGAGGCGTCCGAGCCGGCGATATGAAAGGGGTGCTTGTGTCCGTCCAACGGCGAGACCGGGACCCCGAGCCCGGCCCACACGCCGTTGTAGTTGACGCCGCCTGCCATCACGTAGACCAGCACTTCGTCCTCGGCGATCGGCCAGGTCGGAACTACCTCGCACTGCATCGCCGTTTCCGGCGGGCCGTGGCGCTCCTTGCGGATCGCCCAGGCATACATTTTTTGCGGAACATAGCCGAGCGGCGGAACTTCACCGATCTCGTAGAGATCCTTAAGCGGCGCGGCTGAAGGTTTCTTCTGTGCAACGGCCATGGCGGGGCTCCCCAAGCACCGGCACTCCCGGGCGTTCCGCGATCAATCGCGAGGCAGCACGGTCGCGGTCGCAACGATAACACTTTGACGCAGTTTATGTTGCATTGCAACAAGAACGGCGTCACACTGCCGTTTGCGCTCAAAGTTCTGCAGTCGACGGCGCAATCAATGCAGCGCAATGAACTAAAAGCGGATTTTCCGACCGGCGGCCAGAATCGCGGCCAAACGCAGCGGGATAAGCCGTGGATATTTCGAACCTATGCCGGGCATTCCACCGCTGCGGCTTCTAACGCGCTCTACCGCACCAATCTGAGCAAAGGGCAGACCGGGCTTTCCGTTGCCTTCGATCTGCCGACCCAGACCGGCTACGACAGCGATCACTCGCTCGCCAGGGGCGAGGTCGGCAAAGTCGGCGTGCCGATCTGCCACCTCGGCGATCTGCGCGCGCTGTTCGACGGCATCCCGCTCGGCGAGATGAACACGTCGATGACCATCAACGCGACCGCCGCCTGGCTGCTCGCGCTTTATATTGCACTCGCCGACGAACAAAGCGTGCCGCGCGCCAAGCTGCAGGGCACGACGCAAAACGACATTATCAAGGAATATCTATCACGCGGCACCTATGTGTTTCCGCCGGCGCCCTCGATGCGGCTGACCAAGGACGTGATCCTGTTCACGACCAGGGAAATGCCAAAATGGAATCCAATCAACGTTTGCTCCTATCACCTGCAGGAAGCCGGCGCGACGCCAGTGCAGGAATTGGCCTTCGCGCTCGCCACCGCTATCGGCGTCCTTGATGCGGTAAAGGCTTCGCGGCAATGCGCAGACGAAGAGTTCGGCGACGTCGTCGGGCGTATCTCATTCTTCGTCAATGCCGGACTGCGCTTCGTCACCGAAGTCTGCAAGGTGCGCACCTTTACCGAATTGTGGGACGAGATCACGCGCGAGCGCTATGGCGTGCGCGACCCAAAGCAGCGGCTGTTCCGCTATGGCGTACAGGTCAACTCGCTTGGGCTGACAGAGCAACAGCCGGAGAACAACGTCACGCGCATCCTTATCGAAATGCTCGCAGTAACGCTGTCGAAGGATGCACGGGCGCGCGCGGTGCAGCTGCCGGCTTGGAACGAAGCGCTCGGTTTGCCGCGGCCATGGGATCAACAATGGTCGCTGCGCATGCAGCAAATCCTCGCCTACGAAACCGACCTCTTGGAGTATAGCGACATTTTCGACGGCTCGCCGGTAATCGCTGCCAAAGTCGCCGAATTGAAAGCCGCCGCGCGCGAGGAGCTCAAGCACGTCGAGGCGCTCGGCGGCACGGTCGCGGCAGTCGAATCCGGTTACCTCAAGCAGCAGCTCGTTGAATCAAATTCCCGCCGGGTCGAAGCCATCGAGCGTGGCGAGCAAACCGTGGTCGGCGTCAATCGCTTTACCGAAACCGAGCCATCACCGCTCGCCGCCGCGGCCGGCGCGGTGCTGACCGTCGCCGCGGAGGCCGAAGCCGATCAGATTGCACGGCTGAATACATGGCGCGCGGCGCGCGATTCGCATGCGGTCGCTGCGGCACTCGATGGCTTGCGCAAAGCGGCCAAAAGCGGCGCCAACATCATGCCGGCCTCGATCGCCTGCGCTAAGGCCGGCGTGACGACCGGCGAGTGGGGCGCTGCGCTGCGCGGCGCTTTCGGCGAATATCGTGCGCCGACCGGCGTCGGCACCGCGATGCGCAATGACGCCGAGGGGCTCGACGACATTCGCGCCGCAGTCGATCGCGTCTCCAAAAAACTTGGCCGGCGTTTGAAATTCCTGGTCGGCAAACCGGGCCTGGACGGCCATTCCAATGGCGCTGAACAGATCGCGGCGCGCGCCCGCGATGCCGGCATGGATGTGGTCTATGACGGGATTCGCCTGACCGCCGAGGCAATCGCCGCCGCCGCGCGGGAAAACAAAGTGCATGTGGTCGGGCTGTCGATCCTCTCGGGCTCGCACCTGCCGCTGGTGCATGAGGTGATGGCGCGATTGCACGAACACGGCGTGGCGCAAGTGCCGGTCGTGGTCGGCGGCATCATACCCCCGCAGGACGCCCGCGCACTCAAAGACGCCGGCGTCGCAGAAGTCTATACGCCGAAGAATTTCGAGTTGAATCGCATCATGTTCGATCTGGTGCGTATCGTCGAAGGGGCGGTGGACGCCACTAAGTGACGAGACCTATCTCCGTTTCAATAATTTCCCAGCTTCATGGATCAAGCGTTTGCTTTCCTCAATGGAGGCTTGCGCTTGCGACACAATGTCGGCTTCGAACTCGTCGGCCGAATAACATCAACGGCCGGCGGGATTTGCCGACTGGCTACTGTCTTTGGCTCGTTCGATCTGCTCGACGTCGTCAAGAGCTTCGGTGGCCAATTGGGTGAGCAAGCGGGCAAAATCGTAGTTTTTTTCGCAATAGGCCCGGTTAGCCAGTTCGATCATGAGCTTGGCGCGCGTTCGCAATTTATCGGCATCACTTAGCCCGAGCATTTCACCAAACCAAATTATACCTTTTGAGCCATTTGAGTAAAAACTCACTTCGCCTGAGTACTGTTCCTGACATTTGCGCTTAAAAGTGCAGCCGCAACCTGCCTTTGGAACCTTTTGCGCCCTTTTGACTTTTCAGCAAATAAGACAACACAAATGAGTAAAGACAGTATCAGCTTCACTAGTTATACTTGTCGTATTAATCAGGCTTACCACGTTAGCTTGTTTTGACTAATTTGGTGAGAGGGTGCTTGTGAAGAACAGCGGGGGGCGGACGCGGTCTCGTTCGGGAACAGCAGTTGCAAATCGTGCGGACCCCGAGGAGCTTAAGGCGGTCGACAATTTTCGATTTCTCCATCGCATGCCGATCGGGCGGCGGCTGTGCGTGAACTGCTTCAGCACGGGCTCGCGGCAGTCGTAATTCGTAAGCAAGGGTCAAAAACTCATTCTTTCTTTTCGCGGGACGGCCAGCTTTTATCGCCGCCGTCGCGGCAATCCGATCGATTGCAGATGCCGCAGCCGCTCGCCGGCCAAACTAGGCAGCCTAGCGCGGCCGTGGCATAGTCGGGCGAACCGGCGCAGACCGGTCAGGGGAGGAAAGCATGCGAAAATTTCTTGGCGTGGCGGCGCTGGCCACCGCGATGAGTCTCACGGCCGCTGCGCAAGCGCAGTACCTCATTATCGGCAATGACGAGAAGGTCGCCTTCGATGACGGCAAACAGGTACTGAGCCCGCCGGGCAACGACACCGTCACCATTGTCGATATCAGCGACCGCGCCAAGCCGCGCCTCGTCGTCAATCTACAACTCGAAAATTCGATCGTCGGCCCGCCGACCAATCTCGCAATCACGCCCGACAACAAACTGGCGCTGGTCGCCAATTCGCTCGACGTGGTCAAGGACGGCGACAATCTGAAGGCGGTACCGGATAACAAAATCTACGTCATCGATTTGACCGCTTCGCCGCCGGCCGTTATCGCCACGGTGCAAACCGGCAAACAACCGTCCGGGCTTGCCATCAATCACGCGGGCAATCTGGCGCTGGTCGCCAATCGTGCCGAAAACACCGTGGGCGTGTTATCGATTTCCGGCAAGACCGTCAGCCTTGTTGGCACGGTGGCACTGGCTCCGCCCGACACGCCTTCCCAGCAGGTGTCGGCCGTGGCGATTACGCCCGACGGCAAGCACGCGCTGGCGATCAAGGCGCTTGCAAACAAGGCATCGCTGCTCGACATCAACGGCACGACGGTGACCTACAAGAACTACGACATGATCACCGGCGTGTTTCCCTACAACGTCCAGTTCACCGCCGACGGCAAGCTCGGCATTGTCAATAACAATGGCGCGGCCGGGGCAGCCGACGGCCAAGTCGACACCGTGGCGGTCATCGATATGACGCTCGATCCGCCGCGGGTGACCGATCAGGTGGTGGTCGGCGATGGGCCCGAGGGTTTGGCGGTCAGCCCAACGGCCGGCTACGCCGTGTCGCTCTTGACCAATGGCGCCGGCAATGTACCGAAGAATGCCTTTTTCCATCATGATCACGCCATCGCCGCGCTGTTAAAGAGCGACGGCAAGACCGTACGCAAGGTCGGGCAAACCGAAGTCGGCACGCTGTCCGAAGGCATCGCATTCAGCCCCGACGGCCGCTTCGTCTATGTCGCCAATTGGGGCGAGCAGAACTTGGTCCCCTATCGGCTCGAGGGCGACAAGCTTGTCGCCGTGGGAACGCCGCTCAAGCTCCCCGGCCATCCGGTTTCGATGCGCGGCAGTACGCCGTAACTTGCGTCAGCGGCGCTGCGGTGTCAGCGCCGCTGCCGTCGCCTCGTCCCGCGCAATCGGCAGCGCGGCCGTGAACTGAAAGACCGAGCCGCGTCCTGACGTGCTGGTGACGGTCAGATCACCGCCCATGCTTTTGGCTAGCGTTTTAACAACGCTCAGGCCAAGCCCGGCGCCGCCATAGCGCCGGGCAATCTGGCTGCTTGCTTGAGCGAACGGCCGGAACAGCCGCTTCATCTCGGCGCGAGTAAGCCCGATGCCGGTGTCGCGCACGATGCAGTGCAGCCGCACCTGTCCGGCCTTTGCCGGCTCGGCGCGCATCTCCAATTCGACTGCGCCTCGGTCGGTGAATTTCACCGCATTGTCGAGAAGGTTTTCCAGCGCCGCCCGCAACCGGACCGGGTCGCCGATCAATCGCTCCGGCACGTTATCGGCGATCATGATCACAGCGCGCAAGCCCTTGGTCTCGGCGCGCACCGTCAACGCCGCGTCTAGCGCGGCGGTCAGCGCGCGCGGGCGGAATACCTCCTGCTGCAATGTGAGCGAACCGGCAGCCGCCTTGGCGGCGTCGATGACCAGAGTTGTGAGCGCAGCCAGATACTCGGCGCTGGCTTTAATATCGGAGGCCCAGCGCCGCTCGCGCTCGCCGAGGTTGGACCTCGCCAACAATTCGCCGAGCGCGAGAATGCCGGTGAGCGCCGTGCGCACGTCGTGCGCGAAAACGGCCAACGAGCCGGCATTGCTGCGCGGTGCCGCCTTGAGCGCCGGCTTACGCCGGCGCGTCCGCCGCCGCAACGGCTTGCGTTTTTGTTTGGTCCTCGGTCGCGCCATCAAGCCCCCCTGGGGCGGCGGACACACCATGCCATGGCAGAGCCGAGTACAAAACAATTGGGGCGCGATTCGGCGCGATGTGCACCGCTTTCCAGTCAGCGCCCGAGCCCGACCATACGCCGGATGTCGAGCGGATTGAGGCCGGCAGCGCGCAATTCGCGCAACCCCGTGGCGTTGGTCGACTTCGCGAGCTTCTGGCCCGCCTCATCGAGGATCAGCTTGTGATGGTGGTAGGTCGGCTCCGGCAGTCCGATTAGGGTTTGCAGCAGCCGGTGAATACTGGTCGACCAGAACAGATCCTGCCCGCGCACGACATCGGTCACGCCTTGCAGGGCATCGTCGACCACGGCGGCGAGATGATAGCTGGCGGGTGAATCCTTGCGCGCCAGGATCACGTCGCCCCAGACCTGCGACGCCGCGGTGACGCGACCGGTCTGGCCTTGCGGCCCGGAGCCGGTTTCAGTCCAGGTGACCACCCCGGCGCGCGCCACCGCCTTGTCCATCGCAAGCCGCAACGCGAATGGCTCGCCAGCCTCCCGCCGGCGCCGCGATTCGGCGGGGGACATTTTGCGTGCCCGTCCTGGATAAATCGGCACGCCGTCCGGATCGCGGGGCCAGCCGCCCTGGCGATCGAGCTCCGCCACGAGTGCCGTAAGCTCGCGGCGGCTTTCGAAGCTTGGATAAACCAAACCGTCCGCTTCGAGCCGCTCGATCGCCGTCGCGTAATCGGCAAAATGCTCACTCTGCCGCCGCACCGGCTCCTGCCAGGAAATGCCGAGCCAGTGGAGATCCTCGTGGATTCCTTCCTCGTATTCCGGCCGGCAACGCTCGGTGTCGATATCTTCGATGCGCAGCAGCAGGCGTCCGCCATGCTCGCGCGCCATCTCGTAATTGAGCAATGCGGAATAGGCATGGCCCAAGTGCAGATAGCCGTTTGGACTTGGTGCGAAACGCAAAACGCGGCTGTACATCAACGCTACGCTTCCCGACACTGTATTGATCGGGCGTCATGCAGTCTAACATGCTCACCCACATTCGCACCGAAAGCGATCTCGATACCGCGCTCGCGGCTTTGACGCGCGCCGATGCGCGTTTCACCGCGCTGATGGCGAGCGCCGGGCGGCCGCCGCTGCGCCGCCGCCCGGACGGATTTGTCGGACTCGCCGCCACGGTGGTCTCGCAACAGCTTTCGACTGCAAGCGCAAGCGCGATCTGGGGCAGGCTTGCCGCGGCATTCGATCCATTCGAACCGCAAGCCATCATCCGCGCGCGAGCGGCGAAGCTGGCGCGGCTTGGTCTGTCTGCGCCGAAAATTCGCGCGCTCAAGGAAATCGCGCGCGCAGTCGCGCGCGGTGAGCTTGCGCTCGCCTCCCTCGCCGATATTGAGGCGGACGCGGCCCACGCGGCGCTCACGGCGGTGCATGGAATCGGCCCGTGGACTGCCGACATTTATCTGTTGGCGTGCCTCGGACACGCCGATGCCTGGCCAGCCGGCGATCTGGCGCTGCAGGAAGCGGCGCGGCTCGCCTTCGCGCTGCCAGCGCGGCCGAGCGCGAAAGAGATGGTCGCGCTTGCCGAAATCTGGCGCCCGCATCGTGCGGTGGCGGCGCGCGTATTGTGGACCTACTATCGCGCCGTCAAAGGTCGCGACGGAGCGCCCAAACTGCCAAAAATCTCTTCCAAGGCAAGCCACAGCAAACGTGCTCGCAGCAAACGTGCTCGCAGCAAACGTGCTCGCAGCAAACGAGGGCGAAATGGCCGCTGAGCTCACGCCGCGAAGGCGAAGTTCGCGCAACTTTGCGGAACCCTCTCATGCGAACCTGGGGTTCAAAAGCGGCACGACAAGGATAAACTTGCGAGTGCCCCTATCGATTCCGAAGTTCGTGCGAGCGCGCCGCAAATGGTGACGGACTTCGGAATCGGGACACTCGATGGCCCGCGGCTTGCGCCGCGCTCCGGCACAGCGCAGCAGCTCGTCGTTTTCCTGCATGGTTATGGCGCCGACGGCAATGACCTGATCGAAATCGGCCGCGCCTGGCAACAGTTGTTGCCGCACGCCGCCTTCGTCTCGCCGCATGCACCCGAGCCGTGCGGTCAAGCGCCGGTCGGCCGGCAATGGTTCGCGCTGACATTTCGCGATCCCAACGAGCGCTGGATTGGCGTCAACAAGGCCGCGCCGGTGTTGGAACGCTTTCTCGAAGCCGAACTCGCCCGGCACAAGCTGCCGCCTTCGGCGCTGGCGCTGGTCGGCTTCAGTCAGGGCACGATGATGGCGTTGCATGTCGGGCTCCGCCGCGCGGTGCCGCCGGCGGCGATCGTCGGTTATTCCGGATTGCTGGTGCTGCCACCCGATCTAAACGCGGAGAGCTTCGCCGCCGAGATCAAATCGCGGCCGCCGATCTTGTTGGTGCATGGCGATCGCGATGACCTGATTCCGGCGCAGGCATTGTTCCAAGCGGCACAGGGACTTTCCGCGCTCGATATTCCAGTGGAGTGGCATTTATCCGCCGGCATTGGACACGGCATTGACGAGGAGGGTCTGCGCCACGGCGGCGAATTTCTGGCGCGGCGGTTCGCGAGGCGGCGGTGAGCTTTTTCGCTCGTCGTTGCGAGCCAACAGATCCGCCCCGAAGTGGCCGGCCCGATGACAAGCTCCGCGAAGCGATCCAGAATGTTAGCTGAAGGTTGGATTGCTTCGTCGCTCGCGCTCCTCGCAATGACGAGGCCGCCACCTCAAAACATCGAGAAATCGATCGGCTTGTGCCGGTCGAGCGTGCGGCGGATCGGCGGCAGCGGATATTTGAGGCCGGTCGCGCAATTGAACAACAGCGCCTGCTCGCTTTTCTTGACCCGGCCGTCGGCGAGGCTCGCTTTGTAGGCGGCGTAGGTCGCGGCGCCTTCCGGGCAGAGCAAGAAACCTTCCTCGCGCGCGGCTTCTTCGAGAGCTTGGGTGATCGCCTCGTCGGAGACCGCGATCGCAAAGCCGCCGCTCTCGCGCACTGCGCGCAGGATCAGAAAATCGCCGATCGCCTGTGGCACGCGAATGCCCGACGCGATGGTGTGCGCATTCTCCCAGCGCGGCGCGTGTTCGACGCCGGCCTCATAGGCGCGCACCATTGGCGCGCAGCCGGCCGCCTGCACCGCCACCATGCGCGGGCGCTTTTTGCCGATGAACCCGACCGCCTCCAATTCGGCGAACGCCTTCCACATGCCGATCAGCCCGGTGCCGCCGCCGGTCGGATAGAAGATGACGTCGGGCACCGACCAGCCGAGCTGCTCGGCAAGCTCAAGCCCCATCGTTTTCTTGCCTTCGATCCGATACGGCTCCTTGAGCGTCGAGACGTCGAACCAGCCAACCTTGCCCTTGCCCTCGGCGACGATCTTGCCGCACTCGTCGATCAAGCCGTTGACGCGATAAACTGCCGCGCCTTGCAGCCCGATCTCGCTGACATTGACCTCCGGCGTATCCTCCGGACAGAAGATCGTGGTCTTGATGCCGGCGTGGCTCGCATAAGCGGCGAGCGCGGCGCCGGCATTGCCATTAGTTGGCATCGCCATGTGCTTGATGCCGAGCGCTTTCGCCATCGACACCGCCATGACCAGTCCGCGCGCCTTGAACGAACCGGTCGGCAGGCGGCCTTCGTCTTTCACCAAGAGCTCGCTCGCGCCGAGTTTTGCCGCGAGCTTCGGCAGTGGCACGATCGGCGTCATCGTCTCGCCGAGGCTGATGATGTCTTGAACGCGCCGCACCGGCAGCAGTTCGCGGTAGCGCCACAGATCCGGCGCCCGGTGCGCCAGCGCCTCTTTGCTCAACGCTTTGGCAACGCCAGCGAGATCGTAGCGGACCAGAAGCGGCTTGCCGGCACGCGAAAGATTGTGAATCGCATCAGCGGCATGGCGCGCGCCGGTCGCCGAACATTCCAGATGCGTGACAAAGGTCTTGCGCTCGCTGGTCAAGTTATCGTCGTAGCGCAAGCGGGCTCTCCGGCATCGGCGAGTGCGGGAACGGACGGAACAGGCCGTCGGATGAGCTAGCCGATTAGCAGGCCGATGGCCGCTTCACAATCCTGTCACGCCTGCCTATAAACTACAGCCCAACGCCGCTGCGGCGGCATTTGAGTCGAGGTGGGAGCGTCCATCTTGAACGCTCACGTATCGCAATCCGGCTGGCCGGCCCTGGTCTTGAATGCCGATTTCCGGCCGCTGAGCTACTACCCGCTGTCATTGTGGTCGTGGCAGGACGCGATCAAGGCGGTGTTCCTCGAACGGGTCAATATCGTCGCCAACTACGATCGCGCGGTGCGCAGCCCGAGCTTGGAGATGAAGCTGCCGAGCGTGGTATCGCTTAAAACTTTCGTCAAACCGTCGACGCATCCGGCCTTCACGCGGTTCAACGTGTTTCTGCGTGATCGCTTCTCCTGCCAATATTGCGGCACGCGCGACGATCTCACCTTCGATCATTTGTTGCCGCGTTCGCGCGGCGGCCACACCGTCTGGAGCAATGTCGTCGCGGCGTGCTCGCCGTGCAATTTGCGCAAAGGCAACATGACGCCGGACGAAGCCAAGATGTGGCCTTCACAGCGGCCGTTCCAGCCATCAGTGCAGCACCTGCACCGCAACGGCCGGCTGTTTCCGCCGAATTATCTGCACGACAGCTGGCTTGATTATCTCTACTGGGATACCGAGCTCGATCCGTAAATACCGACGCAAAACGCAAATGCATCGTCGTGCCCGCGCGTAGCCGTTCGGAGAACGGCGTCGCGGAGCGTGTCATCGGGCCGGCCACTTCGGGCCGGACTCGTTGGCTCGCCCATGGCGCGGGCCTCTACGTCTTAAGAGTCACAGAATTAGAAGTGGATGGCCGGAACAAGTCCGGCCATGACGACGTAACCTTGCGTCTCTTAACCCGCTGCCGGTGTGGCCGGGGCTTCCTTCTCCGGCGCGCCGTTGAGCTTGCGGCCGGCATCGGCGGAGAGCGCATGAACGCTGGCCTGTGACCGGACAAACGGCAGGCGCGGCTTGTCGGCGGCGTTTTCGTCGCGCCGCGAGGTGCCTTCGAAGCGGGCGTTCTCCTCAATCGCCAGTGAGCGATGGAAGATGTCGCCTTCGACGCTGGCGGTACTGTTGAGCCGCACGCGGTTGGCGCGGATCGTTCCCTTCACGCGGCCGCCGACCGTCAGATCCTCGGCAACGACATCGCCTTCGACCTCGGCGCCGTCGGAAATCACCACATTGGAGGCGTGTAGCTCGCCTTCAACGCGGCCGAAAACCTTGACCGTTCCCGAACCGGTGATCTTGCCGACCACGGTCATGCCGGCGCTGATCGACGACACGCCGGTGGTTGGTTCTGTCTCAGCCACCGACGCGGCGGCCACGCTCTGGAAGTGTTGCACTGGTGCCGGCGATCGCAACTCTTCCGGCATGCCGTCCTTGGTCTTTCCAAACATTTCGCTACTCCTTCACTCTCGTGTTGCACCCTCTGTCGAAAGCTTTGATCTCAGGTCGCGTAGTAGATACGGTGAAAGCGGCGGCCGAGCCGGCTTAAGACTTCGCGGCCGGTCAATCCGCTCGCCGCCGCCACGTCATCCACTTCGATTCCGTCGCCGATCAGCGTCACCGTGGTGCCCAAGCGCGCCACGCTGCGGTCCCGTAGATCGGTGACGTCGATCGGTACGAAGTCCATCGACGGCGCGGCCGCGACCGGGCAGCGCTCCCCCCTGATTATGACTTCTAATGGCGGGCCGGCGTGGCTTGCCGGTGCCGGATAGCCGTCGGCATAGCCGACCGAGACAAGTGCCACCCGCCGCTCCTTGCCGCCCGAGCCATTCCTGAGGACTAAACCGTTCTTGGTGCCATTTTTGGCACCCAAACGATTCGTGACTGAATGCGGTGAGACCGCGAATTCGCGGACCTGGACGATGCGCGCCTTGAGCTCGACCACCGGCAGCATCGGATTGATGGCGCCTTGCGTCGGATTGATGCCGAAGAGCGCACTGCCTGCGCGCACCAGATCGAAATGCGTCTTGCCGCCAAGGAAAATCCCGGACGAACCCGCAAGGGAAGCGGGAACGCCACTGAAGAGCCGGCGTAGATCGCGAAACACGACAAGCTGCCGCTCGATATGCGCATCGTCGGACATCGCTGTGTGGTCAAGCTGGCTCAGCAACAGCGCGACACCGTGATTGAGCACCTGCACCCGCGGCACAAAGGCGGCGGCCTCTTCGAGCGACAGGCCAAGCCCGCTATCGGCGGTATCGACATTGAGCGCACAGCCGCCGGTCCACCCCCGCGTTGAGGCGAACACATCCCATTCGGCAAGTTCGATCGCGCTGTTGATGACCGGCCGCGCATTGATGTCGGCAAAGGCCTGGCCGGTGCCGGAATAGAAACCATTGAGCACGTAGATCGTCGCCTCCGGCGCGACCGCGCGCGCGCTCTTGGCCTCCGGAAGAGTGGAGACGAAGAAAGTCCTACAGCCGGATTTCCAAAGAGCCCCGGCGATCGGGCCGATGCCGCATCCATAGGCGTCGGCGCGGAGGACGGCGGCGCATTCCGCCTCGGTCCCTGTCGCTAATTGCTCGTAATTGGCGACGAGATTGGTCAGATTGATTTTCAGGGTGCCGCAGGCCTCGGCTTCGGCCGGCCCGTCGACCGTGACGCAGGCGGCCAGCCCCTTGTTATGGACTAAAAGCCGCCCGCCTTTGTTGGTGATCCGCCCGTCGACCGAGCCGTCGACCACAACATTGGCGCCGGGCTCGATGGTCAAACTGCCGAGAACGTTGCCGCGCACATGCAGCGTGCAGTTTCGCTGGACGATGGTATCCGAGAGCACCGAGCCATGAATCTCGGACGAACTGCGGATCAAGAGCGGCGCCGTTTCAACGGCCTGCTCTATGCTGGCACTCTCTGCTGCACGCGCTAAGACGGCCGACACAACGCTGGGCTCCCCCGCCCGAAAGCGCCCTGATTGTTGCGCAATTCCAAGGTTTCCACAAGCTTCGGGAAGCCTAGCCCGCGCTCATATTGCCATTATGACGAACGCCACGATGGGGGTCATCGCGGGCCGTTCTCTTGCTTCGCTTCGTTACCACCGGGCAGAGCCGTTCGAGGTGACTCCTATGCCGGGCGGCCCGGCCATGACGAAATGGTAAATCGTGTCGCAGTCCGCCTACGCCGCCGCAATTTTCCGGCTGGCGGCGAATGATGGCGCCACCTCGGCCATGAAGCGGGCCATCTCGTCCTTGACCTGATTGTGCGGCTTTAAGCCCACATTCACGTAAAGGATCACTTCGGCGAAGCCGGCGGCTTCGACTTTCTTCAGGGTCTCGGTGATGCGCGCCGAGGAGCCGAGCAGCACGGAATTTTCCGTCAGATCCTCCGGCTTCACCTTATTCAGCCGCTCGACGATGTCGATGAAATAGCGATAGCTCGGCGGCGCCGATTTCGGATCGCCGGGAAAGGCCGGGATCACGCATTCCTTGTAGTAGCGGATCTGCCGCGCCCGCGCGGCGTCTTCGGCCGCCTTGGTGTCGGCGAAATGGGTGAAGTAGCTGCACATCAGCCGGCCTGGTTTCTTGCCGTGCTTGGCGCAGGTCTCGTGATAAAGGTCGGCGACCTGCTTCAAGCCGCCGAAGCTCATCGCCGCAGCGAACGGCGCCACGATCAGTCCACAGCCGAGCCGTGCGGCAAGCTCGATTGACGGTTTGGAAAATGAGCCGACATAGGTGGGCAACGGACGTTGGATCGGCTTCGGTGTAATGCGCACGTCGTCGAACGAATAATATTTGCCGTGATGCGAGATGCGCCCTTCCGCCTGCCACAGCTCGCGCACGAGCTCGATGCCTTCTTCAAAAATGCTCTGATTGTCCTCGAAAGACACGTGGAACGGCAGATATTCGCGCTTGTCGTAACCGCGGCCGCAGGCGAAATCGACACGACCACCGGAAAGAAGATCGAGCGTCGCCCATTGCTCGGCGACGCGGATCGGATGATGCAGCGGCAGCACATTGACCGCCGGTGCCAAGCGAAGCCGCGTCGTGTTCGCCGCGACGTAAGCGAGCACCATATCCGGGCAGGAGAGCACGCCGAGCGAATTGAAATGATGTTCGCCGATCCAGGCCGAATGCATGCCGACCTTCTCGGCGTACAGCGCCTCGGCGGTGATGTCGGCGACAAACTGGTTCGAGGAGCGCGCGTTGTTTTCGTAGTGATTGTCGCTCAGGGTGAAATAGCCGAAATCCATCGCTTCCCTCCCTTGTCTCTGCTTGCTGTTGTGCGCTCGCCGATTTGACTCGCTTGTCTCTCCGCAGCGTGGCGCTGGTCAGCGGCCCTACTTTTGCTCATGATAGTTGACATTGCATCTGTTGTAAATGCAATAATAGAGTACCGTTCTAAGCTTTTGAAGCGCGCGGCGAATCCGGTGGACGGAACCGGTTGCCGCAAGGGATCGTCTGCCTATGAAAGCACGTGCCAGGCTCGATCTCGGCGACTTCCTGCCGTATCTCACTAATCGCGTCGGCATGATTGTTGCTGAGCAGTTCGGCGCTGACGCGCTCGCCGAGCATGGGCTGAGTATTGCGATGTGGCGAGTGATGGCAGTGCTGGCGTCGCGCGGCAGCCAGCGTCAGATCGATTTGGCCGATCTGACCAGCATCGAAGTTTCGACCTTGTCGCGGCTGGTCACTCGCCTGATCCGCAAGGGTCTGGTCACGCGCACGCGGTCGGCCAACAGCGACCGCGAGGTCACGGTCAAGCTGTCGCCGAAGGGCCAGTCGCTGGCGAACCATCTCATCCCCATCGCACTCGACTTCGAGGCGGCGGCGATTGCTGGATTGTCGGCCAAAGACATCGCGGCGCTCAAGCATTGTCTGCGCCGCATGTTCGGCAATATGAAAAATAGAGTGGCAACGGCGGACAAGCGCGGGCGCGGAAGCTCATCCTGATTGACCCGTTGAACGGATGATGAGCGCGGCCAACCACTCGTTGTTCGCCTCATGAATCAAACATCGCGCGATTTACACGACCGCACTGTCGCGTGCGTGCCAATCGAATTGCGACGCATCGGAAGTACCGGACTGATCAAGCGTGAGAAGAACATCGTTCACCTATCGATTAGATTTTCTATCCTCGATTGATAACGGCGGTTTTTTGCAAGGCGGCACGACCTTGACGGGCCTCTTGCTCGGCCTCGGTGTCGAATTTCGCACCGAACTGGAGCGTCAAGCTCGAATACGACTATGTCGGCTATCTGTCGCGTAACGTCGACTTGGGCCCGCAAGCCAGCACCAATGAGTCCGTCACCACCAACACGGTGAAGGCCGGCGTCAATTACAAATTCTTCGGCCCGTCCGGCGTCGTCGTCGCCAGGGATTAGTCGAATGATTTTCTACTCGTCATTGCGAGCGGAACGTAGTGGGGCGAAGCAATCCAGTCTGAGGCGCCGCTCTGGATTGCTTCGTCGCTATCGCTCCTCGCAATGACGACCCGACCGTAGACCACTTATGTCCCCATGCGCGGCAATGCCCGCTTTCCTTTACGCGGCGGCTGCCATAGTTTGCGAAGACGCGTAGTTGAAAACCAAAAACGGTGGGGGAAACGATGGCCGGCGAGGCGGAAGTTCAGGTTTCGCATTTTTTGGACGAGCACGGCGTTGGTGCGTTTCAGATCAAGCTCATCCTCTGGTCGATCCTGATCGCGCTGATCGACGGCTATGACATCGGCGCCATCGCCTTTGCCGCGCCGAGCCTGATCAAGGAATGGCACGTGGCGCCGAAAGAGCTTGGCCTCGTCCTGTCCGCCAGCAATATCGGCGTCTTGTTCGGCTCGCAGATCTTCGGCTGGATCGGTGACAATTACGGCAGAAAAACCGCGCTGATCGCGACCAATCTCCTGTTCGGCGTGTTCACCTTCGCCGCGGCCTATGCCATCGATCTCACGCAATTGACGTGGCTGCGGTTTATCGCCGGACTCGGCATCGGCGGCGTCATTCCCAATGTGGTCGCGATCAATGCCGAATCGGCGCCGCGCAATTTGCGCGCTACGCTTGCCATCATCGCAGTCGGCACGGTGCCGATGGGCGGCGCGCTGGCCGGCTTCGCCAGCGCTGCACTGGTGCCGACCTATGGCTGGCAAATTCTGTTTCAGATCGGCGGCATCGTGCCGGTCGTGATCGCGCTCGCCGCTATCATCGGGCTGCCGGAATCGATCAAATACATGACGCTACACGAGAGTCAGCGTAGCAAGATGGTGGCGCTGCTCGCGGCAATCCGTCCCGATTATCAGGTGCCGCCGAATGCGCGCTTCGTGATCGAGGATGAAAAGCAATTTCCGAGCTCCAATCCCACCTATCTGTTCCATGACGGACTCGCCGTCATCACGCCGCTCACCTGGCTGATGTTCGCGCTCAACCTGATGGGTTATTTCTTCCTGATCAGCTGGACGCCGACGCTGATGGGCGCCGCGCATGTCTCACCGGGGACCGCGGCGCTCGCCGGCGCGGCGCTGCAAGTCGGCGGTACGGTTGGCGCGCTCACGTTGTGCTGGTGGCTGCAGCGGCATCGCTTCCTCGCCATCGCTATCCTGTTCGTGATCGCGGTGCCGATCGTCGGTTCGATCGGCTTTGCCGGATTGACCTCGCCGACCGCGCTCCTGGTCGCAACCTTCTTCGCCGGCGCGCTGGTGCTCGGCATCCAGTCCGGCATCAATGTCGTCGGCGCGATGATTTATCCGACATCGCTGCGCGCCAACGGCTCCGGCTGGCAGCTCGGCATTGGCCGCCTCGGCGCTATCATCGGCCCGTTCATGGGCGCGCTGTTCGTCGGCCTGCCGGTGCAGCAGCTTTACATCTGGTCGGCGCTGCCTTTTGCCGCCGGCGCCGTCGTGACCTTCCTCATCCACGTGCTTAATCAGCGCCGGCTGAGCCAGCATCCGGAATTGCAGAAAGGGCAATAGCTCTCCCCCCGGCTCTCGCGGCGGCTCAGACTACGCGCGCTAAAGCGGCGCCGCGTCGCCGCTCGCGATCACGAGGAATTCTGAATGAGCTTGGGGACTGTCGCAGCGCACTTAGATTCGTGCGGGATTTCACAGGTTCTCGCGCGCGCCAATATGACCTAAAAAAGACGTTGTGCGATAAGCATGACTGGGAACATGGGGTGGGGTCATGCGTGGAGCGCGGGCTTTTTTTTCGCGTTTGTCGGGCTCGGCAGTTTTCTTGGCGGCTCGGCTTTCGCCGCTGATTTGCCGCCCTTAGCACCACCACCACGAGCGCCGGCCGTATACGTTCCGGCAGTGCTGCCGGTCTACAACTGGGCGGGCGTCTATGTCGGCATCAATGGCGGCTGGGGCTGGGGTAACGCCAAATGGACGGCAGACGCCGCCGGTATCTTTCCAGGAGCAACCGGATCACCCCACGATAACGGCGGCGTGGTCGGCGGCACGCTCGGCGTGAATTTCCAGACCGACGGTTTTGTGTTCGGCGTCGAGGGCGATTGGGACTATTCCGGCATCAATACCGGCACGACCGCGAGCATCTGCACCTTCAGCGGCAATTGCCAAACCGGCAATAATTGGCTGGCGACCGCGCGCGGGCGCGTTGGTTACGCCGCCGATCGCGCTCTCTTCTATGCCACCGCCGGCGGCGCCTTCGCCAATGTGCAGACAAACTTCAACGGCGTCACCACCAGCCACACTCAGTCCGGCTGGACCGCCGGCGCCGGACTCGAATGGGCCTTCGCCGATAATTGGACCGCCAAGATCGAATATCTGTTTGTCGATCTTGGCAAGGGCACCGTGAACTGCGCGACAACGACTTGCCTGGTCGCTTCCGGCGGTCCACCAATTCCCGTCAGCGTCGGCTTGACTGAAAATATCTTCCGCGCCGGCGTGAACTTCAAATTCAACTTCTAACAATCGGCCGGTCGCCTGGAGCGTGATTGGGCCTGGCTTCGCGCAGGCAGGAAACCGGTTACCACCCCGGATCAAGTCCGGGGCAGGCTTTTCCAGATCATGCTCTAGTGCACGGTCGGGTCTGCGCCAGCGGCGGATGTGGCGCTCGCGTCGCACTCCAATCGCTCGATTTGATCGGCGAGTTCGCGCCATTGAACCGATAGGTCGAACAGCGTGCGCCGAACTTCGCTATCGGTCGCCTTTTGCGCAAACTGATAGCATTTCAGCGCGTTGGCTCTGCAATCCTCTTTGGTCATGTTGCCGCGTCCTGCAGCATCCCACCGGGCACGCTCATAGCGCAACCGCTGGGCGGGTACTTTGCGGTAAATCAAATTGATCGCGCGCCCGCTACACGACGCCGCCGCAACTGTTAGCTGTGCTGGTTTCAAAAATCAGACGTTAGCCGGTTAGCGGCGCGCCTGCGGACTGATGCGGAAATGTACCGACGGTGTCGTCAGCAATTGCTCGACAGTGTAGGGTTTCGCTAGAAACGCCGAATTTTTTACAAAGCGTGCTTTCATTCCGTCGGTTAGACTGCGCTTGGTCGTGTAAAGCACTTTCAGATTCGGCCTGAGTTTGACCGCTTCACCGGCCAATTCTATGCCGGCGGCAATTTCGTCTTTGAGATCCACGTTTGTGAACAAGATCGTTCTCTAAGCCAAAATCTCGAGCGTCAGCGGTTTGAGGCGGAAATTGTTGCAGGCGTTAAAAAGAATTGGACAGTTCGAGATGGCGACGATTTGCGGCATCAGCGCACGCAGCGTTATGTAGTCGCCCGGCTTTCCCTTGGGCGGCCTGATCTCCCACACGCCGTTTGCGTCATAGGCAACGGTCATGAAGACATTGAAGCAGGCGTCGATATTGAAATTCCACCGATCCATACCAAAGCCGCGGATCGCCGTTTCCAGGTTCGACTGGCAGTTCGGCGCGCCGACGCCCTTGTCGCCGTAGCGTGCGATATTCAAGTGCTCGCTGCAATAGCCGCCGCCGCAATAGTTCTCGCCGGTCAGATCATCCTCGATCTGCCACATCGGGCGCGTGCGATTGGTGTAGAGCGTCTGCGGCGCCGTCAGCTTCCAGCTCAGATTGACGGCGCGGCTCGAATGCATCGACAGCATTTCGCGCACATCGTCGCGGTTAAACGAGATCAGGTCCGCGACCTGCTCGCCCTCAGGCTGGGTCAGCCGGAAGCGCTGGCCGGTTTCGATCTCGAAACTGATGTTTCCGGCCGGCGCCAATGTAACGGGAACGCCGGGCTTGAGAACGGCTGTTGCTTTATTCATGCCGGGAGCGGTTGTCCCTTGGTTTCCGGACACAGCGGCAAGACGACTAGACCAAGGGCGAAGATTCTTGCAACATGCCCGTGGACCAAGCCACGAAATTCTTTTGGTAGACAGGCCCGTCGTACGGGTAATCAGAGCGTCGCGGCACTGCTAATGCCGACGAGGACCCGCCATCTCTGAAAAGCTTTATGGCTGACGTCACCGATACCCCTCCGGTACGTTGGTTCCGCTTCGTCGACTCATAAACTTTCTCTAACCTCCCGAACATGTTTACAGTTTCCGCGCCGGCGGAAACCCTCACAAGTGCACTCAAGATAACACGCGCCGCCGAAGGTTACGCGGTAAACTTTGCTTGGATCTCTAGAGCTTTTGAATTCGTGCACGCCGGTTGACAGCAGCGGCGCATCAACGGCTTGGGGAATGCCTCCGCTCTTTGTCAGGGCCTCGAGCCGATCCCGTATCTCTCCCGTCGCCTGCAACGCCTTGTTCTCCTGGAGGAGCGCGGGGCCATCCCGACACACTCAATCAAATGTCCGGTATTGGGAGTAAAGCGGCATGCGTTGGCGTCCGCTGTTGCTCCGAAAGCGGACATTGGCTGTGGGCCACGACCATGTGCCAAAGCCAGCATTGGAGGCTTCAGTGTATAAGGTCGACCCTCACATGCTTAGACACGCGACGGGCTGATAGATCACCTCGGTGCGAGAAAAGGACTCATGATTCTGGCTTCACCTTGGGACGGATGGTGCCAGTCGGTAACGATACGTGAAAGATCGATCCATGAGGTTGAGCGGCGGCCACTGACAGGTGTCCCTCATGACTTTCTACGATCGACCGGCAGATCGACAGTCCCATGCCCATGCCCTGGGACTTTGTCGTAAAGAACGTGTCAAAGATGCGGTCCAGGTTTTGCGGTTCGATCCCTACTCCTGAGTCTTCTACGGTAATCAGAACACCATCAAGTTTGTGTTCCTCGGTCTTTATTCGTAGAACCCGCGCACGATTTGTCACTGCACTCATTGCGTCAACTGCATTCGTAATCAAGTTCACCATTACCTGCCGCAACTGAATTTGATTAGCCGGAACTTGCGGGAGTTCGGCCGATAGTTCGGTGCAAATCGACACGTGCTGATTCTCAACTTCGGTACGAACAAGCGTGAGGGCCTCACGAATGAGTTCGTTGACATCTTGCATAGTCTTGGCCTGTCCTTCATTCTTGAACATTGACCGGATGCCATCGATAACTTCGCTGGCGTGTTGCGTGTCGCTTACAATGCGCTTCAACACGTCACACGCCCTCTCGATGTCGGGTGTTGCTCTTGTAAGCCACCGCAGCCCGGCATTGCCATTCGCGCTAATTGCTGCCAAGGGCTGCTTGATCTCGTGAGCGATGGAAGCGGCCATCTCGCCCATAGCCATCCGCCGCATGCCGCGCCCCAGCTCAGCCCGCGCGAGACGCAGCGCCTGGAGCTCGGTGATGTCGCGCAGGAAACCAATAAAAAGAATGTTCTCACGATCTTGAATCGGTGAAATGGAAAGTTCGACGAGAAATTCCTCACCATTTTTTCTGAGACCCGACACCTCGATTCGTCTGCCTACCACTTCTCCCTTGCCGCTTTCGAGATACCGTCGAAGTCCCTTTCTGTGCGCTTCACGGTATCGCTCAGGAATGACGAGGTCAGCCATTACACGCCCGACCGCCTCCTCGCGCGACCACCCAAAGACGGCCGCAGCGCGATCATTCCAATCGGCTACAATCCCGTCGGATTTCATGACAACTACGGCATCGAGCGCGGTCTCCAGGATCGGGCGCAAATCATCCCGTCGTGGATACAGGTAATCCGTTCCCGCATCGCCAATGATTGACATGGTCGGACCAAGTTTGACTTGCACTTGCAATCAACGTAATTCCTTATCAGATCGTCCCTTTGACCGCATCATTGAGCGCCGAATGGCGCTTGGAGCGCCAGTCTTCTACAAGTTGTTGGGCCGAGGAGGCCCGCCCCGCCCCAAAACTGAACGATCGGTGCATCCTAACGCCGCAAGAGGGCGCGTGTGGCATCCAACGTCAGCCCCTCGATTGCTGTCGCGGTTGCAAGCGAGACAGCGCGCACAAACAATGAGCCTTCTATTGCCGCGCGTTTTGCCAGAAATGCCCCTGGCCTATGGCTTCAAAAAGTGTCGAGTAAAGCCGCACAGCTGCTGAGACGATGGCGGCGGTCTCTACCTATAAGGGAACGGATTGGTGAACCAGAATAGACACTTATCCGACACTGAACTGTCCTGACGTGGACTTCGTAACCGGATCGTGAAATGCTGACTGCGTACGCCTGATTAACACGCGCAGGCGTGATCAATGTTCGAGTTGGGTCAAAAACATTTTCCCTCAATCGTCTCGAAGCGTACCTGGCGAGACGACAAGGAACAATTCGACTTTCTTGACCGGCTAGCGCAGCTGAGCGACCGCGTAGCGCCGTATTCTGCCACATCCGTCGTCATTGCCTGCTTGGCTCTGGCCGCTGGAACCGTGCTGCGGCTGATCGGTTTGGGCCAATCCGATCTGATGTTTGTCGCATATCTTCCGTCGATTTTAGCCACTGGCCTTCTCGCCGGAATACCAGCGGCGGTCGGCGTCACCGTGGTATCCACTTTGATCATCTGGTTGTTCTTCACCCCACCGCATCTTCATGCGGCTTCGCTGCCTCATGGAATGCTGATGGGCTTCGTAATGTATCTGATCGCGGCCATGTTTACGATCTACTTTGCGCATTGCTGTCGGCTCGTACTGCGAAGACTGAATGAAAGAAGCCGCACCAACGAGTTGCTCACGATGGAATTGCAACATCGAAACAGAAATATCTTCACCATTATCGAAGCAATCGTTTGTAAGACGCTGTCGGCTGATCCAGAGAATGCAAACAAGATTTA
>Ga0182038_10000026_pt1 | contig 71587 bp, 61 predicted proteins | sample sta12Can44000108_FD_125976 | JGI IMG/M metagenome (GOLD analysis project Ga0182038, IMG submission 125976) | Lab enrichment of tropical soil microbial communities from Luquillo Experimental Forest, Puerto Rico - statanox.12C.anox.44.000.108 | ecosystem: Environmental > Terrestrial > Soil >...
CGCCAATTTGGCCTGGTTTTATGCCCAAGGCGGGCACACGGCGGGGCCGTAGCTCAGTTGGGAGAGCGCCTCGTTCGCAATGAGGAGGTCAGGGGTTCAACTCCCCTCGGCTCCACCAGGTCCATAAGCACGACATGCGTTTTCCGGCCGCCGCGCTGGTTGTGAGGCGCTTTCACCGCGAAGCTTGCCATGCTTTGCTCTTAGGAAAAGAGCGTCCGATTGGCTGGCGTTCTACGGCAACAACAGCGAGGAATTATCCATGCGGGGCCGGCGCGCCGTCAAATTGATGATTTTGCTGTTCGCGCTTGCGGGTGTCGTATCGTCGGCACACGCCGCGCCGTGTGGTGGCGATTTCGCGACCTGGCTGCAAGGCGTGAAGGAGGAGGCCGCGGCGAAGGGCATTTCGCAAGCGGCGATCCAATCCGCGCTCGCCGGTGTCACCTACGATCCAGCCATCATCAGACGCGATCACGGCCAAGGCGTATTCCGGCAGAGCTTCGATCAATTCGCCGGCCGCATGGTGCCGCCGCGGCTCGGACGCGGCCGGCGCATGATGCAGCAGTACAGCGCGGCGCTTAATCGCATCCAGCAACAATATGGCGTCCCGGGCGCGGTGGTCGTCGCGATCTGGGGATTGGAGACCGATTTCGGCGCCGACAATGGTCACTTTCCGACCATCCGCTCGCTGGCGACGCTGGCTTACGATTGCCGGCGGCCAGACAAATTCCGCGGCGAACTCATCGCCGCGCTGCAGATCGTCGACCGCGGCGATATGAACCCGGCCGAGATGCGCGGCGCCTGGGCCGGCGAAATCGGCCAGACGCAGTTCCTGCCATCATCCTATCTCAAATACGCGGTCGGCCGCGATCTCATCCACAATCCGACCAACGCGCTCGCCTCGACCGCCAATTATCTCAAAGGTTACGGCTGGCAGCGAGGCCAGCCGTGGGGCGAAGGCACCGCGAATTTCCAGGTGCTGCTGCAATGGAATGCATCGCAGGTCTACACCAAGACGGTCGCTTATTTCGCGCAGCAGCTGGCCGGCGCGGGCGAGTGAGAGCACTCACCCGTTGAGCCAGCGATCGAGAAAAACGCGCAGCCACGCCCGGCCCGAAAAATCGTACACCGCGCGGTCATCGAAATGCGTGTGCCGCGGCCGCGCGCCTGGCATCGCCAAGCGGTCGTGGCCAGTCGTGGTCCAGCGGTGCATCATCGCGTGGGTGACTTCGGGATGAAACTGCAGCGCGAAGGCGCGGCCGAAGCGGATCGCCTGCACTTCGAAAATGTCGCCTTCGGCGAGAAGCTCGGTGCCATACGGCACATCGAAGCCCTCGCGGTGCCATTGATAGACGCATTCCGGCCAGGTCTCGACGACTGCAAGCCCGGCCGCGGTCGGCCGCACCGGGTAATAGCCGACCTCGGCATGGCCGCTCGGGTGGCGAAACACTTTGCCGCCGAGAAATTTGGCGCACATCTGCGCGCCCAGACAAATACCGAGGAACGGTTTGTTGCCGTTAATCGGCACGCTGATCCATTCGATCTCGCGCCGGATGAAATCGTCGCCATCATTGGCGCTCATCGGCCCGCCAAAAATGATCGCGGCCGAATGCTCCGCCATGGTCGGCGGCAACGGCTCACCAAAGCGCGGCCGTCGCACGTCCAGCGTGTAGCCGAGTTGTTGCAGGGCATGGCCGAGACGGCCAGGCGTCGAGTGCTCCTGATGCAGGATGATCAGGACCGGAAGCCGCAGGACCGGAGGTGGCATAAACCCGACCGAACAAACTCGCTAGAGCCCCATGCCTTCGCCGCAAAGCCTTCGCCGCCGAAGCCGATCGCGGCGGCGCGCCGCCTATTAAAGCATGATCCCGAAGAGTGGATACCGGTTTTCGGAAAAGATCATGCTCAAACAACAAGCTAAGGCGAAATGGTGATTCAACCTAATCCCATTTCGCTTTAGCTACCGCGCACGCTCCGCGGGCGCTGATCCGCCAGGCGGAGGATCAGCGCGTTCGGCACCAATCGCATCAAAGACACCACAATCCTATTGCCTATTCCCGCGATAACGACTCGTTGACCGGCCATGAAGGCGTCATACCCGATCTGCGCCACGCGCTCGGCTGGAAGCTCCAAAACGCGCGCCGCGGGAACGCGCCCCATTCCGGCGCGCGCCTGGAATTCGGTCGGCACCGGACCCGGACACAGAGCGGTGACGCGCACGCCGCGGTCCGCCAATTCGCGATGCAAGGCCTCGCTGAACGACAAGACGTAAGCCTTGCTCGCATAATAGACCGCCATGCCGGGCCCCGGCAGGAAAGCCGCAAGCGAAGCGACATTGAGAATGCCGCCGCGATGCCGCGCCAGGCTGTCGACAAACATCAGCGACAGTTCGGTGAGCGCACGCACATTGACGTCGATCATGGCGAGTTGTTCGTCGCGGCTGAGCGCCGTCGCGGCGCCGATGAGGCCAAAGCCGGCATTGTTGACGACGATCGCAGGCTCAAGTCCCCGCGACGACAGCTCCGCGGCGATCGCGGACGCGGCATCGCGGCGCTCGAGATCCGCCGTGAATACCGTCGGCCGCGGCCGGCCGGTCGCCGCGATTTCGTCGGCAAGCGCTTCGAGTCGATCGGCTCGCCGCGCCACCAAGGCAAGGTCGTGGCCATGGTCGTTTGCATGCGCGGCAAAAACCTTGGCCAGGGCGGCGCCGATGCCGGACGACGCGCCGGTGATCAGGACAACCGATTTCATGACGCTTCTCCGCCGATCCGCCGCCGCAATTCGATGCGCTCCTGCGGCGACACGCCCAACAGGTCGGCGGCGCGCCACAACAGATTGTCCTCGAGTTCGTCGCGCTGGCCGTCGGCGAAAACAATCTCCCACATCATCTCGATGACGCGAGCGCGACCCGGCTCATCGAGCGAGCGATTGAGGAGCCGTGTGAAATGATAAAGATCGACCGACTCGTGTTCGGCTTCAGTCGCCTTGGCGATCAGTTCGTCGGTTGCCGCATCATCAAGCGCGAAGCGCTGCTTGATAACGGCGTGAAGCTTGTCGCGCTCGCGCGGTGAAATTTCCCCGTCGATCGCCGCGGCGTGCACCAACAATGCAGCCGCGGCCAGGCGATAATCGTTCTCGGCAAACTGGCTAGGATGTTTCTCGCCGTCGACAAATTCGGAAATAAAGGTCTTGAATGAGTCAAACATAACACCATCGCTTTTTTGCGGGAGTTATCAAGATTGGCATCGCCTCAGGCGACGCGCGATGCGCCTGAGCCAACATCCGCCACTTGCTTATTGATATCGCGGCATCGCGCCCCCGATGCAAGCCTGGATGCAAGCCTGGATGCAAGCCTTCCATGCCGCCTTCATGCAAGCCTTATGCAAGTCTGCCTGAAGTTCGCCGCTGTAGCGGCAAAATCCGCTTGCCAATATGCGCAATTGGCCCTTTTCTTAGGCTGTGACATCGGCTGCGCGCACTCAAGTCGCGATTATCGGGGGCGGCCCGGCCGGTCTGCTGCTCTCACATATTCTCCATCGCAACGGCATCGATAATATCGTGCTCGAACGCCAGAGCCGCGCCTATGTGCTCGAGCGCATCCGCGCCGGCGTACTAGAGGCCGGCTCAGTCAACTTGTTGCGCGACGTCGGGCTCGGCGAGCGCATGGATCGGGAAGGCCATCCGCATGACGGCTCGGCCATCGCCTGGGAGGGACGACCGCGATTCTTTATCAACACCAAGAAATTCACCGGCAAGCAATTGTTGGCCTATGGTCAGACTTCGATCACGGAAGACCTTTATGCCGCGCGCGACGCCGCCGGCGGCAAGGTGATCGACGAGGCCGCCAATGTCCGTCTGCACGAGCTCACGTCGCAACGGCCATTCGTAACCTATGACAAAAACGGCTCCGCGCAGCGAATTGATTGCGACTATGTCGCCGGGTGCGACGGCTTCCATGGCATAAGCCGGTCATCAATCCCAACCGCGGTGCTCAAGACCTACGAGAAAGGCTATCCATTTGGCTGGCTCGGCATCATGTCGGAGACGCCGCCATTTCCCGACATGGTCTACTGCTACCATCATCGCGGCTTCGCGCTCGCCTCGATGCGAAAGCCGATGCTGAGCCGCTACTACATCCAGTGCGCGCTTGACACCAAGCTGGAGGACTGGCCCGACGACCGCTTCTGGCGCGAATTCAAGGCGCGCTGTCCTACGGAAATGGCTGACCGGATCGTCACCGGGCCGTCGATCGAAAAATCCATCGCCCCGCTGCGCAGCTTTGTCGCCGAGCCGATGCGCTACGGGCAATTATTTTTGGCCGGCGATGCCGCGCATATCGTTCCGCCGACCGGCGCCAAGGGGCTTAATCTCGCGGTCTCCGACGTGTTTTATCTGTCACGTGCGCTCACCGAAGTGTACCGCACCGGGCGCACCCATTACCTTGAACGCTATTCCGAGATGGCGTTGCGCCGCGTATGGAGCTCGGCGCGGGTGTCGTGGTGGTTGACCATGCTGCTGCATCGCTTTCCTGACGAGACGCCATTCGAAGAGCGGATGCGGTTTAATCAGTTCGATTACCTGCACGCCTCCGAACACGCCCAGGCGTCGCTGGCTGAACAATATGGCGGCTTGCCGTTCGAAGACTAAGCGACGAGGCTAGTGTATAGCCCCACGTCCGAACCAGGACGGATGACACGATTTTGCGGTCAACGTGATGGTGCTGGAAAAAAGTTCCGGCATCAGAAAGCTGGCAGGATAGCTGATCGACACTTCATTACCGCAACTTCGACCAGTCGAAAAAGTGGCTTGTGGCCTGTCGTAACGGAAAGCACAATCGCCTGATTTCGTTTAAATGTGAATGCTTCACAGGGGAGAACAACGCATGTCAGCGAGGAAGCGCATTTCGGGAATCTCACGCCGCACGTTGCTCCAAGCCGGCGCCTTAATGAGCGCTTATCCCGCTCCGCAGCTCCTCGCACAAACGCCAGAGCCACTGAAAATCGGGTTCCTCACCGTTCTGACCGGGCCTCTTGCCGCCGGCGGCCAGCAACAGCAGGAAGGCGCTGGGCTCTTCCTCAATGAGCGAAATGGGATGATCGCTGGCCGAAAGGTCGAGTTGATCACCCAAGATACAGGGGGGAATCCGGCGCTGGCCAAGACTAAAACACAGGAACTGGTCGAGCGTTACAACGTCCCAATCATGATCGGGCCGCTAGCGACCAATGAAGCGATCGCGATGGACAGCTACATTCGTGAAACAAAAGTGCCGTTGATTACGACCACTTCCGCGGCCACGGTCGATCTCAAAAGTCACGCAGTAAACCCGTGGGTGCTGCACGCCTTTGGTACGGCGCCGCAGGTGACCTATCCGCTGGGCGATTACGCGGCCAAGACGCTAGGTTTTAAGAAGATTGCTATCGTCGCCGAGGATTTCACTTACGGCCACGAGGGAGCTGGCGGCTTCCATCTCGCATTCGAGGCTGCCGGCGGCAAGATCGTGCAGAAACTCTGGCCACCGCTCAACACACCGGAATACGCGCCTTATCTCGCGCAGATCAAACCGGACGTTGATGCAATCTATATGGGATTTGCCGGCAGCAATCCGGTGCGCTTTCTCAAGCAGTTCAACGATTTTGGGCTGAAGGGCAAAATCGCCGTGCTTGGCAATACAACAAGCACCGATGAAGGCATTCTTCGGGTGATGGGTGATGAAGCGATCGGAGTCTATACGGGGGGCTGGTATGCGGCGGGCCTGGATACACCAGACAACAACAAATTTGTCGCTGGCATCAATGCCGCAAACAAACACGACCCCGGATTCTATACGGTTGGTCCCTACACTGCACTTCTCATCGTCGAGGAAGCCCTCAAGACAATTGGCGCAAAGACAGATGACACAGCGGCATTTCTCAAAGCCATGCACGAGGTCCGGCTTACCCACGGTCCGATTGGGCCGGTAAGACTGGACGAATACGGAACGCCGGTCCTCGACATTCACATTCGCAAAGTGGCACGCGTCAACGGCAAGCTCACCAACACGATCGTCAAGACCTATCCGCAGGTGAGCCAGTTCTGGACATATGATCCAAAGCAGTTCGTCGAGCAGCCGGTATTTTCGCGCGACTTTCCTCCGAGCAAGAATCTCGAATAGCCATATCTGATGAAATGCCCCCAACCGCGAATGCATAACGATCCCAATTGTTGCGATCGCTTTTAGCCAGCTCGAAAAAATGTCAGCGTGTCGTCTACACCCGCGCGAGTCCGCGCGGCACGGCATGCAGCGGCTCGATCCCGGTCGCGGTAATCAAAACCAGTTCACCAGTCTGGACGCCGGCTTTGCCGTCGGGGGTGACGACATTGGGCTGGATCACCACCATCATACCGGCGCGCAGTGGCTCTTCCGGCACTTGCGCTCCCGGCCGGCTGCGCGAGCCAAGCACCGGCGGCAAATAACCGCCGCCATAGCCATGCAAGAGGTCGTCGATAATGGTGAACCCTGCCTGCTCAATCAAACTTGCCGCATCGATGATTTGTTGTGGCATGGTGCCGTCCTTGAGCACGGCAGCGACGGCATCGAAAGCGGCATCAGCGGCGGCATGCAGATCGCGGTAGAGTTTCGTTGGTTCGGCGTCGACTGCGAAACTGCGCAGCACTTGTCCGGGATGTTCCCAAAACGCGGCGCTGATTTCGGCAACCACGACATCGCCAGCTTTCACTTTGCGGTTCGCGACAAATTGCGTCGGCACGCCGATTGCGGGATTGGCCATGGGCGTGACGCCGAAAAAGTGGATCACGTTGGTGCCGCCGAGCGCGATGTAAGCACGTTCCACGACATCGGCGAGCTCGCGCTCGGTCAGCCCGGGCCGCAAGCCGTCGCGCAATGCCACCATGCCGCGGTCGGTCAGGGCGGCGCCGATCCGCATCCAGTCGATCTCCTCTGCCGACTTGATTTGCCGCAAGCGCAGATAGTGGCGATTGAGATTGGCGATGTTGCCAAATCGCGCCGCAAGCACCGCGTGCTGTTCGAACGTCATCGGCCCGATCACGCCGAGGCGGCCAGGACGGGCACCGCGGCGTTCCAGCGCGGCGACGGCCGCGCCGATCGACGAACCGCCGCCCCAAGCGACTTCCGCCGGCGCGGCGAGCTGCCGCGCCAAGGGCACATGATTGATGTGCTGAATGAATAAAGCGTCGGGCGTGCCCGGTGTGAGCACGCCGACCGCCTCGGCGGTCACCGGCCAGCCAGTGAGCCACTGGACCGCAGAGCCGAACCGATTGGCGCCGCAGTAAACCAGATAGTCGAGATCGAGTTCGCCGAGCAGATGTTCGATTGCGCTCCGCCGTCGGGCCATTTCGCCGGCGCTAAAGCGCGGATATTCAGCCTCCAGGATCGGTTGCAGATGCGGCGGCAGCGCCAAATCCGGGGCCAAGCGACCCGGTCGTTCGTTTACGTCAATCGCCATATCCGCACATTAAGGGGATGGGCTTCGCAAATCCATTTTGTTAAGCCGGTAGGAGACGCATGCGGAGTTCGCGAAACCGTATGCGCGAAGCGCCAAAGACGGCTTTTGGAGATTTAATATCCATGCCTGCATCATTGATCGACTCGGCGGTGTTCCGCGACATTTTCTCGACCGAGGCCATGCGTGGCGTATTTTCCGATGAGAACCGGGTGCAAAAATATCTTGATTTCGAGGCGGGTTTGGCGCGCGCCCAGGCGCGGCTTGGCATTATCCCCAAGGACGCCGCCGAGGAAATCTGCCGCCATTGCCACGTCGCCGAGATCGATTTCGGCAAACTGAAAAGCCAGACCGAGCGCATCGGCTATCCGGTATTGCCGGTGGTGCAGCAGCTCGTGGCGCTGTGCCGCGATGGGCTCGGCGAATGGTGCCACTGGGGCGCCACCACCCAGGACATCACCGACACCGCGACGGTGATGCAGATCCGCGAGGCGCTCATTCTGATCGAGCGCCACCTCGACGGCATCGCCGGCGCGCTCGCCGCGCTGGCGCGCAAATATCGCGACACGCCGATGGCCGGCCGCAGCAATCTGCAGCAGGCGGTGCCAATCACCTTCGGCTATAAGATGGCGACCTTGCTCGCCGCTTTCGAGCGGCACCGCGCGCGCTTGGCCGAAATCCGCTCGCGCGCGCTGGTCGGCGAATTCGGCGGCGCCGCCGGAACACTGTCCTCGCTCGGTGGCCGCGGATTGGCGACCCAAGCCGAGCTGATGAAGGAATTAAAGCTCGGCGTGCCGGCAATCGCCTGGCACACCGTGCGCGACAATATCGCCGAGGTCGGCTGCTTTCTCGGACTCGTCACCGGCACCTGCGGCAAGATCGCGCTCGACGTGAAGCTTCTCATGCAGACCGAGGTCGAGGAGGTCTACGAGCCGTTTCATGAAGGCCGCGGTTCCTCCTCGACCATGCCGCAGAAGCGCAATCCGATCTCCTCGGTCTATATCACCGCGCTCGTTTCGGTCGTGCGCCAGCAGGTCGCCGCTTTGCTCGATGCCATGGTCGAGGATCATGAGCGCGCCACCGGCCCGTGGGAGGTCGAATGGATCGTGCTGCCGGAAATCTTTTGTTTCACCTCGGGCGTGCTGGCGCAGACGGAGTTCGTGCTCAAGGGCCTGCAGGTCGATGAGGCAAAGATGCGGGCCAATCTCGATCTGACCAAGGGCTTGATCGTTTCCGAGGCGGTGATGATGGGGCTTGGTCCCTATCTCGGCCGGCAATACGCGCACGATCTGGTCTACGACATTTGCCGCAAAGTCGTTGCCACCGGCCGGCCGCTCATTGATCTCCTTGCCGAAAACGCCGAGATCGCCAAGCATCTCGACCGCGCCGCACTGGAGAAACTGTGCGATCCGGCGAATTATCTCGGCGAGGCTGGCGCCATGGTCGATCGCGTGCTGGCGACGATGGGACGGTAGTGCGCTCTAACTAACGGGAACTTCTATAAGGCCAAGATGCCGCGCCATCGGTCGAAAATCAGTATCATTGTGCAATAGTGCCGTTCGATTCTCGATACACCAGGTGCCGATCAACAGATCAATCGTTTTGCGTATCGTAATCCCACGTTGGCGCAAATGGCGAAAGTTACGAGCCGCAGCAACCACAATCGCATCGCCGACCATCTCCGCTACCTCGAAACGTCGCAACAGAGCTTCGACTTCCCGAGCTTCTTGTTCGCTCGGCAAGCCCTGCAGAACTTCGCAAAGCATGAGGTCGCCAACGACGATCTCTTCGGTGCCGAAAGATGATTTCAACCGGCGAACGCAAGGCGCATTGCGTCCATTGAGGAAGTCGATCCAGACACTACTGTCAACGACAATCACCCGGCCAACCGGCCCTTACGGCTTCGCGCGAGATTGCCTCGCCAGTGATACCGGCCAAAGGCTGCTCCCACTTCACGTTGCCGACGTAATTTGATCATCAAGCGAAGGGCCTGCTCGACCGTTTGCTTTTTGGTTGCTTGCCCAGACGCTTTTTGGGCTTCCGCCATCAGCGCATCATCGATTTCAATGTTGGTTCGCATCAACTCCGCCTATGTGTATGGTAGTACAATATCATACACACGATACTTTGCAAACGCGCCGGACCAACATTGACCGCACGGGGCTCAGGCGACAGCAATCACCCGATTCCAGTGGAGCCGGGTGAACATGCCAGCCTTGGCGCGGTCACACTGTGGGCCTATGCTTTTCAGCGTAACCGGTAGGGACGACCCGACGGCGTGGCTTGCCGCGGGGGGCATAACGGTGAGGGGTTGCGGCAGTCGGCAGTCGGGCGCCCGGCAGCGAGGAGGGAGCCCATGCAATACAAGCCGAAAAGCATCGCCGCGCTCCAAGTGGCGCTTGGCGGCCTGCCGGATGCGATGCATGTCGAGGCGGACCGTGGCATCGGCGTGTCGGCAAGGACCGTCGGCGAGCTCCGCAAGGTGACCGCTTGGCCCGAGAACTTGGTGATCACAACGCCGCAAGAACGCGTCGGCGAAAGCGCGATCCGCGTGAGCAAAGCAAGCCACGCGACCCGCGTCACGCCGAAGCCTTAAGATCCACCCAGGAACAGCTTTGCGGGGACTTTACTCGGCCGCGGCGGCTTTGGCCGCCGCCTGATCGCGCACGAACTTATCGATCGTGAGCTGATCGACTTTGCCGGAGCCGAGCATCGGCATTTTATCGAGCACGACAACTTCGGCGGGCAGCATCAGTTCGGACGCGTGCTTTGATCGCGCATAGGTCATGAATTCAGAGCGCGTCGCGCCCGGCTTGTCGGTGACCATGATTAGGCGCTCGCCCTTGCGCGGATCCGGAATCGACGAAACCGCGGTGATATGGTTCGGCCAAAGCTCCGCCGCGAGCATTTCGACCGCCGCCAGCGAGACCATTTCGCCGCCGACCTTGGCGAAGCGCTTGGCGCGGCCTTTGATCGTGATGAAGTCCTGGTCGTCGATGGTGACGATGTCGCCGGTGTCGTGCCAGCCTTCCGGCGGCACTTCCAGAACGCCCGGCCTTTCGGCGCGCAAATAGCCAAGCATCACATTGGGGCCCTTGACATAGAGCCGTCCGCCCTCCTCGACACCCTCAACCTTTTCGAGTTTGGCCTCCATGCCCGGCAACAGCCGGCCGACGCTGCCGAATTTGTTGAACATCGGCGTGTTGAGCGCCATCACCGGCGAGCATTCGGTGACGCCGTAGCCTTCGAGGATGCGCAAGCCGAATTTTTCCAGATACATCTGGCGGGTGGCCTCTTTCACCGGCTCGGCGCCGGCGAGCACGTAGCGCAGCGAGCGGAAATCGTAAGGATTGGCAACGCGCGCGTAACCATTGAGGAAGGTGTCGGTGCCGAACAGCGCCGTGGCGCAGGTCCAATAAACCAGTTCGGGCACGGTGCGATAATGCAATGGCGATGGATAGAGATAGGTCGGCACGCCGGAGACGAGCGGCAACACCGTGCCGGCGGTCAGGCCGAACGAATGAAACACCGGCAGCACGTTGAACAGTTTGTCCTCGCGGCCGAAATCGATGCGCGCCGCAGCTTGCGCCACATTGGCCAGCATATTGCGGTGGGAGAGCACCACGCCTTTGGGCGACCCTTCGGAGCCTGAGGTGAACAATATCGTGGCCCAATCGTCAGGCTTGCGCGCCACCAGCGGTTCTTTCCAGCTCAAGAAGCCGCGCAGCTTGTCGGCTATGCCGATGGTCTTGCCGATGTCTTCGAGATAGACGATCCGGACCTGCGCCTGGAGCTGCGAGACGACATGCTCCAACCGGCCTTTCTCGACAAAGGTGCGCGAGGTCACGATGGTATCAAGCTGCGCCGCCCGGCAAGCGGCGAGGATATTGGCCACTCCCGCGGTGAAATTGATGAGCGCCGGGATGCGGCCTGCGGACATTACCGCGAGCAAGGTGATCACGGCCGCATTCGAGGTCGGCAGCATGACGCCAAGGGCGTGGCCTTCGAGCGCGTAAGGCATCAGCTTGCGGCCGAGAATCGCCGTGGCCTGCAACAAGCGGCAATAGGTCATCTGGCCGCGGACCGGATCTTCGATCGCGACCCAGCCGCGCCCGTGACGGTTCGCGGCGTCGATCAGCGCTTCGACGATGGTGCGGTCCGTCGGCGTGGTGCGGAAGATCAAATCCGACATGACTGTGTAAAGCGCGGAGCCGGCGGCCTGCCGCCGCTTGCGGCCCTTGAATTCGGGATCGATCTTCAGCCGCACTGGCTCAAGAATTGTCACGGTGATTTTCGGGAATAGGCGGCGGCGCACTTGCGAGCGTTTGAGCCGGCTGAAGATGGTCATCTCCGGTCCCTCAATGCGCACCGGCACGACCATCGCGTCGGATTTGTCCGCGATCAAAGCCGCACCGTCGTAGACTTTCATCAAACTGCCGGTGACGGTGATGCGGCCTTCCGGGAAGATGACCAGCATGTCGCCTGAGCGCACCGCGTTGATGATGGCGCGCAGCGAGAACGGCTTGAGCGGATCAAGCGCCATAGTGCGCACGAATTTGAGAAACGGCTGGATCCACCAGTGCTTTGACATGGTGACGTCGATAGCGAAGACCGGCCGTTTCGGCAGGATCGACATCGCCAGCGGCGGATCAAGGAAGCTGACGTGATTGAGCGCGATGATCGCGTTGGGTCCGGCTTTGTCGATGTTTTCGAGGCCTTTGACCTCGAGCCGGAAAAACGCGCGGAACACGATCGAGAGAAAATCGTGAATCCAGCTCGCCGGCATGGTCATGCCGATCGCGACGGCGACCGCGAGATTGGCGGCGCCGATCAGCACGAACAGGATGGGCGTGCCGTAGTCAAGCTTTTCCAGCACGGCGAGGATGACGGCGCCCGCGACCATGAAGGCGGCATTGAGCACATTGACTGCCGCAACCACGCGGGCCCGCCGATCGGCGCCGGCCCAGACCTGCACTGCCGTGAACACCGGCACAATGAACAAGCCACCGGCGATGGCGAGACCAGCGAGATCGACGGCGACGTGAATGCTGTAACGCGAAGCGAAGAAGGCGCCGAGCGACATTGGGCTCGTCGCCGGCACGATCGCCGAAGCGGTCCAGCCGAGATCGAGCGCGAACAGGCCAAGCAGCACCGCGGCGACGAGCGTCGGCAACAGCACGATCCGGCCGGCCGCGAGCCACGCGGCAAGGCCGGAACCGACCGCAACCGCGACCGAGAAAATCGTCAGGAACAGCGTCACCACTTCTTCGCCGCCGCCAATGGTGAAGGAAACGAGCGGCGGCAATAGCGACAGAATGAGCGCGCCGACGAGCCAGAACCAGCTCGCAACCAGGGCGCCCCACCATAGCCGCGGATCGGCGCGAATTTGCTTGATTAGTGAGCCGGTCGAGACGAGGACGTTGCGGTTGATCGCCAAATCCGGCGCGGCCTCGCCGCTTTTCGGAATTGCGAGGCTGGCGAGCCAGCTCGCGAGCGCAGTCAGGATCATCAGCCAGGCGAAATGAACCGGATTGCTGTTGCCGTTCGCGGCGATGCCGGCGACGATGGTGCCGAATAGGATGGCGAGAAAGGTGCCGCCTTCGATCAGCGCATTACCGGACGGCAATTCGCGCCGCTCGAGCAGGTCCGGCAGGATGCCGTATTTGATCGGACCGAAAAGCGAAGCGAGCGTACCGAACATAAGCACGGCGAGAAACAACAGCGTGAGCGAATGAAAGGCAAAGCCGGCGACCGCGACGATCGCGGCGCCGATCTCGGTGAGCTTGATCCGCTGCGCGACGAGCGCTTTGTCATAACGATCGGCAAGCTCGCCACCGAGGCCGGACAGGAAAAAGAACGGCACAATTAGGGTCGCGCCGGCGAGCGTGATCAAAGCAGCCGAGTTAGCGCCGGATACTTCGAACAGGATGACGAAGACCAGCGCGGTTTTGAGGAAATTGTCGCCGAAGGCGGCGAAGAATTGGCACCAGAACAACGGCGCGAAACGGCGCGTCGCCATCAGTGACATGGACATATACGCCCCGCGTTACGTTCTGCAGTGCCGCCCCACCCGCGGATAATCTAGACGACGGCACGACAAATGGCGATGCAGCAGACACCGCGGGCTAGCACATTGCAAATATTATCTAATTCGGCGCCCGGCAATAGCGTTATGGCGCGATTATTGCGCGGGTCTCTGTCCTCCGACGGCATTGCGCCTCGTGTGTCTGCTTTTGCGGGCAAAGCAGACAATCCCTCACCTTACGTCGATGTCAGCTGTTGACCCATCTACGACATGACACGGACCACTACGCTGCGCCACACAGCGCAATTCACTGACGTGCTACATTACCGGCCTCGAGCTTGGGGCGAAAATGAAGCGGCGCGAGTTAAACGCCGCTGAGGTGATCGAATGAGACGGCGGGAGTGCATCGCATTGCTTGGCGGCGCGGCGATCGGATTGACGTTCCCTGCTAAAGCGCAGCAAGCCAGCAAGATTGCCCGCATTGGCTATTTGTCGGTGGCTGCGGGCAGAAATCCCCTAGACGAAACGTTCGAACAGGCCCTGCACGAACTTGGCTGGATTATAAATCAAAACATCGCCATCGAATACCGATACGCAGGCGGGCGTCAGGACAAGATTGCGCCCATTACCGAAGAAGTCATTCGCTCCGATCCAGATGCCCTCGTCGTCTGGGGACCACCACTGGCGCTTGCCGCCAAGCGAATGACGACCCAGATCCCGGTCGTTTTTCTAATGACTTTTGATCCCGTGGAAGTTGGCCTCGTTTCAAACTTGGCCAGCCCAGGTGGCAACCTGACGGGAGTGACGGGTCTCGCCAGCTTAGAAATTTTTTCCAAGCGCCTCCAACTTCTCAAGGAAGTTGCCCCCTCCGTTACCCGCGTAGCAATACTCGTCTCCACGGAGCAAACCCTGACCAGCGGAGGCCAGGACGCCCTGACCGCCGCCGCAAAGGCTTTGGCCCTCCAACTAGAAAGAGTTGAAGTAGGAGCTCCGTCCGGGCTTGCATCAGCGATAAACGCAGCTAAAGGCCGAGGTTCCGAAGCTGTGTACGTATGGCCCAGCGGATTCACCTTCTCGTTCGCACAAGAAATTTCAGATGCGGCGATTGCGAGCGGATTACCTTCCGTACATTTTTCAAAGGAGGGAGTTTTGGCAGGGGGACTGCTCGCATATGCTGCTGATCTAAAGGAATTGGTTAGACGTGGCGCCGCGTATGTGGACAAGATCCTCAAGGGTACACCGCCGGGAACCCTCCCGGTGGAGCAGAGCGCGAGATATGAGTTGCTAGTGAACCTCAAGACAGCGAAGGCTCTGGGGCTACCAATTCCGCCCGCCGTAATGCTGGCTGCCGACGAGGTGATCGAATAGCAAGCTATTTTGCTGCGATGCACTTGGTCCGAAAGCGGCACCTATCCGACATCCAAAGCGCACCACTCGATGTCTGATAGTAGGGCTAGCGGAAATCAAAACGTCATCGAAACCCCGGCGCGCGCTCGACCTGATCATACCAGTCAAAGCCCATGTCTTTGACGATGCGGTTGCTCATCACGATGATGCGGCATTCTTCGCCGGGATTGGCGAAATGCTGATGCAGCGTGAACGGCGGAATATAGACATAGTCGCCGCGGGTCCATTCGAATTTCTTCGGCGTCTCGGCCCATTGCCAATCAAAGGCTTCGAGACAATCCCATTTCAGGTCCCAGTGCAGATCGTAGCCGGAGCCTTCGACCACGAAAAACAACTCCTCCCACATATGGCGATGCTTGCCTGAGTGTTCGCCGTCCTTGAGAAATTGCATATAGGCTTCGATGCAGCATTCGCGGGTCTGCATCTTTTTGTGCACGAGATGCTTGATCAGGCCGTCGGGTGAGCGCTCCCACGGCATGTCCTCGGCCTTGATCACGTTCGGGCGCGTCGCATATTCGGCGCGGAATTTCTCCGACGCCACCAGGTCCTCGGCGAGAAAGCTCGCGGCGGCGGAGCCGGACAGCGCGGCTTGCTTGTCTTCGAACGGCATTTCTTCTTCTCCGCTTAAATGTCGGTCGGCGGTTTGAAATCCTCGTGGCCGGGCGGCAGCCTGTCGGTCGGCCATTCCACCATTTTCTGGAAAAGGAGGTGCATGAACAGAAACAGCGGTTTCGCCTTGAACACGAGGAGAATGCAGTCCTCGTTCTCGTCATCGTTGAAATGCTGGTGCACGCAGCCGTTCTCGACCAGCATCACGTCGCCCGCTTGCCATTTCATGTATCGGCCGTCGTGGACGTCGTGGCCGTGGCCCTTGAGCACATAAAACACCGCGCTGTTGAGATGACCGTGCTTCTGCCCGGCATTGAGCGGCGCGTAGCATTCGATATGCGATTCGATCGACTGGACGATGTTGACTGCCTGCGGTGAGATCACGTGCTTGCCGTACATCGCCGGACCACCCTTCCACGGATGATCCTTCGACGAATAGACGCGCGGCTCTTCCAGGAGCTTCTTGTAAAGGTGGCTGTAGGTGCCTTCGAGCGCGCGCACGAACGTACGCTTCTTGGCCCAGCGCTCCCATTTGCCATGCTTGATCTCGTCGGCGTCTTCTTCCGACGGCTTGTTGTGCCCAAGTCCGGGCACTTCGTGTTCCAGCATTCCAGTCATGTTCACGGTCCTGTGAAACTTTTTCGCATCGCGTTTAGTGGCGTCGTTTAAGGGATTTCTCCCCGACGCGCAATGTCGCACCGGCGCTGCATCAGGTGGCTTTTTTCATTTGGCATTTATCGCGCCGATGCGAAAGGCTACCATCGCGCAAACGAAAGGGCTCGCATGACGCTTTTTGCCAGGGACCGGACCGGAGATTTGGCCGCCGCGGCGCTGCTCGCCGTCGCGCTCGCGCTGACGTCGATCCCAGCGGCGCGCGCGCAAAGCGTCGCCGACTTCTATCGCGGCAAAACCATCGACCTTGATATCGGCTATAGCGTCGGCGGCGGTTACGATCTTTACGCGCGATTGATCGCACGCCGGCTCGGCGGCCACATTCCCGGCAATCCGACCGTTGTGCCGAAGAATATGGAAGGCGCCGGTAGTCTTCGCCTTGCCAATTACCTCTATTCGGCCGCGCCCAACGACGGCACCGTCATCGGCGCGATTAGCCGCGGTGCCGCGTTCGATCCTCTGCTCGGCGAGACCGGCGCGCAGTTCGACGCGACAAAATTCTCCTGGATCGGCAGTGCCAATAACGAGGTGAGCGTTTGCATCGCTTCGGCCCGATCGGGGATCACCAGGTTCGACGATCTGTTCGATAAGCCACTGACGATCGGCTCGACCGGCGCCGCCGATGATACTTACCAGTTCCCAGCTTTGGTCAACGCGGTGCTCGGCACCAAATTCAAGATCGTCACCGGTTATCCGGGCGGCAACGATGTCAGCCTCGCGATCGAGCGCGGCGAAGTGCAAGGCCGTTGCGGCTGGTCGTGGTCAAGCATCAAGACAACGCGGTTCAATTGGGTGCGAAACAAGCGAATCATCGTTCTGGTGCAGATGTCGTTGTCCAAGCATCCGGATCTGCCGGATGTGCCGTTGATCATGGATTTGGCTAAGACCGACGAACAACGGCAAATCTTCAAGATGATTTTCGCGCGCCAGACGATGGGCCGGCCCTATCTGGCGCCACCGGGCATCCCCGCCGACCGGCTCGCGGCATTACGCAAAGGCTTCATGGACACCATGACAGATAAGGAATTTCTCGACGAGGCCGAAGCAAACAAATTCGAGATCAATCCGGTGAACGGCGAGGATTTGGAAGCGCTGGTCAAGGACGTTTACCGGACGCCGCCGGAGATCGCGAAAAAAGCTGCGGCCGCGGTGCAGTAAAAGGCGAATCCGCTTTTCTATTCCCCTCCCCTTGCGGGGACGGGGGTCACGACGGCAAGGCAACGACGCCAACCGACCATCCCTCTCGCTACCCTCCCCCGCAAGCCTGCACTCGGGCGCGCGCAAGCGCGGCCCGGACTTGGGTATTGATTAAAACATACGCCGCGGCCCTCAATTCACCAAGAAATTGTCCTGCACGACGCATCCTCCTCCAACCGTTAATGTCGCCGCCGTTATGAGCGCGATCATTAATGCCTTCACTTTCGAGTCGCATAAAATTTGTTATTAGCAGTGCGCGCCGAGAGCGCGAACTAGTCCCTATTAGGCCACCATCCACGCATTGCAGGGTCGAAAACCATGAGAGCTATATTCGTGTTCACATTTACGAAGGCGGGATATCACGGGAGGCACATGCATCTACGCAAACCGGCATCGATGCTCATAGCCGCTTCAATATGCGCGATGGCTCAAAGCACCGCTTCCTTCGCGAAATGCATCAACAACGAAAAGAGTTGCTCCGCAGCGCTTTCTTTCTGTCTACACCAAACGAGTGATACTGCGGCGGACTGCCGGACGACGTATGCGCAGTGCATGAAGGATGGAAGCTGGCACTCGGCCTACTGCACCCGCGATGGCCTAGCGCGCCGGTAGCGGCCACCGCTGCCAAACCTGTAGCGGCTCAAGGAGAGAGAAGGCCTCGGAGAACGAAACCGCCACGGCGATCAACGCCAGAATGTGGGACGCAGTCTATGCACCGTACCGGCGCATCGCGCGCAGGTGGTCTTGGTCCTTCCTATTTTGCCTCTCCCCTTGTCGGGGAGGCCGGCGAATGCAGTGACCCTCCTCCTTACCCTCCCCACAAGCTTGCACTCGGGCGCGCGCAAGCGCGGCCCGGGTGGGGGCAGGATCAGACTTTACATTCACGTCAGAACAACCGCGTCGCCGCGCGCAACGCGGGAAACAAATCACCGAGCAATGATGGCGGCCAGGCGACGGCGAGCGCCCAGTGGAACACCACGTAACAAACGAGCGTCGTCGCCGCGGCAAAGCCGAGCGCCGTCGGCCACGGCTCGCCGAAGCCGAAGCGCATATAGGCGCAGACGAATACGGCGATCGCCGGAATGAATCCGATTCCAACGACGAGTGCGAGAAATCCCGCCATCCAGAAAAAGAAAATTGTCGCCCGCCGCGGCACCACGTCGTCAGTGACACCGAGATCCGGAACATGGGCGCTCACTTTCATTCCGGAATCGGCGTGCGCGGCGATCTTTTGCTCGGGACCGAATAGCTCGTTAACGAGATTGAGCACCGCGGCGGTGAGCGCCATGCTGCACGCGGTGAGTGGCACAAGCTTGGCATCGTGCGGCCAATCCGTCGACGACAGCATCGCCGCGACGATCAGCACGACGATGGCAAGCGAGAACGCTGGCGCCGCGCCGAAGCGCGCGTTGTGGCCGCCGATTTCGCGAAATTGTCCGATCAGCGTGATCACGATCTGCGACAACGGCCGATACAGCACCCAGGCGACACAGGCGAGGATCGCCAACACCGTCGGCCGCAACAGCCAGCCCCAGCCATAGAGCTGCGTCGAGATGAACAGGTAGCGCTCGAAAATCGCGCCGACCACCAAGCCAAGCACCATCGGCGGCCGCGGCCAGCCGAGCCGCTTCATGATCCAGCCGACAACGCCGAAGAACAGGAGCGAATAGAGATCGCCCCAATCGTGCTCGCCCTCGAAGGCGGCGACGAAAACCAGTGCGATGATGACGGGGAGAAGAATTTCCGGCCGGATGCGCGACACCTGCGCGAGCCAGCGGCTGCAAGCGAGACAGATGATCGCGCCGATGACATGCGCGAGCGTCAGGCTCCAGACAATCAGATAGGTCAGGTCGAGATGCTTGGTCAGCATCTCCGGTCCCGGGGTGAGCCCGTGCATCAGGAAGGCGCCGAGCAGAATCGCCATTGAGGCTCCGGCGGGCACGCCGAAAGCGATGGTCGGCAGCAGATGGCCGCCTTCCTTGGAATTGTTGGAGCTTTCCGGCGCGATCACACCGCGCACGTCGCCGCTGCCGAATGTTTCCGGGTTTTTCTCAGTGCGTTGCGCATAGCCGTAAGCGATCCAGTCGATCACCGCCGAGCCGATGCCGGGGATAGCGCCGAGCCCGGTACCGAGCACACCACAGCGCAGCACCAGCCACCAGTGCCGCGCCACGTCGTGCACGCCTTCCCATTGACTGGAGAGGTTGATGTCCGGCGCGTTGTCGCCGGCGATGCGCTTGCGCGACACGGCAAGCTCGGCGAGCTCCGGCAAAGCGAAAATGCCGAGCGTCGCCGGAATGAGCGGCATTCCATCCCACAGATAGAGCCAGCCGAAAGTCCAGCGCAGTGTGCCGCTCTGCGCCCGCGAGCCGATCATCGCGATCATCAGGCCGAGCCCGGCGGCGGTCAGGCCCTTGAGCGGCGCGCGTCCGGAGAGCGTCGCCACCATCGACATGCCGAACAAGGTGAACGCCAGAAGCTCGGGCGAGCCGATCGACAGCATCAATGGACGCAGGATCGGAATGCTGACGGCGAGAACGATCGCGCCGACAATGCCGCCGGCGAGCGAGGCGGCGAAGCCGGCGCCGAAGGCGCGGCCAGCCTCGCCCTTCTTCGCCATTTCATGGCCGTCGATCACCGTCGCCGCGGCGCCAACATGGCCGGGCACCCCGAATAACACGGCGGTGATGAAATCCGACGAGGTGATCACGGCCGCCATGCCGAGCAACAGCGCGAAGGCGGTATATTCATCGAGGTTGTAGGTGAACGGGATCAGCATCGCCATGCCGACGATTCCGCTCAGACCGGGAAGCACACCGATCGCGAGCCCGATCAGCACGCCGACAACAAGGATCATCAGGCGCGCCGGCTCGAGCAACAGCTGCAGCGCGTGGATGGCGCTCGCAATCATGTCCGGCTGCATCGATCATCGCTCCCGCTACGCATGATCCCGAAAAGTGGGTACCGGTTTTCGGAAAAGATCATGCGCAAAAATACGCATGATCCCGAAAAGTGGGTACCGGTCTTCGGAAAAGATCATGCGCAAAAACGCAGCATCGCGCCTGAAACCTGCAAAGCCGTCAAGCCCATGTTAGGGTTCATGCTAGAGTTCTTGGTCCGGCCTATCGCCGCATTGGCCTGACCGTCATCATAAATTGCCGACATCGTCCGGGAGCAGAATGCGCAACCAAGTCCACCGGTTCGGAGCGATCAAACCGCGCAGCCCGCACAAACCGCGTATCCGCAAAATCCTAACCAATGCCGCCGGCGCGCTGACGATGCTTCTGGGCATCATTGCGCTCGGCGTTGCCTGGGCGGACGCGCTGGACGATTTCTACAAGGGTCGCGCCGTCGATCTCTATATCGGCTACAGCGTCGGCGGCGCTTACGACCTTTATGCGCGCGTGATCGGACGGCATCTCGGCGCGCATCTTCCCGGCAATCCGACCTTGGTGCCAAAAAATCTCGAAGGCGCGGGCAGCCTTCGCCTTGCCAATTACCTTTATCGCGTCGCGCCGCGGGACGGCTCCGCGCTTGGCACGATCGGCCGCGGCATCGCCTTCGATCCGCTCTTTATCGGCCAAGGCGACGCTTTCGACGCGCAGAAATTCAACTGGATCGGCAGCGCCAATAACGAGGTCAGCGTGTGCGTCGCGCTACGGGAGTCCGGCATCACCAAGTTCGAAGACCTCTTCACCAAGGATTTGACCGTCGGCGGCACCGGTGCGAGCGCCGACACCGATCAATTCCCGCGCGTGCTCAACAGCGTGCTCGGCACGCATTTTAAGATCGTTGAGGGCTATCCGGGCGGCAATGACGTCAACCTGGCAATGGAGCGCGGCGAGGTGGCCGGCCGATGCGGCTGGTCGTGGTCGAGCGTCAAGTCGACGCATAAATCCTGGATTGACGACAAGCGCATGATCATTCTGATCCAGCTCTCGCTGACGAAACATCCGGAATTGCCCGACGTGCCGCTGGTGATGGACTTCGCCAAGACCGACGAGCAGCGCCAGATTCTCAAGATGATGTTCGCCCGCAATGTCATGGGCCGGCCCTATCTGGCGCCGCCCAACGTACCGGCAGAGCGGGTCGCGGCGCTGCGCGATGCGTTCGCGGCGACCATGACGGACAAGGATTTTCTCGCCGAAGCCGGCAAGACCGAGCTTGAGATCAATCCGGTCTCGGGCGCCGAGGTCGAGAACCTGGTCAAGGAGGTCTACGCCACCCCGCCCGATGTTGTCGCCAAGGCCAAGGCTGCCGCCGCAGCGGGAAAGTGATCGGCTTTGTCGTTGCGAACAACGCGAAGCAATCCAGAGTCGAGTGCACAATCTTCTGGATTGCTTCGTCGCATACGCTCCTCGCAATGACGAGAGGCGACCTAAACCTCCAACACCCCCCGCATCATCGGCACGCAGCCGCCGCCGATCGACAAGCTCGTGATCTTGCCATTTTGTTTCTCGGCGCCGGCCTCGAGCAGGCTCGGCCTGCCCATGTCGACGCCCTGGCCGATGCGAAGCGCAAACTTCAGGTCGGGCTCGGGCCGCAGACTCTGCGACATTCGGGCTGCCCGATGCGGCATCCTCGGGAACGCCGACCAGCGGCCCGAACATGCGTCGCGACGATCGTGAACATAAAGCAGGATGCCGATCATCCGCTCGGCCGGCAGGTGTTGGGTGAACACTTCGGTGCGCGGCCGTGCGTTCGCCAGCGCCGCACGAGACGATGCACGGCCGATGATTGGCGGTTTCGACGTCGCTTACGCGCAGCGAACACGCGGCGGCGATGATTTCGGGGTCGAGATCATCGCCGCGGTTCAGCGCTTGCGGCGGCGTCAGCCGCGCGCCGATGACCGAGGCTCCGTCCTTGATCAGGTTGAGCCGGACCAGGCCGGCTTTCTCCTCGAAAATCATGGGAGCGCCGACGCTGCGTCCGGCGCGTTCGCTTTCCTGCGCCAAAACAAATGCGGTGCCGATATTGGGATGGCCGGCGAATGGCAGTTCGGCGCGCGGCGTGAAGATGCGAACCTCCGCGGTGTGCGATGGCTCGCGCGGCGGCAATACAAAAGTGGTCTCGGCCAGATTGAACTCGCCGGCGATCGCCTGCATCTGCGCGCTGGTCAGCGACGTTGCATCGGGAAAAACGGCGAGCGGATTGCCGCCGAATTTGCGGTCGGTGAAGACGTCGACGGTAACGAACGGAATTTGCATTGGCGTTCTATAGCATGATCCGGAAAAGCTTGCCTCGGACGCGAGGATGGATGCCCGTATCTGCGGCCTTTCATTGCTCCAAATCAAAGAGGGCGTCCCCGGAATGAGCTATTTACTGACGGAACCGGAAGATTCGAAATGACCGACGATTGGAAAAAGACAGTTCACCGCAACAAACTCCTCGGCATGTGGGCCGCGGAAAAATTGGGAATCAAGGGCCAGGAAGCCGAAGACTATTCGGACGCCCTCGCCGTGGGCACGCTCGATCCCGAGCGGAGCGACGTGCTGAGCAAAATACGCAAGGATTTCGACGCTGCGGGCGTGGTCCAGTCGGACGAGCAGATCCTACGCGTCATGAACGAACTCACGCTCCAAGCTGGCAGCCAAATGCCGGGAACGCGAGGAGGCGCCTCGGACGCTTTGACAGTGCTGCTCGCGCGCAAACTCAAGCCGGAATGAGCGGACATTCTGTAAAAGCGGCCACCAACAGGCGATTAAAACGGGCGATTAAAGTTGTGCACGATCATAATGGCAGTCACTTTAGACAGTTCAACTGCAGCGTCCGCATCGCGGAGCCAATGTCGGCCACCGGTATCACGCCACGGAGCGAACGCTTGTCCTCCGTGATCGCCACCGCAAGCTCCGGGATGGACTGCCAAGCGTGTTCAACGAGCGCTGATGCTTTCTCCGGGAGTAGTACCAAGGCTCCGGACGTTACCACGCTGCCGGTGAATTCTGTTGTTGTTGCGCCGGCCGAGACAGTCACTTTAGGGTGCGTCCGCGGTCGCAACGGTTCGATAAGAACCACCAGAACCTCGGTTGTGGCGCCTTCGCCGCAACGCAGCATCAGACCGGCAATGTCGTGATCGGATCGAGTTGAATCTGCAATTTTAGTGATTGAAATCGAGTCGGGGCCGCCGGCCGGATTGGGCGTGCGGGCGAGTTGCCAAGTTCCGGGCTCAATAGGCTGTTGCTGCGATAGACGCATCGGCGCGCCAACATTTCCTTCCTTGTAGCAGGGCGTCCGCGCCGAATCTTTTTTGGTGGTTTGGCAGTGCAGAGCCTCGCTGTCCGGCTTTGCCGTTTTTGCCACGCCCTCACAAACTGCAGGGCTTGGCGTCATCGTCCACGCGGCACAGATTGCCGCCGAACCGCCGAGAAGTGCGAGGAATCGATAGCGTCTCATTCGATCACCTCGTCAACGGACGTCGCGACCGAGCGTTTTAGCTGTGTTTAAGGCCGTGGCCAGCCGGAATGCTTCCGGCACAACCGTGAATCAAAACTCTGCTACCGCTTTGAAGTTCCGCCAGGCACGAGCAGCTAGCAAGCGCTCAGCGCTCGTAGGGTTAACGCGGCACGCGCTTATGTCGATGTCCGATCCTGCCCTGCATGGAGAATATTGACGCGGTCTGCAATGACGGCTTTTCGATGCTCTTGGCAGCACGGCATCGGAAGCTAAACTGCCTCGATGTTAACCCCTGTCCGCTACTTCTATCGACAACTTACGCCCGCAGATGCATCGCTTCTGAAGGATTTGCTACGCGTATTCGGCGAGGCATTTGACCAAATCGATACCTACCAACATTCCGTTCCAGGCGATGATTACCTGACAAGGCTGCTGACCAAGCAGCATTTCATCGCCGTAGTTGCTATGAATGGCGAAGAGGTCGTCGGTGGACTCGTCGCGTATGAGTTGGACAAATTCGAGCAAGATCGGCGTGAGATCTACATTTACGATCTCGCCGTCGCGGAGAACCATCGGCGAAGAGGCGTCGCTACAAAATTGATCGGTGAACTAAGGAAGATCGCTTCAGAGCGAAACGTGTACGTTATTTTTGTGCAGGCCGACACGGACGACGGTCCAGCTATCGCGTTGTATGAATCGTTGGGTACTAAGGAAACGGCTCATCATTTTGATATAGAAGTACCACACAGACCCTATAAGCGACTACTCCGTGGATAAAGCTGGCCTGCGCCCCGAATGTCGTTTTGGTTTATAAAAAGTGTCAATAACAGACGTTCATCGCTGGCTCTGTTGCGGCTCTGTTGACTCAAATCAAATGAGGCTAGTCTTTGGCGTTAATATTGTATTCGTTTACTGTGAGGATCTGACAATGAACCCGTTCATCCTTTTGGTTCTGGCGATTTTCTCATTGGTGCCAGAAAGGGCGGCTGGAGATATAATCCGGCGTGCAACCATTCCAGCATTTCTGTTCGGGACCTGGGCCGAAAATTCAGAGCAGTGCATAAGCAAAGACAAATCAAACGTGGTAATAGAAAGTTTAAGGTACGGCGACGGAAGTGGAAGCTGCGCAGTGCGGTGGGTTGTTGAGACGCCAAGCTCGCATGGGGCAAAATTATGCCGTCCACGGATTATGTACGAGCGCAGCAGATCAGGCGAAGACTCAAATCGTAAATATTATCATTCGGCCACAAGGCAATGACCGGGCGTCAATGGGAAGATCGTTCGCGGATTTGAAAACCTATCAGCGTTGTCCGGAGTGATCGGCACGTCGCGTCAGAATTTTACAGAGTCTCTAAGACTTAGCTTGTTCTTTCGGTCTTGACACCTGTCCTGCTGCGCTTTCGAGGGGCGCAAGCGCAGATGACGATAGACATCGCGAAAAATCACCAGCCGGGCCGCGCCATGTCTGTTTTACCTCCAGATTTTGACACACTTGCTATTAAATACTGACGCGAGCGTTCCGTTTTCCGAACTGTTTTTCTGCTTTGATCAACATCAAAGCCAATTCGCAAAGAGCGGCATGTCTGTGGCTTCTTTGTTGGAGATATAAATGAAAAGCACCAGTCAGACGAAAGTGTCCATCGGCAAGCGAGCAGCTGATGAACTAAAGGAATTTGCCGTCATTGCCGCTTATCTATACGTCTGTTTCACTGCAATACTGTATTTAAAGGCCTCGATTCTAAAGGCGCATGGTATTGCATTCGCGCCGTTTGGCTTTGCCGCCGTTAAAGCGCTTATCTGTGCTAAGTTTGTCTCGGTAGGACACATTTTACACGTCGGCGAGCGGTTCAAATCGCTGCCTCTTATTTGGCCGACGCTATATAGGTCGCTTGCCTTTCTCGTCTTGTTGCTCGCGTTAAACGCCCTCGAAGAGATTGTCGTGGGTCTAATGCATCACCGGGCTATCTTAGACTCGCTTGCCGAATTCGGCGGCGGGACTCTCGATCAGTTGATCGCAACGAGCATAGTTGGTCTGCTGATATTGATCCCTTTCTTTGCCTTTCGCACGCTTGGTGAAGTCGTCGGTGAACGCAATCTTGTTCGCGTATTCTTTCGACGTCACCACGGTGCTCACAGCGCATCTAAAATATAGCCGCACGCGCGCTAATCGAGGCGCAACGTGGCGATCTCGGTGCCGCCAAGCGCAATAGCTGCGCTGCCTCCACCAGTAACCGTTAGTCTAGTGAGCAGGCGCGGTTCGCGATTTCGGCAAGATGAAATTGCCAAATGCTATCGGAGAAGTGCCGACGCCGATCGTCGCGACCACGTTATTACTCGCGGTTGCGATGACCGATACGGTATTGTCAAATTGGTTTGCGACGTAGGCCTTGCTGCCGTCCGACGTGAATGCGACGCCGAGCGGGCCGTGGCCAACGTGGATCGTCGCGGACACCGCGTTGGTCGCGGTGGTGATGACACTTACCGTATCGTTTAAGTTCGTAACATAGAGCTTGCTGCCGTCGGGCGTGATCGCGACGGCAAAGGGGGCTAGACCGACGTCGATCGTTGCGACCACTTTATTGTTCGCATCGATGACCGATACCGTGCCATTACCCTTGTTCACAACATAGACCTTGCTGCCGTCAGGTTTGACCGCGACGCCGACGGGGTGCGTGCCAACGGCGACTGTCGCGGACACAGCGTTGGTCGCCGTGTCTATAACCGATACCGTACCGCTAAGCATGTCGTTCGCTACATAGACCTTGCTGCCGTCCGGCTTCACCGCGACGCCCATGGGGGTGAGGCCGTCAATGTCGATGGTCGTGGACACAGAGTCGGTCGCGGTGTCTACGACAGAGACGGTGCTGTGACGACCTTTATTCGCAACATAGACCTTGCTGCCGTCCGGTTTGACCGCGACGCCGACCGGGTTACTGCCGACGGCGACTGTGGCGGACACAGCGTTGGCCGCCGCGTCTATGACAGACACGGTACCTTTAACCGTTTCGTTCGCAACATAAACCTTGCTGCCATCCGGCGCGACCGCAACGCCGGCGGGCGCGAGACCGACGTCGATCGTCGTGACGACCTTGTTCGTGGTCGTGTCGATCACCGTTACTTTGTTGGAGAAGTTGGGATATAGGCCCTGGTTCGTAATGTAGGCATTCTGGGCAATTGCGGGCACTAGTGAAACCGGCCATGCCAGCGCTAACCCTGTCAGCGCCGCCATCGATCGCCGCGACATGAGATTTCCTCGTAATTTCATTCTAGCCCTTTGCCTGCCCCTCGGCCCCTCTCCCTGCCCGGAAAAGCTGACTTTTGCCAGCATCCAACTATCAACGCCACCTGTACTTACAGCAGACATGGAGAAGTTGATCACTCAGTTATCCGGGCAGCTCGGCAGATGTAGCCGTTAATGGGGATGACTCAGTTGGAGTGAGTAAAAATCATCTCGCTTTAGCTTCTTCGGCCGCCGCGGCGCGGTCCTTGATCGGTCACGCCGAGATGGGTTTCGAGCGCGGTGCGGTCGGCGGCGAGCGCAGCGCTGTCGGCGGCATGAACGACGGCGCCGCGTTCGACGATGATGGCGCGATGAGTGACGCCGAGAATCTTCTTGGCGTTCTGCTCGACCAGAATGGCCGACATGCCTTCCTCGCGGATAATCCGGCGCAGCGCCGCCAATAGTTCCTCGACGATGATCGGCGCCAACCCTTCCAACGGTTCGTCGAGCAGCATGATGCGCGGATTGAGCACCAGCGCGCGTGCGACCGCGAGCATTTGCTGCTCGCCACCGGACAGCTGGTTGCCGAGATTTTGCCGCCGCTCGGCAAGGCGCGGAAACAAGCCATAGACTTTTTCGATGGTCCAACGGCCCGGCCGCGCCACCGCGGTGAGATTCTCCTCGACCGTAAGCGATTTGAAAATGTTGCGCTCCTGCGGCACCCAGCCGATACCGGCATGCGCCCGCTGATCGGGCCGCAACGAGGTGATCTCGGCGCCGTCAAGGGTAATCGTGCCGCCGAAATAGCGGGTCACCCCGACGATGGTGTTGATCAGCGTGGTCTTGCCCATGCCGTTGCGGCCGAGGAGCGCCAGCGCCTGACCTTCGCGCAATGACAGTGAAATATTGGACAGCACCACGGCTTCGCCATAGCCGGCGCAGAGACGTTCGATGGCGAGAAGTTCAGGCATTAGAGCGCTATCCAAGAAGTTGAATCACTGTGCATCCGTAACATTTCGTTTGCGCATGATCTTATCCGAAAACGGGTTCCCGCTTTTCGGCATCATGCGCCCAGTTCCTCGCCGAGGTAGACCGCTTTGACTCGCGGATCGCGCGCTACGTCGTCGGGCGCGCCGTCGACGAACAGCGCGCCGTTGACCAACACCGAGATGCGCTGGGCAAAGGAGAAAACAAGGTCCATATCGTGCTCGATCAACAGCACCGTGACTTCCTTCGGCAGCGCCTCGATGGTGGCGAGGAGCTCATGCCGCTCCGCCTCCGGCACGCCGGCGGCCGGCTCGTCGAGCAAAAGCACGCGCGGCCGGCAGGCGAAGGCGAGCGCAATTTCGAGAAGCCGCTGCTTGCCGTAAGGCAGGATGGCTGTGCGCTCGTGCATGACATCGGCGAGCCGAAACCGCTGGACAATCTCGGCGATCTCGTCGGTGATCGCCGATTTGGTGCCGACGAGTCGCCACCAATCGGCGCCGGAGCCTAGCCGTTCCGAAATGACCAATCCGATCGACTCGAGCGGAGTGAGATCGAGGAACAACTGGTTGATCTGAAAGGTGCGCGCCATGCCGAGCCGCACGCGCTGGTGTGGCAGCAGCGCGGTAATGTCACGGCCTTCGAGCTCGATCCGGCCGGCGGTCGGCCGCAGCACTCCAGTGAGAAGATTGATGACGGTGGTCTTGCCGGCGCCGTTGGGCCCGATCAGAGCGTGCCGCGCCCCCGGCTCGACGGCGAGATTGACGCTTTGCGCCGCCAGAATGCCGCCGAAGCGCTTTTCCAGTCCGATAGTTTGCAGGATCGGCATCGTTTTTGACCCTAGCGCCCATCCGGCGCGGCGCCGCCGAGCATGGGCAAGCGCGGCACCAGCCGCGCGGCCGCTCGGGCGAGCAAGGTGCGAAGTGCGCGAATCCAGCCAGCCATGCGTTCGCGGCCGATCAGAACGATGACCACCAGCACGAGCCCGATCCAGAACTGCCAGTATTGCGGCGTCAGATTGGCGATCCAATCCTGCAAGAACTTGTAGATCACCGCCCCGATCAGGCCGCCGTAGAGATAACCGGTTCCGCCGATGATCAAGACCAGTAAAAGATCGGCCGAGCGCTCGAGCGAAAACACATCGAGCGAGCAGAACGCGGTCGTCTGGGTAAGAAGCGCGCCGGCAATCCCGGCAAAGCCCGCCGACGCCGTATAGATCGAAACCAGCCGCCACTTCACCGGAATGCCGATCGCCGCGGCGCGCAACGTATTGCCCTTGATCGAACGCAGCGACAGGCCGAACGGCGAATAGACAATGCGCCGTGCGATAACAAAGCAGACGAACAGCACGATGAGGCAATAGACATAACCGTTATGCCCGAACAGATCGAACCGGTACAGGCCAAGCACCGGCGCGATTTCGACGCCTTGCAGGCCGTCGGCACCGCCGGTGATGTTGGAATAGTGGTTGGCGAGCTCACCGAGCATCAGCGAGACGCCGAGCGTGACCATCAGCCGGGTCAGGTCGGAGCCGCGCAACACCAGAAAACTGGTGACAAAGCCGAGCATCGCCGCAACCAGGCCGGCGCAAACGAGCGCGACCACCGGCTCATTGATGATGCCGTATTTGGCGACCAAGCCGGAAAAATACCCGGCCAAGCCGAAAAACGCGGCCTGGCCGAGCGAGATGATCCCCGCATAGCCGAGAATAAGGTCGAGCGACAGCGCGAACAGCGCCAGGATCACGGTGTCTTTCAAGATCAGATATTTTCCCGGAAACAGCCAAATCGTCGCGAAAGCGAAAACCCAGAACGCGATTTCGAGCGGCGACCAGCGCGCGCGGCGCTTGAGATAAAGAGCGACATCGTCGGCGCGCGCGGTCATCGCTTAATCACCGTGCGGCGCCGCGGGCGAACAGCCCCTGCGGTCGCCAGATCAAAACGACAATCATGATTGCGTAGATGACAAAGGCGCCGAGCTTCGGCACGTAATATTTGCCGGCGACATCGCCGATGCCGAGCAGGATCGAGGCGAAGAATGGCCCAGTGATGCTTGACGTGCCGCCGACCGTTACCACGATCAGAAAATAGATCATGTATTTGAGCGGGAAGGTCGGATCGAGACCGAGGATTTCCGCACCCAAGGCGCCGCCCAGTCCGGCCAAGCCGGAGCCGAACGCAAAGGTGATGCCAAAGACCGCGCCGACATTAATGCCGAGCCCGCGCGCCACGCGCTGATCGTCCACCGCCGCACGCAAGCGGCTGCCGAACCGGGTTTTGCCCAGAATGAGTTGCAGAGCGACCGTCAGCAATCCGCAGATGACAATGATCAGCAGACGGTATTTCCCTATGCCGACACCGGCGATCTCGAACTGCCCTTGCAGCGCCTCCGGGATCTGCACGAATTGCTGCGACGAGCCCATCGTGTAATCGACCGCCGCGACCGACATGAAGACCAGTCCGATGGTGAACAGCACCTGATCGAGGTGACTGCGCGCATAAACATGGACGTAGAGTGTGCGTTCGAACAAGCCGCCAAGAAGCGCCGTGACCAGGAATGCGATCGGCAATCCAAGCGCGAATGGAACGCCAAGCCGGTTGACCAGGATGACCGTGCAATAACCGCCCGCCATGGCGAAGGCGCCGTGGGCGAGATTGATGAAGTTCATCAGGCCGAGCGTGACCGAAAGTCCGCATGCCAGAACGAACAGCAGCATGCCGTAAGCGATACCGTCATATAGGATGGTCAGCATCGTCGTTCAAAGCCCGCGCCAAGAACCCCTTCTCCCCGCGAGCGGGGAGAAGGCATAGGCGACTTTCGCCGCCGTCGTTAAACAAGAACGCGATGCGAAGCACCGCGGATTGGGGCGAAGCCCCTTCACGCTCGCTCGCTTCACTCGCTCGACCTCTCCCCACGCAGCGGGGAGAGGTAAATGCTACTTCGCTTCCGCCGCCTTAATCGGATCCTTGATATTCGCGAACGTGGCGAATTCTATATTGTAAAGTTCGCCGTTCTTTTTCTCGACCTTGCGGATATAGACATTCTGCACGATGTCGCGCGTGTCCGGGTCGATCGAGACCGGACCGCGTGGGCTCTCCCACGCCATACCCTTGGCGGCGGCGATCAGCGAGTCGCCATCGGTCTTGCCGCCGGCCTTCTTCAGCGCCTCGTACATCAAGTGCATGCCGTCATAGGCCGACACCGCCATGAAATTCGGCCGCATGCCGCCATTCGCTTGCTTGAACGCGGCGACGAACGCCTTGTTGGCCGCCGAATCGTGATCGGCCGAATAGAAATGCGCGGTGATGGTGCCGACCACGGCGTCGCCCATGCCGTTGAGCAGATCGTCGTCGGTGACGTCGCCCGGGCCGATGATCTTGATACCGTTCTTGTCGAGACCGCGCTCGACAAATTGCTTGACGAAAGTGCCGCCCTGCCCGGACGGCACGAAGACGAAGATCGCGTCCGGTTTCTGGTCCGCGGCGCGCTGCAGGAACGGCGCAAAATCGGGATTGGCCAGCGGGAAGCGGATCGTGTCGAGCACCTTGCCGCCTTTTTTGGTGAATTCGTCCTTGAACGACTTTTCGGCATCGGCGCCGGGCGCATAGTCGGAGACCATGCTGACGACCTTTCTGATGCCGTTCTGCGCCGCCCAATCCGCCATCGGCACGGTCGATTGTGCCAGCGTGAAGCTCGTGCGCGCGATATAGGGAGACTTCTCGGTGATGATCGAGGTGCCGGCGGCAGTGACGATTTGCGGGGTTTTGCCTTCGCTCGCAAGCGGCGCGACCGCGAGCGCGGCAGGCGTCACGCCGAAGCCGGCAAGAAAGGTCACCTTGTCGTTGACGATAAGCTCCTGGGCGATGCGCTTGGTATTGTCAGGAACCGCGCCATCGTCCTTGATAATCAGCTCGACTTTCTTGCCCGCAACGGTATCGCCCTGCTGCGACATAAAGAGCTTGGCCGCGGCCGCCTCCTGCTTGCCGGTCGATTGCTGCTGGCCGGTCATCGGCAAGATGAAGCCGATTTTGACGTCTTGTGCTTGCGCATCACCGGCTGCCAGCACCGCGGCGGCACAAGCTGCCACGAGCAAAAACCAATGTCTCATTGTTTTCTCCAAAATCGATCCAGCCCGTTGTTAGGTGGCATACCAACACCCCAGGCATTTCTTGTCCAGCGAACGCATTGTCTCGCCCGCCGGTGAGACGATGAACGACAAATAGCGAGGCGCTTACTTTTACCTCCTCCCTTGAGGGGGAGGTCGACCGCAAAGCGGTTGGGAGGGGGGCCCAAGGATAGCACTCCCCCTTTCCCTGACCCCCTCCCTCGAGGGGGAGCGTAAAAGGGTGGCGTCCGCAGCGCGATATGAGCTTGAGTAGCCTAAGCGTGCGCCTGGCGCTGTGGATCGACGATCTTTTCCAATCGGTCGAGCACGCGCATGCAAGGCAGGAGCTGAGCGAGACTGCCGTTCGGCTCCCGCTTTTGTTTGATAGCGGCGATGAATTCACGGTCTTCCAGCTCGATGCCGTCCATCGAGACATCGACCTTGGACAGGTCGATCTTGTTGTCCTTGCCGTCGGCGAGATCGTCGTAATAGGCCTTGTAGGTGCCGTTGTCGCAGATGTAGCGGAAGAACGAGCCAAGCGGACCGTCATTGTTGAACGACAGCGACAAGGTCAGCAACGCACCGGACGGCGTTTTCGCCACGATCCCCATGTCCATTGCGATGTTAAGCTGCGGATGGATCGGGCCCTGCACGGCATAGCAGTCTGAAATGGTTTCGCCGGCCTGGTACTGAAACAGATCGATCGTGTGCGCGGCGTGATGCCAGAGCAGGTGATCGGTCCAGCTCCGCGGCTGGCCGGCGGCGTTGATGTTCTTGCGGCGAAAGAAATAGGTCTGCACGTCCATCTGCTGGATTTTCAATTCACCCTTTTGGATGCGCTTATGCACCCATTGATGGCTGGGATTGAAGCGCCGCACATGGCCGCCCATGGCGGTGACGCCAGTCTCCTTGGCGATTTTAAGCAGCGCTTCGGCATCCTCGATACTGTCAGTGACCGGAATCTCGACTAGGACGTGCTTGCCGGCGCGCATGACCTGCTCGCCTTGGCGGAAATGCATCTTGGTCGGCGTGGTGAGAATGACAGCGTCGGCACGCTTGATGCCTTCGGACAATTCGCCGGTGAAATGCGGAATGCCGTATTTCTTGGCGACCTGCGCGGTCGCATCCTGGTTGCCGCCGACCAGCGACGCCACTTCAACTTCGGGAATGCGCTTGAGCGCATCGAGGTGCTTTTGCCCGAACGCTCCTTGCCCCGCTACGCAGATTTTCATTTCATTTCTCCAAACTCATAAAGTTGTCGTGATCATAGTGACTCGTCATTGCGAGCGAAGCGAAGTAATCCAGATAAGCGACCCTGGATTACTTCGTCGTTTTCGCTCCTCGCAATGACGATTAGCCGCGAATCCGCTCAACCTTTGCCCGCGCGGCGGCGCGCTTGAGCTTGCCGGCGGAGCGCTTACCTTTCGCTGCCGATTTGCGCGCGGCGCCAAGTCTACGATTGGCAAGAATAATGTGACCGACGGCGGTATTCGACGCCGGCACGGTGTAGAAGCGATAGACCTCGTCCACCTTGTCGTCGAGCGCGCCGCGCATGATCAGCCACATCACCATTTCGATGCCTTCGGCGCCGGCTTCACGCATGTAGTCGATGTGAGGAATCTTGACGAGCTTCTGCGGATTGTTCGAGAGGTTGTCGAGGAAGTTCTTGTCCCATTTGCTGTTGATCAGCCCGGCGCGCGGCCCGGAAATCTGGTGCGACAGCCCGCCGGTGCCGAAGATCACCACTTTAAGATCCTCCGGGTAGGACTCCACCGCTTTGCGGATGGCGCGGCCGAGCATGAAGCAGCGGTGGCCGGTCGGCGGCGGATACATGACCACATTGACCGCGAGCGGAACGACCGGACATGGCCAACGTCCGTTCTTCTCGATCTTGCCGAATAACAGGTTCATCGGCACGGTCATGCCGTGATCCACCTCCATCTTGTTGCAGATGGTGAGATCGAATTCGTCGAGAATGACCGATTGCGCGATATGCGAGGCGAGCGCGGGATGGCCTTTCACCACCGGCACCGGGCGCGGGCCCCAGCCTTCGTCGGCCGGCGGAAATTCCGCGGCGCAACCGAGCGCGAAAGTCGGGATCATCTCGACGGAAAACGCCGAGGCGTGATCGTTATAGACGATGATCGCGACATCGGGCTTGGTTTCGCGCATCCACGCTTGCGATTTCTCGAACCCCGAAAAGATCCGCTTCCAATACGGCTCCTCGGTTTTTCCGTTATCGAGCGCCGCGCCGATGGCGGGCACGTGCGATGAACCTATCCCTGCGATGATTCTGGCCACGGCGTCACTTCCGTTTTGCTGATCGGGTTTTCGATTTGGGTTTGGCTTTGCGCTTCGTTGCGTGCTTCGTTGTTTTCTTGGCCGCAGCCGATTTTCCGGCGCGGCCAGCACCGAGAAATTTTGAAGGAGCATTTTTTCCGGAACGCGAGCGATTGCCTTCGACCGAGCGTCCGCCGCCGAGCATCATTGCCGCATAGTCCTGCTGCGTCGACCCGGTCATCATCGCGGCGAGATGCTGAAACGAATGTCCGTCGGTCGCGCCGAGTTTGGCGGTGAAATAGATATTGCCGCCCAGCTCAAGCATGCGGTTGTAATCGCGCTTGAGAATGGCGTCGGTTTGCTGCGGCGTCAGATTGAATCTCTTCAAATACTCCGCCTCGTTCGCTTTGAAGGCCTTGCGGTTGTCGTCCTTCATCAGCGACATGCAGAACATGTTGATGCCGTAGCCTTGGCGCGACCGTTCGGCGTCGAACACGAAAGTGCCCGGAATATCGTCGTAGTCATGTCGTTCGCGAGCCATCGTCGTCTCTCTCCCAATTTGCCTGACATATATAGCGCGGGAAAGATTAGCAATATAAGTCTTTTGCCTACCAGTTAAGTCGCCCGAAATGGGACCCGATTGGAGGAAAACCTGCGCAAACTTACCTTGCATTGACGACCAGTTTTAAGGGGTGCCCCTTGTGATTGATATGGACCCAAAAGCTAGACGTTTCTTGCTGAGGCCGCTGCAACGCAGAACCCACGGTCAACTTGACCCGGAATTTTACGTGAAGGCTGTTCGCCGTCTAGATCAGCGCGCGCTTGGCGAAATTACTTTGGCCCAATTGAACCGCGTTGTTTATAGTTTGCGTGACAGGCATTCGGGAAGCTGGGAAGACCCAGCTCGAGCGAAAGAATTAGTTGCACTCGCAAAGGCTCTCTATGCAACTCGACGCATTTCGCGACAGGAGTACGTTTTTATGCGCTTTGCCCCGTTGAAGCTGTACACGAAGGTCGCATCTCTAACGGATACTACAAAACCGATTTGCAACCGATTGAAGAGGCAATCGATAAGATTGAAAGAGAGGAAGAGCTAGGACCAGATTAGTACTGGCCGAGCGGCACGGGACCTTACGGATACGACCAGCTTACTCGACGTTATGAAGCTATCGTCGACGAAAAGTTCAAAGAGACCCTCAAAGAATTTGGCTTGGATGATCTCCTTAACATTTTGAAGCGCTCACGCGATGAGTTTAATCAACTTCGGGAGCGAGGCCGTCGTTCCGTCTTCCACAAGAAAGAGTATGTCCATGCATTGCGAGACATAGTAATTCAACACGAAAATGACTCACGTCTTGCAGCAAATGCCAAAGCGTTTTCTGCAGCTGTTACATCGCTCGGCGCTGGAATCGAGGGCCTGCTTTTACTCCGATGCCTTCGCTCGCCACGCTCAGTAGCCAGCAAATTACCGAAACGGATTCGGCCGCGGCGGCAAGATAACGCAGATAAATGGACATTCGAGACGTTGATCGAAACCTGCGATGCAGCCGGTTGGCTTCGGCCAATCGGAACGACGATCGCACAATACAATACAGCCTCAATGGCGCACGTTTTGCGAAACATGCGAAACTACATTCACCCTGGGAGGCACGCGCGTGAGAGGCCTTGGTCCGTAACAGATGAACAGGAATATCGCGATGCGAACGCCATCTATGTCTTATTGCTGTCCACGCTTGGAGAGTCGAGAGAGAGAAACTAGCTAAGAACTAATCCGGCGAATGCGTGCCGAGTAATTGCAGTTCGGATTCCTTAGCCGTGGCGGTTTTGCCGTTAAGATCGCGAACGCCGAAAATTTTGAGGCCCTTGCCCAACTCGGCCTGGACGACAATGACGGCAATGGGCTGCTGCCCGCGCTTTGTCAGATAGGCATATTGCGGAATAGTGACGTCGAGCGGCTTGCCGAATGGCACTCCATAGGCCCGCAGCGCGAAAACGGCATTTCCCTCGGCAACGTCTTTATCCGTTGCCGGGCGGCCTGAGATAAAACCGGTGGTCGGCAAGGGCGGCCAGCTCTGCTTTGCCGCCTGCTGCGCCAAGCAAGGCGTCGTGCCCTGCCCCAAACCAACGGCAATGCCGACGGCGATCGCGGCCGTCAGTGTCAAAGCTGGCACGCACGCGCGCATAAAGCGAAATGGCCTTAGGTTGACGCGCTCTTTCGTTTTAGCTTTTCGTTTGAGCTTATCCGAGAGCCGGTTCACACCCTCGGATCGCGGTCCGAGGGCAGGCTTTTTCGGGATCATGCTCAAGTCCAATAAAGCCGCATCGGATTGTCGACCAAGAGCCGCTGTTGCGCCGCTGCCGTGGCGGCGACGTTGGGAATGTAGTCGACCAGCACGCCGTCGTCCGGCGCCTGTTTTTTCATATTGGGATGCGGCCAATCGGTGCCCCAAATGACGCGGTCGGGAAAGTGCTCGATCAGCGCGCGGCCGAACGGCGCCACATCGTCATAGGGCGGCCCGGCCAGGCTCATGCGTTCTGGACAGGTCACCTTGACCCAGAAATTCTTGTGCTTGTCCATCAAACGATGGAAGCGCTGGTTCTCGGGATGATCGACGCCCTTTTTCACGTCGGGCGTGCCCATGTGATCGACCACGACCGTCGTCGGCAGCGCGGTGAAGAAATCTTCCAGTTCGGGCAGGTCTGGCATCTCGAAATAAACGACAATGTGCCAGCCGAGCTTTTCGACGCGCGCCGCGATCCGTTGCAATACATCGCGCGGCGTAAAATCGACAAGCCGCTTGAGGAAATTAAAGCGCACGCCGCGGACGCCGGCCTGATCCATCCATTTCAATTCGTCGTCGGTGACTTCCTCGCCGACGAAGGCGACTCCTTTGGCTTTGCCATTCGCCGATTGCAGCGCGTCGACCATGGCGCGATTATCCTTGGAATGACACGACGCCTGGACGATCACATTTTTATCGAGGCCGAGAAAATCGCGCAGCGCAAATAATTTTTTCTTGGGCGCGTCGCACGGCGTGTATTTGCGCTCCGACGCATAAGGAAATTTGTTTTCCGGGCCGAAGACGTGGCAGTGCGCATCGATCGCGCCGGGCGGCGGCTTGAATGTCGGCTTCGATGGATTGGGATGAAACGGGATGTAACCCGGCGACATCGGCACGCGAAAATCTCCTCACCTGTCATTCCGGGGCGCGCCGCAGGCGCGAGCCTGGAATCCATGACCACGGTCTGTTGTAGTTTGTATTGATCGAAACTCCTGAATCACAGCGAGCATGGATTCCGGATCGGCGCTGCCCGCTGTCCGGAATGACTCCTAAACCCTCTCCAATGCCAGCGACACGCCCTGCCCGACGCCGACGCACATGGTGGCGAGCGCGCGCTTGCCGCCGTGTTTTTCCAGTCCGTGCACGGCGGTCAGCGTCAGCCGCGCGCCCGACATGCCAAGTGGATGACCGAGCGCGATCGCGCCGCCGTGCGGATTGACGTGCTCGGCGTCCTCCGCCACGCCGAGCTGGCGCAGGCAAGCGATGCCCTGCGAGGCAAAGGCTTCGTTGATTTCGATCAGATCGAAATCGCCGATCTTCAAGCCGAGCCGCGCCAAGAGTTTTCTGGTCGAAGGCACCGGGCCGATGCCCATGATGCGCGGCGGCACCGCCGCCGACGCCATACCGAGGACGCGCGCGCGTGGGTTTAGGCCATGCGCTTTGGCGGCGTCTTCGCTGGCGAGAATGATCGCCGCGGCGCCGTCGTTGATGCCTGAAGCATTACCGGCGGTAATGGTGCCGGGGTTGCGCACGATTGGCTTGAGCTTTTGCAAATTTTCCAGCGTGGTGTCCGGGCGCGGATGCTCGTCCTTGGTGACGACGACGGGTCCGGCCTTACCGGCCGGAACCTCGACCGTCACGATCTCCTCGGCGAAATAGCCCGCGGCCGCGGCCTTGCCGGCGCGCTGTTGCGAACGCAGCGCAAAAGCGTCCTGATCGGCGCGCGTGACCTGGAATTCTTCTGCCACGTTCTCGCCGGTCTCCGCCATGGAATCGACGCCGTATTGAGCTTTGAGCAGGGGGTTGACGAAGCGCCATCCGAGTGTGGTGTCGTAGACTTCCGCGCTGCGCGAAAACGCCTCGGCGGCCTTGCCCATTACGAATGGCGCGCGCGTCATCGATTCAACTCCACCAGCGATGGCAAAATCGATTTCGCCGCAGCGGACCGCGCGCGCCGCATCGCCGACCGCATTGAGCCCCGAGGCGCACAGGCGGTTGACGGTAATGCCGGGAATCGAATCCGGCAGTCCGGCGAGCAGCAAGCCCATGCGCGCGACATTGCGATTGTCCTCGCCGGCCTGATTGGCGCAGCCGAAATAAACCTCATCGAGCCGCGACCAATCGGCTTTGGCATTGCGCGCGACCAGCGCCTTGATCGGCACCGCGGCAAGATCGTCGGTACGCACTCTGGCGAGCGCGCCGCCATAGCGGCCGATCGGCGTGCGTGCCGCATCGCAGATGAAAACCTCCCGCATCGCTCGCTCCATTGTTCAAGTGTTGTTAGTTTTGCACGCGGTCAACCCGTTCGACCAGTTCGGCATTGAGCGGTTTATTTCAGTATTTACGGGCCACCGCGGACAGGGTCAAATGCGCCAAAATAGGTGACCATGACGAGCGAAACCACCGAATTCGCTGACTTGCCGGCGACGCTGATGGCCGAGCGCCACGGCGCCATCGCCGTGCTGCGGCTCAATCGCGCGCAAAAGCGCAACGCGCTCAACGATCCGATGGTCGCCGGCATCGAGACATTCTTTTCGACCCTGCCGGAGGACATTCGTGCCGTGGTCCTATGCGGCAACGGTGACAATTTCAGCGCCGGGCTCGATCTGACGGAACTGGTCGATCGCGGGACCGCCGCCGGCGTCGCGCATTCGCGATCCTGGCATCGCGCGTTCGACCGCATCGAGTTCGGCAGCGTGCCGGTGGTTGCCGTCCTGCAGGGCGCCGTCGTCGGCGGCGGGCTGGAACTTGCGGCGGCGGCACATGTGCGCGTCGCCGAGCGCAACGCCTTCTACGCCCTGCCCGAAGGCAGCCGCGGCATTTACATCGGCGGCGGCGGGTCGGTGCGGCTGCCGCCGCTGATCGGCGCCGCGCGGGTGATGGACATGATGCTGACCGCGCGCACGCTGTCGGCAGAAGAAGGCCAGACAATCGGGCTGTCGCAATACCTCGTCGACGAAGGCCAGGGTTTCGCCAAGGGGCTCGAACTGGCGCATCGCATCGCCGGCAACGCGCCGTTCACCAATTTTGCGGTCATGCATTTGCTGCCGCGCATCGCGCGCAGCGATCCGGCCGCCGGCTATGTCACTGAAGCGCTCGCCGCGGCGATCGCGCAGGGCGACGAGGAAGCCAAGGCGCGGCTCAAGGCATTTCTGGAAAAGCGCGCGCCTAAAGTGGTGCGCACATGATCGGTTCTGGACACAGCCAGGCGCCGATGCGGCCGGTGAAGCTCGGCCCCGCCGACGTTGTCGTCGAGCGGAGCGACGACGGCGTCATCCTGATGCGCTCGCCGCATCCGCTGCCGCCCTATGCGCGCACGCTCAGCGAGCGCCTTAAGCATTGGGCGAAAGTCGCGCCGGAGCGGATATTCTTAGCGCAGCGCGATACCGCCGGCGGCTGGCGGACGATGAGCTACGCGCAGACACTCGCCGCGGTGCGCGCGGTCGCGGCGGCGCTGCTCAAGCGCGGACTAAGCGCCGAACGCCCGGTCGCCATTCTCTCCGGCAACGATATCGAACATGCGCTCCTTGGCCTTGCCGCCATGCATGTCGGCATTCCTTACGCGCCGATCTCGGTGCCCTATTCGCTGTTGTCGCAAGATTTCGGCAAGCTCAAAACCATAATCGAAATCCTTGCGCCGGGCCTCGCTTTTGCCGCCAATGGCACCGCCTTCGCCCGCGCCATTGCCGCCGCGCTGCCGCGCGATGTGGAAGTGGCGGTCACGGTCAATCCGCCAGCCGACCGGACCACGACGCCATTCTCCGAATTGCTGCAAACCCCGGCCACGGTTGAGGTCGACACCGCGCATGCGCGCATCGAGCGGGATTGGCCGGCCAAAATCCTCTTCACCTCCGGCTCGACCGGGCGGCCGAAGGGCGTCGAGAACACCCATCGCATGCTGTGCGCCAACCAGGCGATGATCCGCGCCGGCCTGCCTTTCGTTGGCGACGAACCGCCGATCCTCGTCGATTGGCTGCCGTGGAATCATACTTTCGGCAGCAATCACAATTTCGGCCTCGTGCTCGACAATGGCGGTTCGCTTTACCTCGACGAAGGCAAGCCGCTGCCGGGCTTGATCGACGCCACGGTGCGTAACCTGCGCGAAATCGCGCCGACCATTTATTTCAATGTGCCGAAAGGCTTCGAAATGCTGTTGCCCTATCTCGAAGCCGACGGTGCGTTGCGCAAGATTTTTTTCAGCCGGCTCAAAGTCATGTTCTACGCCGGCGCTGGGCTCGCCCAACACGTGCTCGACGGTTTCCAACAGCTTGCAGTGAAGACGACCGGCGAGCGCATCCTGTTCATGTCGAGTCTCGGCTCGACCGAAACCGCGCCGGCGGCGTTGTCCTGTAACTGGCAATCCGAGCGCGCCGGCAATATTGGCCTGCCTTTGCCCGGCGTCACGCTCAAGCTCATCCCGGTCGAGGGCAAGCTCGAAGCGCGACTAAAGGGCGACAACATCATGCCGGGCTATTGGCGCGCGCCGGCGCTCACCGCCGAGGCCTTCGACGCCGAAGGCTTCTACAAGATCGGCGATGCGCTCAAATTCGCCGATCCCGTCGAACCGGCGAAGGGCCTGCTATTCGACGGCCGTCTCGCCGAGGATTTCAAGCTCGCCACCGGAACCTGGGTCAGCGTTGGGCCGCTGCGCGCCGCGTTCATTTCCCATTGCGCGCCGCTGGTGCGCGAGGTTGTGCTGGCGGGCGCCGAACACGACGAGGTCACCGCTTTGATTTTCCCTGACGTCGATGCCTGCCGTAAAATCGCGCCGGATCTTCCGCCGGATGCGCCCGCGCTGCAATTGCTCGCCAACGCCCGCGTTACGACAGCCTTCGCGCGTGCGCTCGATCGCTTCGCCGCCGCAAATTCGGGCGCGTCGAGCCGGATCGTTCGCGCCGTGCTGCAGGCCGAACCGGCTTCGCTCGATATCGGCGAAATGACCGATAAAGGTTCGATCAATCAGCGCGCGGTGTTGGCGCATCGCGCCGCCGCAGTCGAAGCGCTTTATGCTGATCCAACGCCGCCGCATGTCATCGTCGCGAATTTAAAGCACACAGCTGAGGTACACTGATTATGGATATCCGCGGGCATGCAGCGATCGTGACGGGCGGCGCGTCGGGGCTTGGCGCGGCGAGCGCGCGCATGCTCGCGGCAGCGGGCGCCAAAGTGGCGATCCTGGACCTCAACGACAAGGCCGCCGCCGAAGTGGCGATCGACGCCAACGGCATCGCCATCCATTGCGACGTAACCGACAGCGCCGCGACGGAACAGGCGCTGGCCAAGGCGCAGGCCGATCACGGCGCGGCGCGCATTGTGGTCAATTGCGCCGGCGTCGGTCCCGCCAAGCGCATTGTCGGCCGCGACGGACCGATGCCGCTTGGCGACTTCGCCCGGGTTATCGAGATCAACCTGATCGGCACGTTCAACGTGATGCGGCTCGCCGCCGCCGCGATGCAAGGACTCGAACCGCTGCAGGACGGCGAGCGCGGGATTATTGTTTGCACCGCTTCGGTCGCGGCTTATGAGGGCCAGATCGGCCAAGCCGCTTATGCCGCGTCGAAGGCAGGCGTGGTCGGCCTGGTTCTGCCGGCGGCGCGCGAATTCGCGCAGTTTGGCATCCGCGTCAACGGCATCGCGCCGGGAATTTTCACCACGCCGATGCTGCACGCGCTGCCGGACGCCGCGCAGCAAAGCCTGGCGGCGTCGGTGCCGTTTCCGAAACTCCTTGGCGAACCGCCGCAATTCGCCGCGCTGGTGCGCCACATGATCGAGAACCGCTACCTCAACGGCGAAGTCGTGCGGCTGGATGGCGCGTTACGCTTGGCTGCCAGATGACAGATGTCGGATGTCAGAAAGGTATGAACCTGATATCTGACATCTGATCTCCGGCCTCCGACATCCGAATCCATGTTCACCAGCACCCGTAAAACCCGCATCGAATGGGGCGATTGCGACCCCGCCGGAATCATTTTCTTTGCCCGCTATTTCGACATTTTCGACGTTTCAACGACGGTGTTGCTCGAGCGCGCGCTCGGCATGAAGAAGATCGAATATCTCAAGACCTACAATTTCACCGGCCACCCGCTGGTCGAGACGCGGGCGCGATTTCTGTTGCCGACGCGCTTCGGCGACGACGTCTCGATCGACACGGCCGTGGTCGGTTGCGGGCGGTCGAGCTTCAAGATCGAGCATCGCCTGACGCATAACGGCGCGCTCGCAGTCGAAGCCTTTGAAACCCGTGTCTGGGTTCGCCGCGACCCAAACAACGCCAAGCGGATGAAATCGCAAGCCATACCACCGCAGGTCGTCGCCCGATTAAAGCATGCCAGCCTTGTCGCTTCCCGGTGAGTGACGGCGTAAAAACGCAATGCTAGAAGGCTAGCCGTCAAAAGGAGAGAATTGCTCATGACCATGCGCCTTGACGCGTACACCCACTTTTTTCCGAAAAAATTTTTCGACAGGCTCAACGAGGTTGCGGGCGATTACAAGGACATGGGCAAGCGCGTGCGTTCGCTGCCGGCTTTGTACGATCTCGATGTGCGCAAGAGGATCGTCGATGGCCACAAGGACTATCAGCAGATCCTGTCCTATCCGCAGCCGCCGATCGAGCGCTTCGCCAAAACGCCGAAGGATATCGACGAGTTCTGCCGTATCATCAATGAGGGCCTGGCCGAGCTTATTACCAAGGAAAAGGACCGCTTTCCGGGCTGGGTGGCGCAGGTGTCGCTGGCCGCGTCCGATGCCGGCGTCGGTGAGGCGGAACGCGCGCTCAAGAACGGCGCGCTTGGCGTGCAGATCTACACCAACGTCGCCGGCAAGCCGCTCGATCGGCCGCAATACGCGCCGTTTTGGAAAAAAATGAACGAACTCGGCGCGCCGATCTGGCTGCATCCAGCACGCGGCGCCGAAACGCCGGATTACCTCGACGAAAAGAAATCGCTCTATGAGATTTGGTGGACATTCGGCTGGTCCTACGAGACCGCCTGCGCCATGATGCGGCTCGTCTATTCCAAAATCATGGACACGTATCCCAATCTGAAAATCATCACCCACCATTTCGGCGGCGTCGTGCCGATGCTCGAGGGCCGCATCGGTCCGGGCAACGATGTGATGGGGTCGCGCACCACCGACGAGGACTATGTCTCGCTGCGCACGAGCCTCAAAAAGCGCGTGCTCGATTACTTCAAGCAGGACTTCTGGGCGGATACGGCGGCGTTCGCCGCAGAGCCGGCGACCAAGGCCGGCATGGAGTTTTTCCCGATCGATAAGATCGTGTTCGCGTCCGATTGCCCGTTCGATCCCGAGGGCGGCACGATGTATCCGCGTGAGACGCTGCGGATCTTGGACTCGCTCAAGCTCGACAAACCGACGGCGGAGAAAGTGTTCTACAAGAACCTTGAAGCCGTTACCGGCAAGTCGCTGGTGAAGTGATTTCCTTTCAATTGTTCTTGTTTGCTTCGCCGCTACAATGAAAGGACGTAACGCCACCTGCGCTACGCCCTTTCGAGTCGATCTATGCATTCTACGATTGAGCGAAGCACTGCCGTCGTCGCAATACTTGGTTTCAACATCGCTCAGTTGGTGTCGTGTTACGCTCAATCCTTTCCAACTGATTCGAGCGACGCGAGCGGCACGCTCGCGCGTCTTGCCATCGGCGTGCCGAGGAACGTCGCCGCCGATGCGGCTATACACCAGCCGCTGGAAGAACTCGGACGCGAGAGATGCGACAAAGAAGCGATTTCGCATCTTGCGAAGGCATTAGATCAAGCCGGCTATCGGCGCGAGGCGGCGGTCGCGCAAGTAAATTTCTCCTCGCAATGCGGCGGCTATGCGCCCGCACTCCGCGGGGCAGTGAACATGCTTTTGAAGCTTTCCGACTATACGACTGCCGAACATATCGCCTCGGATTTAATCCGGCTCGAACCATTTAGCGACAACGGCTATTTCCTGCGCGCTCTCGCCCACGACGGCAACAAATCGTTCAAGAGCGCAATCGACGATTACGTCACTGCGATCGAAATGTTTGGCAACAAAGATCGCATTAATAGCGTCGGCTACTACAACATGGCTCGCGATTACGAGCGACTGGGGCAATTCTGCGACGCCATGCTGCCGATTGAACGGTGGGTCGCACTCGATCCTTCTCGGCACGACACCACCCAAACGCGCGCTATGCTCTCGGACTACGCCGCCAAGGGCGGCTGCGCGGCAGCGAGTAGCGGCGGAACCGAGACTTTCCCCGCGGCGGGCCCGGGCAGGGTCGTCAAAGTTTCCGTTCTTATCAACAACGTATCTGGCACTTTCATATTGGACACTGGCGCAAGCTACGTTGTCATGAAGGCGAGCTTCGCCGAGAAGGCCAAGATCGATCTCGAACAAGGCTCCACCGTGCGCCTTCATACCGCAAACGGCGTGGTCGACGGCAAACGAGGCCGCGCCGATATGATCCAGTTGCGGTCGCTCAAGGCGAGAGGCGTGCCAGTTGTGATTGAAGCAGACGACTCGGCGGCATACGGCGCCGAAGGTCTATTGGGACTGAGCTTCCTGTCGCGTTTTAACCTGACGATAGACGGCAGTACCGTGAAGATCGCCGCGGGTAAACCGCAGTAACGCATTCAGGCTCTTTGGGCCCCAAGGCGCTTTTCCGTTGCAATAAACCGTGGATGCCTGGCGCAAAGCTGGGCGGCACGCGCCGAGATTTGCTAGCGTCGCGCCATGGAATCCACTGCCATGGAATCCACTGCCATGGACGCTGCGCGTACCATCACCGCTGAACCTGCTTCGGACGCGGCCAAACCGCCCGACGACGCCACGCGCGTCACGCCCATAGCGGCCGACGAAGTCGGCCGCGTTACACCAATGATGGAGCAATATATCGAGATCAAGGCGGCCAATCCGGATTGCCTGTTGTTCTACCGGATGGGCGACTTCTACGAATTGTTCTTCGATGATGCCGAAGTCGCCTCGCGCGCGCTTGGTATCGTGCTGACCAAACGCGGCAAGCATCTCGGGGCCGACATTCCGATGTGCGGCGTGCCGGTCGAGCGCGCCGATGAATATCTGCATCGACTGATCGCGCTCGGCAATCGCGTCGCGGTCTGCGAGCAGCTCGAAGATCCGGCGCAGGCGCGAAAACGCGGCGCCAAAAGCGTGGTGCGCCGCGACGTTATCCGGCTGGTCACGCCCGGAACGCTGACCGAAGATTCGCTCCTCGACGCCAAGCGCAACAATTATCTCGCCGCGCTCGCGCGCAGCCGTGGCTCCGCAGGCGAGGATCGTTTCGCGCTGGCCTGGATTGATATTTCGACCGGCGAATTCCGCGTCGCCGAATGCGACCGCGCCTCGCTCGCCGCAGCGGTTGCGCGAATCGAGCCCGGCGAGATCATCGTCTCCGATGCGCTCTATAGCGATACCGAGCTGGCGGCGACGCTGCGCGGCCTTCCTGCTTTGACGCCGTTGCCGCGCGATGTGTTCGACGGCGCCACCGCGGAACGCCGGCTGGCGGCATTTTTCGGCGTGGCGACCACAGCCGCGTTCGGCGCCTTCTCCCGCGTCGAATTGGCCGCGGCCGCGGCCGCGGTCACCTATGTGGAGCGCACGCAGCTCGGCAAGCGGCCGCCGCTCGCGCCGCCGGCACGCGAGGCGGCTGGCGCGACGCTCGCGCTTGACCAGGCCACCCGCAGCAATCTCGAACTTATTCGCACGCTCGCCGGCGAGCGGCGCGGCTCGCTCCTTGCCGCCATCGACCGCACCGTCACGGCCGCCGGCTCGCGGTTGTTGACGCAGCGGCTCGCCGCGCCGCTGACCGATCCCGCCGAGATCGGTCGCCGGCTCGATGCGGTCGCGGTCTTCGCTGCCGATGCGGTGACGCGCAGCCATATTCGCAGCGGGTTGAAACGCGCGCCGGACCTGGCGCGGGCATTGTCGCGTATTGTTATCGGCGGCGGCGGCCCGCGCGACCTGGCCGCGATCCGCGACGGCATGTTCGCGGCGGCGGAATTCGCCGATCGGCTCGCGCACGTGCCCGACCTGCCGCACGAGATTGCACAAGCTGCGGAAACGTTGCGCAGCGCCGATACCGCGCTGGCCGAGGAACTCGGCAAGGCGCTCGCGGAGGAATTGCCGGCTTTGCGCCGTGACGGCGGCTTCGTGCGGGAAGGCTATGCCGCAGTGCTCGACGAAGCGCGGGCGTTGCGCGACGAATCCCGCCGCGTCATCGCGACGTTGCAAGTGCGCTATGCCGAAACGACCGGTGTCCGCGCGCTCAAGATCCGGCACAACAATGTGCTCGGTTATTTCGTCGATGTTCCGGCGCAGCACGGCGAAAAATTAATGAGCGCGCCGCTCAATGCCACCTTCATCCATCGCCAAACCACCGCCGGGCAGGTTCGTTTCACCACCACCGAACTTGGTGAGTTGGAAGCAAAAATCGCCACCGCCGCCGACCGTGCACTGGCGCTCGAGCTTGAAATCTTCGATCGCTTGGCGGCGGCCATTGCGGCGGCAAGCGTGACGATCAAGGACGCGGCCAATGCCGTCGCCGCGCTCGACGTCGCCTGCGGCCTCGCCACGCTCGCGGTCGAGCGCGATTATGTCCGCCCCCAGGTCGACGGCAGCCTCGCCTTCGCGATCAGCGGCGGACGTCATCCCGTCGTTGAGCAGATGCTGGCGGCGGGCGGCGGCCCGTTCGTCGCCAATGATTGTGACCTTTCGCCGCCGCAAACGGGAGAAACGCGCGGGCAGGCCGGCCGTATCTGGATCGTGACCGGCCCCAACATGGCCGGCAAATCGACGTTCCTACGCCAGAACGCGCTCATTGTGATTCTCGCGCAAATCGGCAGCTTCGTGCCGGCGCGCGCGGCGCATATCGGCGTGATCGATCGGCTGTTCTCGCGCGTCGGCGCCGCCGACGATCTTGCACGCGGCCATTCGACTTTCATGGTCGAGATGGTGGAAACCGCGGCCATCCTCAACCAGGCCGGCGAACGCGCGCTGGTGATCCTCGATGAAATCGGCCGCGGCACCGCCACGTTCGATGGCTTATCGATCGCTTGGGCAACGATCGAACATCTGCACGAAGCGAACCGCTGCCGCGCTTTGTTCGCCACGCATTTTCACGAAATGACCGCGCTCGCCGCCAAGCTGCCGCGGCTGCACAATGCGACGATGCGGGTGAAGGAATGGCACGGCGACGTAGTGTTCCTGCACGAAGTCGTCGCCGGCGCCGCCGACCGCTCCTATGGCATTGCCGTGGCAAAGCTAGCCGGTCTGCCGGAAAGCGTCATCGAGCGCGCCAAGGTCGTGCTGGCGCAGATCGAAGCCGAAGACCGCGTTTCGCCGGCGCGCCGGCTGATCGACGATCTACCACTGTTCGCAAGCGCGCGGCCGGCCGCACCGCCGGCGCAAAAAGACTCGGCTCTTATGACGCTGGTCGATGCGCTCGCGGCGCTCAATCCGGACGACATGTCGCCACGCGACGCGCTGGAAGCGCTTTATGTGTTGAAGGCGAAGCTGGGGAAGGCGAAGCCGTAACCTGCGCCCGTCATTGCGAGCGAAGCGAAGCAATCCATGCTAAGATGCCGATCTGGATTGCTTCGTCTCTGGCGCCCCTCGCAATGACGGCATCGTCGTAAACAGCGCTTAACTTCGTTTCAAAATCCGCGCTACCCGCTTGCTGCGCACCAACATCAGCATGCCGCTCCACGCGACCGAGATGCACAGTCCGATGCCGAGCGCCCACCACGAGCCAAGCGGTTCGGCGAGATAATGCACGGCCAAAAAGGCCAGCGTCAGCCCGATCAGCGCCACCTGCGCATGCGCCATCACGCTGGCCGTGGCCTTGCCGCCGACTCGCGGATGCAAAATGACGATCGAGCTGCAAAACACGATCGGGAACAGCGCGAACATTCCCGAGGCGAACGAGCCGATGCTGTGGCTCGCCGTGGTCACGATCACCACCACGATCGCGGCGGCGAGCGCGCGCAGCGGAATGTCGTAACGCGTGCGCAGGAATTTCCTCGGCGGCGCCGAGCTGCGGTAGCGCCAGCTGAGCGGAATGGTAACGGCGTACACTGCTGCGTTGAGCGCGAGCGCGCCAAACGGCGTCCAACTCACCTGGCGCAGCAAGGCCGCAGCCGCAAACCAGACAAGCAGCGACAGGCTGAGACTCAACAGAACGCCATGGCGCTGCGCCAGTGCGGCATAGACCGCGGCGAAGACGGCAACCGCGGCGCCAATCGCCATGCTGCCGACCGCACTTCCGGCAATAAAGGACGGCGGATGTTCGATAGCGAGAATGACATAAGCGGCACCGGCGGCCGTCGGCAACGCGGCGATCAACCCGCCGATGAACGGACCAGAGCGCTCGACCACGATCGAAATGAAGACGACGACGGCCGCCGTCATCGCCATCTTGAAAGCGAGTTCGAGCCAGAACAAAAGGTCGGGGGACATTTAGAGTTGCTGTCTCTGCCAAAACCTCTCCCCGCTGGGCGGGAGAGGTCGAGTGAGCGAAGCGAACGAGGGTGAGGGGGTCTCTCCGCGATTCTGAGCGCAGCAGAGACGCCCCCTCACCCTGCCCTCTCCCCGCTCGCGGGGAGAGGGCAGTATCACTTCCGCTGCAGCTTAATTTCCACCGGCGGGCCGCTGCGGATGGTCTGATAAACCACGCAATATCTTTCCGTCAGTTTGAGCAATTGATCGAGCTTGTCTTGCGCGGCGTCGGTGTCGAGATCGAAGCGCAGGCGGATTTGCGCGAAACCGACCGGCGCGTCTTTGGCGACACCGAGCGTACCGCGAAAATCGAGATCGCCTTCGGCCGCGACAGTTCCGGAACGAAGTGGAATGTCGAGCGCGGTGGCGACGGCTTTGAGCGTGACGCCGGCACAGGCGACCAAAGCTTCCAGCAGCATGTCGCCGGAACACAATTCCATACCGGAGCCGCCGGTCGCTGGATGCAACCCCGCCACCGCCAGCGCCCGGCCGGTCTCGACCTTGCAGGCAATGTTGGTGTCGTCGAGCGCGCCCTTGGCTTTGAGCGTGATCAGGCCGGCTTTGGCATCGGTCTTGTAGCGTTCCTTGATCGGCGCTTGCAGCGCGCGCAATTCAGTCGAGTCCATGGAGAGGCCTTCCGTTGTCGGGTATCAGGGGTCAGGTATCAGGTATCAGGTATCAGGCATCAGATTTCGAATTCGTCCCGATACCTGATACCTGATTTCTGATTCCTGTCACCACCACATCGCCGCGCCGGCCTCCGCCCGCTGCTCGTCCTCGGCGCCACTCGGCGCGCGGTTGAGCGAGCGGTCGAGCGCGGCAAGCACGCGGCGCTTGACGAAATCGAAAGCCGCCGACTGACGGTCGCGCGGCCGCGGCAGATCGACACCGATCTCGTCGAAAATGCGACCCGGCCGCGGGCACATGACCATGATGCGGTCGGCCAGCACAATCGCTTCGTCAACGTCGTGGGTGACCAGGATCAAGGTCGGCTTGGCGTCGGCCCACAAATCCAAGAGATGATCCTGCAAATCGGTGCGGGTGAAGGCATCGAGCGCCGAGAACGGTTCATCGAGCAGCAGCACTTCCGGCCGCGGCACCAGAGCGCGGGCGATGGCGACGCGCTGCGCCTGGCCCCCAGATAATTCACGCGGCCACACCGCAGCTTTGTCGGCAAGGCCGACACGCCGCAGGGCTGCAGCGACGCGCTCCGCGCGCTCGGCCTTCGGTCGGTCACCGAGGCCGAAGCCGACATTGTCTGAGACTTTGAGCCAAGGCAGAAGGCGCGGCTCCTGGAAGATGATGCCGATCTTCTCATGCGGCGCGCCGATCCGCTCGCCGTCCAGGATCACCGCGCCTTCGGTTGCCGGGTCGAGCCCGGCGATGGCGCGCAGCAGCGTCGATTTTCCGCAGCCCGAGCCGCCGATCACGGCGACGATTTCGCCGAGCTCGACTTCAAGCGACACGCCGCCAAGCGCGTGCACGCCATTGGGATAAGTCTTGCCGAGGCGATCGAGCACAAGCATCGTTCAAAACCTTGAACATGATGATGCTGACCCCCGCCCCAACCCTCCCCCTTCCAGGGGGAGGGTGAAGCGAATGACGCGCGTTTTCCTTCCCCTGAAAAGGGGAGGATCAAGGTGGGGGTCGATTTCAGATCGCAAGCGCATCAAAGATTTAGTCATGCCGCACGACGTCTTCCCAGCGCAGGAACGGCGCTGCGGCAAGCGCGATCAACCAATCAGTGGCTTTGCCGACAATGGCGAAGGCAACGATGGCGGCGACGATTTCGGCCGGTTTGCCGAGCTGCTGGCCGTCGATCAACAAATAGCCGAGGCCTTCGGATGCGCCCATCAGTTCGGCGGCGACAACGAACATCCAGCCGAGCCCAAGCCCCGAGCGCAGCGAAATCACATAGGCCGGCAGCACCGCCGGCAGCAGGATCCGCCGTACCATTTCGAAATCGGACAGGCGGAAGGCGCGGCCGACTTCGACCAGTTTGCGATCGACCGATTGAATCGCGCCCATCAGCCCGAGATAGACCGGAAAGAACACGCCGACCGCGATCAACGTCACCTTGGATGCTTCGAAAATACCGAGCCAGAGAATGAACAGCGGGATCCAGGCAATTGAAGGGATCGCGCGCAAAGCCTGCAGGCTGGGATCAAGGAGGCGCCGCAGCGTCGGTGAATAACCGGTCGCCGCGCCGACGATCGTCGCCACCGCTGCGCCAAGGGCAAAGCCGGCGGCAACCCGCGACAGCGTTACCAGCGTGTCGCGCTGCAACTCGCCGGTGCGGGCGAGATCGACAAAGGTCCAAAAGATGACCGACGGCGGCGGCGCTAGGCGCCCGGTCGACCAGCCGAGCCGCACGACGATTTCCCAGACCAGCGCCAACGTCACCGGCAAGATCAGGCCCAAAGCCGGCCGCATGAATCGCGCGCGGCGGCTTGCCGCCGATCGTTCCTGCGCCGGTGTGCCTTCCGCCACGATGGTCATGCTGACAAGAGACATGGTGAAATGACCAAATGCAATCCGGCAAAAATTACCTCGCCCCGCTTGCGGGGAGAGGTTGTCGCGCTATTCCCCTCCCGCCCACGCGCGCAGCGCGTGGCGGGGAGGGGTTAGGGGCGATCCCTCTTCATCGATTTCCCCACACGAGGGGAGAAGGAGAAAAACTACGCCCCGCTCACGAAACGATCGTCGATCAGGTCGTCGAGCGTCTTTTTCACGTCGACATTGCCCGGAATGACTCCGGCCTGTTGCAGCGCCAGTCCGGCCTTGAGAATGGTGTCGCGCTGCGGCGCGCCGATGCGATTGAAATTCAGATCGGTGCGTTCTTTGAGCTGAATGTCAACCACCGCGTCGGGCAGCTTGGTCACTTCCATGAAGACGCGCTTCTCGTCGTTGTAGTTCGCTAGGCAATATTTGCGCGCGGTCTCATAAACCGCGAGCACACGGCGCGTCAGTTCGGGATAGGTTTTGAGAAACTCCTCGCGGCTATTGAGGATGCCGTAAGTGTTGGCATCGGTATTGCGATAGAACAGCCGCGCGCCGTCTTCGACCTGCGCTTGCGCCATCATCGGATCAAGCCCGGCCCAGGCATCGACATCGCCGCGAATGAGCGCGGTCTTGCCGTCCGGATGCTGCAGCAACACCTCGCTGATGTCCTTTTCGCTCAAGCCGACCGAAAGCAAGGCGCGCACCAGGAAGATGTGCGGATCGGTGCCGCGGGTCACCGCAATGCGTTTGCCTTTGAGGTCTTCGATTTTTGCGATTGGCGTGTCTTTTCGCGTCACCAGCGCCGTCCATTCTGGCCGGGAATAGACGTAGATCGACTTGATCGGATTGCCGTTGATTTTGCCGAGGAGCGCCGCGGAACCGGCCGTCGAGCCGAAATCGATCGAGCCGGCGTTCAAAAACTCAAGCGCCTTGTTCGAGCCGAGCGTTTGCACCCAGCGGATGCCGATGCCGTCCTTTGAGAATTCGTTTTCCAGGAGGCCCTTGTCTTTGAGCACCATCGACACCGGATTGTAAGTCGCCCAATCGATGCGAATTTCCGACGGCTTGTCGGCGGCGCGCGCGGCGCGGCCAAACGCGAACGGGGCAAGCGCCGAGCCGGCGGCGCTGGCAACGAGTTTGCGGCGAGTGAGCATGACGACCTCCAACACTAAAGCGAAATGGTTTCAGGTTGAGCCGGTATTTCGCTTTAGCCTTTTGTTTGCGCATGATCCTTTCCGAAAACCGGCATCCACTTTTCGGGATCATGCACAATGTTTTTCCATAGGAGCGCCGCTCGGATGCGTCAATCGGAAAAAACGACTACATAATGGCAAGAATGTAGAATTTTATGCGCCGTCGCGACGCGCTGGACTCACCTGCGGTCGCCGCTTTCGCCGCATACGGTCACGATGACACTGCGCAGCGGCTCCGCTAAGCCTATCGGTGATGTTGGACGTTCAACGATCGCCGCGAAACGCGAGCGACCTGATCGACCCCGCCGCGCTCGCCGCCGATCTCAAAGCGCTCGCCGAGCGTCATGCCGGCGGTGAAAGCGAATTGCGCAGCGCCGTCGCCCAGCGCCTGAAATCGACGCTGACGCAAGCGCGCGCGCGCGCCGAGGAGCTATTACGCAAAGACCGGCATGGCCGCCGCTGCGCCGAGCGGCTGGCGCTGCTGCAGGACGAGATCATCCGCATCCTGTTCGAATTTGCCAGCAGCGAGCTCTATCCGACACGGGTGCCTTCCGAGGCCGAACGCATGGCGGTGGTCGCGACCGGCGGCTACGGCCGCGGGCTGTTGGCGCCGGGCTCCGACATCGATCTGTTGTTTCTCCTTCCCTACAAACAAACGGCGTGGGGCGAATCCGTCGCCGAGGCCCTGCTCTATTGCCTGTGGGACATGGGACTGAAAGTCGGCCACGCCACGCGCTCGGTCGATGAATCGATTCGGCAGGGCAAGGCCGACATGACGATCCGTACCACGCTCCTTGAAGCGCGGTACCTCTACGGCGACGTCAAGCTCTACAACGAATTGACGACGCGCTTCACCAAGGAAATCGTGCAAGGCAGCGCCGCCGAATTCGTCGCCGCCAAACTCGCCGAGCGCGAGGAGCGCCATCGTCGCGGTGGCCAATCGCGCTATCTGGTCGAACCGAACGTCAAGGACGGCAAGGGCGGCTTGCGCGATCTGCACACTTTGTTCTGGATCGCCAAATACGTCTATCGCGTGCGCGAGCCGGAAGAACTGATCGAGCACGGCGTGTTCGATCGCGACGAATACAACATGTTCCGCCGCTGCGAAGATTTCTTGTGGTCGGTCCGCTGCAACATGCATTTCCTCGCCGGCCGCGCCGAAGAGCGCCTGTCGTTCGACATCCAGCGCGATATCGCCGTGCGTCTCGGCTATACCGCACATCCCGGCTTGCGCGACGTCGAACGCTTCATGAAGCATTACTTCCTGACCGCCAAGCATGTCGGCGACCTGACCGGCATATTCTGCGCCGGACTTGAGGAGCGGCAGGCGACACCGGCGCCGGTCTTAAGCCGGATGATGGCGCGCTTCCGCCCGGCGCCAACTCCGAAAAAATTGAGCGACGATTTCATCGTCGACAACAACCGCATCAATATCGCGCGCACCGACGTATTCCGGCGCGATCCGGTCAACCTGATTCGGCTGTTCCGGCTCGCCCAAAAGCACAATCTCGAATTTCACCCGCAAGCGATGCGGGCGGCGACGCGTTCGCTCAAGCTGATCGACAAGAACGTGCGCGACGATGCGGAAGCCAATCGTCTGTTTCTGGAAATCCTGACCGCGCAAGACGCCGCCGAGATCGTGCTGCGCCGGATGAACGAAGCCGGTGTGCTCGGCGCCTTCGTTCAAGCCTTCGGCCGCATCGTCGCGATGATGCAGTTCAACATGTATCACTACTATACGGTCGACGAGCATCTCCTGCGTTGCATCGGCACGCTCAACGACATCGTGCGCGGCGATAATCCCGAAGTTTCACTCGCCAGCGAACTGATCAAGACGATTCAACCACAACACCGGCCGGTGCTGTGCGTCGCTTTGTTCCTGCACGATATCGCCAAGGGCGGCGTCGAGGACCACTCGATCGCCGGCGCCCGCCTCGCCCGCCGGCTTGGTCCGCGCTTGGGTTTGAGCGCCGCCGACAGCGAACTGGTCGCTTGGCTCGTCGAAGTTCATCTAGTGATGTCCACGGTGGCGCAGTCGCGCGACCTCTCCGACCGGAAAACCATCGAGAATTTCGCGGCGGTCGTGCAGTCGCTGGAGCGACTGAAACTTTTGACCATTCTCACCACCGCCGACATCCGCGCGGTCGGCCCCGGCGTATGGAACGGCTGGAAGGCGCAGCTCATCCGCACGCTCTATTACGAGACCGAGCCGGTGCTTACTGGCGGCTTCTCCGAGGTCAATCGCGCGCAGCGCGTCGCCGCCGCGCAAGCTGAATTTCGCGCCGCGCTGGCCGACTGGCCGACGGCCGAGCTCGACGCCTATATCGAGCGGCACTATCCGGCCTATTGGCTCAAGGTCGATCTGCCGCACAAGCTCGGCCACGCCCGTTTCGTGCGCGCGACCGAGGCCGCCGGAAAGAAGCTTGCCACGCAAGTCGCCTTCGATGCGGCGCGCGGCGTCACCGAGCTCACTGTGTTTGCGCCGGATCATCCGTGGCTCCTCTCGATCATCGCGGGAGCTTGTGCGCTGGCCGGCGCCAATATTGTCGATGCGCAGATCTACACCAGCACCGACGGACTGGCGCTCGACACCATCGCGGTGTCGCGCGAATTCGAGCGCGATGACGATGAAGCGCGCCGCGCGGCGCGGATCGGCGACGCCATCGAGAAGGCGGTGCGGGGCGAGTTAAAGCTGCCGGAGACCGTGGCCAAGCGCGCGCCGCCGAAAGGGCGGCTCAAGGCTTTCGCCATCGAGCCGGAGGTCACGGTCAACAATCAATGGTCGAACCGCTACACGGTGGTCGAAGTCACTGGGCTCGATCGGCCTGGATTGCTTTACGAACTGACGACGACGCTGTCGAAGCTCAATCTCAATATCGCTTCGGCGCATGTCGCGACATTCGGCGAGCGCGTCGTCGACGTGTTTTATGTCACCGATCTTACCGGCGCGCAGATCACGACGCCGACGCGCCAGGCCGCCATCAAGCGGCCGCTGCTCGCCCTGTTCACGGCCCCGGCAGCCTAGACCGAAGCGCAAAGGAACGACGGGGTGATAAAGGCCGCCATCCTGAGGTGGCCGCAGAGCGGCCCTCGAAGGATGCGGCCTGGGAGTCAGGGGCCGTCGCCCTTTGAGGCTCCCTACGCTCGCACCTCAGTGTGACGGTGGAGGGGCCTCGGTACCCCCAGTAACCCCCCCTTAAACCCGGCAAACTAGGGTCGTCCCTGGCGCTAAAGCATGATGCCGAAAAAGCCTGCCCTCGGACTGCGATCCGAGGGTGGACACCGGTTTTCGGAAAAGATCATGCTCCATCAACGAGCTAAAGCGAAAATACGCAAAATCATTTCGCTTTAGCGAGCGCGCCGGGGACCGCTTATGGCGTGGCGAGAGCGACGAAAGCGCGGCGGCAGCGCCGATTTCGATCTGGACGCGCCCGAAGAGCATATCGGCGCGCCCTCCGAACGCCCGAGCAAAAGCCCGGCCAAAAAGTCCGAGAGGAAGCCCGCCTCGCCGCGACGGCGTAACCGCAGCCGCGATGAGTCTCCGCGTCGTAACCGCAAAGGCACCGGGCGACGGGGCCTGCTCGGCCGCACCATCTATTGGGGCGCGGTCCTGGCGCTGTGGGGCGTCATCGCCGGCATCGGCGTGCTGGTCTGGATCGGCGCCCATCTGCCGCCAATCCAATCGCTGGAAATCCCCAAACGCCCGCCTTCGGTGCTGATCGTCGGCGACAATGGTGCGACGCTGGCGACGCGCGGCGACATGGGCGGCGCCGCCGTGCCGATCGGCGAATTGCCGGATTACGTGCCCAACGCCTTCATCGCCATCGAGGATCGCCGCTTCTACTCCCATCGCGGCATCGATCCGCTCGGCATCGCGCGCGCGCTGGTTGCCGACGTGTTTCGCCGCGGCGCGGCGCAGGGCGGCTCGACCATCACGCAGCAGCTGGCGAAGAATTTGTTCCTCACCCAGGAACGCACCGTCAACCGCAAGCTTCAGGAGATCGTGCTCGCGCTGTGGCTCGAACACAAATTCGGAAAGACGCAGATTCTCGAACTTTATCTCAATCGCGTCTATTTCGGCGCCGGCGCCTACGGCATCGAAGGGGCGGCGCAACGTTATTTCGGCAAATCGGCACGTCATTTGACGCTGCCTGAAGCGGCGATGCTCGCCGGCCTCGTGCAAGCGCCGTCGCGGCTCGCGCCGAGCCACAATCTCGAAGGCGCGCAGCGCCGGGCGGCTTTGGTGATCGCCGACATGACCGAGCTGAAAATGATCGCGCCGTCGGCGGCCAAGCTTGCGCTCGCGCACCCGGCGCGGGCGATCAAGCCGCCCGCCGCAGGCTCGGTCAATTACGTCGCCGATTGGGTCATGGATGCGGTCAACGATCTGATCGGCAAGTTCGACCAGGACATTACCGTCGAAACCACGATCGACCCAGCGCTGCAGAACGCCGCCGAACACGCGCTGGTCGATACGCTCAATCAAAGAGGCGACAAGCTCAATATCGATGAGGGCGCGCTGGTGGCGATGACGCCGGACGGCGTGGTGCGGGCGCTGGTCGGCGGCCGCGATTACGGCCAAAGCCAATTCAACCGCGCCGTCGACGCCAAACGTCAGCCCGGCTCGTCGTTCAAGCCGTTCGTCTATCTTACCGCGCTCGAACACGGGCTCACGCCCGAGACGGTGCGCGAGGACGCGCCGATCGCGGTGAAAGGCTGGCGGCCGGAAAATTTCGAACGGCAATATCTCGGCCCGGTAACGCTGCGTCAGGCGCTGGCCGATTCGCTCAATACGGTATCGGTGCGGCTGACGCTTGAATTCGGCCCCGCCGCGGTGGTGCGCACCGCCTATCGGCTCGGCATCGCCTCAATCCTCGAACCGAATGCCTCGATCGCGCTCGGCACGTCGGAAGTCTCGCCGCTCGAACTCGTCACCGCTTATGCCACCTTCGCCAATGGCGGGCTTGCGGTATCGCCGCACGTCATCGAACGGATTCGCGGCGCTGACGGCAAGACACTCTACGACCGCTCACAGCAACCTCTCGGCCGCATCGTCGACGCGCGCTATGTCGGCATGATGAACTCGATGCTGCACGAGACTCTGGTGAGCGGCACGGCGCGCGCCGCCAATTTCCCGGGCTGGCAAGCCGCCGGCAAGACCGGCACCAGCCAGGATTTCCGCGACGCCTGGTTCATCGGCTACACCTCGCATCTCGTCGCCGGCATTTGGCTCGGCAACGACGACAATACGCCGACCAAGCACGCCGTCGGCGGCGGCGTGCCGGTGGAAATCTGGAGCCGCTTCATGCGCGCCGCCCATGCCGGCGTCGCGCCGGCGGCACTGCCGGGGGTCGGCGATAATGGCTGGTTCAGTGTCCCGGCTCCGGCGCCGGCGCCAGTGCCGCCGGCGGAAGTGAGTACCCAGCCGCCCAATCGATCAAACGATTCCGGCGGGCTCGATTTTTGGTTGCTCGATAAATTGTTCGGCCGGCGGTGACGTCAGGGCGTTCAATTCTTTCGCCGGTAAAATCCGGTGAAGGTCACCATCGCGCCGCCGCAGTGGCCATTGTCTTCAACTACCAAAAGCTCGGCGAATCGCTGCATGCGAACGAGGCAGTTGCCGGCCTCGGCGCTGGCCTGGTCGAACGCGGCTTTGCCGTCATCGGCAAATTGCAAAAGGCCGAAGCCAGGCTTGGCGTCGGCGCGAATGACGCCCGAATGCACGTTCTGCGCCGCCGGATAAACGTGCTCGCCGCGAATTCTCAAACTACCGCGCCAGCCCTTGCTGATCGTGATCTGCCCGCCGGCATGAATCCAGCGGCCGATCCAGTCGGCGGCGGCCAGCGCCCGCGCCGGCGCGACCGGCGTCAGGCTCACCGATGGCAGCCAGCCGACCGTCCAGCGTTGCGTGCGATCGGCGGCGGATTGATAGGATACGCAGCTATAGGCGCCGCGCGTCTTGCCGACCAGGACGAGATCGCCCGGAATGAGCGCGTTCGCTTGCATGCAGGCGTCGCGCTCAGCCGGGCACGCCGCGTCGTCGGATGCGTTCTTGACGAAATGCACTTGCGGCCGGTCGGCAATGATCTTGGCGATCGTCACCGGATGAGCCACTTCGAAGGCCACGCCGAGGCAATCGCCGGATTTTTGGCCGCCAGGATTTTCCTGCGCAGCCGCGAAACTTGCCGCGAACAGGAAAAGCAAGCCGGCAGCGGTTGGGCATAAGTTTGCCTGTACATTTGCCCATTGGCACCGAAGGCGCCGCGCACCACAGCGAAATGATTTTAGGTTAATTCGATATTTCGCTTTAGCTTGTTTTTTGAGCATGATCTTTTCGGAAAACCGGCACCCACTTTTCCGGATCATGCTCTAGCGGATCGCATGGCGGAAATTCACAATTCGTGATTCTTTAACGGCAGCGAGCGGACGCGTTTGCCGGTGGCGGCGAAGATCGCGTTGCACAGCGCGGGCGCGAGCGGCGGCACCGGCGGTTCGCCGACACCGCCCCAAAAACCGCCGCTCGGCACGATAACGGTTTCCACGCGCGGCGCATCCGCAAGCCGCAGCATTTCGTAGGTGTCGAAATTCGTCTGCTCGGCGGCGCCGTCTTTTATCGTGATTTCGCCGTACAGCGCCGCAGTGAGCGCATAGACGATCGCGCCCTGCACCTGCATTTCGACCGACAGCGGATTGACCACGTAACCGGGATCGATCGCCGCGACCACGCGGTGCGCGCGCACCGCGCCGTTCTTCACCTCGACTTCGACAACTTGCGCGCAATAACTGCCGCAAGCTTCGTTGAGCGCTATGCCGCGGAAGGTGCCCGGCGGGGGCCGCGAACCCCAATTTGCGGCTTTGGCGGCCGCGTCAAGCACCGCGAGATTCTTTGGATTATTGGCTAGGAGGTTGCGCCGGTAGAGATAGGGGTCCCTGCCAGCGGCGTGCGCCATTTCATCGATGAAGCACTCTTTATAGAACGCGTTCTGGGTGTAATTGATCGCGCGCCACACCCCAAGCGGCACCGGCGTCGGCCGCACCACATAGTCCACCTGATAATTCGGAAACGCGTAGGGCATTTCCTCGGCGAGGCCGGAGACAAAAGTCCGGTCCACGAAATTTCCGTTAAAGCCCGGCAGGAGCGCCGCGACAAACGACGGCCCGGCGATTCTGATCGTCAACGCGAGCGGCATTCCGGCTTCGTCGAGTCCGGCCCTCAGCCGCGCCATGCCGAACGGCCGATAGCGGTCGTGCGCTATATCCTGCTCGCGCGTCCATACGAGTTTGACCGGCGCGGGAAATTCCTTGGCGATGGTCACGGCTTGGCGGACATATTCCTGGATCGGCGCGCGCCGGCCAAAACCGCCGCCAAGCATCAACCGATGCACGTGCACCTTGTCATTCGGCACACCGGCGGCGAGCGCGGCGGTGGCGAGCGCGGTGCCCGGATCCTGCGTCGGCGTCCAGATCTCGACGCCGTCGGGATGGACGTGTGCGGTGCAGGTTTGTGGCTCCATGGTGGCGTGTGCGAGAAACGGCACTTCGTAGTCGGCCTCGATGCACCGCGCCGCGCGCGACAACGCTGTCGCTGCATCGCCGTCGGCGCGGCCGATTTGCGCGTCGTTAGCGGCGAGGCCGCTGCGCACGAAGTCGGCAATCGATACGGTGGAGACCGCGCCGTTGCCGCGATCGTCCCACCTCACGCGCAGCGCATCGGCGGCGCGCTTGGCTCGCCACCATGAATCGGCGACCACCGCAACCGCGTCCGGCATGCGCACCACGCCGCGCACGCCCGGCATTGCCGCAATCGAAGTCTCATCGACCGATTGCAAGGCGCCGCCAAAGATCGGGCACTGCACGATCGCGGCATAGAGCATGCCGGGCAGCCGGACGTCGATGGCATAAACCGGTTTGGCCGTGATCTTGTCCAGGACGTCGAGCCGTTTTTGCGGCGTGCCGGCGAGCTTCCATTCGGAAGTCGGCTTGAGTTCGATTTCTGCCGGCGGCTCAATCGCTGCCGCGGCCGGCGCGATCGCGCCATAAGACACCGTGCGGCCGCTCGGTGGATGACGGATCACCCCGTTCGCGGCGACGCATTGCTCGGGCGGCACGCGCCATTGCGCCGCGGCGGCGGCGATCAGCATGGCGCGCGCGGTCGCGCCGGCGCGCCGCAGATAGGCTTGCGAGGATGCGATCGAGCGGCTCGCGCCCGTCGAGGTATCCCCCCAGATTCGATTTTTGATGAAATTGAGCCTGGCCGAAACAAATTCGGTGCGCACCTTGCTCCAGTCGCATTCAAGCTCTTCGGCGACCAGCATGGCGAGCCCGGTCATGGCGCCCTGCCCCATTTCCGAGCGCGCGACGCGGATAGTCACCGTGTCGTCTGGCGCGATCGCGATCCAACAGGTGATGTCGGCCGCCGCATCCGTCGCGCGCGCAGCAAATGGAATGGCAAAGCCCAGCGTGAGCCCGCCGGTTGCCGCGCTAGCGGCAACAAGGAATGACCGGCGATCGAGATCGCCGCGGGATGTCATGAACTCCCCCCGTTTACGGTGTCCGCCGGCCTCGCGGGCGCGTGGCGGACGCTGCAACGATTCCTATCAGCCGATACTAATGTAGCCGATCGGCGGCGGGATTCACAATTGAAGGAATTGGTCATGGAAAAGAAGGAATTGACGATCGAACAGCGCATCCGCGCCATCGAAGATCGGCTTGAAATCTACAATTTGATCGCCGGTCACCCGCCGAGCGCGGACACCGGCGATGGGCGTTACGCCGAGGCGGTTTTTACCGCGGACGCCGTCTTCGACCGCGGTCGGGACCTCTCCGGCGCGGTTGGCGCCAAGGCGATGGGCGCCGTTTTGCAAAGCCCCGGCCATCAAGCCGCCATTGCCGGCGGGCTGGCGCACTTTACGTCTCTGCCACACGTCACGATTAACGGCGATACCGCCGTAGTCGTTTCCTACTTACAAATCTTAACGCCAAAAAAACCGGCGAGACCGTCGAGGTTCCCAATCATGGCAGCTCGCGCGGCTATCACATCCATCGGGTCGTGACCAATCGGTGGGACCTCGTGCGAACGCCCTCCGGGTGGAAGATCAAACGCCGCACACTGCGGCTCGTTGACGGCTCCGAGCCGGCGCGCGAGATCCTGCGCGGGGCTCTCCCGGCAGCTTAGGCTAAGCAATATAAAGCAACGGAATACCCCCCTTGCAGCTACGGCGTTGCTTCGCCCTGCCGCTGAATTTACAAAGCGACGGCAGAATCGTGGCTACATATTGATCGACTCGGGCAACGGATGAAAAGACCACCTATGAGCGGCGAAGCATGACCGCCATCACCGTTGACGCCGCCGTAAAGCCGCGCCGCTCGTTCCAAGAAGTCTGGGTGATCAGCCTCGGCCATGCACTCACCCATTGGTACCCGGCCACGTTCTATTTGTTGTTGCCGCTGATCGGCAAAGAGCTCGGCCTCTCCTACGGCGAGATCGGCTCGGTGCTCTCGTGCCAATATTTAGCAGGCGCCATCGTCAATATTCCGGGCGGCATTTTCGTCGACACCGTCGGCCGCAAGGGCCTGTTGATGGCGGCCTCGCTGTTCTGGATCGGCTTTCCTTATCTCATCATGGGCTTCTCGCATTCCTATTGGATGATCTTGGCCTGCGCCACGCTGGTCGGCATCGGCAACAATCTCTGGCATCCGAGCGCCATTCCGTGGCTCGCGAACCGGTTTCCGCAGCGCAAAGGCCTGGTCATGTCGATTCACGGCATGGGCGGCAATGTCGGCGATGCGGTGGCCCCGCTTGTCGTCGGCGCGCTGCTTGCCGTTCTCAACTGGCGCAATGTCGTCGTTATCAATGTCTTGCCCGGCGTGCTGCTCGCGACCTTCACGCTGATTTATCTTGGACGCAAAACCAGCGACGACGATACCGGGATAGACGATGGCGATTCCGGGATCTCCGGCTTGGAAGGGCTGCGTATGTTCGGCGCGCTTCTGAAAAATCGTGCGCTCATTACGCTTGCCGCCGGTTCGGCGTTCCGCACCATGACGCAAGGCGCGCTGTTGACTTTCCTGCCGATCTATCTGGGCCGCGAGATGGGCTATCCGACCCAGTGGATCGGCGCCTGCATGTTCGCGCTGCAGGCTGGCGGCTTTATCGCAGCGCCGATCGCCGGCCACCTTTCCGACCGGATCGGCCGGCGGCAAATCATCGTCTCGAGCATGGCGATGAGCGCGGTCGTCATTTTCTTGATGTTGTTCGCCGGCGGCACCGGCTGGTTCGTGATGTTCGTTTCCGTGCTCGGTTTCTTCCTGTTCGCGGTGCGCGCCGTGCTTCAGGCGTGGCTTCTTGACGCGACGCCGCCGGCCATGGGCGGCAGCGCCATCGGGTTGTTGTTCGCGAGCCAAGCCTTCGGCCAAGCCGTCGGTCCGGTCAGCGCCGGTATCGTCGCCGATCATTACGGCTTGATGGGCGCGTTCTACTTCCTCGCCACGACGATCGTGATCGCGAATCTCCTGGTATTCGTGACTCCTGCCGGTTTGATGAAGCGGGATTAAGGTCGATCAAGCGCGCTTGCGCCGTTGTCCGTCACCTCTGTAATCGCATTTAGCGGTCGCGTTTTTACGCCGGTCTCTCAAGCATCCTCGGGCCGGTGAATAAGCGTGTATACCGGAACACTTGTTGAATCCGTCTCGTTCATAACCTTCAGGCACACGACACATTTGGCGATACTGGTCTCTTTCTGCGATGCTTGCTTATAGGTGACGGAATAAAGCGCACCGCACGTTGGGCAAAAGAATTTTGTTCCTTGTGAAACCGGTCCAGATAGCGGCATTTCGCACCTCCTTCAACACAACGAGCGCGACAGCCGATCGAATGGAACGTCGCCAGCCGCAGCCGGCGACGGTCTTAAATATACACGCTTTTCATCTGCGCTACCGGAGCCGCGCCTAAGCGTGCCGACCGGGCACGCGCATCGTGGATGCCAGCCAGAATTCTGTGACCTGTAAAAACAGGTTTTTGTCCCCAAAAAGCAAGATCGTCTCGATCAGACCTTGGTACCAACGCGCGTTAGTTTGTAACGGTTCGGGCTGGGATGGCCCGGACCAAGGGGGTGGGACGGCGCGGCGAAGACACGAGCCGCGCCGTTTCTAATTTTGGTTGTCTTGCTTCTATTTTTTGCTGCCGGTGACATCAGTAGACCAAACGCGTGAGGTCCCAAGCACCGTCCTGTTGCCGGTGCAGGAGGGCGACCTTTGGCGGGTGCAGATCGTTTGGCCTAATGGATCGGTCCACCATTTTGGGAAATTTGCTTCCAAAGTCGAGGCTGTGTCCTGGATCGCGGCTCATCGCTGGCTGACGGCGCCGGCAAAACGTCCGAGCAACAAAGTTCGCCAAGATGAATAAGATCCGAGTCTCACTCAGATTCGGCGTTGGATTCTCGCTTGGGTGTACTTCCGCTCCAGCGTTTGAACGCGTGGTTGAGTGCGCTGGTTTCGTGATAGCCCAGAAGCCAGGCAACCTCTGAAATCGGCAATTCTTTTTCCCGCAAATAGCGCCGGGCGAGATCAAACCGCAGACTATCCAGAACTTTGCGGAAAGTTAGGCCCTCGGCGGCGAGGCGGCGCGCCAATGTGCGCCGGCTAACCCCGAGTTCCGCGGCGACCTTACCGATGCGTGCGTGCCCGTGCGGCAACAGCGGCACGATCGCGTTTTCAACCTTCAATTGCCACGTCGTCGAGTTTTTGCGCCGTTTGGCAATTACCTCGTCGCAATATCTCACCAGCAGCGCATTAAGGTACGGGTCCGCATTGGCGGAAGGCGCACGTGCAATCGAACCCGCATACACCACCTCGTCGGCATCGCAAGCAAATTCGACATGCGCGCCGAACAGACGCTTGATTTCGGAAGGCAGGCGGGAGCGATGGTGCATAAGTTTCACGCGCAAGGGCACCAATGCGAGCCCGCTGAACTTCCGGCAAGCGCGGAGCAAAATCGTGATAAAGAATTCGATCTGGTGCCGATCGAACTGCCGGGGAACGCCTAAATAATGAAACGTGACGGTCACTAATTTGTCGGCGTGGTATTTGACTTGCACACCTTCATTCTGGATTGTGCTGTAGCGTGCGGCGCGGCGCAGCCCATCGCCCAGCGTGTCGGATGACGCCATCACATAGTAGAGCAGTCCCAACTCGCGAAGATCAATTGCTTGCGCAAGGCGAATGCCGAGGAATTCATCCTGGAGTTTGCCGGCCACCAGATTGAGGAACTTGATTTGATCCTTGACGGCGATGCGAAGCCGAGGATTTTTAACCTGCTGTACGCTCAAATTGGCGCGCTTGAGCAGCGGCCCAACTGAAACATGGGCCCGAGACGCAAAAGCATAGGCAGTTCGGGTTATGCCGCCGCCCGCCATTGGGATGTCCTTAAGCTGCATGCCGTTTGCTTTGCGCATGCGGACTCGCTCACGATTTCCCGGTGGCACTTCAAAACAAAAATCTGGCCCAACATAGCAGGGCGGTGCCGGGACTATGTGTCGGCTTTCAAATATATCAGCGGACCGCAGGCGAAACGACCGCTCGCGTCTGCGCCATACAAAGGTTTACAGCGCATTGCGTTCATCAGATCATCATAATTGCAGAAATCGCAATGTATCTTCGCGAGTTGGCGCAAACTCGCGTCCGCTTTGCCTGCGCCGGTCCGCATTTGCCAAGTTCGCGCGGCTTTGGGGAAGTGGCCATTTTGGGGAAGTGACCACGGATCTGATAGCCAAGGCGAAGGGGCTCGAGGATTGTTACGGAGAATGAACGCTTTAAGGCGCTCGCTCTCACACATAAACGCTTTTCATCTGTCCTTCCGGATAGCGCAGGCCGGCGACGGCGCCGACCGGAACGGCCTGTTCGATTTCGCCAAGATCGGCGGCGCTCAGGCGCACCGGCAGCGCGCCGATATTCTCGATAAGCCGGGCTTTGTGCTTGGTACCCGGAATCGGCACGATGTCGTCGCCTTGTGCGAGGAGCCACGCCAAGGCGAGTTGGCCCGGCGTGCAATTCTTTTTCGCCGCGATTGCCTTGATGCGGTCCACCAGCGCCACGTTCTTGCCGATATTCTCGGCGGCAAAACGCGGATGCCGCCGCCGCGCATCGGTCTCCGCCATCGCGTTGGGATCTTCGACGACGCCGGTCAACAGCCCGCGGCCGAGCGGCGAATAGGCGACCAAGCTGATTTTGAGCTCGCGCGTCACACGCAGCGTCTCTGCCGCTTCGCCCCGGTACAGCAGCGAAAACTCGTTCTGCACCGCAGCGATCGATTGCACGGCGTGGGCGCGGCGGATGGTTTTCGGGCTTGCTTCGCTTAAACCGAGCGCGCGCACCTTGCCGGCTTGGACCAGGCGCGCCATGGCGCCGACGGTGTCTTCGATCGGGACCGAAGGATCGATGCGGTGCTGGTAATAAAGATCAATGACGTCGACGCCCAGGCGCTTGAGGCTGGCGTCGCAGGATGCAACGACGAATTCGGGACGGCCGTCGGCGAATTTGCCGCCGCGCCCGCCGAGATTGCCGAACTTGGTCGCCAGCACGATCTCAGCGCGCCGCCCTTTGATGGCTTTGCCGACCAGTTCTTCGTTATGACCGGCGCCGTAGGCGTCGGACGTGTCGAGGAGGGTGATGCCGCGATCGAGCGCTTCGTGGATCAGCACGATGCCTTCGTCATCGCCGCTCGCGCCATAGACGCCCGAAAGCGACATGCAACCTAAACCGATCGCCGAGACGGCGATGCCCGAGGAGCCGAGCATCCGTTGTAGCAGTTTCTCAACTTTATTCATTTGTCATCATCCACTGTTGTGATCCCAATGCGAACAAGCCAAAGCGAAATGGAATTTAATCACCATTTCACTTTAGCTTGTTTTTTGAGCATGATCTTTTCCGAAAACCGGTATCCACTTTTCGGGATCATGCTGTTGAGCATGATCTTTTCCGAAAACCGGTATCCACTTTTCGGGATCATGCTCTTTTATTTAAGCGCTGCCGCGCGCACTTGCCGAGTCATCAGCCAAGCCAAAAAGGTCAAACAGCCCATCGCGGCAACCACGGCGGCGACCGGCCAGGCCGAATGACCAAGATAAGCACCGACCGCGGCCGCGGTGATAGCGGCGCCGGTTTGCTGGATGAAACCCATCACCGAGGAGGCGGTGCCGGCGCGATCCGGAAACGGCGTCAACGCGCCGGCCATGGTCGACGGCAGCGCGAAACCGAGCCCGGCAAGATAAAGCGTCATGGCGCCGACAAACCAGAGCACGTGCGGCAATTGGAGCGCCACGACGGCCGCCATGGAAAGGCCGCCGCAAGCCATGGCCGCGGTGCCGATTCCGATCAGGCGATCCAAACCGAACCGCATCACGATGCGCGCCGCGATAAACGTTCCCAGCACATAGCCGCCGGCGCCGAGCGCGAAGCTCACGCCGAAGATAAACGGCGTCAGCCCGTAGGTTGCGCTTTGCATCACCACCGGCGCGCCCGAGATCCAAGCGAACAAGCCGACAAAGGCTGCGGTCAAGATCACCAAATTGGCAAGAAAGCCGCGATGCACCGCCACCGAGCGATACAGCGCGCCCATCGCACGAAGCGAAAACGACCCCTTCGCCGGCTCGCGCAACGTCTCGGGCAGAAGCCGCGCCGTCGTTGATCCGACAATGAGGGCGAATATCACAAGCAGCACGAAAGTGGCGCGCCAGCCGAAGAACGTTTGCAAACCGCCGCCGATCACCGGTGCGAAAATCGGCGCCACGCCGGTGATCGCGCCCATCAGCGACAATTCGCGCCCCGCCCGCACGCCCGAATAAAGGTCGCGCACCACCGCACGCGCCAGCACGATGGCGCCGGCGCCGCCGAGCGCCTGGAGAAAGCGCAGCGCGATCAGCGCATCGATTGATTGCGCCGCCGCGCAGCCGATCGTGGCGAGTGCGTAAAGCACCAGCGCCCCAAGCAGAATCGGCCGGCGGCCCAAGCGATCCGATAGCGGCCCGTAAAAGATCTGGCCGGCGGCAAAGCCGAACAAATAACTCGAAATCGTCAGCTGCACTTGCAGGATCGGCGTATGCAGCGTGCGGCCGATATCCGGCAGCGACGGCAGATACATGTCCATCGACAGCGGCCCGAGCGCCGTTAAAAACGACAGCAGCAGAGTGAGCGCGAACGTGCCGGGACGGAGCATGGGGCAGACGATCAATCCATTTTCCAATTCCCTCCGCCTTGCGGGGAGGGATTGGGGTTAGGGTCCATCGGGCTGCAACCCCACTCTATCTCTCCTCCTTGCAGGGGGGAGAGAAGCGCGGTCCGTTTGCGCCGTTCCTCCCACTGAAAGGGGAAGGATCAAGGTGGGGGTCAAGTTTACCCTTGGACGAGTCGCTCACCGCGCGCGCAGCGGCTTTATCTGCAACTCTGCGGCCAGTTTGTCGAGTTGCGCAAGGAGCGGCGCCGGAACTGGAATACCGTCGCGGGCCCGCTCGTCGCGGCAGGCGGCGCGACGATCGCCCGGCAGGCGAATGGCGTCGAAGCCGGGGAGCAGCCGCGAGGTCCGCAAATCGCGCACGTGCCGATCGACTTCGGCGGTGAAAGTTTTCAACGGCACAAAGCGAGCGATGTCGACGACAATTATACAGTGCCCGGTATTGGTTTCGCTTTCATCGTCGGCGTTGAAGTCGACGACGTCGCGGCCGAACGCAGCGCCATTGAGCACGCTGGCGATGAGCCCGATCATCAAAGCCAAACCGCTGCCCTTATATTCGCCCATCGGCTGCAGCACGCCGGCGGCGGATTTCGCCGGATCGGTGATCGGCGCACCGGTCGCGGCATCGACGAACCAGCCCTCGGGCATGGCAAGCCCGCGCAGCGCGTATTTCTTCACCGTGCCATAGGCGACGATAGAGGTCGCCATGTCGAAGACCAACGGCTTATCGCTGCTCGGCACGCCGATAGCCCAAAGGATTGGTGCCGAGAAGAAGATCGGCGCCGCCCCAAGCCGCCATGTGATTGGCGTTGGCGGCCACGGCATAGACGCCGATCATCCCGGCCGCCGCCGGCATTTCCGCATAAAGCCCGGCCGGCCCGGCATGATTGGACCGCCGCACGCCGACCCAGGCGACGCCGGTTTCGCGGGCGATCGCAATCGCTTCGCTCGTGGCGCGCGACATGACCAGATGGCCCATGCCGTTGTCGCCGTCGACAATCGCGATCGCCGGCGCGGTACGCGACACCGTGATACGCGGCGCCTTGTTGAAACCGCCGGCCGCCAGCCGGCGCACATATTGCGGCAGGCGGAAAATGCCGTGCCCGTCGGCGCCGGTGAGATCTGCCTCGGTCATCAGTTCGGCGCAGCGCGCCGCGTCGCCCTGCGGCAGCCCCGCCGCCGCGAGCGCATCGGCGATCAGCGCTTGCGTGGCGTGGCAAGGCACGCACGAGGACACGCGAACGAGTTCCGTCTCCGCCATGATTTACTTCGCTGTTTTATTTCACCGCAGCCGGCTGACGCTTTCTGTTCAAGATCGTCGCGGCATGGCCGCCGAGAATCATGTCGCGATCAGCCGGCGCGATGGCAAGCGCGCGGACCTGCCGAACACATTCCATTGTGCCCATGTCGTAAGGATAGTCGCTGCCGAGAAACACCCGCGCTGCGCCAGCCGTTCGGACCAGAAACTCCAGCGACGGTTTGGAATGCAGGATGGTGTCGTAAAGGAAGCGGTCGAGATATTTTTCCGGCGATTCTTTCAAGTGCACTTTCGGTTCGGGACGCACCTGCCAGCCATGCACCCAGCGGCCGCCCTGATAGGGAATGAAGCCGCCGCCATGCACCATCATGAAATTTAGCTTTGGATGGCGCGCCAAGACGCCGCCGAAGATCAAACACGCCGCCGCGATCGAGGTGTCGAGCGGATTGCCGATCAGATTTGTCAGATAATAAGCGCGCAGCCGATCGGCACCGGCGACATTGCCGGGATGAACCACCATCAAGGCATCGAGCTCGGCGGCGGTGGCCCATAGCGGCTCGAAGCGCGGATCGTCGAGATTGCGGCCACAGATATTGGAGCCGATCATCGCGCCGTGCAGGCCGAGCTTGGTCATGGCGCGGCGCAATTCGTCGGCGGCTTTTTCCGGCGCGTGCATCGGCAAGGCGGCGATCCCGGCAAAGCGATCGGGATATTCGCGAGTAAGCCGTGCGATCTCATCGTTTTGGATCGTTGCGATGGCGGCGCCGACGGCGGCGTCCTGGTCGTAGGCCCAGGTCTGCGGCGCCACCGAAAGCACGTGCATATCGACTTCGGCCGCATCCATGTCGGCGAAGCGGCGGGCGAGGTCGTGGCCGCCGCGCGGGAACGGCCGGTAGCGCACGTCGTCGACTTCGAGCTCGGCATTGTCGGCATCGATCGGCGTGAGTTTGAGCCCGAGCTGCGGCACCTCTTTTTGCAAAAGCTTGATCGTGGCGTCCGCGAGCACATGGGTATGGGTGTCAATCGTTCGCGTCATTGAGTTTCCCCGACTTCGCCCGGATGGCGCGGCGTGTTGTGCGCATATCTAAAGGAGCCATGCAATAGCGGGCCGGGCAGGTGCGTAAAGCGGTCTTTTTAAACGTCCTTTCGGCTATAAAGGGCGCCCGAAATCGCCAACCGAAGCGCTTGCGGTAGAGAAAATGGACGCCACAGCAGATAGCAAATCCGACACCCAACATGCGCAGCATATGCGCGTCGAAGACGATGCGCTCGTCCGCGGGCTCGGCCGCTACATCGCCGATGCGCCGGAGCCGAACCAGGCTTTCGCCTATTTCGTGCGCTCGCCGCACGCTTTCGCCCGCATCCTCTCCGTCGATACCGGCGGCGCCAAGAATGCCCCGGGCGTGATCGCAGTGCTGACCGGAAGTGATATGGACGGCGTCGGCAATATTTCGCGGCATCCGCCGCTGCCGGGTCGCGGCGGCGCCAAACTTGCCGTCTCCAATCGTCCGGCGCTCGCGCGCGACCGCGTAATGCATATCGGCGAGGCGGTGGCGATGGTGGTCGCCGAAAGCGCAGCGGCCGCGCAGGATGCGGGCGAATTCGTCAGCGTCGATTATGAGCCGCTCAAGCCGGTGACCGATGCCCGCGACGCGCTCAAACCCGGTGCGCCGCAACTGTGGCCGGAAGCGCCAAACAACCTCGCCGTTGATTGGCCCGGCCCGGCAGCCGACCCCGACGCCAACGCGGCGGAAGTCGAGCGCATTTTCGCCTCCGCCAAATATGTTGCGCGCGTTTCGGAGATGAATCAGCGCTTGTGCGTCGCCTCGATGGAGCCGCGCGGCGGCACCGCAAGCTACGACGCCGCGCGCGACCTTTACACACTGCGCACCTGCTCGCAGAGCGCCGGCACCATGCGCGAGAACATTCTCGGCATCATGAACTGGCCGAAGGAGCGGCTTCGCGTCATCACCGAAGATGTCGGCGGCGCCTTCGGTCTGAAAACCTCCGCCTATCCGGAATACATCGCGCTGCTCGTTGCGGCGAAAAAGCTCGGCCGGCCGGTGTATTGGATGTCCGGCCGCTCCGAGGCTTTCTTGAGCGACAATCAGGCGCGCGACACCTATTCGGACGTGGAACTCGCACTCGACGAAAACGGCAAGTTCCTGGCGCTGCGCATCCGCAGCGTCGGCAATATGGGCGCCTATCTCGGCGCCATCGGCGCCAATATCCCGACCATCAGCTTCACCCGCTGCCTGCCCGGCATGTACGACATCAAGCCGATC